>OLPZ01001142.1_pt1 | contig 18356 bp, 9 predicted proteins | sample 1672711 | NCBI WGS metagenome assembly OLPZ01 (sample SAMEA3136716, study PRJEB25190) | human gut metagenome
GATGCAGGAATTTCACAATGAGAAATTTTTTCAGATGCGGCATGATGAATTTGGAGAACGGGTTGCAGATATTATCGTAAATGAACAAGGACAGGTTATTGCAGAAGATTTATGGCATGGCTTTAGTCCTGAAGCAATGAAATTAATTGGAGAATATTTATTAAGCAAATCTCTATATCAGAAGAAAGAAGCTGCATATCTCTTGCCAGATAACGGTTATTTTATGATTCATGAAACAGACGGAGGATATGATTACACATTTTACAATCATGAGTTTAAAGAATTGGATGGAGGGGTTTATGATAATCCAGAGGTTTCGATTGCAGAAGCGACAGAAGATATTTTAAATGATGAAGGAATAACTATTGAAAATATTCGTGAGACGGATTATGAGCAGCTAGAACAGGACATTGAAGAAGCAGAGTATATAGTAAAAGTTGATTTTTATGTTGCGGAATGTTCGGAATTTCCATCATTAGGTGAATACCATGAGGGATTAACACTCGATGAAGCAATAAAAATATATGAAAAGATACCAGAAGAAAGGATGCATGGCAGAAAAGGAATTGGTATTGACCTACATTTTCCAGAAGAAAATTTATATCCGGGAAAATGTAGCTTGTTTGAAGGAGGAGAGATTTGTAGGGAATTTCTTGATATAGTACCTTTTTACAAAGAAAACAAGGAAGTTCAAAAAGCAGTAAATTATTTAGAGAATCATTTTAATAAAAAAGAAAAATCGTTGATGAAACCTAAAAAACCAGAACAGGCTCCGAGACTGTAAAGGAGGAATAATGTATGGCAATGAAGTTACCAACTGCAGAGGAAATGTTTGAGGAAACAGTACAAAAGGTTTCTTCTTCCCCAGAGGAATGGTTAAAATTTTTAAATACAGCATCCCGTGTCTATCAGTATGATTTTGATGACCAGCTTATGATTTATGCACAGCGTCCCAATGCGGTAGGTTGTACAAGTTTTGAAAAGTGGAAAGAAATGAACCACTATGTAAAACGGGGTACAGAAGGAATTGCTCTTATCCAGACTGTGGATTCACGAAAAAAGTTAAGATATGTTTATGATTATAAAGATACAGGGGCTGTACAAAATATCCCGGTTACTGAGATAAGAAAACCTTATATATGGGAGATGGAGAAAGAGGATGCTCAAAGTTTATCCGATTATTTAAAGGCAAAGTATAGTATTGAAGGAAAAGACACAGACCTTGTTACAATATTGAAAAAACTTGCGGAAGATCTTGCGGAGGATGGTATCAGTGATGAACTGCCTTTAATTTTTCAAAATAAAGAGGGGTCTTATTTAGAAGAATTAGATTATGATACTATTCGTGTAGAATATCGAGAATTATTTATATCGACTACGTGGTATATACTGTTAAGACGATGTGGAATAAATCCCGGTGAATATATGTATATTGAAGATTTTCGAGCAATCACGGATTTTAATAGTGCAGAAGTGCTTACAAGATTAGGAAGTCTTATAAGTGAAAATTGTTCTGCTATTTTAAAAGATGTAGGAGCCTTTCTCTGGCGGAAAAATTTACAAAAAAACAGGGCAAAAGATATTGTACAAGGAAGACAGGAGGAATATAATAGAGTCAACGAAATAATAAAAGAAAAGAATGGGGTGAACAGAAATGAAATTAACATACACGAAAGGCGAGGACGGACTGATGTATCCAGATTTAGGATTGAGAAAACAGACGGAAGGATACATCGGGAAATACAGCCTGATGAGAGAGAAGTATCTGAAGGAACACAAGAAGTCAACATATCAGGTTCTCAAAATGGGAGATTACGAAGGACATATGATAGAGATTCAGCGGAGAGCCGAGGAGAGAATGGACGAACTGCTTCCGGAGTTGATGAAAACAGCAGGAGCGACAGAAGAACTGAAAGCAGCCGACCAGATGAAGTGGGTCGGAATAGTGAACAACTGCAAACAGCAGGCAGAGGAGATGATCAAAGAGGAGATTATATTCAGCTAAGTCTTTTCCCCGAAAGTCCGCAAGAACAGGCTGATTATGGAACAGCAGCAGGTGATACACCTGCTGCTGTTTTTGAATTTCCAGACAGTTATATTGATGAATGCCTGCGTACAGGTGGAAATAATCAAGATTCTTTAGAATATATCTTATTTGATTTAGTACAGGAAAATCCAAGCGAATTGCTCACAGGAGATTTAAAAAAGATGTGGGTAGGCGGTAAAGGGCTTGCAATGTCAGATGGGGTAAAAGTAAGTGTCTGGTATAGCGAGGATGGTATTTCTTTCCACCGTGGAAATGGTGCAAGAAAGAATCCCGAAAAGACAATATCATGGGTTGAAGCTGCAGAACGGATTGAAAGGCTTTATCAAAATGGACAATTTACTACAAAAGAATTGCAGGAAAAAGCATTTGATACGATACGGACGAGAATAGCAGAATATGTTTTTTTCTTTTACAGAGACAGCAGGCTGGAATCACGGTGGGGTTCAGTTTATATTGAAGCTGTTGAGAAGATTACTGGGGAGCTAAGAGATCCTATAGGTGTAAATACCATATATGAAGAACTTCTATCATTTGAAAAACGTGTAGATTTTGAAACTGGCTGGCAGAAAAGGAATTTTGAAACAGCAAAAGAACATCTTAAAAAACTGAATCAGGCATTTATACCTGTTTCACAAAATGGAACAGAACCAGTACACATAGCATTTATCACAGCAGATGAGATAGATAAATTGTTGCAGGAAGGCGGTATCGTTCAAGGCGGAAAGAGCCGAATACTTTCTTTTTATCAGCAAGACCCTGTACCAGATGCAAAAACAGCGATTGCTTTTTTAAAAGAAGAATATGGTACTGGCGGACACTCTGCTTCTATATCAGGAGCATTTCATTCAGATGAATGGCATGATGCAAGAGGATTTCTTTTGAAAAAAGGGAATATACAGAAAAACCTGACATGGAAAGAGGCAGAAAAACGTATCCGCACGTTGATAGAAAATAAAGAATATCCTTATTCACAGCAGCAGGAAAATATAGAAACAGAGAATAAACAGACAAAAAATAAAGAAAGGGAGAGAGAAAATGTGCCGAATTTCGGTACACAAGAATCAAAGCCAGATGAATTATTATTCCAGATAGATTTTTCAGAGCATGATGTTATAAGCCCTTATGATAGAGAAAAAGGTGATTTTACTGTTCGGAAAATGTCTTTTGCTGTAGCAAATAAACTATTTACAGTATTGGATAAACAAGAGATGGAGAAGCAGGAGAATGAAGAAGAAGGATATTCTTATTATAAGACAGCATTTTCTATCTATGCGGTCATAGATAGTGAAGAATATTCTTTCAAGGGCAGATATGACATAGGTTCAGAAGGGAAATCCCTTTTAGAACATATCCGGGAATATTATGATTACTGTTTATCTTCCGACTGTATGTATAGACAATACTGGGAACAGGATGGAGTGCTGGATGAAAAGATAGAACAGATTACAAAGTATAGTGAAAACTTTTTGCCATATCTTGAAGAACATACAGACTTAACACCTGCAGAACAGAAACAGCTTGATGGATTAATGCAGAAAGAGGAACCGCAGGCTTTACAGGATAAAAAATATGAGATTGCTGATACTGGAAGAATAGATTTCCCATTCCACGCACAGGAATTGACAAGAGAGAATGATGATTTTGTTCTCTCAGGACGTAGTAAGTTCTGTAAAACTAGAAAAGAAGCTGATGATTGGATAGAAGAACAACAAAAAGAATCAAATCTCATTGAAGTAGCTATAGAAAGCAGTGAGGATTATGAAGATTTAACGGTTTCTTTTGTCACAGCGATTGATACAGACGGAAACCGGCAGCCTGTTTACCGTTTGTTACGCAAGGGTAATAATGGATTGGAAACATATCTTTCAGAAATGATACTCTTTCATAGTGAAAATGAAGCAAGGACATATATCAAAAATCATGCAGATAAGATAAGAGAAATCCGATATGATGATATAATAGACTGGGCAGCAGAGATAAGAAAAGACAGCATTGCGGCGGCAGAACTGCAAGAAGAAATCTTAGATACGGACAATATAGCGATTACCCCTGTCTCTGAAAACATGGGGCAGAATTATCATATTTCAAAAGAAGAACTGGGAACAGGAACAATCCGTGAAAAATGCTGGAAGAATATCCTTGCGATCGAAACGGTAAAACAGTTAGAAAAGGAACAACGGCAGGCAACAAAAGAGGAACAGAACATACTATCAGATTACGTTGGATGGGGCGGGATCGCAGATGTCTTTGATGTGAAGAAACCACAGTGGCAGGAAGAACGGGAACGGATACAGACTGCCCTTACTCCAGAGGAATACCGTTCTGCAGAAGAATCCGTGTTAAATGCCCATTTTACACAGCCCGTTATTATTAAATCTATGTATCAAGTGCTGGAGAATATGGGATTTAACAAAGGAAGAATATTAGAGCCTTCCTGTGGGGTTGGAAATTTCTTTGGACTTGTTCCCCAAAGTATGAGTAACTCTACTTTATATGGTGTTGAACTAGACACCATGAGTTCAAAGATAGCAGGTTATCTTTATCCAGAAGCAAATATTCAGAATACAGGATTTGAACGGACAAATTATCCAGATGGATATTTTGATGTTGCAATCGGTAATGTCCCATTTGGGGATTATCGGGTAAATGACCCTGCTTATAACAGTCATGGATTTTTGATCCATGACTATTTTATTGCAAAGACACTGGATAAGCTCCGTCCTGATGGTGTGGCTGTTTTCATCACAACAAAAGGCACAATGGACAAAGAAAGCAGTAAAGTCAGAGAATATCTTTTTAAAAGGGCAGACCTGCTGGGAGCAATCCGACTGCCAAATACTGCATTTAAAAACGCAGGGACAAAAGTAACTGCGGATATTCTATTCCTGCAGAAAAGGGAAAAAGAAAGAGAGAATCCAGAGTGGATTTCTATCGTGAATAATGAAGATGGCATCCGTGTAAACAGTTATTTTGCAGCACATCCAGAAATGGTATTAGGTACGATGCAGGAAGTAACAGGACCATATGGATTAGAAACAGCCTGCATAGAAAAAGAAGGAAGTTCTTTAGAAGAACAGTTACAGGCTGCTGTATCAAATATTACAGGATATATACCTGAAAGAACACAAGAAGAACGTGCCGAATTTCGGTACGAAATAGAGCAGATGGCAGATACTCTTGATGCTTCTAAAGAGAGGATATATAGTTATGTCCTATCTGATACTGGGGAGATCTACTATAAAAATGAAACCGGTCTGGAACAAAAAGAGGTATCCAACACAGCAAAAACACGTATCACCGGCATGACTGCTATCCGGGATTGTGTCCGGGAATTAATCCGTCTGCAGATGGAAGAAACGGAAGATGTAGAGGCAAAGATTTCTGCAGAACAGGTGAAGCTGGACAGGTTATATGATTCCTATACTGCAAAATGGGGACTGTTAAATAGTGTTGCGAATAGGAGAGCTTTTTCGGAAGATTCTTCTTATCCACTTCTATGTTCTTTAGAAAGATTAGACGAGGATGGAAATCTTGCTGGAAAAGCAGATATGTTCACGAAACGGACTATCCGCAGGAAAGAAGTTATTACTCATGTAGATACGGCAAATGAAGCACTTGCCGTATCAATGGAGGAATATGGAAAAGTTGATATTACTTTCATGTCAAATCTGTGTGGAAAATCTGCTGAAAAGATCACTGAAGAATTGACTGGGGTTATCTTTAAAAATCCAGATACGCAGGAATGGGAAACAGCAGATGAATATCTGTCAGGCAATGTACGTGAAAAACTGCGTATAGCAGAAAAAGCTGCAGAAAGTGAAGATATTTATAAAAATAATGCAGAAGCATTAGAGAACGTACAGCCTAAAAAATTAGATGCTTCAGAGATTGAGATACGATTAGGAACGATGTGGATTCCATTGGAAGTGTATGATCAGTTCATGAGGGAAACTTTCCAGCCATCGCAGTATATCAAAAATATAATTAAGTTACGATATTCTGAATATACAGGGGAATGGAACATCGAAGGGAAAAATGTAGATGGCAGTATCCTCTCAACAAACACATATGGAACAAAACGGGCAACGGCATACCGTTTACTTGAAAGTTCTTTAAATCTGAAAAACATACAAATTTTTGATACATACACGGATGAGGAGGGAAAAGAACATAGGGAATTAAACAAAAAAGAAACTATATTAGCCAGCCAGAAGCAAGACATGATAAAAGAAAAATTCAAAGACTGGGTTTTCAAGGATAGAGAACGACGGGAAATGTTGGTTTCTCTGTATAATGAAAAATTTAATTCGATTCGCCCAAGACAATTTGACGGCAGTCATTTAGAATTTCCGGGCATGAATCCAGAAATCACATTGAAATCTCATCAGAAGAATGCTGTAGCACACCAATTATACGGAAATAATACTTTACTTGCACATTGCGTTGGGGCAGGAAAAACATTTGAGATGGCGGCTGCGGCAATGGAAGCAAAACGTATTGGACTTGCTCATAAATCACTGTTTGTGGTACCAAACCATCTAACAGAACAATGGGGAGCAGAATTTCTCACGTTATATCCGGCTGCAAATATCCTTGTCGCAACAAAGAAAGATTTTCAGCCTGCAAACCGAAAACGATTCTGTGCGAGGATTGCGACTGGTGATTACGATGCCGTCATTATTGGGCATTCTCAATTTGAAAAAATACCTCTTTCTGCGGAAAGACAACGTGCTGTATTAGAAAGCCAGATTGATGAGATTGAAAAAGCAATCGCTCTTGCAAAAGAAGCACAAGGAGAAAACTACACTGTTAAACAGATGGTGAAAAGCAGAAAGAATTTAGAGGTAAGACTGGAAAAACTGAACGAGAAGAAAAAAGATGATGTAGTTACTTTTGAAGAACTGGGTGTTGACAGGTTGTTTGTAGACGAATCGCATGGTTTTAAGAACTTGTTTTTGTATACAAAAATGAGAAATGTTGCCGGAGTGGCACAAAGTGAGTCACAAAAAGCAATGGATATGTATAATAAGTGCCGGTATATGGATGAGATTACTGGCGGTAAAGGTATCACATTTGCAACAGGTACCCCTGTGAGCAATAGTATGACAGAATTATACACTATACAGAGATACCTGCAGTATGACCGTCTGCAAGAAATGAATCTTGGAATGTTTGATAGCTGGGCATCCATCTTTGGAGAAACTGTGACAGCGATGGAATTATCTCCAGAAGGGAATGGATACCGTATGAAGACCCGTTTTGCAAACTTTTTTAATTTACCAGAATTAATGTCTGTTTTCCAAGAAGTAGCTGATATACAGACATCGGATATGCTGCAGTTACCTGTGCCAGAAGCAGAGTATGAAAATGTCGTACTACCTGCCAGCGAAGAACAAAAAGAAATACTACAGTCTATCTCAGAAAGGGCAGACAGGGTAAGGAACAGGGAAGTAGACCCGTCAGAAGATAATATGCTTAAAATCACAACAGATGGACGTAAGCTTGCACTAGATCAGCGTCTCATTAATGATATGCTGCCAGATACAGCAAACAATAAAGTTTCTGCATGTGCAGAAAGATGTTTTAAGGTTTGGCAGGAAACAAAAGAACAGAAATCCGCACAGCTTGTCTTTTGCGATACTTCTACACCCAAAAAAGATGGTTCTTTTAATGTGTATGATGCATTAGAGCAAAAATTAATAGAAAAAGGTGTCCCGGAGGAGGAGATTGCATTTATCCATGATGCCAATACAGACAGGCAGAAGGCAGTACTGTTCTCCAAAGTCCGTTCGGGACAGATACGTTTTCTATTTGGCTCCACATCAAAAATGGGTGCTGGTACAAATGTACAGGACAGACTGATAGCTTTGCACCATTTAGATGTTCCGTGGAGACCTGCGGACATCGAACAGCAGGAAGGTCGTATCTTACGTCAGGGTAATAAAAATAAAAAAGTCAAAATATTCCGTTATATTGTGGAAAATACTTTTGATGCATATATGTGGCAGATTTTAGAAAACAAACAGAAATTCATCAGCCAGATCATGACCTCCAAATCGCCAGTACGTTCTTGTCAGGATGTAGATGCGGTGGCATTATCTTATGCAGAAACGAAGGCACTTGCAACGGGAAATCCAAAGATAAAAGAAAAGATGGAACTGGATGTGCAGGTAACAAAATTAAAGATGTTGAAAGCAAATTATGAAAGTAATCTGTTCCGGCTTCAGGATGCGATTGCAGTAGAATATCCTCAACGGATTGCAAAATATGAGGAACTGACTGCGGCATATGAAGCAGATATAGCTCATTTAGATACTGTGTTAAGCAGACCATTTTCAATAGAAATACAGGATATTAACTATAACGATGAAAAAGCTGCTGGAGAAGCACTTGTGCAGGCGTGTACAAATATGAAAAAGGAACATACAGATGCAGCAAATATCGGAACCTTTAAGGGTTTTAAAATGAAGGCTTCCTATTCACTTTTTGATAATAGTTTTTATGTAAAACTGACAAGGGAATCATCTGTATCCGTTGAGATAAAAAAAGACCCTGTAAAAAATATAGAACGTATCCTTACAGCATTAAAAAAAATGCCAGGGCAAAAAGCTGTTGCGGAGGAACGGTTAGAAGATGCCAGACAACAGTTTGCCCAGGCAAAAGAAGAAGTACAAAAGCCTTTTGATAAGGAAGATAAATTGAAATATGTACAGAACCGTTTAACAAAAATAAATGCTGAATTGGATATGGAACCAAAAACAGAACCGAAATTGGTAAAGAAGGAGGAACTAAAAAAATGCCTGTAAGATTAATGAAGATGGGAGAGTGTATTCAGAGATTAAGAGAAGAAAAGGGATATAGTATTGAAGAATTGGCTGGACTTACATTGTCATCACTGGAAGAATTGAGAAAAATTGAAAATGGAACACAACAGCCAGACAAAATGACGCTCACTCTTTTAAGTAATGCCTTAAACGTATATCCTGACAGCCTGCAAAACGGAGAGATCCATTATCGTGATTCGCAATCAAATTTAATAAATCTTATGAAAGAGACTTTAGAATATCTGCAAGGAACAGAAAAAGATAATAAAGAGATTGCGGAACATATCGAAAAACTGCAAAAAGAATACGATATAGAGATGAAAGAAGAAAAACAGGAAAAAGAAAAGACGGAACAGGTAGAAAAAGAAGAACAGATTTTTCCGAAAAAAGTGCAGGAAGAATCTGCACCGAAATTATAAAGTGTGCCGAATTTCGGTACAGATAGGATAGGAGATGGATAAGATGGAAGATAAAAGCCATGAAGTTGTGATGGCAATATCCAATGCAGCGAGGTATATGGACCCGTTTTTTAAATTGACAGCAATGGGAACAGTATTGTTACTTCAATATTTCGCTCGTATGGTGAAAGAACGAAAACTCAAAGTGACAGAATTTACAGATTTTCAGAAATTCCTTAAAGCAACCGACGGAAAATATGACATTATGAATGTCCCGGAGATTCCAGAAGGGCAGTTAACAGAAGAATTAGATACGTTAGGCATTCACTACATGATAATGCCTGACCTTGAGAAGAACGATGGGATGATTCAGGTTGCTGTTTATCAGCCAGACAGAGATAATTTTGGAGCATGGTATCAACGTCATATCATGAGCCGGATGACAGGTGGAGAAAAAGAATTACAGGAATTAAAAAATCTTACGTCAGGTAAAACAACAATAGTCTCTTTTCCTTTAGAAGATGAGGAAGAAACTATTCAAGAAGATTTTACTTCAATGGGAATTAACTATTCCCAGCTTCCTGATTTACATGTTGGAGATGGCGAAATACAGATTGTTGTAGCGAATGCGGATTTACCCAAAGTTGAATCATGGTATAAATTATATCGGAATGATTTATTAAATGAAGGAGTAACAGATATACCCGACATGAAAAAGATGTCAATGGACAACTATATGCAGACAGGACAGCAGACAGAAGCAGAATATATTGATACAGCAGCGCCAGAATTAAAAGCTGCTAATGCAAAGTATGAAGGGAAAGAAAAAGGAGAGATAGAGCATCAGATAGAAACGGTCGAGCGTAATGCGATGAGACAGGAATCTTCAACCGCATATCTTCGCTATATCCGTGATCCAGAATATATTCCGATTAGCATTGATAGAAGAACATTGGTTGAAAATTCAAACGTGATAAATAAAGATGGATTAGAGAGATATAACCAGTTTTCCTGCAGGATACCGGGTACATATGGTAAAAATGAAAAACAGCTTGTCATTCCTGATGAGCAGGTATTCAGAAAAACAAATGGTTCTTATATTGCTTTTTTGAGAAAAGATGAAGCACCGTTTGTATTTGATGTGGTAACAAAACAAGTTGACCATGAAATAAGAAAACTGACAGGAGAGGAATTTGTAAAACAATACTTTGATGAAGTAGATAAAACAGCCGAAAATAAAGTGACTTCATTACAGAAATATAAAGCAAAAAGCAAGGATTTAAGTGACTTGAAAGTAAAGATGCCAACCCCTCCAATCAAATCAAAATAATGTGCCGAATTTCGGCACGAAAAGCAGGCAGAAGATAGTACTTTTGCCTGCTTTTTTATGAAAGGGGAATGATTATGACACAAAAAAGAAAACCGCCATGGGGGATGTTTTTAATTGGCTTAGTTTTAATACTCATTGCTGCATACTATATAGCTGGTTTATTTTCACTGGATGGTGTGACAATGCAGAATTATCAGGATAAATTAACTTATATATTGATGCACCCATTTCGAAACTGGTTAAATAATAAGACATCCGCAGTTATGGGAATTGCGCTAGTCGCATGGGCAATGTTCATCTGTTATTACCTTACTTATTACCGTGATTTCCATCCAGACCAGGAGCATGGAGTTGCGGAATGGGCAGATGTAGCAAAGACAGCAAAAAAACTTTATGGCAAAGGGGAAGAACCGATTACACGTCTGAGTAAAAATATCACAGTAAATGCAAAGGCTTTACCTAATATGCATATCCTCATTCTAGGCGGTTCTGGAGATGGAAAAACGACTTCCCTTTTGATTCCTAATATTTTACTTGCTAATATGACAAACATTATCTTAGATGTCAAAGGTGACCTGCTAAAAAACTACGGAGGATATTTGAAAGAAAAAAAGAATGTGACAGTAAAAAGTCTTAATTTCAAAGATATGTTACAATCTGACCGATATAACCCTTTTGTATATATAGATAATTATACGGATATGGTAGAACTTATCACGAATATACAGACCTCTGTAAAACCGCCAGATGCTCAAAAAGGTGACCCATTCTGGGATGATGGCGTTGGTCTGTATCTGCAATCTCTCTTCGAGTACGAATGGTTACAGGCAAGGGAAGAAAACAGGGTAGCTTCAATGCCGGGAATCTTGGAATTAGTAAATAGAGAAACACAAAAAATAGATGAAGATGGGACAACACAGCTACAACAGGATATGTACGAACTGGAACAAAGATATGGCAAAGATTATCCTCCAGTCCGGGATTATCGTAAGTTAAAAGAAGGAGCATCCGAAACAGTCCGTTCCATTGTCATCATGGTAAACGCACAGTTACGTCTTTTTGAAATCCCAGAAATTAAGCGAATCTTTGAAGGAACAGACGATATAGATATTCCATCGCTTGGCTTAGGTGTAGATGGAAATCCAGAAAAAAAGACAGCGCTATTCCTTGTTATGCCATCAGGAGATTCTTCTTATAATCTTTTTATCAATATGTTCTATACACAGTTATTTACAGTATTAAAGAGAATAGCAGATAATCGAAGAAACGGACAATTACCGATTCATGTGCGATTGTGGGCAGATGAATATTATGCTGGACCAAAACCGTTAAATTGTGAAACTCTGCTAGGAGAGATACGAAGCAGGAATATGTCTATCATACCAATCCTTCAGGATATAGCACAGATAAAAACTTTATACCCTAATGATAAATGGGAAATTTTCACAGGAAACTGTGCAACAACTGTATTCTTAGGTTCTGGAGCCACAGCTCATACAACACATCAATGGGTATCGGATATGCTAGAAGACATGACGATTGACAGCCGTTCCGAGAATCTGGGACACTCACAAGGTGGTGGTAATCTGCAAATGAACAAGGCAGGCATGAAATTGATGACTCCGGGACAGATTAGCCGATTGCCGAAAGATGATTGTATCCTGTTTTTAAAAGGGGAACGTCCAATCTATGATAAGAAAAACTGGTCATTTACTACAGAAAGTTTCAAAGAAGCAGAAAGAATAGCTGGGGAAAATGGTTATAAAAATCCTGTATATGTGACCTATGATGAAAACAATAAAAAATACATCACAACCCGTTTCGAATCGAGGCTAAATTATATATCACAGGAAGAATTTGAATTTTATGAAAAAAAATCAAAAAAAGATGATAGTATTCAGACTTTCCAAATGGATGAAGAAGCATTTCTATATCTTAACTTTAACGAAACTCCGCAGCCAAGTTTACGGGAATTAGAAAAAATGGTACAAGAGATAAAAGTATCGAAAATCAATGAGGAGGAAGAGGAGAAAAAGAGGGAAGAAGATACCGTAGAAGATAGAGAAAAATGGGATTTGTCTGGAGACATTATCGACTGCTTTCAGCGATATTCAGGCAAATTATCAGCAGAGGAGCAGGAAGAAATCATAAAAGGCATCGAAGAAGGACTTACGGATCAGGAAGTAAAAAGATATTTTATTCTGTATGGTGCAGATAAAATGCGTCAATATAGACGTGTTCTTACCGCAAGGAAAAACAGAACATAAATGTGCCGAAATTCGGCACAAAAAAGGCAGAGAGAATAATTTTATTCCTCTGCCTTTTTTTGTTAGAATATTTATAAAGTACTGCCTTTTAATCTGGTATCTGAAAATAAATATTATTTATTAAATAAAATATTGACTAATACATGCGTAGGACATATAATATAATAAAAATAATACATGTGTAGGAGGGTCTTATGAATTACAAAAAAGTTAAACAGACAGAATTAGAAGGATTAACACAAAAAGAAGGTGAAGATTTATTATTTGCTGCAGGTTACGTTAAAGATGACGATTACTCAGATAGAGATGAGTATAAAGTAGGTAAATACTATCATTATGATCAGTATTATACGTTGTATGATGAAGAAGAAAATGAATTAGATAAGGTATCATTTGTAACAATCTATCAAAAAGCAGAAGAATACATGGAAGATGATACTTTCGTTCGAACATATTGGAATTGTCTGTATGTTGAGTAGTGGAGGTTAATGATGGGAATTTCTGCTGATAAATTAAAAGCGCTTAGAAAACAGAAAGGCTTTAGCCAAGAAGAACTATCTAAAGTTTCTGGTATACCCGTGATGACAATACGAAGTTGGGAACAAGGGTCTAGGACACCAAGAGATATTTATGTTATTGAAAGATTTTGTAATGCATTGGAGATTTCAATAGATGATTTATTGCATGATGAATTGGCTCATGCAGAAGCTATGAGAAATTCAGAGATTGGAGATTATGAAGAAGTGCGGATAAACACTTTAACCCAGTCCATTTATGATAAAGATAATTTATATGGAATTCTAAAGCTGCTAGACAGATTTATTGATACTGTCGGGAAAAAACGTGCAATTGAAATTATGGAGGAGTTTGCTAATGAAGGGAATTAAAGTTAAGTTTTATCAAAAAACCGCCTCTTTCAAAGAACCAATAATGAACGGTTCGATTCTAACTACACATCCATTACCACCATATTCAACGGTAATAGGTATGATACATAAATTGTGTCAATGGGAGGAAACACATAGAATTAAACTTTCATTAGTTTGCACTAATGAGTATTTGATGCAACCGCAGCAAGTATTTGATAAAGGATATATTGGAGGTTTTCATTTTAGAACAATAAATAAAGAAATGGAAGATAGATGGTCAATAATTGTTGATGATGATGCGGGTGATTACTTTGGATTTACTACCAGATTGTGTACCGTTGAATTATTGGTTGACAGGTATTATACTTTGCATATTTGTGTAGAGTATGAGAATGATTTTGCTCAAATATTCAAGGCATTTAATTATCCACCTGTATATCCCTCACTTGGACGGTGGGAGGACTCTATAAGGATAGATGATGTAAAAATCGTAGAAGTAAAAGAAGAACTGACAAATGGAAAGTTGAACGCTTATACTTGGTTGCCAGTGGAATATAGCCCAGTTGAGAAAATTGGAAGTGTCTGGAAAATACCAACATATTATAAAATAGTAAGGGATAAAAGGCGATTTGAGTACATCAGATGTTATTTGGGAGAGAGAGGAGCTTTAGCTTCATATAGATTAGACGAAGATAATGAACAGCTTATTTTAATTTAATAATAAAGCGTTTTGATAAGGGGAGCCTTAATGAATAAGACCTCCTTTTTTTTGTGCCGAAATTCGGTACATGAAAAAGAAAATTATAAGTATATTTAAAAACTGAATTTTTTTTTCATATAACCTGTATAAAATTACTTGATTTAAAAAATATTTGCGTTACTATTTTATTGCAATTGAATCAAAAACAGAGACATTTATAAAAAAAGTCTTGAAGAGAAATTGACATGAACTATTCGAGTAAGATATATACATAGTACATATACCTGTAATGGTATATACGAAAGAGGAAAAGTTTATGGGAAAAAAATGGAGACAGTTAAAATACGAGGATAGATTAAAAATATATGCGTGGCTACAGGATAAGATACCGATTGCCACTATTGCAAAAAGGCTAGGAGTTTGTAGACAGACAATTTATCGTGAAATAAAGCGCGGAGAATTTGTAAAACGGAACACGGATTATACGGAATCAACAGTGTATGACCCTTACGTTGCAGAAGAACGCTGTCAAAAGAATTTAAAAGAACGTGGACGTGGTTTGAAAATAGGCAGTGATTTAAAACTGCTACATTATATAGAAAGAAAAATTGTTGATGAAAAGCGTTCTCCGGCGGCTGCACTGCATGAGATAAAAAAAGAAGGGAGAGAATTTACAGTTACTTTGTGCACGAATACTATATATAGCTATATAAAAAAAGGCATATTTTTGAATGTAACTATGGAAGATTTGCCAGAAAAAAAGAAACAGCATAAAAAGAAAAAAAGAAAGGTACAAAAGCGAGTACAAGCAGGAGACAGTATCAGTCAACGTCCAGATTATATTGATACCAGAGAAGAATTTGGACATTGGGAAATGGATACAGTAGTCGGTCCTCAAGGCAAATCAAAGAAAGTAATGCTTGTCTTAACAGAGAGAAAGACTAGAAAAGAGATTGTGTATCTAATGCAAGATAGAAAGGCGCAGACGGTTGTAAAGGCATTAAATACTATCGAGAGAAGCTATGGAGAAAGGTTATTTAGAAATGTCTTTAAAACGATTACTGTGGATAACGGTGTAGAGTTTTCTGATGCAGAAGGGTTGGAACGGTCGAGAAGAAATAAGAAGAAAAAGAGAACGAAAGTATATTATTGCCATCCATATAGCAGTTGTGAGAGAGGTTCTAATGAAAACGCTAACCGTCTCATCCGTCGGCACATTCCGAAAGGAGTTAATTTTGATAAGAAAAGGCAATCTGAAATCAAGGAAATAGAAACATGGATAAATAACTATCCTCGGAAGCTATTTGGATATAATACAGCAGAGGAACAATTTGTTTATGAAATAGAAAAATTAACAGGATAAAACAAAATCAAGTATATATAGAAAAAAATGACTGCCGAAAGACAGTCTTTTTCCTATACAATTTTTAAAAAAGATGCTAAAAATAATTGTAATTACATCTATATTGTGTCATTATAAACAATAAGTAGAAAGGAAATATTTGCAAAAAAATATTTCAATTTTTTTCAAAAAAATGTTGCAAAAAAACTTGACATTTTCGTTTGACCAGAAAAAGTAAAATAAATGATTGACAAATATTTTTAATAGTGCTACCATACACTCGAAACAAGGAAAAGCGATGAGGGAAACGAGTAATATAATCGAAATCATACAGAGAGAGTAACAGTTGCTGAGAGTTATTTATGAGGAAGTATATGAAAACCATTCCTGAGCTGCGATGCGAAAAAGAAATATTTTAAAAGAACTATACAGATTATATGAAGATGTTTCAAGAGAAGCATCCTGATGAATGTTAAGATATTTCACAAGTGTTGCCGTATGCCCGCGTTAAGGGATAGGATTTAATTTAGAGAATCTGAAGTGAAACTATAAGGTGGAACCGTGTATTTAATGCACCCTTAGATTATAGCTATGCTGTAATCTGTGGGTGCTTTTTTGATATAAATTAAAAGTAAGACATGTAGACTTTTTAATCAAATATGTTTTAGTTGTAAGCTGCAGCGGTCTATATTCATTACTATTAACGTTCCCAAATCAGATTCATTCTTATTTTGGAGGTAAAAAGAAATGAAAGTTCTCGAAAAAAATGGACAGGTAATCGAAGGTAATTTTGAAGAAAAAGAAGTAAAAGAAGCGTTTTGGCACACAAGCGCCCATGTATTGGCACAGGCAGTAAAGAGATTATATCCAGATACGAAATGTGCGATTGGACCAGCAATCGATAATGGATTTTACTATGATTTTGATTTCTCTTTCCCATTTACAGAGGAAAATCTTGCAGCAATCGAAAAAGAAATGAAGAAGATTGTAAAGCAGTCTCTGCCATTAGAAGTATTTGAGGTTACAAAAGAAAAAGCCTTAGATTACATGAAAGAAAGACAGGAAGATTACAAAGTAGAAATGATTGAGGAACTTCCAGAAGGAGAGACAATCACATTTTATAAACAGGGTGACTACGAAGAATTCTGTGCAGGCCCTCATGTATCCAATACTTGTGTAATCAAGGCAATTAAGCTCCTTTCTACAGCAGGTGCGTACTGGCGCGGCGATGAAAAGAACAAAATGCTTACAAGAATTTATGGAATTTCTTTCCCAAAAGCTGCTGAGTTAAAAGATTATCTGAATATGCTCGAAGAGGCAAAGAAGAGAGATCACAGAAAGCTTGGAAAAGAACTTGGATTATTTACCATCATGGAAGAAGGTCCGGGATTCCCATTCTTCTTACCAAAGGGAATGATTCTGAAAAATACTCTGATTGATTACTGGAGAAAGATGCATACAAGAGAAGGATACGAAGAAATCTCCACACCAATCCTCTTAAACAGACAGCTTTGGGAAACATCAGGACACTGGGATCATTACAGAGAAAATATGTACACAACAGTAATTGACGACATGGATTTTGCTGTAAAACCAATGAACTGTCCAGGTGGAATGCTTGTTTATAAGATGGAGCCTCGTTCTTACAAAGAACTTCCACTTCGTCTTGGGGAACTTGGCCTTGTGCACCGTCACGAAAAGTCCGGACAGCTTCATGGACTGATGCGTGTAAGATGCTTTACACAGGACGATGCCCATATCTTTATGACAGAGGCGCAGATTGAAAATGAAATCCAGAAAGTCGTAAAATTGATTGATGAAGTATATAAGAAATTTGGATTTACTTATCATGTAGAATTATCCACTCGTCCAGCTGATAGCATGGGAACAGAAGAAGAGTGGGAAGTAGCAACAAATGCATTGGAAAATGCAATCAAAGCCATGAATATTCCTTACGAAGTAAATGAGGGAGACGGCGCATTCTATGGTCCAAAACTTGACTTCCATTTACAGGATTCTATCGGAAGAACATGGCAGTGCGGAACAATCCAGCTTGACTTCCAGCTTCCACAGAGATTTGAGGCAGAATATATTGGAGCAGACGGAGAAAAACATCGTCCAATCATGATTCACCGTGTTGTATTTGGTTCTATTGAGCGATTTATCGGAATCTTAATTGAACATTATGCAGGAAAGTTCCCAACATGGTTAGCACCGGTACAGGCAAAAGTTCTTCCTGTATCCGACAAATTTGCAGATTACGCAAAACAGGTTGCTGAAGCACTCAAAGCAAGCGGCGTTCGTGTAGAAGTCGATGACCGCGACGAGAAACTTGGCTATAAAATCAGACAGGCACAGCTCCAGAAAGTTCCTTATATGCTTATTCTCGGAGAAAAAGAGCAGAGCGCAGGAACGGTTTCTGTTCGTAAGAGAGATCTTATTGATGAGAATGACAGCCCAGAACTTGGCACAATGAGCGTGGAGGAATTTGCCGCAATTATCAAAGAAGAATCTCAGTATTAAATTACTATTTAATTCATTAAGCGAACTACAGACGAAGCCATTGCCCCCAATAAGGC
>OLPZ01001153.1_pt1 | contig 18236 bp, 15 predicted proteins | sample 1672711 | NCBI WGS metagenome assembly OLPZ01 (sample SAMEA3136716, study PRJEB25190) | human gut metagenome
AGGTGTTAGCAGAGGAACATTTTATGCTCATTTTGGTAACATTGGACAAGTTGTTGAAGAAGTTTTTTCAGATGCTCTATATGATATTAAAAATATGGCTTTGTTATCTGAGAATGGATCAAGTTCAAATATAATTGTTAGGAAGGGGCTCTGTTGGCTTTTACGGGAAAATCCGAAATATCAGCCCCTCTTTTTTTCAGAAGCATTGTTCCTGCCGGCAGTAAAACATACAGTTGTTGCACTTAAACAGGATTTTCTTGATGTTATGCTGGATAAGACAGGTTTAGATGAATCCACATTAACTGATTTACTAACCGTTCAAATAATGGGATGTCTGGAAATGTGCAGAAAACATTTAGGAAAATCTGATGAAGAATGGTGCAGATTCCATACTTGTTTTGATCTTTTCCTTAAAGCAGGTTATGAAGGGATTATTCAAAATAACAATGCTTAATTTTTTCTGCGATTAACGATATAAATACCGGCGCATACCAAAACTAATGCAACCAGGCTGCCAATATTAAATGCCTGTTTTACCTCTCCGAGTATCAGTGCCGATAAGATCACGCTGCAAAGTGGATTTACGAATCCGAAAATCGCAACTTTGGAAACATCATTCCATGCAAGCAGTATAGACCAGAGTGTATATGCCACTGCTGAAACCAGTGCAAGGTAAAATATAATTGACAGACCTCCGGTAGTTATATTTCCCAGGCGTCCGCCCATTCCCATTCCAATTAAAGTCAGAACAATTCCGCCCATCGTGAACTGGGTTCCGCTTAACACTACTGGTGATACTTTTTTGGAAAAAAGATTGATCAACACAGTAGACATTCCATAAGATAATTGTGCAATCAGAATAAATCCTTCTCCAATCAGTTTAAATCCCATATCCAGGGAATTTCCCATCAGATTGATTACTACAACTCCTGCAAATCCCAATACACATCCTGCGATTTTTTGGCTCGTCATCCGTTCATTTCGAAATACCAGACAAGACAACAAAATTGCAATAAAATTTCCAAGCCCGGTGATGATTCCACCCTTTACTCCGGAGGTGTGTGCAACTCCTATGTAAAAAAAGAAGTATTGCCCCACTGTCTGGGCAAGACACACAGGAATGGCATATTTGAGGAGTGCCCTATCAGGAAGCATCACTTTCTTTTCCCTGATCGATGCAAAAATTAATACCAGAATCCCAGCTAAAGTAAAGCGGATTCCGGCAAATACAATCTGGCTTGCAGTGTCTGAAGAATCTACCTGCAGAAAGTGATACCCTGTCTTAATCACCGGGATTGCACTTCCCCACAGGATACAGCATACACAAGCAAGAAGTGCTACAATACCGGTTTGAGTCAATTTGTTTTTGTGACATTTTCTTGTTTCTCTTTTCGTATAAATTTCGTTATTTCGATTTTTTCAGGTTTTATTTTTCAATATCTGATATTTATTCGTTGCATAACGTTCATCAATAACATTATCATAAGACGGATACAATGCCAAGCTGAATTGATAAAGCGTCTTGACATCAATATTATTTTAAGTATATGATGAAAAATATCTTGTTGCATAAAAGTATAGTTGGCTGATTTTAAGAAATTAGGAGAACGATAATGGATTTGAGTAAGTTATCTATGAAGAAAATTCGAGAACTGATTATTTTTACAGTGCTGCTTGTAGTTGCATTGTGGAAATTTGAAGTAGTGATCGATGTACTGAAAACAATATGGGGAATTCTGTTTCCATTTGTACTTGGTGGCGCAATTGCTTTTGTAATCAATGTGCCAATGAGCTTTTTAGAAAAGAAAATTTTCGGTAAGACAAAAGATGAAAATAAGGTGGGAAAAAAGTTAGCAAGACCGATCAGTCTTCTTCTCACAATTATATTGGCGGTTGGTGTGATCGCACTAGTAATGTTTGGTGTGATTCCACAGCTTACTCGGACAATGGGAAGTTTGATGATAAGTATTGCGAATTTTGTTCCACAGATGCAAAACTGGATTCGAGATTTTTCACACAATAATCAAGAAATTATGAAGCTTGTAAATCAGGTTCAGTTTAATCAAGATCAGGCCATTAAATGGGGGATCAGTATTCTTGGCAGCGGAGCAGGAAATATGATGAATACGACAATGTCGGCAGTGGGCTCTATTGTCAGTGGATTTGCTACATTTTTCATTGCGTTTTCTTTTGCGTGCTACATTCTTTTTCAGAAAGAAAAATTGCATGTACAGATAAGAAAAGTATTTTTCGCATTTATTTCGAAACAAAAAGCAGAGACATTTCTGAAAATTTGTTCTCTGACCTATCAGACATTTGCAAATTTCCTTACGGGGCAGTGTGTAGAAGCTGTGATTCTCGGAAGTATGTTTGTCGTTACACTCAGTATTTTAAAAATGCCATATGCACTTTTGATCGGAACTTTAATTGCATTTACTGCATTGATTCCGATCTTTGGAGCTTTTATCGGATGTGCAGTGGGTTGCTTTTTGATTTTTATGGTAAGTCCTAAGCAAGCAATTTTATTCATTATTGTATTTTTGATTCTTCAGCAGATTGAAGGCAATCTGATTTATCCGCATGTGGTTGGTGGCTCTGTCGGGCTTCCGTCAATCTGGGTACTTGCTGCTGTTACGATCGGTGGCAATCTCATGGGAATCGTAGGAATGCTTATTTTTATTCCATTAGTTTCGGTTCTGTACACTATTTTCAGGGAATTTGTATATCTTCGTCTGAAGGAAAAAAATATAAAACAAGTGACAAAGACAGTGGTGGAAGAATATACGGCAGAGGAAATTGCTGCAATGGAAAAAAATATAAAAAAGAATAGAGAATAAGAGGAAAACAAAAAGCGGAAAATCTCATTAGATTCAGAGGTTTTCCGCTTTTGAGTGCTTTGCTTTACAAGAGAAACGAAGGAGAGACGCTATTTGAAGTTTTCTTCATGATCGTTTTCTTTTGCTTTTTTCTGTTTTTTGAATGTTATTTTTTTGATGCTTTTCTTAACTATAACTACGATAACAGCTATGACTGCTGCACATACGATAAGGATCGGTAATGCACCAAGAATTCCAATGATGAGATTCCTGAAACCGTGACCTACTTTATACAGGTTGTCTCCGAATCGTTCTTTGATTTCTTCAAAGAAGCCTTTCTCACCCGCGTCTGTCATACGTTCGACTTCAAATATCTCCACATGCACTGTGCTGTAATCAATCTGATTGTCCAGAAGTCTAAGTTGACTTTCGTAGCTTTCTATTTCATATCGGATATCGGATAATTTACTTTCAATGGCTAAGAGGTCTTCCATATTTTCTGCTGTAGAAAGCAGCTCCATCAAACGTGCCTGTTCCGTTTCTAAAGCTTTTTTATGACTTTCGACATCTACATACTGAAGTGTCACATCTTCCACGGATTCATTTTCCTGTGTTACATTTCCAAGTTCACCAACGATATCCACAAACTCATTTAACTTGTCTGCCGGAATTCGTATGGTGTAGCTTGCATATCGGGTTGTTGTATAAGAATAACTATTGCCGCTGATAGAAGAATTCTCGACATAGCCACCTAGTTCAGTAGTTTTTGTTTTTAGGCTATTGAGTACAGAATCAAATTCTTTTGTCTGCAAAGAAAGAGAAACCGTTCGGATCAGTTTTCGTCCGTTTTCTACCTGAGTTTCCAGTCCATTTCCGGAAGTGACTCCTGCATCGGCTGTTTCTGCAGGTTCTTCGCAGTATTCGTTTTTTGAATAATCTGTACCGTAGACTGATTCCATGGTTGCACTGTCCTCGGATGCTGACATTGATTTGCTGCCACATCCGACAGTCAATAGTGCCATCATAATTGCTGTGAAAAATGCGATTCTTTTCTTAAATTTCATACAAACACCTCCATTCTATCAGTAGGTCTTGAGTGAAGGTTAAAAGGGGAGTAGATTTACTTTACATCGGACAGCTTCTTCTTTCACCCTTGTCCATGTCTCCGCGTAAATAGTGCCCATTAAATTCCATATTAATGTCACGGATCTCTTTTTTACCTTCGATATACTCATCGTACATTTCTGAAAGTCTTGCCATGCAACCATCGCAGCTTGCAGAAATGTTGCCTAAAGATTCTTTTACGATCTGTTTTCTTTCTTCTACAGTTGTGTCCTTTATTAAAATGCTCTTGAATTCCATGATAGTTACCTCTGTTTTTCGTTTAGATTTAATAGCTATTTCTATTAAGAGTATAACATAAAACATGATTAACTGCATAGTTTCTGGAGAATATAAAATGCCTGGGAAAAAGCTCTTTAAAAATGGGTTTAATTATAAGCTATAATGAGGTACAATAGAAAGAGTTATCATATCGGATTTGAGATTGTTTTCCGTCATCATAAGTGGTAAACAACAAATTGGTATTACTGGAGAGGCGTAGGTATGGCGAAAGTACATGGGGAATCGAAGCTGACTTTTTTAGAGTCGACGAGTATTATCATAGGACACGGTGTGGGATCGGGAATTCTTTCGGTCCCATTCCTTGCATCCAGAAATAACTGGCATGATATCATCTGGATTGCAGCAGTGGCTTATTGCATGAATCTTTTACTGCATTTTATGATTGCGGAACTGTCTTTGAATAACAATGGCGCGCAGTTTATCAAATGCTTTGAAAATGAGCTGTTTGTGGGAAAGCTGAAGATGGCATGTACATGGCTGGCGTTTGGGCTGCTTGGCTTTTCGGTTATAGTGAATGTGAGTGGATTTATTACCGGTGCGGCAGCTGTATTTTCTGCATGGTTTCACCTTCCGCCAGTGGTCGGAATGCTGCTCTTTTATGTATTGGCAGCAAGTGTGGTCTATATCGGAATGAAACTGGTTGGTATCTGTGAGAAAATTGCAGTGATTTCCATGTTTGGAGTCATAGGGATCCTTTTTGTAGCAACGATGCTTTCAGAGACAACAGAGCTTTCGACAAAGTTCTATTCGAATAACAATATGCTGGCACTTTATAGCATGATTGCATTTTCATTATCTGCTGTTATGTCTGTGCCACAGGTTGTGAAAGGTTTAGAAGGAGACGAAAAAGGTATTCGTAAAGCGATTGCAGCAGGCACGGGCTTGAATATGGGACTGATTCTTTTGATCACATTTATGACGCTTCTGGGATGTTCTAATGTGACAGAGAATGGAGCACTGGTAGATCTTTCCGGCCATCTTGGCGGATGGGTCAGCATTATCGGATATGTATTTTCCTTGCTGGCTCTTGCAACATCTTTCTGGGCAAATACACTGAATCTTCGAGATATTGTGAATGAACAGACGAAATGGGGCGAAAAGATCAGCTGGCTTGCAGCTACAGTACCTTGTCTTGTGATCGCACTTGTGGGTGTGCAGAGCTTTGTTGGTTTCACAAGAATGGCAAGTGTGGTTCAGGTTCTGACCGGAGTAGGAGTTATTGTTGCATACAATCGTTCCAGAAAACGTGCGGGAACTAGCCTGATTTGCGGAAGACTTGGTAGTTTGCCGTTCCAGATATTAGCAGTAGCAGCTTCGTTGGTAGCATCTGTAGGAGCAGTGCTTACGGTGACAGTGTGAAATTACAAATATGTTATTACAAAAGTTGATGAAGAAGGAGATTAGAAAATGCAAGAACAGATGAAAGGGAACAGTAGTATTTTAAAAAGATTTGAATTCAGGGATATTAGACAGGAAGAGGCAGATCAGGCAGTATTAATTGAGAAAATTTGTTTCCCGCCAAATGAAGCATGTTCTGAGAAACACATGAAGGAGCGAATCGGTGTGACTCCGGAATTGTTTTTAGTTGCGGTAGATAAAACAACTGGGAAGTTAGCAGGATTTTTGAATGGAATTGCAACGGACGAGGAAAAATTCCGAGATGAATTTTTTACAGATGCATCTTTGAATAATCCAAAAGGAAAGAAAGTTATGATCCTTGGCTTAGATGTATTACCGGAGTATCGAGGACAAGGTCTGGCACGAGAGATTGTAAGATGTTATCTGCAAAGAGAAGAAGAAAAGGGAAGAAAAGAAATTGTTCTTACCTGTTTGGATGAAAAGGTAGAGATGTATAAAAGGTTTGGGTTTGTAGATCTGGGAATGTCAGATTCTGTCTGGGGTGGAGAAGAATGGCATGAAATGACATATTATCTGAGATAGAGGTAAATAACGAATGATAGTGAGAGCTGTAAAGTCTTTTGAAAATATTTGCCAAAGACTTTACAGTTTTTTTCTAAAAATGTATGATAAGAAAGGAAAATGAAAACATGAGATAGATAAGGTGAGACAGGAGAAAATATCATGGAGTATTGGGATATTTATGACGCAGAAAAACAGCCGACAGGAAGAAAAATGAAGCGAAATGACTGGTGCTTAAAGGATGGGGAATACCATCTGACAGTGCTTGGAGTTGTGGCAAGACCGGATGGAACATATCTGATCACGAAACGTGTAATGACAAAAGCGTGGGCACCGGGTTGGTGGGAAGTATCCGGCGGTGCAGCGCAGGCAGGAGAGTCTTCTGAGGAAGCGGTATGCCGTGAAGTGAGAGAAGAGACAGGATTAGATATTTCTAATGCAGAAGGCGGATATGTATTTACTTATAAGCGAGAAAATCCGGGCGAGGGTGATAATTATTTTGTTGATGTATATCGCTTTGTGCTTGATATTGATGAGAATGATCTGAAACTTCAGACAGAAGAAACAGATGGATATATGTTCGCAACTAAGGAGGAGATTGAAAACTTTGCCAAAGAGGGAATCTTCCTTCATTATGACAGCATTAAGAGAGTGTTTGAACAGTTACAATAATTTATAGAATGAGGAAAAGTTATGCATTCAGAAAAGAAGAAAAACAGATTTGAAATTGATATGTGCAATGGCTCGATCATGAATAAGCTGATTTCTTTTTCAATTCCGCTGATGATATCTGGAATTCTGCAGCTTGCATTTAACGCAGTGGATATTGTTGTGGTAGGAAGATTCAGTGGAAGTGAGTCACTGGCAGCAGTCGGATCAACCACAGCACTGATCAATGTATTTACGAACCTATTTATAGGAATATCTCTTGGAGCAAATGTGCTTGCAGCCAGGTTCTATGCGGCAGGGCGCGAGAAAGAGATGTCGGAGACGGTGCACACAGCGATTACATTTGCGATTATAAGCGGAGTTGTGATGGCATTAGTTGGATTGTTCTTTTCCAGAGGAGCACTTGAGTTGATGGGAACACCGGATAATGTGATCAATCTTTCGACACTATATATGAAGATCTATTTCCTGGGAATGCCGTTTTTTATGTTATATAATTACGGAGCGGCAATCTTAAGAGCGGTTGGAGATACGAAACGACCACTTTTGTTTTTGATTGTAGCAGGTGTGATTAACGCATGTTTAAATCTTTTACTTGTAATTGCTTTTCATTTAGGAGTAGCGGGCGTTGCAATTGCAACTGTGACAGCACAGTTTGTATCGTGTGTATTGGTATTGCGTTGCCTGTATAAATCAGACAGCAGTTATCAGCTTCGCTTCTCGAAGCTAATGATAAAAAAAGTATATTTAGGACAGATCTTTCAGGTTGGAATTCCGGCAGGAATTCAGAGTACTGTGATCAATTTCTCAAATGTACTTCTGCAGTCATCGGTCAATTCTTTCGGATCCGTGGCGATGGCAGGATATACGGCAGCGAATAACATTTTTGGATTTTTATATGCATCGATCAATGCAGTGACACAGGCATGTATGAGTTTTACAAGCCAGAATTACGGAGTCGGAAAATGGAAACGAATGGACAGAGTCTTAGTTGACTGCCTGATTCTTTCCACAACGATTGCATTAATTCTTGGTGGAGGTGCGTATCTCTTTGGACCGGAGCTTTTGAAGATTTATACTGATGATCCTCAGGTTATCAGCTGTGGTATGGAGATTCTTCTATATACAACAGTTACTTATTTTCTGTGCGGATGGATGGATCTGTTCCCGGGATCTCTTCGTGGAATGGGAAAATCAATTGTGCCGATGATACTTTCCGTAATCGGAACAGTCGGAACGAGAATCGTCTGGATCTTTGGAATATTTCCAAGATTCAGATCATTGAAGATTTTGTTTATTTCCTATCCGGTATCCTGGATCATTACGATCATCCTGCAGGTGATTTGCTTTATTTTTGTCAGAAGAATCGTTTATGCGCCACTGAAAAAACGAGAGGCTGCTATATAATGAAAAAAGAAATGCTTTATTTCCCAAAATATAAGAGGAAATAAAGCATTTCTTTTTTTATTACAGCATTTTGTAAATGATAATTATTGACAAATCCAACATCCTGGAATAAGCTAGTTTTGTATAACTAAATGATAAAAAATCGCAATAAGCTAAAGAGGATGATAAAAAAATGACATTAAAAGAATTAGCGATTGGAAAGAGTGCTGTGATCAGGACAGTTGGGGCTTCCGGTGCGTTACGACAGCATTTTTTGGATATGGGTATGATTCCGGGTGCGGAAGTTACGGTGGTAAAGTTTGCACCGATGGGAGACCCGATGGAATTGCAGGTACATGGATATGAACTGACACTTCGTCTTGCAGAGGCAGAACAGATTGAAGTTGAGGAAATCAGCGAGAGAACAAACAGCCATTCCCGTGGAGAACGTTTGAAACCGGTAGATCATCCGGGACTTGGAGAAGAAGGAAAGTATCATTCTGAAGAAGATGCTAATCCGTTACCGGATGGAACAGTGCTTACTTATGCCCTGGTAGGAAATCAGAACTGTGGAAAGACAACGTTGTTTAATCAGCTCACAGGAGCAAATCAGCATGTAGGAAACTTCCCAGGAGTAACAGTAGACCGTAAGGATGGAACAATCAAAGGTTATCCGAATACGAATGTGACAGACCTTCCGGGAATTTATTCAATGTCTCCATACAGCAGTGAGGAGATTGTTTCAAGAAATTTTGTGTTGAATGAACATCCGAAAGCAATCATCAATATTGTGGATGCAACGAATATTGAGCGAAATCTCTATCTGACAATGCAGCTTCTTGAAATGGATATCCCGATGGTAGTAGCTTTGAATATGATGGATGAGGTGATTGGAAATCATGGATCTATCGATGTGAATACAATGGAAGCACTGCTTGGAGTTCCGGTTATTCCGATTTCGGCAGCGAAGAACGAAGGTGTGGATGAAGTAATACGTCATGCACTTCATGTGGCAAAATACCAGGAGCGTCCGCTGCGTCAGGATTTCTGTGATAAAAGTGATCATGACGGTGCGGTCCACAGATGTATCCATGCAGTGATTCATCTGATTGAAGACCATGCAGAAGAAGCAAAGCTTCCGGTACGTTTTGCCGCAACGAAGGCAATCGAGGGGGATCCGCTGATCTTAGAACAGTTAAAGCTTGACCAGAATGAGTTGGATATGCTTGAGCATATTGTACAGCAGATGGAGACGGAGCGTGAGGTTGACCGAAGTGCGGCAATCGCAGATATGCGATTCGATTTTATCGAGCGTCTCTGTGAGCAGACGGTTGTGAAACCGAAAGAGAGTAAAGAACGTGTCAGAAGTGAGAAGATAGACAAAATCTTGACAGGAAAATATACAGCGATCCCATGCTTTATCGGAATCATGGTGCTTGTATTTTATTTGACATTTAATGTAATCGGTGCATTTCTGCAAGGAATTCTGGAAATGGGAATTGATCAGTTGTCAAGAATGGCTGAGGCGGGACTGATCGCACTCAATGTAAATGATGTAATCCGAAGTCTTGTAATCGACGGAATCTTTACAGGAGTAGGAAGCGTGCTTAGTTTTCTTCCGATTATTGTTACTTTGTTCTTCTTCCTCTCTATGATGGAAGACAGTGGATATATCGCGCGAGTGGCATTTGTAATGGATAAACTGCTTCGTAAGATCGGTCTTTCCGGTCGAAGCATTGTGCCGATGTTGATCGGATTCGGATGTACAGTTCCGGCAGTTATGGCAACAAGAACATTGACCAGTGAAAGAGACCGTAGGATGACGATCCTTCTGACACCGTTTATGAGCTGTACAGCAAAACTTCCGATTTATGCATTCTTTGTAAGTACATTTTTCCCGGGGAAGGGCGGACTGATCATGTCGGGTCTGTACGTGCTTGGAATTGTAGTTGGAATTTTAATCGCATTCCTTTATCGAGGAACTCTGTTTAAAGGAGAACCGGTACCATTTGTTATGGAACTTCCGAATTATCGTCTGCCGGGTGCGAAGAATGTGGCACAGCTTCTTTGGGAGAAAGCGAAAGATTTCTTACAGAAAGCATTTACAGTTATTCTGATGGCAACGATTGTTGTATGGTTCTTGCAGAGTTTTGACTTGCATCTGAACCTTGTGGAGAATTCAGCAGATAGTATTCTTGCTATGATTGCAGGTGCACTTGTTCCAATCCTTCGTCCGCTTGGACTGGGAGACTGGAGAATCTGTACAGCACTGATCAGTGGATTTATGGCGAAAGAAAGTGTAGTATCAACACTTGAGGTATTGTTTGGTGGAGGAATTGCTTCTGTACTGACTCCTCTGTCAGCCGGTGTCCTGCTTGTATTCAGTCTGCTCTACACACCGTGTGTTGCAGCGGTCGCATCAGTAAAGCGTGAGCTTGGTACAAAATGGGCTGTCGGAATGGTATTCTGGCAGTGTCTGATCGCATGGGTTGTGGCAATCATCACGAGAGGAATCGGAATGCTGCTTTTCTAATGGGGAAAGCTGTTACTGTGACAGTAACGAAATGTTTCGGAATAAATCGTCTGGGAATAAATGATAAAATTTATTGACAAAACAGAATTCATTCGTTATAGTAAGAAACGATGTGTCAGTGAGGCGGTTGTCCATGAGACGAACCGAGCCGAAAGATAAATTAAATATATTCCGTGAGGGAGTAGTTCGCATGAAAATGTGATTTGTCAACATACCGGTGAGAAGGCACTTGAACTGATCACCTGGCAAATCTTAAAGAATGAGACTCATGTATGTTTTAAAAATAAGAGGATAAGTTTGTTATAACAAGCAGGCAGTTCTCTTATCATAGAACATACGTGGGTCTCTTTGTTTTTATATATTAGGAAAGTCCTTTCCTAATATATAAAAAACGCTCCGCTCAGGATGCGTACTGCAATTGTAGCGGAACAGATACAGAAGAAAAAAGAAAAGAGGAGAAACATGGCACTATTTATCGAGCTTTTGTTGATGGGGGTCGGGCTTGCGATGGATGCATTCGCAGTGTCTGTCTGTAAGGGCCTTGGAATGAAGAAGCTGAATAAGAAACAGGCGGTAGTGATCGGATTGTATTTTGGAGGGTTTCAGGCATTAATGCCGCTTGTGGGATGGATTCTTGGAATTCAGTTCCAAAAGTATATTACAAGTATTGATCACTGGATCGCATTTATTCTGCTTGGCTTTATCGGTGGGAAAATGATTCTGGAGGCAGTAAAAGAATGGAATGAAGAAGATATTGTTGAAGTAAAAGATCAGCCGTTGGATCATAGAAATATGTTTGTACTTGCCGTTGCGACGAGTATCGATGCGTTGGCAGTCGGAATCACATTTGCATTTCTGGACACACCGATTCTTAAGGCAATTACGATCATCGGAATTACGACAATGATTATTTCTATTGTTGGTGTAGTGATTGGAAATTATTTTGGTGGGAAATATAAACATAAGGCAGAACTGGTTGGTGGAATCATCCTGGTGCTTTTAGGTGTTAGGATTTTGATCCAGCATCTGTCTGGATTAGCATAAAATGAGGTTGAATATAGTATAGCAGAAAGGAAATAAAAGATGAGTGATTTGTTTCAAAGTGTGCCATTTGCAGTGGTACTTTTAATTATTGGATTTGTGTTTCTTGTAAAAGGTGCAGATGCATTTGTTGAGGGGTGTAGCAGTATCGCAAGACGGTATCATGTTCCGTCACTGATCATCGGAATGACGATTGTGGCGATGGGGACGAGCCTTCCGGAGACTGCGGTCAGTGTGACAGCAGCAGTTACGGGAAACAATGCACTTGCAGTTAGTAATGCGGTAGGATCTAATATTTTCAATCTCATGGTTGTAGTCGGAGCCTGCACGCTTTTTACTTCCGTGGCAGTTCAGATTAATACGTTAAAGATTGATTTTCCGATCTCTATTCTGTGTGCGGTATTGCTTCTGATTCTTGGTGCAGCCGGAATGTCACTGGGACATATAGATGGAGTTGTATTCATTATCTTATTCCTGGCGTTTATCCTCTACATGATCCGCTCAGCACAGACATCTCGTGAGAAAAATGTGGAGCCGGGAGTGGAAGAGGAAGAGTATCTTCTGGAAGCGGAGGAGATTCAGGAAATGTCTATGGGAAAGAGTGTGATTTACATTCTTCTCGGCGCAGTAGCGATTGCGGTCGGAAGTGACTGGGTAGTAGACGGTGCCTGTACAGTTGCGGCGGCAATTGGAATCAGTCAGACTCTGATCGGTCTTACTGTAGTTGCATTTGGAACAAGCCTTCCGGAGCTGGTTACATCGATTGTAGCAGCAAAAAAAGGTGAGGTGGATATGGCACTTGGAAATGTAATCGGTTCCAATATCTTTAATATTCTCATGGTGCTTGGTATTGCGGCAGCAATTTCACCGGTCGCATTTTTGACAGAAAATATCATTGATATCGCAGTGCTGATCGTGTTCAGTGTTTTTGGATGGATCATGGCATGGACGAAAAGAGAACTTAATAGAAAAGAAGGTATTATCATGTTACTTCTTTATGCAGTGTATGTTGTGTACATTTGTATGAGATAGTTTGTGATAACTCTGAAAAAAGGATTATGTGAAAGGCAAAAAGTACTTGTGCCAATCACATAATCCTTTTTTAGTTTCCTATAATTAATGCAAAGTAGCCCCAGTCCCAGAGGAGTGATTCAAAACTATTTTCCAGATATTCATAAATATCAGCTGTTTCATATCCGGTCATTCGAGTGATAATCACAAGATATTGTCTCAGCGTTTCGTAAGAAATTTCAGAAACGTTTGCGTCTGTGCTATCCAGCATCCATCTTAAGAAAATGCTGTGGCGGATTGATGCATATTCAAGGGCAATCCATTGCATCTGTACCAGTACATTTTCCAGGTCACTGTCAGGAAGCAGGAGATCGGAGAAAATCTCGTTGCGCAGGAAATTGCGAAGCAGTGGTTCGTAAGGGCTCAAGTATTGTGTGAATTGTTCCCATTGTTCCAGTAAAGTGGATTCGTAAGCTTTAGTATCATCAGGATTTTCAGTACTGTCCGAAAGTGATTCCGATATTTCTTCAGCCAAAGCAAGAATTGGATTCAGAGTATCCTGATAGAGCCCTTCTTTTTGATAGTTTACGGAAAGATCTTGTAATAGTTCGTTACATTCACTGATCAGATCCAAAGGTGGAAGGTATATATCTGAGATCGCATTTCCAAGTTCTCTCACTGTGCTATCAGAAAAATAATCTTCTAACAGTTCTTTTGTTAATGGCTGATGCTGATACAATTCCTGAAGAATATAGAAGCTTTCCAAAAGTTCTTCTTCGATTGTTCTGGAAGAATCATCTAAAAGATTGAGTAGTTTTTCACGCAAGAGGAAAAGGACAGAAGTATCTGTATCGCCAGTATCGGACAAAGTGTCTGATACATTTGGGAAATGCAGGGACTTCTGTTTGTTCCACAGGTCAATCACTGCAGGGCAGCAAGGCATCAGCATTTTCTCGTTATGTGTCGGAAAGCGATGCTCCTCTCGTGGAAATGTAGTGCATGTTTCTGATAGGACTTTGTCGCCGTAAGCAACAACAAGGCGGCAGAGCTTCTCAGAGTTAAGGAATGGACAGCGATGATCACTGTCCAGGCCTATCACACGCTGTCCATCTTTTTTAATCGTATAAGCGCTTAAATTTTTCTTTTGTTTAGGTACGGTTTCCGGAGCCTGGAGTTTCTTCCATTTACGGTTCGTATCTGCATCGACGCCAATCTTCCATTCCTGGCAGCAGGTGATCGGACAGCGGTCGGCGATGCAGGTGAACTTAGAATAATAATCAGGTATCAAAAAATTAATTTCTGTCATCACGGTTATGGAATTCTGTATGCTGCCCAACATATTTGTATGCCGGACGGATGATCTTACCGGCATTTAACAGTTCTTCCAGACGATGTGCACTCCACCCGGTGATACGCGCAATCGCGAAGAGTGGTGTGAAAAGCTCTTCCGGAATATTCAGCATTGTATAAACAAATCCGCTGTAGAAGTCAACGTTAGCACAGACAGGTTTCAGCATCTTTCTGTGTGTCATGATCTCTTCACCGGCGATTCTTTCTACGCGGTCATAAAGTGCGAATTCATCGTCAAGTCCCTTTTCAGAAGCAAGCTTCTGTGCATAGCTCTTCAAAATCTTTTCTCTTGGGTCGGAGATTGTGTAGACTGCGTGTCCCATTCCATAGATCAGTCCCGTCTTATCAAAGGCTTTTTTATCAAGAATCAGGCGGAGATACTCACGAATCTCATCTTCGTTAGTCCAGTCTTTGACAGACTTCTTAATATCATCAAACATCCCCTGCGCTTTCAGGTTTGCACCACCATGACGAGGTCCTTTCAGAGAACCGATGGAAGCAGCAATTGCTGAATATGTATCTGTTCCTGAAGAAGTAACAACATGTGTAGTGAAAGTGGAGTTGTTACCACCGCCGTGTTCTGCATGAAGAATCAGTGCAACATCAAGAACCTTGGCTTCTAGTTCTGTATACTGTCCATCCGGACGAAGCATGTACAAAATATTTTCGGCAAGAGAACGGCCTTTCTCCGGATTACGGATCAAAAGTGTCTCATCTTTACGGAAATGTCTGTATGCATGATAAGAATATACTGCGATCAGTGGAAGCTTTGCAATAAGTTCAAGAGCCTGACGCAGTGCATTTTCAACAGAAATATCTTCAGGGTTCTCATCATATGTATATAAAGTAAGAACACAGCGCTGGAGTGCGTTCATGATGTTAGAGCTTGAGGCCTTCATGACAACGTCACGAACAAAACGTCCGCTTAGATCTTCTAATTCAAATAAAACTTTCAGAAAATGCTCTAATTCATCTTTTTTTGGAAGACGTCCGAAAAGGAGCAGGAAAGTTGTCTCCTCAAATCCAAAACGTTTGCCTTTCAGACCGTTGATAAGGTCATTGACATTGATTCCCTGATAGTAAAGTCCACCTTCAGCAGGAATTTTACGTCCGTTTATAACATCAAATCCACAGACATCGGATACTTCAGTCAGTCCGGTAAGAACTCCTCGGCCGGTTGAATCACGAAGTCCGCGCTTTACATCATATTCTTCATAAAGATTCGGATCAATGCGGTGTCCTTTCAAAAGTGTTTTCTCTAAATAGTCCATATCACTGCGCAGATCGTCAGTGTTTGCAATTAATATATCATTTGAATTCATAGTTTTCATCCTCACAATACATATATGTTTTCTAGTGTCTTGATAATGCATTTTAATGTAATTATAAACAGTCGAGATGGAATTTGCAAGAAATATATATGTATTCTTGCAAAAACATGAAAAAAATCAAGAAAAGTACGCATAAAACAGAATAAAATGAATATTGAATTGTTAGATAACTCAAAAATAAGAATGCTTAAATAAATTTTCTGAATCGTCAGAAAGAAAATAATGTGGCTGTGGTCATACCAGATGCCAAAACGCGAATCTATTGTAAAAATACAAAAATACGGAGAGATATTTTATTATAAAGTGCTGAAAAATAGGAGAAACAGGTGCATTTATTGACGCATAATAATAAGAAGAGTATAATGTTAAAAAGATAACAATAGGTTGGTATAACCAATTAAAAGAAGGAGGGGGATAATTATGTTATTCCAAATTTATGGCGATGGTGCCGGCTGGCAGCTGTTAGGGTGGGTACTGGTGTTTGCCGGACTTGTTCTTGCAAATGAATTCGCAAGACGTACAAAAATCGGTGGTCTGATCTGTTTTGGAGCTATTCCGGCTATACTTACAGTGTATTTCATCGCAATCTATATCTGTGCAGCAAATGGTGCAGAATGGGCACTGAATAACGATACTTATGTACATATGACAAGCTGGTTCCATTATGCAAAATTGTATGCTGCAACAGCAGGGTGTATTGGTTTTATGATGCTGAAATACAAATGGGGAATTGGTAAGACAGAATGGTTCAAAGTATTCCCGTTTGCAATCGTTGCAATCAATATTCTGATTGCAGTAGTAAGTGATTTTGAATCAGGTATCCGTGGATTCATGGCAATGAAAGAATTCGGTGACCGCTGGTGGCTGTCTTCAGAAAATGTATGGCTCTACGGAGGATGGTGGAACTGGGTGAACGGAATTGCCGGAATCCTGAATATCTTCTGTATGACAGGATGGTGGGGAATCTACACATCCAAGAAGCATGACGATATGCTTTGGCCGGATATGACATGGTGCTTCATTATTGCATATGATCTGTGGAATTTTGAGTACACATACAATAACCTGACAACACATGCATTCTACTGTGGTGTTGCATTACTTCTTGCTCCGACATTTGCAAATATGTTCTGGAACAAGGGTGGCTGGATCCAGAACCGCGCGAATACACTGGCACTGTGGTGTATGTTTGCTCAGGTATTCCCATTATTCCAGGATGCAAGCCGTTTCTCAGTAATTCCGGCTCTGTATTCTGACGGATTCATGGATGCAGCAGTAAGACCGACAAGTGCTAATCCAACCATGCAGGGTGTGATCGCGGTAATTGCACTTGCAGCGAATGTGATCTGTCTGGCTGCAATTATTAAGAGAGCAAAACAGCAGAAGAAGAATCCTTATAAGAATGAGATCTTTACAGATCAGAAGGATTATAAGGAAGCAATGGCGAGAGCAGAAGTTTAAATTTGTATTTAGATGTTTGAATTCTGAGTGATGAAGCAAAAACTTTTGTTGGATAAGGGCGTGATATGGATACTTTATTGCATCGGACACCGGCCCGCTCTTCTTCATCCCTTTGAATGAATGTAATGAAAAAGCCCAAACAGGCATCGTGAGTGATTTCTGTTTGGGCTTTTTCTAACATTCAGAACAAAGTGTATTCAGAACCGCTCCTGCCTTAAAATGTGTCCTCAACAATAAAGTATCCACATCACTTACATTATCCAGGACAGAAGGGATTGCCGTGGAACGAATTCAACACTTAAATATAGAATTCCGGACGGAAGTAAAAAAGGAACGCTATCGACTGAACCTGAGTCTATCTTCTCGTTTACGTGCAACAAATACAAATTTATACAAACTCATTGGAATAGTAAATCTGATGCTTCCCATCAATGCAGTCTTGCATGGATTTCTGAACCCATGCAATCGCTCCTTGGGTGTCTCGGTCGCGGATATAGGTCCAGGTCTTATAATTGCTTCGATATAATTCTTCTATCCCATAGAGTTCACAATAACGTTCCCACATATTAAAAATCGGTGCTCGGAAAGACTGGAAAATAAGTGGAATCAATGTATTTCCAGAAATCAGGGCAAACTCGTGTTGGAATTCGTAAGCAGCTTCAATGGCAGTGGTGACATCCTGTGCATCACGGATCTGATTAACGAATTCGAGGAGACGCTGGATGTTTTTGTCGCTGATCGTGTCGATGGCGAGCTGTGCAGCAAGTGTATCAAGCGCAATGCGGACTTCGAAGATGGAACGAATCTCCTGATCACGCATGCGTCCGCCGTTGTAATTCATGATCGCAATCAATGTATCCAGAGTCCCTTTTCTGCGGAAATCTGCTACATAAGTTCCACTGCGGGGTTTTACGGTGAGGAATCCTTTCTTCTCCAGCTCACTGATCCCGCTGTTGACAACCGCACGGCTGACCTGCATCATTTCAGCAAGCTGGCGTTCCGGCGGAAGTTTCTCTCCGACCTGTAGCTTGCCGGAAAGAATCAGATGTTCTAATTGTTCAATAAACAGATCCCTCAGGGAAGGGGAACTGATCTTCTGAAATTCCATAATAAATTCTCCGTTTCGTAAGCGTTATCTTCACAAAGTGTGTTTTGATGAGATGAAAATGTTGAAAATCCCGTAAAAAATAACGTTTATTGTTGATAAGTTTATTATAGGGAAAACAGGCGGTGGATTCAATACTCTATATTTATATCAGCTGGGAGATGACTCCCAACTCTATAGGTGGTGAGAAACAAGCTAGTATCAGTGGT
>OLPZ01001157.1_pt1 | contig 18211 bp, 11 predicted proteins | sample 1672711 | NCBI WGS metagenome assembly OLPZ01 (sample SAMEA3136716, study PRJEB25190) | human gut metagenome
ACGGCGCCTGCACGTGCCATGTCGCCCATCTCGGCAAGCTCGGCGCCCTTCAGGCCCTTCGTGCACGCGCCGATCGGATAGAGGTGCGTGCGGCCGGGCGCGTACGCGGCTTTCTCGAGCTCGTAGGCGACCATCGACGCGTCGTCGATGGCGGGCTTGGTGTTGGCCATGGGAGCGACGCCGGTAAAGCCGCCCTTTGCCGCGGCGCGCATACCGGTGACGATGTCTTCCTTGTACTCCTGGCCAGGATCGCGGAAGTGGACGTGCACGTCGACCATGCCGGGCACGAGGTACTTGCCCGAGAGGTCCTTGACCTCGGCGTCTTGCGGGGCGGAAAGGCCGGCGCCGGCAGCCGCCACGCGGCCATCGCGCACGAGCAGGTCTGCGACTCCGTCGATTCCCGTCGCGGGGTCGACGAGATGGGCATTCTTAAGAAGCAAGGCCACTGTTGTCACCTCCAAGGAGCAGATACATTACGGACATGCGCACCGCCACGCCGGCATTGACCTGGTCGAGAATGACCGCGCGCTCGGAATCGGCCGCCTCGGCGGACAGCTCGACGCCGCGGTTGATCGGGCCGGGGTGCATGATGATTGCCTCGGGCTTCATGGCCGCGAGCCGCGCGGCATCGATACCGTAGAGCATCGTATACTCGCGCAGGGACGGCAGCGGCGCGCCGTCGAGGCGTTCCATCTGGATGCGCAGCATGTAGACGACGTCGAGCTCGGGCAGGACGTCGTCGAGCGTGTAGGACCACTCGCAGCCCCACCACCCGGGCTCCGAGGGCATGAGCGTGGCCGGCCCGATGACGATGGGCTTGGCGCCTATCTTGACGAGCAATGGCACGAGCGAGCCGACGACGCGCGAGTGCGCGATGTCGCCGACGATGCCGATGCGCAGCCCCTCGAGCCGTCCGAAGCGCTCGCGAATTGTGAACGCGTCGAGCAGCGCCTGGGTGGGGTGCTGGTGCTTGCCGTCGCCGCCGTTGACGATGTGGGCATCGACATGGCGGGCGAGCAGGCGCGGCGCGCCCTCTTGCTTGCTGCGCACGACGATGAGGTCGGCGTTCATGGCGTTGAGCGTCTCGCCCGTGTCGGCGAGCGTCTCGCCTTTTTTCGTGGAGCTCGACGAGGCGGAGAAGTTGATGACGTCGGCGGACATGCGCTTGCCCGCAATCTCGAAGCTCGTGCGCGTGCGTGTGGACGGCTCGAGGAAGAGATTGATGACCGTGCGGCCGCGCAGCGTGGGCAGCTTCTTGATGGTGCGGTCGTTGACCTCCTTGAAGCTGCGCGCCGTGTCGAGAATTTCGGTGATTTCCTCGACGGAGTACTCGTCGATGTCGATTAGGTGCTTGTGATGGAGCATCACTGATCATCTCCCAGCACTTCGTGGAAGGTTTTGGTGAGGTCGGTGTTCGCGCTGATCGGCATGGAACCGACGTGCCCGCTCCCGGGGTCGAGGATCTCGACCGAGGTGCGGCCGTCGATGGGCTCGTAGAAGAAGCTCACGACCTCGTCTTTGCTGCTCGGGACGTTCTTGCCCACGAAGTCAGCGCGGATGGGGAGCTCCCGGTGGCCACGGTCGACGAGGACCGCGAGCTGGATGCGGTCGGGGCGTCCGAAGTCGCGCAGCGCGTCCATTGCCGCGCGGATAGTGCGACCGGTGTAGAGCACGTCGTCGACGAGGACGACGGTTTTGCCCTCGAGCGTGAACTTGATGTCGGTCATGTGGACTTGCGGGGAAAGATACTGCTCGATATCGTCGCGGTAGAACGTGATGTCCAAGCGCCCGACGGGGACCTTGACCCCCTCGATCTGCTCGATGCGGCGGGCGAGCTCGGCCGCGAGCATGTCTCCCCTGGTAACGATCCCCACCAGCGCAATCGACGAGGCGCCGTCGTTCGCTTCGAGAATCTCATGAGCGATACGCGTGAGCGAACGCTCGACGGCGCGTGAATCCATCACGACCGTCTTGGTCTTGTATGGCATGTTACCAACTCCTTTGTCGGCCTCTCTGGACCGGTCTTAAAAGGTTCGGAAAAACACTCTTGTCACTATCGCACAACTCGGCGTCTTGCGCGTCGAGGTTTGCATTTCTATCTTGTGAATTCGCCTGCGAGCAGGTGACGGCAGGCAGCTGGCAGCCGGCAGGTGGCAGCTGGCAGCTGGCGCGGAACCGCCCAAGGGTGACATTTTTTGCCGCGACACCGGCCAAGGGAGACGTTTTGAGGGCAGATTTCGTCTCCCTTGAAGGGTTCCGCGGCAGCTACAGCCGCCAGATGGCGCGGAAGAACCCGAGGGCGACATCAGACGCCGCGACACTGGCCAAGGGAGAAATCCAAGGCTTGGGAGCGTTCGCCTTCGGGGCCCTCCATGGCATACGCGTCCCGGAACGCCCCAAAGGTGATTCCTCGGGCCTCGGGAGCTTCCCCCTTGGAGCCAACCACGACATACTTGCCACGAAACGCTCCGAGGGGGACAGCCCCGAATGCGAATCTGTCACCCTCGGCTCAATCTGCGGCACACCCTCCCGCAGATGCCGCCGAATGCTCCAAGGGTGACGTTTTTCGCCACGAAACAGCTCGAGGGAGACGTTTCGAGGGTAGATTCCGTCTCCTTCGGAGGGTTCCGTGGCACCCGAGCAGAGCAGATGACATAGAACGCCCCAAGGGCGACAGGCGATGCCACGAGGCGGGCCAAGCGAGAGGCCCGAGCCGTGAGGTACCCCAAGGGAGAATCTGGGCCGTTTATGATTCCATCTTCGGGGTGATCTATGGCACGCGCGTGCTGGGTCGCCCGGAGGGACAAGCCCGGCCGCCCAAGCCATCCCCCCTCGGAGCATCCCATGACGTGCTCGACACAGAACTATCCAGGGGAGATTTCTCCAGCTCCGTGATTTCGCCCTCAGAGCCCTCGTGACAGATACCGCCTGACCGAGGAATGTAAGCACCTGTTCGCACAGAACTGTCTACAGCAGGAGCCTCCGCAAGGAATCTCGCTTCTCGAGCTGCTTGCGGGCGGGAGTTCGCCAGCGCTTTCCCAGGACCTGGTATATCTGCCGTACCTTCACCTCGAACGGCTGCAGATGCAGGACGTGGCTTCTCGCGAGGGTGATGACCTCGACGCCCTCCATCTTCAGCGCCTCGATTCGGTCCGAATCACTCGCGTATTCGAGCTCCCCTTCATGGTAGGGACGCCCGTTGTACTCGACGTCAAGATTCGCCTCGTTCCAGAATAAATCGCATCGCGCAAATCCGCGCCGCGCAACCGCGCGCGAACGCCCGTGGAAATCGATTCGCGCATTGAACTCTGGCAACGGAAGACCATACCCACCACGGCGAACCGGAAGACAGAGCAAGAGCATGACCGCAGTCTCCATTGGGGAGGCAGACCCGGGAAGCACGTATTCCAAAGCAGATTGCGCCCGCACGACTCCCCTGCCTTCACAGCACGTGAGCAGCTCCCGTATCGAATCGGGCGTTGCAAGCGGGCCTTTTCGTTGGACGATGTCGCCTTGCCCTGCAACAGCCGGTCGACTGTATGTTCCGCAAAGCTCGTTGCCAAGCTCCATGAGCTCTTCCAATTGTACGGTGCGCGCGGCCAACGCAAAGCACATCTCCGGCGAGGGAACGCACAGCTGGTCGGCTACCCGGACGAATGACCTGCCTGGCAATTCACCCGAATACTCCGAATACGCGTAGTGACGCGGCCTGCATCGATATTTCTTCGAAGGGACGAGCAAATCTGGCATGTCAAAGCTGTTGAGAAAGATGCTCGAGGCGTCGTCGAGGATGATTTCCGATGCGCGGCGCGGCACGCCGACAAACGGCTCGCCTCTTTCAAACGAACCAGGATCCGCATCCGGATTGCCACGCCAAAAAGCGAGGCCTGTTCTGTAGCCTGCGTACAACATGGCGTCATCGTACGATGATTCGGCAAGAGCTCTCTACCCCGAAAAGTCTGAGCAAGTTCCGATCCGCCTCGGACCAAATGCAGAGCTCAGGCAGAGCTGCTTCCGAGCAGACACGTGCAGGGTGCGCAGACGGCGCACGAGACAGGATGTTTCGAGTGTCTCCGGGCAGGGGACTTCGAAGGAATCGAGTGCTTGGGCGTGCGAGCAGCTAGGCACGGAGTCACCCGGACCCCGGGTCAGGTTGCCAAGGGCCGGTCCTCGTTGGTCACGACGAGGCTGCTGTCTCCCTTGGAGTGCCCCATGTCATGCATGTCATGAAATGCCACGAGGGCGATAATCACAGCACTCGAGCAATCTCCCTTGGCAAGTCTCACGGCGTCGGCCGTCGCCTTCGGGCTGCTCCGTGCCGTCTGCAAGGCTCGGGTGCCATGGGACCCGCCGAGGGTGACGGAATCGACCCCGAATCCGTCACCCTTGACCTGTTTCGCGGCGAAATCCGTCCCCTTTGGGGCATCTCGCGGCATCTGCGGGAGACCGCACGGCCGCGAAAAAGGGGCGAGGGCCCGCATCTCGCAGACGCGGGCCCTCTGACAGGGATTTATGCAAAGACCGCTAGCGACGGTCTTGGCACCATATGAACACGCGACGTCACTTGTCGCTCGGGGTGACGCGGCTCGGGAACTCGAGGGCACGTTCGCTTGCCAGCGCGCGCTCCTCGACCTTGCGGCGGCGGTACACGATCGCCTTGCGGCCGAGGTACTTGAACCCGGCGGTGATGCCGCTGAACATGTGCACGATGCGCGTGAACGGCAGCACGGCGAAAAACGTCAGGCCGCAGAAGATGTGCACCTTGTAGATGAGCGGGGATATCGCCATCTGCGCGACCAGCGGCTGCCCGATGAAGATGCTGCGGACCCACGGGGTCAGCGACAGGCGATACTCGAAGCTGCCGTCGGCATTGGAGAACGTGGCACAGATGCCGAGCACGATGGTGAGCGTCATGAGCACGTAGAGCACGATGTCCATCCTGGACGTGTTCGCCTTCATGCGCTTGATGCCGAAGCGCCTGCGGATCAGCAAGATCAGCGCGATACCCAGCAGCACGCCCGCACCGCCGCCCATGTAGAACGCGGCCATGTGGTACATATGCTCGTTCACGCCAATCGAGTCCATGACCTCCTTGGGAATGAACATGCCCAGGTGCCCGAAGAGCACGAACAGAAGCATCAGGTGGAAGATCGGGGTAGCGACCATCTCGTTTTTGCTCTCGAGGAACTGGCTCGACTTGGTCGACCACGTGCGCGGGAAGAACACGCGGCGCATGATGGTGCCCACGACGAGGATGGTGAGCACGATATAGGGATACACACCCCAGAGGAAGATATCGATAGGCGACATTATGCTGCCACCTCCTGTCCATACGTAGCCTGCAACTGGTCGGTCACTTCAAGCACGAGGCCGGCGAGCCGGGAGTAATCGGAAAGCTCCGCCTTGTCCAAAGCCGCCTTGAGCAGCGCGACGTCGCCACGGGCGGCGCCGAGTATGCGCGCTGCCGTGCCGGCGTCCACCGCAGCGGATAGCTCGAGCAGGCTCGGAAGATAGTCCGGGAGCTCCTTGCCCGGCGTGAACCCGGCGTTCTCGAAGTACAGCGAGTACCCGAGCAGCGTCATGCGCTGCTGGCGCTCGTCTTTGCAGCTCTGGCTCGTGAGGTTGAGGTTCGTCTCCTTGCTGAAGTCGAACGCGTCCACATAGCGCCCCTCGAACTCGTGGGCATCACAAGAAAACGCGTGCTCGACGAACGCGCGGAGCTCCGCTGCCACTGACTCGTCGTCGACCGTCTGGATAGCGGCCTCGAGCTCGGCACGCTTTTCGCGCCATGCGGCATCCGGGTAGCTCAGAAGCTCCGCGACGATGCGCACGACGCGCTGGCACTGGGTCATAGGCTCGCTCATACCTCGAACCTCGCCTTCTGGCTCGCCGCCGCAAAACCGCGCTCGCGCTGCGCGAGCAGGCGCTCGACGCGCACGGCAGACTCCTCGTTGGGGATGTTGAAGCGCGCATCTCGCTTGGCGATGGCGAGCATGCGGTATATCGCCTCGAGCGTCTCGGCAGGCAGGCCGCATTCGGGCTCGGGGCCGCCCACCTCGACCGCGCGCATGTGCAGGCGCACGGCGACGAGCTTGTTGATGATCTCCTTCACGGGCTCGACGTCGCCGGCGCTGAACAGCTCGGCCAGATACTCGAGCGGGATGCGCATCTCGTCGGCCTCGGCCATGTTGGCCTGCGCGGCGAGGTTGGTGAGGATCGGGCTCATGGGCGGCACGTACCACACCATCGGAAGCGTGCGGTACTCGGCGTGCAGCGGCAGCGCGAGCCCCCATTCCTTTATGAGTTTGTAGACGGGCGAGTCCTGCGCCGCAGCGATCCAGGATGCGGGCACCCCTTCCGCCTGGGCAGAGGCGATGACCGCGGGGTCGGTCGGGTCGGCGATGACGTCTTTGATGGCGTGCCAGATCTGCTTGGGGTCCTCGGTGGACGCCGCGTCCTTGACCTTGTCCATGTCGTAGAGCAGCACGCCCATGTAGCGCAGGCGGCCGACGCAGGTGTCGGAGCAGACGCTCGGCATGCCGCTTTCGAGGCGCGGATAACAGAACGTGCACTTCTCGGACTTGTTGGTCTCCCAATTGTAGAAGACCTTCTTGTATGGGCACGACGGCACGCAGGCGCGCCAGCCGCGGCAGGCGTCCTGGCTGATGACGACGACGCCGTCCTCGTCGCGCTTGTAGATGGCGCCCGACGGGCATGCGGCCACGCACGCGGGGTTCAGGCAGTGGTTGCACACACGCGGCAGGTAGCGCATGAACAGGTCTTCCATGTCCATCTTGATCTTGCGCCCGACCTCGTTGGAACGGACCAGGTCGTAGTCCTGGCGCGCGTAGTCGGTACCGGCCAGGTCATCGTCCCAGTTTGGTCCCCACTCGATGTCCATGCGCTCGCCGGTCATGAGCGAGCGCGGGCGGGCGACGGGCTGGTGCTCGCGGCGCTTGGACGTCGTGAGCTCCTCGTAGTCGTAGGTCCAGGGCTCGAAGTAGTCGTCGACGCCGGGCTGCTGCGGGTTGTGGAACACCTTGAGCAGGCGGACGAGGGCGTTGCCGGAGCGCAGTCGCAGCTTGTCGCCCTTGAGTTCCCAACCGCCGCGCCACTTGTCCTGGTCTTCCCAGCCACGTGGATAGCCGACGCCCGGCCTGGTCTCGACGTTGTTGAAGTACATGTATTCGGTGCCCTTGCGGTTGGTCCACGTGTTCTTGCAGGTTACAGAGCACGTATGGCAGCCAAGGCACTTGTCCAGGTTCATGACCATGGAGATTTGGGCTTTAATCCTCAAGCCAATCGACCTCCTCCATCTTGCGGACGACGACCATGATGTCGCGCTGGTTGCCTGTCGTCCCGTAGTAGTTGAATCCGTAGCTGAGCTGGCCGTAGCCGCCGATCATGTGCGTCGGCTTGACGTGGATGTGCGTCGGGCCGTTGTGGCCGGAGCCGCGCGTGCCCACGAGGCTCGTGCCAGGCACGTTGATGTGGCGGTCCTGGGCATGGTGCATGTACATGGAACCGCGCGGGATGCGGGCCGTGGTGACAACGCGGGCCGCGACGACGCCGTTGCGGTTGTAGACCTCGAGCCAGTCGTTGTCCTTGGCCCCGATGGCAGCGGCGTCTTGCTCGTTCAAGAAGACGGACTGGCCGCCGCGGAACAGCGTGAGCAGCTGCTGCGAGTCGAAGTACATGGAGTGCGTGGACCACTTGTTGTGCGGCGTGAGGTACTTGAGCGCGATCTCCTTGCGGCCGCTTCCATCGTGCGCGAGCTTGAGCGGCGTGTAGTCGAGGATCGGCTTGTACGTGGCGAGCGCCTCGCCGTACTCCTGCACGAGCTCGTGGTCAAGGTAGAAGCTCTGACGTCCCGTCACGGTGCGAAACGGCAGCTTCTCCTCGATGGAGAGCGCGAACGGCGTATAGCGGCGGTTCGTATTGGAGCCGGTGAAGGCGGGGGTCGTGATGACCTCCTGCGGCTGCACCTGCGTGGCCTTGTAGGTGATGTGGTAGTCTTCGCGTCCGCGGGCGAGGTCCGCGAGGTTGTCGAGGCCGCTGTTCTCCTCGAGCTTCTCGAACGCCTTGACGGCGACTTTGCCGTTGGAGGTCGTGGACATGGCGAGCACGGCGTCGACCGCGTGCTCGGCTTCCTTCAGCGAGGGCATGCCGCACGAGACGAGGTCCTTGTCCTCGATGAGCCCGTTGCGCTTGCCGATCCACTCGTATTCCTCGGTCTCGTCCCAGGCGTAGCACTTGCCGTCCGCCACGTTGGGTCCGAGCGCTATGAACTTGTCGTAGGTCTTGCTGTAGTCGCGCGTGACGTGCACCAGGTTGGGCATGGTCTTGCCGGGGATGGGCTCGCAGTCGCCCTTGGACCAGTCGAGCACCTTGCCTTCCGGCTGCGCGAGCTCGCCTGCGGAATCGTGCTGCAGCGGCATCGCGACCACGTCCTCGAGCGGCTGCAGGTCTGCCTCCTTGGCGACCTTGGACACGGCTGACGCGAGCGTGCGGAAGATGTCCCAGTCCGTGCGGGATTCCCAGCCGGGGTTGACCGCCGGGCTGAAGGGGTGGATGAACGGGTGCATGTCGGTCGAGGAGATGTCGGTCTTCTCATACCAGGTGGCCGTCGGCAAGATGACGTCGGAGTACAGCGGCGTCGTGGTCATGCGGAAGTCGAGGCTCACGAGCAGGTCGAGCTTGCCTTCCGTGATCTCGGGACGCACCTTGATCTCTTCGGGCTGCGCCGCCATCTGCTCTTGCTCGTACACGCCGTGCTTGGTGCCGAGCAGGTACTTGAAGAAGTACTCGGAGCCCTTCGCGGAAGAGCCGAGCAGGTTGGCGCGCCACACGATGAGGTTGCGCGGGAAGTTCTCGGGTGCGTCTGGGTCGGCGTAGGCGAAGTCGAGCGTCTTGTCCTTGAGCTGCGAGACGAGATGCGCCTTGATGCCCTCGTCGTCGACGGCACCGGCTGCACGGGCCTCCTCGACGATCTTCGCGCCGGACTTGTTGAAGGTCGGGTACGCCGGCAACCAGCCCAGGCGCGCCGCCATGACGTTGTAATCGCCGGAATGGTGGTAGCGCGGGGTGCGCAGCGGGCTTGTCAGGTCCTCGGTCTCGATCTCGTCGCTTCTCCACTGGTCGGTGGCAAAGTAGAAAAACGAGGTGCCGTTTTGCAGGCGCGGCGGCTTTTGCCAGTCGCCCGCGGTCATGACGGTCTTCCAGCCCTCGGCCGGACGGAGCTTCTCCTGGCCGACGTAGTGCGCCCAGCCGCCGCCGTTGCGGCCTTCGGTGGCCGTGAACAGCAAGATGTTCAAGACGGTGCGGTAGAAGACGTCCGCGTGGTACCAGTGGTTGAGGCCGGCGCCCATGATGATCATGGAGCGGCCCTTGGTCTGGACGGAGTTGTCGGCGAACTCGCGTGCCGTGGAGACGACGAGCTCGGGCGCGACGCCCGTGATGGCCTGCTGCCAGGCGGGCGTGAAGGCGACGTCGGCGTCATCGTAGCTCGAGGCGCACTCCCCGCCCAGGCCACGGTTGATGCCGTACTGCGAGAGCAGGATGTCGTGGACGGTGGCGATGTAGTGCTGCTCGCCATCGGAGGTGGTGAGGGAGCGGACGGGCACCTTGCGCACGAGCACCTGCTTGCCGTCCGTGCCGAAGTACGGGAAGGCGGCGTCCACGACCCCGTCGCTCGACTCGACGAAGGAGAGCTTCGGGTCGATTGCCGCGCCGGAGAGGCTGTCTTCGAGCTTGAGGTTCCACTTGGACTTGTTGCCCCAGCGCGCGCCCATCGTGCCGTTGGGCACGACGAGCTTGCCGGACAGCTCGTCGACGACGAAGAAGTCGAACTGAGGGTTGGCGGCGTCGACGCCCATGTCGTGGGCGTTCACGAACCTGCCCGGCTCGAACGTGTCGCCGTGCTTGTCCATGAAGACGACGAACGGCATGTCGGTGAACTGCTTGGCGTAATCGAGGAAGAAGGGCTCGGGTTTCCTCCAGTAATACTCGTTCAAGATGACGTGGCCCATGGCCATGGCCAAGGCGGAGTCGGTGCCCACGTTGGGCTGCAGCCACGTGTCCGCGAACGTGCAGAACTCGGCGTAGTCGGGGCTGACGGCGACGACCTTCGTGCCCTTGTAGCGGACTTCGGCCAGATAGTGCGCGTCGGGCGTGCGCGTCTGCGGGACGTTGGAGCCCCACACCATCAAATAGCCCGCGTTGTACCAGTCAGAGGACTCGGGGACGTCGGTCTGCTCGCCCCAGACCTGCGGCGATGCAGGCGGGAGGTCGGCGTACCAGTCGTAGAAGGACAGTTGCGCACCGCCCATGAGCTGGTTGAAGCGCGCGCCCGCCGCGTACGAGAGCATCGACATGGCGGGGATGACGGAAAAGCCGATGTTGCGGTCGGGACCGTAGGTGTAGGCGGTGTAGAGCTCGGAGGCCGCGACGATCTCGGTCGCCTCGTCCCAGGTGGAGCGCACGAGGCCGCCCATGCCGCGGGCCTTCTTGTAGCGGGCCTTCTTTGCCGGGTCAGACGCGATGGACGCCCATGCATCGTAGGCGCTCATGCCGGCGCCGCGCCACATCTCGGCCAGCTCGGCGCGCAGGTAGGGGTACTTGATGCGCAGCGGGCTGTACAAATACCACGAGAACGACGCACCGCGCTGGCAGCCGCGGGGCTCGTGGTCGGGCATGTCCTCGGGGGTCTGCGGGTAGTCGTGCGCCTGGTTTTCCCAGGTCACGATGCCGTTCTTGACGTAGATGTTCCAGCTGCACGAGCCGGTGCAGTTGACGCCGTGGGTGGAGCGGACGATCTTGTCGTGGGCCCAGCGGTCCTCGTACATGTTCTCCCAGTCGCGCCCGCCCTCGCGCACGACCTGATGGCCGGTCGCACTCGGGCCGAGGGGGCCTTGCGGCGGGGTGCCGTCTGCAGGCGCGATGTTGGAGTGCCTGCCGAAGAGATTTCCCATGCTCTTCCTCTCTCTTTTCGAACGACTTCGGCGCAGAGGGGATAAGCCCAAAACGGCTTCCCCCCCTCTCGCGCACGTACGTCCCTGTCGCGTACGCGTTCCCGTCGAATGGTTGCCAGATTCCTATCCGAGCTGACCCGAGACGCGGGCTAACACTTGATCTCGGCGTTCTTGCGGGTGTAGACGACCCAGGTCAGCACGAGCGTCGCCACCGTGAACACGGCCAGGATGGCAAGCGCCATCTCGAAGCTCTGCTGGAACAGGATCGGAATGATGAACGAGCCGTAGGCTGCAATCGCGGCCGTGAAGCCCGTGACCTGCGAGGCCTGCTGCTTGTCGGTGAAGATGTTGGGCACCATGCGGAACGAGGCGCCGTTGATGAAGCCGGTGGTGAGGAACAGCACCATCATGGCGCTGAAGAACATCGCGAAGTTGTGACCCTGGATGCTCGCGATAAGCACGAGGGTCGCGGCGAGCATGATGATGAGCGAGAAGAACGTCACCTTGGCACCGGAGTTGATCTTGTCGGACAGCCAGCCGCCGACGGGACGGACGCCCGCGCCGATGAGCGGCCCGAGAAACGCGATGTTGAGCGAGGCCATCTCGGGAAACGCCGCCTTGATGATGAGCATGAGCGCCGCGGAGTACCCGATGAACGAGCCGAAGCCGCAGGTGTAGATCCAGGTGCAGAACCAGGTGTGCTTGTTCTTGAAGATGGCCGCCATGTCCTTGAAGCTCTGCTTGGGCATGGGCAGGTTGTCCATGAACAGCAAGACGAGCACGAGCGCGACGATCGTCGGGATAACCCAGAAGAAGCAGGCGTTCTGCAGGTAGATCTGCGTGCCGGCGGGCGTGGTCACACCGCTGCCGATGCCCAGGTACTGGCCGATGACGATGGGCGTGACAAAGTAGGTGACGGCGACGCCGAGGTTGCCGATGCCGGCGTTGAGGCCGTTGGCCGTGCCCTTCTCCTTGATCGGGAAGAAGAAGCCGATGTTTGCCATCGAGCCGGAGAACACGGAGAGCGCAAGGCCGAGGAACGCGAACAGGCCCGCGAACACCGCGAACGGCGTCGAGGTGTCCTGCACGGCGATGCCGATGCCAATGAGCGGGATGAGCAGGATGGCCGTGAACACGAACGTGAAATTGCGGCCGCCCATGCGCGCCGGCAGGTACGTGTAGACGAGGCGCCCCGTCGCGCCGACGAGCCCCGGGAGGGCGGTCAGCAAGAACAGGTCGGACGACGAGAAGCTGAATCCCGCGTTTCCGAGCTGCGCTGCGACCTGCGCGGCGAGCGTGTTGATGCAAAACGTGATGAGCAAGGCGATGATGGAGACCACCAGGTTGCGCGTGGCGGTCTTCTTTCCATACCTTTGCCAGAACTCCGCGTCTTCGGGGTTCCAGTTCTGAATGATCTCCTTGCGGGTCGGGTTGTCGCCGAGCACGGCGACGCCAGATGTGCTGTTCCCTGTCATAGGTGCCTCTCACTTCTTTCCCCAGCGAGTATATAACCTATAAGAGTGTAGAAAAGCGCCCTGTGCTGGCGAAACAGGGATATCCCTCGCGCGCTGCGGGGAAATCCCCCTCGTTCGGAGGACGCGACGGGCCTAGCGGTCCGTGCTGCGCCTTCCGTAGTAGTGGGCGCCCTTGTCCTCGTACATGAGGTGGTCGACTTTCGAGATGACCGTGTCGATGCTTTCGAGCGGCGTGGTGAAGCTGGCGCAGCCCAAAGCCACGCTCGCCCCATGCGCCGCGAAGCCCTCGCGCAGCTTGGAGACGATGCCCTCGAGGTCGCGCCCCTCCACGTTGTCCACGATCATCAGAAACTCGTCTCCGCCCATGCGGAACACGTGCTCGGCGCCCACGAGAGAGCTCATGACCTGCGCGACCGAGCGTATGAGCCTATCGCCCTCGCGGTGCCCCTGCCGGTCGTTGACTGCCTTCAGGCCGTTGATGTCGCCGAAGACGATACCAATCTGGCGCCCGTCTTCCAGGTGCTCGACGTGCTCGATCAGCGCGCGGCGATTCATCACGCCGGTGAGCTGGTCGGTCGTCCCGAGCGCGTTGAGGTGCCCCACGATGTCGCGGTTGCGCAGCATGACCTCGAGAAAGCGCGTGAGCGTCGTGAGCAGCAGGCTCGCCGTGTGGAAGGTGTCGGGCGACGGGTTGACAACGAGCGAGTAGCCGGACAGCCCGTTCGAGAGGTTCAGGTGCCCCGAGACGATGCTTTTTGCGCCGAGCACGTGGACGACGAAGCCCTCATGCTCGCGTTCGAATGCCTGGATGTCCTCGATGAGCGTGACCGGACTGTCGTCGAACCTGTCGAGCAGGGCGCGCACCTCGCTCAAGGGGATGTGCTGCAACTCCGGCAGCAGCTCGAGTGCGGATTGGTCCCGTTTCCACTCGAAGGTGCCGTTGACGGTGCCATCTCCTGCCTCCTCGAACACGTAGAAGCGCTCGGCACCCAAGATCTGCCCCACGCGCTCGATGAACTTCTGCACCCCGACGCTTGGGTCGACCTCCTGCATGCCCACCGCGATGGCATCGTTTGCCGAGGCCTCCCTGAAGATGAAGTCGTTGCGGTCGATATCGCGGGCGATGTAGGAGCTCAGGTCAACGCTGATGTTGAAGATGCGGTTCTTGCCACGCCAGGGAACGAGCGTGTCGCGGGACAGGTACTCGATGCCCGACACCTGGTTGCGATGCGGTCTCGTGTCGAAGCGGTCGTCCCGCACCAGGTTCTTCCTGCAAAACGGGCACGGCTCGTTGTACCCCTCGATGAGCTCGTAGCATTTCTCCCCTGCATACGGGTAGTCTTCGGGCAGGTGCAGATCGCGCAGATAGGCCCTGTTCAGGTAGAGGATCTCGTAGGTGTCCGGGTCCCACATGCCCACGCGGTCGTCCATATTGTCGAACTTCTCGCGGTCGAACAGCAGGCGGTCGCCAACCAGAAGCTCCCGTCCGTACGACTGCTCCTCGGCTTCGTTCAGGCGCTCGACCAGCATGCGCATGAGGCCGTCGAAACTACGGGATTCCGAGCCGCTGGCAACTGCATGCTGCAAATACAGCGTGCAGCTGCAGCCGTCGACCTCGGTGATGGCATGCACGCCGCTGGCGATGGAAAGCACGCGCTCCCGCAGCTCCGCATCGTCCGCGCGCTTCTGCAGATAGGCGAAGCAGCAGCTACCGATATGCGCGAGCGCGCCGCCCGCCGCGCATATCTTTTTCACCTCTTCGTAGATACGCGCGAACAAAGCGTGGCGAAACGTCTCGCCGTACACGGCGCAGACGCGGTCGAATTCGGGCACGTCAATGAGCGCCATAAGGTAGTCTTCGCCGTTCAGACGGTAGCTGTCGGCAAACTGCAGCCCGGTCATGAGCATGCTGCGGTACCCCGGCAGCCCCGAGACGGGGTTGGCAAGGAGCGCTTTCCTGTCGCGCTCGCCTTGCACCTCGAGCTCGGCGAGCGTCCTGAAACTTCCCTCGAGCCCGATGATGCGTCCGCCCTCGTACACCGGGTACTTCGTCACCGAAATCGAGCGCATCTGCCCGCCCATCAAGCAGGACACGACCGCATCGCGCACGGGCCTTCCCTCTTCGAGAACCGAAAGCTCGTCTGCGACCTGCACCGAAGCGTTCGTATGCCACCCCATGTCCTCGTTCGTCTTGCCCTCGATCTCGGCCACAGACGAAAGGCCGCACGCATCGAGGAAGGCGCGGTTTGCCCCGATGAAGCGGCGCTGGCGGTCTTTCCAGAACACGGGGGTCTTGCTGAAGTCGGCATGCGATTGCCACAGATTCGCCCGGATGTCGCCGCCGGGATGCTCTGCCTCGACGGGCATCCCAAACGACGCGGCAAACGTGGGCAGCAGCGCGCTCACGTCGCGCTGGCGTTCCATGACGTCGTCGAATTTGCAGAACAGGATGTCTTTGTGCGCTGTGCGGTTGAGGACGACGGCGATAAACACCTCCCAGCGAAACGCCCCGTCTCCGTGCCGCACGCGAAACAGGTTTGCCGCCTCGGAGCGCTCGGACTGCTCTGCCAAGGCGTACAGGTTCTCGATGCGCGCAAAGCTCAAAAAACGCGGCAGGTCGTCCGGGTGCATGGTCTTGCGGGCCATCTCGGCGAGCGTCCGCTCGATCCCCGAGATGCGCTGCCCGACCTTCACGTCGGGCAGCATGGTCTCCACGACCTCGAGCTCGTCAGTGCCAACATGCAGATAGTAGATGCCGTCGTAGGTGAGCACGAGGCTGCGCAGCATCTGGTCGAAGCGCTGCGAGCTGCTCCCGTCGCCTTCGTGCGTGATGTTGTGCAGCTCGGCGCGCAGAAGATACGCATCCCCCACCTCCGCGACAACGTCCAAATACAGCCTCAGGTACTGCCCCGCATCGACGTAGGTCATCATCTCGCGCTTCCCGCTTTCGATGGCCTTCTTGGAAAACGCGACGAACTTGTCGTGCAGGGGATAGTCGCGCGCGGACAAGATCTTGTTGGTCTGCTCGAGGCTGACAGAGCCCAGCCCCTTGAGCACCTCGCGGTACGCCTTGCTCTCGAACAGGAACTCCATGCTTGGGCCTTGGAACTTGACGACCGCCACGGGAGCATCAGTCGCGATGTTGACGAGCCCCGCCCTGTTGTAGAGCTGCCCCTCGAAGCGCGTCTCGGGGAACAGCCCAATGCGGTCGCAACGCGACCTCAGGGCCTCGGGCGGCAGCGCCTTGCTGAAGTAGAACCCCTGCAGCGCCTCGCAGCCGATCGAGCGCAGAAAATCAACCTGCTCTTGCGTCTCGACTCCTTCGGCGACCGTGTGAATGCCCAAGCCCTTCGCCATCTGGACGATAGAGGTCACGATGGTGCGCGCGTTGTCGGTGAAATGGCTCAGGAACATGAAGTCGATCTTGAGTCCGTCGACGGAGTAGTCCTTCAAGACGTTGAGCGACGAGACGCCGCTCCCGAAGTCGTCGATCCAGACCTGGTACCCGTTCGCTCGGAAGCGCGCGATGGCCTCCTGCACGAGCTCTCCCCGTTCTGCGATCGCGGTCTCGGTGACCTCGATGCGCAGGTAGTCGTGCGGGACCTCGTACCTGCTGGCGAGGCGGTCTACCTCCTCGAACACGTTCACGAGGCTGAAATCCGCGCGCGAGACGTTGACCGAGACCGGGACGACGTCGCGCCCGGCATCCATGTCGGTGCGCAGCCTGTGCACCACGTACTCGATGACGTGCAGGTCGAGCTTGTGGATGAGGTGCGCGTCTTCGAGCACGGGTATGAACGCATCGGGGCTCAGGCGCTCGCCGTGCGGCGTGTCCCAGCGCGTCAGCGCCTCGACCGAGCAGACCTTGCCCGAAAACGAGCGGACAAGCGGCTGGGCGAACACCTTGATGTTGCCGTTTTGCAGCGCTTCCTCGAAGTTCTCGAGCACCTGGGCGCGGGTCTCGATCCGCTCGCCCATTTCCTCGGTGTAGACTGCCCAGCACGTGTCGGCGCTGTGCTTGATGGTATCGCAAGCGATCTTTGCAAGATCGACCGTATCTTGCGCCTCGACTTCGAGAAGCGCCGGGGTATTGGCGACGAAGACGCCCGCCTTGAGGTGGATGCGCGGGTTGTCGATAAAGGCGTCTGCCTCGGCACAGACAGTCTCAATGCGAGAGAACACGCCCGTGCCATCTGGGTCGAGCACCACGAAGCTGTCCGCCGCAAGATGCGCGACAACCCCTTCGCGGAAATGCGAGCGCAACATGTCGGCTATCCGCCCGAGGCACGCATCGCCCGCCTCGATCCCGTGGAGACGGTTGTACACCTTGAAGTTGGTGATGTTGAAGAAGATCGGGTAGCGCGTACCGTAGACTCCGCGAGAGCTGTCGTCCGCGGCGAGCGCGCCGGTTTTCTCGTAGAACTCGTGTATGCCCATGAGGCCGGTGACGGGGTCGCTTTCGATGCCTGTCACACGCTGCCGCATATCCACGAAGAGCAAGGACCAGTATTCGCACCCATCGATGCAAACATGCCTTGCGGAGCCTTCGACCTGCACGAAGTGGCCCTTGGCGCCACGAATCGAGAACGAAAGGTAATAGTAGTCGGTGCCAGCATCTCCTGCCGTGCAATTGATGCGGTCGCACAGGCTGGCAGCGGGCCTATCGGCTGTCATACCACGAAAGCGCCCGCCCGTGAGCTGCGCGAACTGCGCGAAGTCATCGCATTCGAACAGCTTGAGCACCTCTTGGCTGGCAAAGGCAACGCGCTCCTCGGCATCTGCCGTGATCAAGCAGAACGCGCCGGGAACGACATCGAAAATGCGATGTATGTCTGCTGTTTGGGACAATGTTCCGTACTACCCTATCTTTTTCGGGTACAAAAACTGTCAGCTTGCATTCTACGCGCAGCGGCACGTGAAGCCCATATCTCCCCTATTGGAAGCGCCAATGGAAAAGCAAGCTGCTAAAGCGAAATCAAGCCATGTGCGGCAGCGTAGTCGAACAGCTCGGGTTTAGAGTGGAGTCCGAGCTTGGTCATGACCTTCGACTTCTGGCTTTCCACCGTCTTGACCGAGATGCCAAGCATGTCGGCAATCGCGCTGTTGGAGTAGCCGCGCACCGAAAGCGAGACGAGCTCGCTTTCGCGCGGGGTCAAGGCAGAGGCCGCCGGGTCGTTTCCCGAGAGGGAGTCGCGGATGAAATCGCCCAGCATCTCCTCGCAGATAAACGAGTCGCCCCGTTCGATCGCGCGGATGGCGTGCACGAGCGTCTCGTCCGACGAGCTCTTGAGCACATAGCCGCGCGCACCGCGCTCCATGGCCTGGCGCAGGTACTCCTGCTCGGCGTGCATCGTCAGCACCAGCACCGCGCACGCAAGGCCCGCCCCTTCGATGCGCTCTGCCAGCAGCAGACCGTTCTTGTCGCTGCCCATCGAGACGTCCGTGACCAGGACGTCGGGCTTGAGCTCGCGCACGAGCTCGAAGGCGCTGTCGGGCTCGGAGGCCTCGCCCACGACCTGGAAATCGCCCTGCTGCTCGAGGATCATCTTGAATCCCATGCGCACCATGGCGTGGTCATCTGCCAATACGATGCGAATCATCGCGTGCTCCCTTCTTCGGGCAGCTCGACGCGGACGGTTGTGCCCTCGCCGGGCCGCGAGTAGATGCTCCAGGTGCCGCCGATAGCTGCCGCGCGCTCGTTCATGCCCTCGAGCCCCAGCCCGCCGCCGCGTATGGCGGGGTGCGCGGTGTCGAACCCGTCGCCGT
>OLPZ01001159.1_pt1 | contig 18197 bp, 19 predicted proteins | sample 1672711 | NCBI WGS metagenome assembly OLPZ01 (sample SAMEA3136716, study PRJEB25190) | human gut metagenome
ACAAATTGGCCAAAGAAATCTCGTGAACAAACGAAAAATATGGATAAGAAAACGGAGGTTAAAAATGGAAGTAGTATTAAAATTCTTTCAGGGATTTATTAACATGGGGGCGAGTACATTATTACCATTCGTCATCGCGATCTTAGGTATTTTCTTTGGAATGAAGATTGGTAGAGCGATCAAAGCTGGTCTGTTAGTAGGTATCGGTTTCCAGGGATTAGTATTAGCAGTTAACTTGTTGATCACATCAGTAACACCCGCCATGCAATATTACAAAGATCTTGGATCTGGTTATGACACATTAGAGATTGGATTTGCAGCATTAGGAGCAGCATCTTGGACAACACCATTTGCAGTACTTGTAATTCCAGCGATCATTATCGCAAACTTGATCTTGGTTAGATTAAAAGTAACAAAAGTATTAAACGTAGATATTTGGAACTTCATGCATTTCTTAGTACCAGGTGCTTTAGCATATGCGTTAACAAAGAATGCAGTTATCGGATTTATCGTAGCATTTGCCTGTGGTATGGCAGTTTTATTCTTCGGACAGTGGATTGCAAAACCATGGCAGGAATTCTTCGGACTTGAAGGAACAACATGTACATGTCTTTGCTTCGTAGCATGGGCTTACCCAATCTGCTACCTGTTAAATAAGATCATTGACAAAATTCCTGGTCTTAACAAAGTAGACGTAGACATGACAAAGATCGGTGAGAAATTAGGAATCTTCGGTGACCCAGCCGTAATCGGTATCTTCGCCGGTGTATTCTTAGGAGTTATCACAAAACAGAGCCCAGCTGATATCGTAACAATGGCTATGGGAGTTGCAGCAGCAATGGTATTAATCCCAAGAATGGTATCAATCATGATGGAAGGATTATCTCCATTAGGACAGGCAGCAAGCGAATACGCACATAGAAAAGTTGGTGAAGATGCAGACATCTACATTGGAATGGATATCGCACTTGGACTTGGAGATCCAGCATGTATCACATGTACAGCTATCATGATTCCAGTTACAGTATTATTAGTATTCCTTGTACCAGGAATGAGATTCTTCCCATTAAGCTTATTAGCAGAAGTATGCTACATGACACCAATGGTAGTATTAAGCAGTAAAGGAAATCTTGTAAGATCATTGATCGGTATGACACTTATGATGTATTTAACACTGTTCTTTGCTAATATGTTCATTCCAGAAGCAACACAGATGATGTCCGTAACAAACGTACACTTTGCAGGTACAGTAACAGCATCCCACTTTGGATGGAACCCAGGTAACTTAATCGTATCATTCATCCATAGAATCATGATGATGATCGGATAATAGATAGACTTGATATAAGAGGAGAAACTAAAATGGCAACAAAATATTTGGTGATACAGGGGACAGCAAATAGTAGTGAAGAAGCGATCACGCTGTGTGGAGAAGCCTTGCATAAAGCGGGAATCGTAGGAGAAGATTTTGGAAAAGCTTGTGTAGAGCGTGAAAAAGATTATCCAACAGGACTTCCAACAGAAATCCCAACAGCAATTCCACATGCAAAAGTATCTGGAATTAAAGAGAACGCAATTTGTCTGTTAAAATTAGAATCCCCTGTGGTATTTCGAAGATTAGATGATGACACTGAACAAGTTGAAACTGATCTGATCTTCAATCTGGCGATCAAAGATCCCAACGAACATTTACAGGTACTTCAGAGAATGATGGAATTCTTAAATAACAAAGAAGTACTGTTAAAGTGTAAAGAACTTTCAAACGAAGAAACAGTAGCATATTTAACTGAGCAATTAGGATAGAAAAGGAGATAAGTATCATGGCAAAAGAAGTTAAAGTATTAGTAGCTTGTGGAAGTGGTGTAGCAACATCAACAATTGCACAGGAAGAAATCAAAGATATCGCAAAAAATGCAGGAGTAAAAATCCGCCTGATGAAAGGTACGATCTCTGAAGTTCCAATGAAACAAAAAGACGTAGATGTAGTATTTACAACAGCAAACTATCGTAATCCATTGGAAAAACCACATTTAAGTGTGTTTGGTCTTGTATCCGGAATCGGTAAAGATGCTACAAGAAAGAAAGTTGCAGATTTACTTCAGAAACTCGCAGAAGAATAAGAACAGAAAAGTTTTAAGAAAGGACAAGGTGTTATAAGATGAAAGCAGGAGTTTTATATGCTAGAGAAGATATCAGATACGAAGAAGTAGAGACTCCAGTACCGAAAGCAGGAGAAGTACTTGTTAAAGTAAAATATTCAGGAATTTGTGGATCAGACGTTCCACGAGTAAATGGAGACGGTGCACATTTTTATCCGATCATCCTTGGTCATGAGTTTTCCGGAGTTGTGGAAGAAGTGGGAGAAGGAGTTACAAAGGTAAAGAAAGGCCAGCGTGTAGCTGGCGCTCCCCTTGTTCCTTGCATGAAATGTGAAGACTGCATGAAAGGTGATTATGCATTATGTAAACATTACAGTTTTATCGGAACAAGACAGCCAGGAAGTTTTGCAGAATACATTTGTGTTCCAGAACAGAATGCGGTTCCATTTGATGACAGTGTGTCATTCGAACAGGGAGCATTATTCGAGCCGGCAGCAGTTGCATTACATGGACTTGAGTGCCTGCCATATAAAGGTGGTAAGACGGTAGCGATCCTTGGTGGAGGAACGATCGGATTACTCGTTATGCAGTGGGCAAACATTTATGGAGCTGCCAAGACCGTTGTATTTGACATCGACGATGATCGAATCAAGCTTGCAAAAGAAATGGGAGCTTATGATGGAGTCAACACATTAGAAGAAGGCTTCATGGAAAAAGCAATGGCAATGACAGATGGAAAAGGATTTGACTATATTTACGAGACAGCAGGAAGCACCATCACAATGAAAATGGCATATGAACTTGCCGCAAACAAAGCAGGTATCTGCTATATTGGAAAACCAACCAAAGAGTTAACATTCACAGTAGAAGAATGGGAGAACATGAACCGTAAAGAATTCACAATGACAGGATCATGGTTATCTTATTCAGCACCATTCCCAGGACATGAATGGGATTGCGTCGCACACTATTTCGCAACAGGTCAGTTAAAAGGCGAGGAAGCCTTGATCTTCAAGAAATTACCACTTTCCAGAATTGCAGAAGGTTTTGAAATGTTCAAGACAAGAGGAGCAGTTAAAGGAAAGATCTTAATCGACAGCGAAGCATAGCAGTCAAAAATCCATATAATAACATATAACTGATAGATTACAAAGTGAAGAGTGGGAAGAAAAGAGGTAAGCTATATGCGTACTATGAAGCTAGCACCATCAGTTTTTGGCGCCGGTATTGGAAATTTAAGTCAACAATTGAAAATATTAGAAGAAAATAATGTCGAATTATTACATGTTGATGTGATGGATGGACATTTTGTAGAGAAAATGGCATTTGGTCCAGATCATATCAAAATGTTAAAAGAACTCACAACAATTCCTCTGGATGTACATTTGATGATTGAAAAGCCGGAAAGAAAGCTGGATACGATCATTGATGCCGGAGCAGATATCATTACAATTCATCAGGAATCAACAACAAGACTTTACAGCTGTATTGAAAAGATCAAAAGCCGTGGTGTGAAAGCAGGAGTAGTTTTAAGTCCAGCAACCAATGAAGATACATTAAAATATGTGCTGGATAAAATCGATATGATCCTTTTAATGACGATCAATCCTGGAGAAGCAGGACCGGGATTCCATGAAGAACTGCTTACAAAGATCAAAAACGTTCGTGAACTGATCGGAGATCGAGATATCGATCTGGAAGTTGACGGAGGAATTGACAACACAAACATTGCAAAATGTAAAGAAGCAGGAGTTAATGTTTTTGTATCAGGAGGATATGTATTCAAAGGCGATATTGCCGAGAAGATCAAAACACTGAGAGAAGCATTAAAATAAGGAGAAATAACAATGAAAGCATTAAGATTTTATGACGTACAGGATTTAAGATATGAAGATGCACCCGACCCAGTCATCGAGAAACCAGATGATGTCATCGTAAAGGTAAAAGCAGTCGGAATCTGTGGTTCCGATATTGCAAGATACAGAAACCTTGGACCATATGTACCAGGAAATGTATGGGGACATGAATTTTGCGGTGAGGTTGTTGAAGTCGGAGAAGGTGTTAAGAATTTAAAACCGGGAGACCGTGTCGTAGGATGCCCAAACATGGTATGCCACGAATGTGAATACTGTAAGAGTGGTCATCCATCCAGATGCGAAAACTTAAACACAATTGGAGCTTATGTACCAGGAGCTTACGCAGAATACATCAAACTCCCAGAAATCAACTTTGTAAAAATGGCAGACAGCATGAGTTACGAACAGGGTGCTTTAGTAGAACCAGCGACTGTTGCGATTCATGGTCTGTATCAGACAAGTATCAAAATGGGATACGAAGTAGCTGTTGTCGGATGTGGAAATATCGGTCTGATGGCAATCGCATGGGCGAAAGCTTTCGGAGCAAAGAGAGTATTTGCAATTGATATTGACGATGCACAGTTACAGTTAGCAAAAGAATTTGGAGCTGACGTTCTGATCAATTCAACAGATATCGACTTCCATGATGAAATTCGTAAATATGGAAATGGAGTTGACCTTGCGATCGAATCCGCAGGAAATCCATTTACAGCAGCCAGAGTTTTAGGTTTACCTCATAAAGGAGGAGAGGTTGTCTACATGGGAATTCCATATGCAGATGTACCAATCCCTAGATTTTACTTTGAACGTATCATGAGAAATGAATTACATGTCATCGGTTCATGGTGTACGATCTCTGCTCCATATCCAGGAAAAGAATGGACAAATGCAGTAGAATACATCGGTTCAGGTAAAGTTGACGTCCTCGGTATGGTAACACATCAGGTAAACTTAAGCGAAGGCCCAGAAATGTTTAAGAAGATCATTGCTAATCCGAAAGGATATGGAAAAGTCTTATTGTATCCAGAAGAAGACAGATAGGAGGAAATACGTTATGAGAATGAATACGATCATCGAAGAATTAGACAGATCTTCAAAAACGATCGCTCCTGAGAAACTTCAGGAAGTGATCAAGAAGATCAAAGAACATAAACGTATTTTCGTCTATGGGACAGGACGTTCAGGATTAATGTTAAAAGCATTTGCAATGCGCTTGATGCAGATCGGATTAAATTCCTATGTTGTCGGTGAGACAACAACGCCATCTGTTCAGGAGGGTGACCTCCTGATCGTGGCTTCTGCTTCAGGAGAGACAGGAAGTGTATGCATGACAGCCGAGTCAGCAGTGAAACAGGGAGTTGACTTGATCGTGATATCTTCTGCACCAGAATCAACACTTGGAAAGATTCATGCACCAGATATCGAGATTGAAGCAGCAACCAAATTTGCGACATCCAAGGTCAGCGTACAGCCGCTTGGAAGCCTGTTTGAACAGATGCTTTTAATAGTATTTGATACGATCATCCTCGAGATGAGTCAGGAAGAAGAAGGAAGCAATGAAGATATGGCAAAACGCCATGCAAGTTTAGAATAGATATTGATAAGTATTAGATATTAACAGACAGAAAGAAGGAGAACAAGATGCAGAATAATGTAGGATTGCAGACAGCATATTGGAGTGGAACAACACCAGCATTAGATATTCATCAGATCATAGAGCTGACAAAAAAGGCGAATATGGATACGATCGAATTAAAAGCAGGAGATTTTGTTCCATTGACAACCGAAGGACGAGCAGCACTTAGAAAAGAAATCGAAGATGCAGGACTTTCTATTACGATCAATGGAACAGGTTTAAGACCAGAAAGAGACGTATCAAGTTCTGACGAGGAATCTCATAAAGCAGGAATCAAACATTTATGTCATATGTTAGATTTAAGCAAAGAAATGGGAGCAAAACTGTTCTCCGGAATTCCTTATGGATTGTGGAATACACGTCCAGGAGCAGATGACGATGCGATTGAAATGAAAAAGGAACGCAGAGCCAATGCGATCAGAGGACTTAAAGAAGTTGCAAAACACGCAGAAGAAGTGAAAGTTGTGCTTTGCCTTGAAATCGTAAACCGTTTTGAACAATATATTGCAAATACAGCAGAAGAAGGAATCGCGATTTGTGAAGAAATCAACAATCCATACTGCAAACTTCTGTTAGATACATTCCATATGAATATTGAAGAAGACTATATCCCAGATGCGATCAGAGCAGCTTCTGATAAAGGATATTTAGGATACATCCATATCGGAGAGGCAAACCGAAAGATTCCAAATGGTGAAAAGAAAACAAACATTGACTGGAAAGCAATCGCAGCAACGATTAAAGATATCGGTTATGAAGGACCATTTATTATGGAACCATTCGTACTGGAAAGTTCATCTAGTGCTAAGAGTATTTCTTTATGGAGAGCGATTAAAGATGGTACAGATATTGATGGACTTGTAGCTGATGCAGCAGCAGGTGTCAAATTCTTTAAGAGTCTGTAATCGAAGCAATGGAGGAAATGATATGATCACGACAGTAACATTAAATGCATCCATTGACAAAGCTTATCATATGACAGAAAAAATTGAAAATGGTACTGTTATGCGTGTCGCCAAAACAGATAACAGTGCTGGAGGAAAAGGATTAAATGTCGCAAGAGTTATTAAACTCTGTGGCGTTGACTCAAAGGCAACTGGTCTGGTTGGCGGATTTAATGGACAATATCTGGAATCACTTCTGGACGCAGATGGAATCAACCATGAATTTGGGCATATCCAGGGAGAAACAAGAAGCTGTATTAATATTTTAGATCCAGGATATGGATCAACTGAATATTTAGAAGGCGGATGCAATGTCACAAAAGAAGAAGAAGCAGACTTCCTAAACAAATTTCCAGAAATCATAAAAGACAGTGACGTTGTAACAATCTCTGGAAGTGCTCCAAAAGGCATGGGCAAAGATATTTACCAGAAACTGATCAAAGTGATCAAAGATCAGGGCAAACAGGTCATTTTAGATACAAGTGGCGAATACCTTGAAAAAGGACTGGAAAGCCAGCCGACAATGGTGAAACCAAACGAAGATGAGATTGAATTATTATTCCATACAAAGATTCAAAGTAAAGATGAAGTTATTACATACGCAAAAAGAATTTACAAAGAAAAGGAAATTCCTTATGTCGTTATCTCACTTGGCGGAGATGGAGCATTGTTAGTTTGCGAAAAAGGTATTTATCAGGGCAAACCACCAAAGATTGAAGTTGCCAATACAGTTGGATGTGGAGATTCCATGGTAGGAGCATTTGCAGTCGCACTGGAGAAGAAAATGGAACCGGAAGCAGCATTAAAATATGCGGTTTCTGTAGCATCAGCAAATGCATTATCTCCGCATACAGGAAGATTTGATCCAAAGGACAGAGATGAGATCATTAAGAATGTTGAGATCATAAAATTAGTATAGAAAGGACATGGTTATGTTAGTAACATCAAAAGAATTACTGTTAAAAGCACAAGAAGGCGGATACGCTGTGGGTGCATTTAATGTAGAAAATATGGAAATGGTACAGGCAGTTTTAGCAGCAGCAGAAGAATTCAATTCACCAGTTATCATGCAGACAACACCATCTACAGTAAAATATGCAGGCCTTGATTATTATCTTGCAAATGTGGAAGCTGCAGCAAAAAGAACAAAAGTTCCAGTTGTTATGCATTTAGATCATGGAAATAGTTTTGAACTTGCAATGCAGGCATACAGAACAGGATATACATCTATCATGATTGATGGATCTCATGAATCATTTGAAGATAACATTGCAGTCAGCAAAGCAGTTGCAGATGCATGCCATCCTGGAAAAGTTCCAGTAGAAGCAGAACTTGGAAAAGTTGGTGGAAAAGAAGATGATCTTGATGGTGGAGATGATAATCCATATACAGATCCACAGGAAGCAAAAGAATTTGTAGAAAGAACAGGCGTTGATTCTCTTGCAGTCGGAATTGGAACAGCACATGGTGTATACAAAGGAGAACCAAAACTTCAGTTTGATATCTTAAGCCAGATTAGAGAAGTTGTAGACATTCCGCTAGTACTTCACGGAACAAGCGGAGTGCCAGATGAAGCAGTGGAAGAATGCATCAAACGTGGAATCTGCAAAGTAAACTATGCAACAGATCTTCGAATTGCATTTACAAATGGATTAAACAAATATCTAGCAGAAAATCCAGATACGATCGATCCTAAGAAATATAGTGCAGCAGGAAGAGAAGAAGTAAAGAAATACGTCATGAGTAAAATGAAAGTTTGTGGAAGCGTAGGAAAAGCATAAATCAGAGGAATGTTTGGAAGTGTAGGTAAAATATCAAATGGAATATATTTTAAATAATGAACAACTTACAGTAACATTTACTACAAAAGGTGGAACAATATGTTCCATTGAAGATTCTCAGGGAATTGAATATCTCTGGCAAGGTGATGCAACGTATTGGAGTGGGCAGGCACCAATATTATTTCCAATCTGTGGTGGACTAAGAGATGACAAAGCCCTGATCGGAGATGATCTGGAAACACAGATGCCAAGACATGGGATCGTAAGAAAACGTGAGTGGGAAATGATCGAAAAAGACGAAAAACATATCGTATTTGAGATAACATCCAATATTGAAACAAAAGTGATGTTTCCATATGATTTCCGTCTGCTGGCAAAATATACTTTAGAGGGAAGATCATTAAAGATCACATATGAAGTAGAAAATACGGACACGAAGAAATTCCCATTCTTTACAGGCGGCCATCCAGGATTTAATTGTCCATTGGTTGCAGGAGAAGAATATACAGATTATGAAATCGTGTTTGAACAAAAAGAAACATGTACAGTTCCAACACCAGTACCAGAGACAGGCTTAGTTGATATGGAACATAGATCTTTATATCTGGAAGATTCAGACACAGTAGAATTGAATCACGAAATGTTTGAAATTGATGCAGTTATCTTTGATGAACTGAAATCCAGAAAATTAAAACTTGTTTCTAAGAAAAGCGGAAAAGGAATTGAGATGGAATACAAGGATTTCCCATACTTAATTCTGTGGTCAAGTGCCAATCATGGGAATTTTGTGGCAATTGAACCATGGACGGGATTGTCAACATGTAGCGATGAAGGGGATCGTTTTGAAGAAAAAAGAAATGTACAGAGTGTAGAAGTAGGAGAAAGCAAAGAATATAGTTATTCAGTTTCTGTATTATAAATGAAAGAAAAGATAAGGGCTGTTGCAGGAATGAGATCTTGCAATATGCCCTTATTTTTTGAGATCAGGAGGTATAATCATTAAGATTGATATTAAAGAAAGAACCATATGATCAGTATAAACATCTGGTTATGGTTTGTGATGATAATACATACGAGGCAGTAGGAAAAGAAGTTGACTGTATGATCGCAGTCGGATCATCACAGATGCACCAATGAGACTGACAGCATCCGGAGCAGAACATCATATGGCACATTTCTGGGAGATGGCAGTGATCAATGAAGAAATCATTGCAATGTTAGAGAAAGTGCATGGGGTAAAAAGTTTAGAAGATCCAGATGTTGTAGTGCTTGGATTTGATACAACATTAACTTATGAAAAACTTTCAAAAGCTTGTCATTATATCATAAAGGAAACAGGATACCAACCGAAAGAGATCGCAATTGTGGGAGACAGATTATATACAGATATTGCAGTTGCTGATCACAGAGATGTTATAATGAAATTTAAGAAAAACATAAGCATATTTCACATTTTCTATTATATTTCGTCCTAAGAATGCATGTATAATAAATAACATAAGGAGGTACATGACAGAATGAGACGTATAATAGTTTGTTTTATCTGTTTTTTCATGATGCTTGGTAACATAAAGCTGGTATCTGCAGATACTAAGATAAATTCTATAATAAAAAATAAGAATCAAGATGTATTATTTGTGGGAACTATTTCACATATTTCAGACGATTATTTTGTAATCATCGCAAAAGATTATATCAATATAGAATCAACGGCAGAAGCAATCGGAAAAAGGACAGAAAATCATAGATACGTCATCATGAGAAATGGGGGAATTTCCTATACATCATCCTATCATGGGAAAACAACACTCGAAGAAGGAGACTATGTTATTGCATCATTAAAGAAGACGAAAGGAAAATGGATAATCTCAAACGGACTATATGAGGTAGACAACGAAGATTATCAGACACTATCTGTCAAACCATGTGATAAAAGTCCAGATGTTCAAAGTATCATACTTAAATATTTTATCAACTCCGATGGAAGGATGAATAAATTCTCAAGCCTAAGCAATAAAAATAAAGTATATTACCGAGGAAAAAAGATTTATGATGCGAGGTGGAATATGAAGAAATATTTAACAATTGAAGAAATAAGAAATTCAGAAAAATTAAAACAAATGGATCATAAAACTAGTCTGGTGGGGGATACAGAAGAAAAAACATCATATAAGATTCGAAAATGGATAATGCTTGCTGTGGATGTTTTAGCGGTTGTGATGATTGTGAGATTGTTGAAGAAGCGAAAGAAAAATTAAAAAAGATTAACGTAAGGGACTGCTGTTTATGGTGGTCCCTTATTATATACGATCAAAAACACTCCACACATCCCACTTTTTTTAACCCCCAATTTATGCTATGATAAAGCTTAAGTGTATTTTGCAACCCCAAAAGATACAAAATAGAGATGGAGGGAAGTTCATGTTTGATATTCAGGAAGAATTGAAGAAACTTCCGGCGAAGCCTGGAGTTTATCTGATGCATAACAGTAAAGATGAGATCATTTATGTTGGAAAAGCGATCAAGTTATGTAATCGTGTGCGTCAGTACTTTCAGGACAGCAGGAATCTCTCTGTGAAGATTCAGCACATGGTAAAAAATGTTGCTTATTTTGAATATATTATTACAGATTCTGAACTAGAAGCGTTGGTGCTTGAGAATAATCTGATTAAAGAGCATCATCCCAAATACAATACCAAACTAAAAGATGACAAAGGATATCCCTATATCAAAGTGACAACCAATGAAGAATTTCCAAGGATCATGCTGGCTAGAAAGATGAAGGCTGATGGAAGCAAATATTTTGGACCTTATACAAGTGCGGGAGCGGTAAATGATACGATTGAATTGCTTCGAAAGATATTTAAAATCCGTACATGTAACCGCAGATTACCGAAAGATACGGGAAAGGACAGGCCATGTCTGTATTATCAGATCAAGCAGTGTAATGCACCATGTCAGGGGTATATATCAAAGGAAGATTATGCAAAGCAGATTGATGAAACATTAAGGTTTTTAAATGGAAATTACAAACAGGTTGCAAAGATGCTTCAGGAGAAAATGCAAAAGGCATCGGATGAACTGGAGTTTGAACAGGCGATGGAATACAGAGATCTCCTTAAGAGTATTGAGCGAATCATGGACCGTCAGAAGATCAATACCTATGCTTTTGAAGATCGAGATATTATTGCAATGGCAGAGGATGACAAAGACGTTGTAGTATCAATTTTCTTTATCCGCAAAGGAAAACTTCTTGGAAGGGAACATTTTCATATGGAAGCAGATGAGGAAAGTTCAAAAGAGGAAGTTTTAGGGGCTTTTGTAAAACAGTTTTATGCAGGAACGCCATATCTTCCTGGAGAAATTTTTCTTGAACATGACATTGCAGAGAAAGAGATTATTGAAGAATGGCTGTCAAAGAAGCGTGGAGCCAAAGTGCATTTTAAGATACCAGTACGTGGACAGAAACATAAGATGGTAGAGATGGCAAAAGAAAATGCTCAGAATGTACTGCGAATGGATCGTGAGAAGATCAAACGTGAAGAAAAAAGAACGATCGGGGCGGTTCATGAAATTGAAAAACTGCTTGGAATAAAAGGTTTAAATCGAATGGAAGCATTTGATATTTCTAATATCAGTGGATTTCAGACCGTAGCATCCATGGTCGTATTTGAAAAAGGAAAAGCAAGAAGAAGAGATTACCGTAAGTTCCGTTTAAGAACTATCGAAGGTCCAGATGATTATGCGAGTATGCAGGAAGTTCTTACGAGAAGATTTCTCCATGGGAAGAAGGAACTGGAAGAATTAAAAGAACAAGGGAAGGATACAGAACTTGGAGGTTTTACCAAATTTCCAGATATTTTGATGATGGATGGAGGAAAGGGTCAGGTTAATGTTGCACTCAGAGTGTTAGATGAATTAAAACTTGATATTCCAGTCTGTGGAATGGTTAAGGATGATAATCATAGAACAAGAGGATTGTATTATAATAATGAGGAAATTATGTTCCCGCCTAATAGTGAAGCCTTTTTACTCGTGACAAGAATACAGGACGAAGCCCATCGCTTTGCGATTGAATATCATCGTTCACTGCGTGCAAAAGGGCAGGTGCATTCTGTTCTTGATGATATCAAAGGAGTTGGACCCAAAAGACGAAAAGAACTGATGAAGTATTTTAAAGATATCAGTCAGATTAAGACAGCAGAGATTGAGGAACTTTTAAATGTTCCAGGTATGAATCAAAGCACAGCCCAGGCAATTTATGAATTTTTTCACGTTTCCAAGTAAAGAAGAAATATGTTACAATAAATAAAGAGACCGGTAATCAAAGGTGCAGAAAGTGAGAAGAATTATGGATAAAGAGCATAAAGTATCAGTATATGATATGGTAAAGGAATTAAATTTAAAAGAAGTCACACCAGAGATCAATTCTAGAGAAGTTTATATTGAACAGGCTGAGATCAACAGACCTGCATTGCAACTGGCAGGATTCTTTGAAAACTTTGCAAAGAATCGTGTGCAGATCATTGGAAAAGCAGAGCATTTATTTATTGAAGAAGTAGAGAAAGATGTTGAAAATGCAAAAAATATTTATAATAGATTTATTGGGGCCGGAATTCCAGCGATCGTATTTTGCAGAAACCTTCATCCAAGTGAGATGCTGTTAGATATTGCCAAGAAATATAGTGTACCAGTTCTTATTTCACAGGATTCAACATCAGAGTTTATGGCAGAAGTTATCCGATGGCTTGGTGTTGTATTAGCACCAAGTATTACGATTCATGGTGTTTTGGTCGATGTATTTGGAGAAGGTATTCTGATCACGGGTGAAAGTGGAATTGGTAAGAGTGAAGCTGCTTTGGAATTAATACGAAGAGGACATCGATTGGTATCTGATGATGTGGTAGAGATTAAGAGAGTTAGCAAAAAGACTTTGATCGGAACATCACCGGAAGTTACACGATTCTTTATTGAACTACGAGGAATCGGAATTATTGATGTTAAGAATCTGTATGGTGTTGAGAGTGTGAAGATGGAACAGGAGATTGATCTGGTTATTCAATTGGAAGACTGGAATAAAGATGCAGATTACGATCGCTTAGGACTGGAAGAGAAATATGTAGAATATTTAGGAAATAAAGTTGCGGCACATACACTTCCGATCCGTCCAGGACGAAATCTGGCAATCATCGTAGAGGCAGCAGCGATCAACCACAGACAGAAGAAGATGGGATATAATGCGGCAGGAGAGCTTTATAAACGTGTTACAGGGCAGATGGAGGAATAATTGCATGAAATATATCTATGGAATTGATATCGGTGGAACAACTATAAAGATGGGACTGTTTGCAGAAGATGGAACATTAAAAGAAAAATGGGAGATTAAGACAAGAACAGAAGATAATGGAAAGAATATTATTTCAGATATCGCAACAGCAGTGAATGATCATATGAAAGAGAATGATCTTACACGTGAGGATGTGATCGGGATTGGAGCCGGAGTTCCAGGTGCAGTTTTGGAATTTGCAAGGGTAAATGAATGTGTAAATCTTGGATGGGGAAGTGTTGATGTGGCAGGTGAGTTGTCAAAACTTACAGGATGCCCTGTCAAAGCAACAAATGATGCAAACGCAGCAGCATTAGGAGAGATCTGGATGGGTGCAGCAGCGAAATATAACAGTGCAGTTATGATTACTCTTGGAACTGGAGTCGGTGGTGGAATCATCATTGATGGAAAGATTGTTGACGGAAGTCGTGGATATGGAGGAGAGATCGGCCATATGACGGTGGATCCTTTTGATGATCGAGTATGCAATTGTGGAAAAACAGGATGTTTAGAGCTTTATGCTTCAGCTACAGGAATCGTATATGAGACAAAGAAAGCACTCAAAAAATACGAGAAATCAACTACACTGAAAGACATTACTGAAGTAACATCAAAAGACATTTTCGATGCAGCCAAAGCAGGAGATGAATTTGCAGCCACACAGGTAGACAATCTTGGTAAGAAATTAGCACTTGCAGCAGGAAATATTGCATTGATGGTAGATCCAGAAGTATTTGTGATCGGAGGAGGAGTATCCAAAGCTGGACAGATCCTTTTAGATGCGATCAATGCACATTATAAGACATATACATTTGGAAAAGCACAGGAAACAAAATTTGTTCTGGCAACACTTGGAAATGATGCAGGAATCTATGGTGCAGCCAGCCTGATGCTTTCATAAGTACAGATAGAATGGAGAAATTATGGACGTAAAGATCGATAAATTAAAACAGATCATACCAGAGAAATATATTTTAATCAATGAACCAATGAAGAAACACACAACATTCCGCATTGGAGGACCAGCAGATATTTTTGCAGCACCAGAGAGTATTGAAGAGATTGAAGCAGTCTGTCGTTTTGCAAAAGAAGAAGGAATTCCATTATTTGTTTTAGGAAATGGAAGTAACCTTTTAGTTGCAGATGATGGAATGGATGGTATTGTTCTTCAGATTTACAAAAACTACAGTGGAATTGAAGTCAACGGAAATGAACTTACCGTAAAAGCAGGAACATTATTAAGTTCCACATCCAAAGCGGCATTGAATGAAGAACTGACAGGTTTTGAATTCGCAGGAGGAATTCCGGGAACATTTGGTGGTGCAGTTGTAATGAACGCAGGTGCATATGGCGGTGAAATGGTACAGGTATTAAAAGAAGTTAAGGTTCTTACAAAAGATGGAGAGATCAAAACCCTGAAAGCAGAAGAATTAGAACTTGGATATCGTACAAGCAATGTTCTTAAGAACGAGTATGTTGTCTTAGAAGGTGTGATCGCTCTGGAGAAAGGCAATAAAGAAGAAATTAAGGCAAAGATGGATGAGTATGCTTTAGCGAGAAAAACAAAACAGCCATTGGAATATCCAAGTGCAGGAAGTACATTTAAACGTCCAGAAGGATATTTTGCAGGAAAACTGATTCAGGATGCTGGATTAAAGGGATATCAGGTTGGAGATGCCCAGGTATCAGAGAAACACAGTGGTTTCGTGATCAATCGTGGAAACGCCACAGCAGCAGATGTTATGCAGTTGATCAGTGATGTAGCAGATAAAGTAAAAGAACAGTTTGGAGTTACGATGGAACCGGAAGTAAAACGAGTTGGAAGGTTCTAGATAAGAAGATTCTAAGAAGGAGCAGCGAAGATGAGATTTGTAATTGTAACAGGAATGTCGGGAGCAGGAAAAAGCAGTGCGTTAAAGATGTTAGAAGATGTTGGATATTTTTGTGTTGATAATCTTCCAGTGGCATTGCTTGATAAATTTGCAGAAATGTTATTAGATAAGACTGCCAAGATAGAAAATGCTGCACTTGGGATTGATATCCGTAACGGAGAAGGAATCGGCGAATTAGAGCAGAAATTAAAAGAAATCAAAGAAGCAGGGATTAAATATGAGATTCTCTATCTAAATGCAAGCAATCGTATTTTATTAAAAAGATATAAAGAGACAAGAAGAAATCATCCATTATCAAGAGATGGAAGAGTCGAAGATGGAATCGCAAAAGAACGTGAGATCATGAAATTTTTACAGGAGAAAGCGGATTATGTTATCGACACAAGTCAGCTTCTCACAAAAGAATTAAAAGAGGAGATCAATCACATTTTTGTTGAAGGTGAAGAAGGGGAACGATTCCAGATTGCAGTTGTTTCTTTTGGGTTCAAATACGGAATTCCAGCAGATGTGGATTTGGTTTTTGATGTACGATTTCTTCCGAATCCATATTACGATCTGGAACTTCGACCACTCACTGGAAATGACAAAGCAATTCAGGATTTTGTGATGGAACATCAGGAATCAGTAGAATTTCTTGAAAAATTAAACGATATGATGGAATTTCTGATTCCAAATTATATCAAGGAAGGCAAGTATAATCTTGTTATTGGGATTGGATGTACAGGTGGAAAACACCGATCTGTTACGATTACAAATAAGTTGGCAGAAAAATTAAAACGTCTGCCATATTCTGTTAAAGTTGAGCATAGAGATATTATGAGGTAGCAAATGTCATTTTCAAGTAATATAAAAGAAGAATTATCAAGAAATGAAACGAGTGCCAGACATTGCAAGATTGCGGAAATTGCCGGCTTTTTGAAATTTGGCGGAGATATCAGTCTTGAACCAGATAATTATACGATACAGATTCAGACAGAGACAGTATCTGCTGCAAAACGTTTTTATACACTTTTAAAAGAAGTGTTTGATATTCATGCAAAGATTGATGTCAGGCGCAACGAATTTCTAAAAAGAAGTCGAAATTATACGATAAGTGTTGACAAGCATAAGGATTGTGTTTTAATATTGAAAGCAGTGAAACTTTTAGACCCACGGGAATTTGGGTTGGTTTTACAAAACACATGTTGTAAGCGGGCATATATTCGAGGAGCTTTTCAAGCAGCCGGTTCCATGAGTGATCCTGAGAAGAATTATCACTTTGAAGTCGTCTCTACAGATGAGCAGACCGCAGAACAGTTAAAAGAAGTCTTGAATTTTTTTGATTTAGATGCTAAAATTGTTTTGCGTAAGAAATACTATGTAGTATACATGAAAGAAGGATCAAAGATCGTAGATGTGTTGAATATTATGGAAGCACACATTGCCTTGATGGAACTTGAGAATGTTAGAATCCTGAAAGATATGCGTAATAAAGTAAACCGTCGTGTCAATTGCGAGACAGCGACGGTTTCTGCCGCAGTCAAACAGGTGGAAGATATTGAATATATTGATAAGCACAAAGGCCTCCGTTTTTTAGATCAAGGGTTGCAGGATATTGCAAGATTACGTCTGGAACACCCGGAAGCTACACTAAAAGAACTTGGAGACATGCTAGAACCGCCAGTTGGTAAGTCAGGTGTGAATCACCGATTGAAGAAGATTGGACGGATTGCGGAAGAGATGAGATTGGGAGGACAGGAATGATTTCAAAGAATGTCAAAGTGGAAGTAGCCTTAAGAGAAGAAGATAGACCAATAGCTTTTCTTGTACAGATGGCAAGCCAGTTTGAGAGCAAGATTTTATTCGAGACAGGGAATAAGCAAGTCAATGTAAAAAGTATGATGGGAATGATGAGTCTAGGGTTAGACTTAGATCGTTTAGAAGATTTGACAGTCGTAGCTGACGGAGCAGATGAGGAAGAAGCAGTCAGCAAGATTGAAGGTTATCTTACAAAAGGAGCATAGATTCAGCATATCTGTGCTTTTATATACGCCGAAATAGCTCAGTTGGTAGAGCACTTCACTCGTAATGAAGGGGTCGCCGGTTCAAGTCCGGTTTTCGGCTTTTTATATAATATAAAAAGAACTGACAAGTGCGTCAGTTCTTTTTTTGTTGAAAACTTATCTTTTATCACTTAAATCCTAAAATATTAAGTTCCAAAATATGAAAAATGCATATAGTCTTTTCTGAATCCCCAGAGTCCACGTTCAAATCCATATTTTTGAAGAATCTTTACAAGCTGGCAGTTTAAAGGAATAGAATAACGGTTTTTATTAGGTTTCCAAAAAGAACCTGCCAGGATATGTCCATTATCGATCATATAATAGTAAGGCACACCCTTTGCAGTATATTCGTTTGTATAAGAAGATGCAGGTGAAGATAAAATATCAACACATGAGTATTATAGCATAAGAAAAAGCACACAGCATGAGAAATATCAGCTGTGTGCATCTTCTGCATTATAAAGTTAGATAATATCTATTAGATTTCAAATAAATCACTATAAGCTTTCAAAGCACCATCTGTATCATGTGCAAGCACACGTTTTGCAAGTAATTTACCAAGCTGTACACCTTCCTGGTCGAAGCTGTTTACATTCCATAAGAAGCCCTGGAACATAATCT
>OLPZ01001188.1_pt1 | contig 17867 bp, 23 predicted proteins | sample 1672711 | NCBI WGS metagenome assembly OLPZ01 (sample SAMEA3136716, study PRJEB25190) | human gut metagenome
TCGCAAGCAGGTAAACACAGGTTATTCCTTAATATCCTTTTGTTTGGGAAACTCCATTTTCCCACTTAGATACTGCCTGACGGCTGACACCGATTGCTTCCGCAACAAATTCTTGTGTCATTTTACATTCTTCTCGATGTTGCTTAATAACTTCCCCAAGACTCTTTTTAATTGTTGCTTTTTCTTCTCTGACTTCTTTTGTATTTAAGTATTTCTTTAATGCTTTGATGCCAAAAAACAATAAAGTAATAAAACCAGCAATCACAGCTAATCCAATCAGCAAAACAATTCCCCAAATAATAACTCCAACAAAACTATACTTCATATAAATACCTCTCTTTTCGCTGTCATTTTATAATCAAGCATACGATTGCTTCCAGCAACTATTACGATATTATCAGTTGCATTTAGAAAATACGCTCAAAAACACAATTTTTTCACTTATTCTTTGAGCAAACAAAGTTCTATTTTTTTCATTACTCAAATATGTGCAAACAATATAATACAATCCATCCCCAATTCCATTACTTATAACATATTTTAACGACACCAATTTTGAGCAATTAGGGTACACCCTGTTTACTCGTCAAGAAACGCAAAAAAATCCGTCAACTTTCTACCATGATTAGAAAGTAAACGGATTATATTTTTAAAGAGTGCGATAAACTGGAATTGACCGAGCTGATAGTTACCGTTTTCTAACACTCCATTCATCATCTTGAGCTTTTCTTTCAGCATAGTAACCGCAAGGCATATCCTTCGTTGGAACACTGAACGTGATACAATTTAACCGTAATTATCCTAGAGGTGTTCAAAAGGTGGTTCAAATGAACCCACTTTGAGAAATGGCACTTGCAGGCAAAAAGATGGCAGGCGGTCTCGTTATAAGACCACCTGCCTGTTGATTATTCTTATACTATTTTCTGTATCTTGCCAGTTCGACAAACTGAAAGTTGTTGTTGCCTTTGTTACGATAAAATATTAATTTTCTTACGATTGCAGAAACCAGCTATCTCACTTTTACTAGCATCATTTAATCTCTTTCCATCTACAATATTTAGTGTAGGATACCATACTCTTAAATCAGAAAGACTTCTGTCAATGCTGCTTCCACCTGAAGTACAGAAAGTATAGATAGTCGCATTGCTCAAGTCATAAGTTTCCAGATAAGTCTGAATAATACGTGGAACTGTTCCCCACCAAATTGGATGTCCTAAATATACAATATCATATTCAGCAGTTGCACTTAGATCATTGCTAATCTCTGGTCTAGCTGTATCATCATTCTGTTCCTTATTAGCACGACAGTTGTCATCATTATAGTTCAAATCTTCTTCTGTATAAGCCTGGGTAGGAATAATCTCAAAAATATCAGCTCCTGTTTCCTCGGCGATCATCTCTGCAATAGTCTTTGTATTTCCTGTGCCAGAAAAGTAAACAACTGCTATTTTCACACTATCAGTTTCATTATTTACAATTTTAGCATCTTCTGCTGTATCATTTGTTTCCGATACATTTTCATCTGATTCCACAGTCATACTTGTTGCTTCAGGCTGTTTTACTATCGCTTCCTGCTTTTGTGAATTATCTGCAGATGAACCACAAGCTGTTAGTATAGCCATAATGAACACACTAATTATAAGAATACTTGTCTTTTTCATGTTTCCCCTATAAACCTGCAATCCAGTCTTTAAGCTGATCATCGGATGCTCTGTTTAAAATCTTTCCCTCTACAATTTCTGCATCTGCTACGGAAGGTTTAAGCTCTTTGATTGTATTACCAAAACCGCTACCGCCCGATGTGGCAAAGAGAACAATTCTCTTACCTGAAAAATCATAGTTTTCAAGAAAAGTATTGATAATTGTAGGTGCCACATACCACCAAATTGGAAAACCAAGCAGAATAGTATCATATGAAGATAGATTCAAATCTTCTTTTACAATCTCCGGGCGAAAAGTCTTATCATTCATCTCTACGCTGCTTCTGGATTTCTTATCCATCCAGTTGAGATCTGCTTTCGTGTACGGGACTTTCGGTTTTATCTCATGAATATCTGCATTTACTAGAGCTGCCAGTTTTTCTGCTACCTTTTTTGTTACTCCGCTTGCGCTAAAATACGCTACTAATATTTTTGACATTTTAATTACCTCCTACATCTTTCCGCCGTATACCGGAAAAATTCCACTTTCACCATAGCTCTCTATTTTCTTAAAATTCTTAAGTGTCTCCATATCTTCTGCATTGATTTCAAAATCAACTTCTGCATTGCTCTTCATATGATCAGGATTACCTGTCTTAGGAAGTGTAATCGTTCCAAGTTGAAGTGTATATCTAATGCAAAGCTGAGGAACAGTCACACCATATTTATCAGCCATCGCCTTAATTTCAGGCTGATTAAGAATCTCGCCATGTGCAATCGGAGAATACGCTTCTACTGCTATACCATTCTTCTGACAGTACTCTACAAGTCCCATAGGTGTATTACTGATATGCAGAAGAATCTGATTTACCATTGGCTTAATTTCAGCGGTCTCAAGAAGGCTTTCAATATCTCCTATCTGGAAATTTGATACACCGATTGCCTTAAGCTTGCCTGCTTTATATGCATCCTCAAGTGCTTTCCACGCTGCCCTGTTTCCTTCTACATATCTGTCCTCAGACTGATTCACCTTAACCCAAGGCTGTGGACTGTGAATTATCATCATATCAAGATAATCAAGCCCCATCTTCTCAAGTGTTTCATTGATACCTTCCATTGCTTCTTCATATGTTTTATGCTCAGCAGCAACCTTCGATACAACAAACATTTCTTCTCTTGGAATCCCACAATTCCTTACGCCTTCTCCAACTCCACGTTCGTTCCCATAAGCCTGCGCTGTATCAATATGTCTATAACCAATCTCTGCTGCAGCTTTTACTGCGTCAGCTGCCTTATCATCATCAATAAACCAAGTCCCAAGTCCAAACTGTGGAATCTTTACGCCATTATTTAAAACAATATATTTATCTAACATTTCATCCACCTGCCTATTCTAATTTTCCATATTCATCATCACTTACTGCTTCCAGCCATTCATTTGAGCAATTTTCACCCGGCACTTCTATCGCAAGATGAGAAAACCAGCTATCTGGTGCTGCTCCATGCCAATGTTTTACGCCGGCCGGAATATTGATACAGTCCCCTGGTTTCATTTCTACAGCTTCTTTTCCTTCTTCCTGGTAATATCCTCTTCCTGCAACACAGACAAGAATCTGTCCACCACCTTTATCGGCATGATGAATATGCCAGTTATTTCTGCATCCCGGCTCAAAAGTCACATTAAAAATGCCCACCTGATTTGTAGATACCGGTGCAAGATATGACTGTCCAACAAAATACTTTGCATAGGCATTATTTGGTTCTCCGATTGGAAATACCATTTTCTTTGCATGCACCTTCATTGCTTCGTCTTTGTAAAGAAGTTCTCCTTCGTCAGCCTCCCATACCTCTTTGGCCAGGTTAAACACTGCCCATCCCTTTGGCCAACCTGCATAAAATGCAACATGCGTTATAACGGCAGCGATTTCCTTCTGCGTAACACCATTTGCTTTTGCATTCTGCAAATGATATTTAAGGGATGAATCTGTAATTCCTGATGACATGAGTGCCACCACGGTAATAATACTTCTTGTCTTCACATCAATATCCTGATTGTTCCAGTTCTCACCAAATAAAACATCATCATTAAAATGAGCAAACTCCGGTGCAAATTCACCAAGAGCAGCCCTGCCTGCTGTCTGTACTATTTTCATTCTGTCACCTCACTACTTTCTGTATTTTCCATTCTTAATCCATACCTGTTCAATATTTCTTGCCGCTGGTGTATTCTGTGCCATGACACCTGACAGGAAATGTGGTTCATAGAGTTCTTCTAACGCATTTATATCATCATCAGTTAGTTTTAAATCTATAGCGGATGCAGCACCTTCCACATGACTTATCTTTGTTGCTCCTACAATCGGAGACGTAACTTTTGTAAGCAGCCATGCAAGAGATACCTCCGTCATGGAAACACCTCGTGCATCTGCAATTTCACTAACCTTCGCAATTACTTTTGCATCCTTATCTGCAGATGCATCATACTTAAACTTTGCATAGGTATCCTGTTCAAGGCGTTTAGATGTCTCGCCCGGTCTTCTTGACAAACGTCCTGCAGCAAGGGCACTGTATGGCGTAAGTGCTATATTTCTTTCATCTGCATATACATTCATTTCTCGCTCTTCCTCACGCATAATAAGATTGTAGTGATTCTGAACAGATACGAATTCTGGCCACCCGTTTTCCTTTGCAATTGCATTAGCCTCTGCAAGCTGCCATGCGAAGCAGTTTGCTATACCAATCTGTCTGATTTTTCCTGCCTTTACGCCCTCTGCCATACCAGCAAGATATTCTTCTACAAGAGTATTCCAGTCCCACATATGATAAATATATAAATCCACATAATCCATTCCCAAGTGAGAAAGACTTGCATCTAAACTATTCAGTACATGTTCTTTTCCCGAAATACCATTTGCAATTTCCTCTTGTGACCTTGGAAGAAACTTTGTAGCAATTACTACTTCATCTCTTTTTGCATATTCCTTAATCGCCTTTCCAAGATATTCTTCACTTGTTCCTGCCTGATATGCTATTGCCGTATCATAAAAATTAATTCCAAGCTCTAAACCTCTTTTAATGATGGCTTTGGATGTTTCTTCATCAACAGTCCAGCTATGCTGACCTGTCTGAGCATTTCCAAAGCCCATGCATCCCATACATATACGAGAGACCTTTAAATCAGATTTACCAAGTGTTACATATTCCATGCTTAATCATCCCCCTTCAGTTTTCTCGCTAATTTTTCCAGTACCATTACTATTTCCTGCTCTTCTGAACTGAGAGATTTAAATACCTCTGCTTCTTTTTTATAAAGATTAGAAAGTACGTTATCTGCAAATGCTTTACCGCTTTCTGTAAGGATAATTGACATCTCTCTTCTCTTTCCTTTGATAGGAACAAGCTCAACATATCCGTCCTTTTGAATATCTTTAATTACTGTATTTACCGTTGTCTTAGGTAATTCCCAATCATTACTGATTTCAATCTGCGTATGTGGATTTCCATCATTGAGTGCGTACAAAACCCATAATAAAGCCGATGAAACATTGCTTTGCTTCGCAAACTCATCATAAAATGAATCCACATGATAAAGTGCTCTTCCAAAATCATAAAAAAACTTTCTAGAATTCATACTTTGCTCCTTTATAATACGATATCGTATTTTTATTATAGTACGAGTCCGTATTATTATCAATTAAAAAATTAACCAGAGAGTATTATCCTTTAATCTCTCTGGCTATGTTAATTAATATTTAGTTTTACTCATTAAATTGCAATTTGTCTTTCTGAATAAAGTATATATGAATAATCAGCGGCTTGAAACTTCCTGCCAGTAAATTCTTATATTCAATGTACAATTGACCTCTACCCTGTTTGCTCTTCAAAATATGCAAAAAAATCCGTCAGCTTTCTTCCAGGATTAGAAAGTTAACGGATTATATTTTTAAACAGTGCGATAAACTGGAAGTTGTCAGCGAAGCACTTGATAGCGAACTCTAATATAGGAGTCATTTAAAACAGTGCACTCAATGAGTTTCAATACGCCCATCTTAGATAGTTCATTTTCTGAAAGAATGGAACTGCCGTCTATTAAAGAAGCGGTTTCTTTGCCGCCAATCAGCACCGGAGCCACAACGACATCAACATAATCAAACAACTTCTCACGAAAGAATAATCCGTTCACCGTTCCGCCGCTTTGAATCGTCAATCTTTCGCATCCATACGACAATTTCAATTCATGAAGTGCCTTTTTCAGCGATAGTTTTTCCTGAAAAATAATATGGAGATTGTTTTCCTTAACGTTATATGCCGGATGATTTCTATTTGATGTAATCAGCACAAATATCTTAGATTTTTTGCAGAAATAGGTTACACCATGCTCGGTCAAATGGCTGTTATCCAACAAGACAAATGAAACGGGTGTCTTATCAGGAAATGGCTTTTGGTTTACACCCATTTTTCCTGTACACGTCCGGTGTTAAAAGACCAAAGGTCGGTTGTCTGCTCAATCTCATAATACTGCGGCAGGCCCTCTTTCAACCTGCTTATCTTTGGGAAATCCTTATCTACGTCTAAATCATCCGACGCACCAGGGCTTATTTTTCCATCCAAAGACATCAACATAAATAAAGTTGTTATTGGTCTATCCATCATACTCCTCCGCAAATTCAAATTTTCTGTTCCCTATAAAATTAATTTATTGGGATTTGCCAAATCGCCAAACAACGATTTATCTTTCTAACTAAAGTATACATGAGTGATCAATGATATTAGAACATTATTCTAACAATTAAGACTTATTTTCAATGAGTAACCATCCTACCTTGTTTATACATTTAAACAGCAGGTTTTCCGTAATAATTCATTTACATTCCACAGATTTTCATTACAACTGGAATTGTAATAACTGACAGCAAAGTTGAAAGGCATACTGTCTGTGCCGCCTTTACTACTGGCTGACCGTACTGTTCGGCAAACATGACTGCCCCATTTGCAACAGGCATTGATAGAATAATTACTGCAATTCCTTTTGTTAGACTATCCTGTATAAAGCAATTCAAAAAAGGAAAAAAGAAAAGCGGAAGAACTATATCAATCAAAAATACAAATTCATAAATCTCTTTCTCAGAAAATATTTCCTTAACAGGGTACTGTGCTATGACTGAACCAATAATCATCATTGCCAGTGGAGTCGTCATATTTCCAAGCATTTTCAACGGATTCAGAATTATTTCCGGCATCGAAAAACTTGTCAGATAAAAAGCGATAGCCACCAGCGATGAAATGATTCCTGGAGAACACAAAGATTTCCAATTCATTTTAGTTCTTTGATCACCTTTCCCCATCATGCACATTTTTCCAATACTGAACAGAGAAACATTAAATGCCATATTGATGATTGCCGTATACAGAATCGATTCATCACCATACAGTGCCTTCATTAAAGGAAAACCCATAAATCCAACATTTGGATACATCATCATAAACAGCCACAATCCAGTATTCTTTTTTATTCTCGCAAGCTTTAAGAAAAGATATGAAGCAACAGGAAGCAAGATGACAAGAATCGCAGTTGCTGTCAGAATATCTTTTATTGGAAGATCTTTTCTCTGTGCACCCAGAACTGATGTTAGTATCATACATGGCATCGTTACGTTTAAAACAAATCCATTCAAATCTTTTACTGTACTTTTATTTAATACCTTCAGCTTGAACAGCAGACACCCGATCATCATTAATAAAAATAACTGCATCATCTGATTTATTACAATCATATTTTCAATATTCCTTTCTCATATAGTAAAAGTGGACATCTGTCCACTCTTCTGTATTATTCTGCTGCTGATTCTTCTTCAAGAGCCTGCTGGTCGCAAACCTTGAAGAATGGATAATAGATTAATCCAGTCAGAACAATTTCAACGATCTGCAATACAGCACCTCTCCATCCGCAAAGAATTGCCCCGGAGATTACTGCAGGAATCGTATATGGTAGATTGACACCATTGATAAATGGAACAAGGCCGCTCCAGACAGATACATAAGTCAGTAGTCCTACTGTCAGATTAGACAGGACGAATGGAATCATCATTGTCGGATTCAGGACAATTGGAAATCCAAAGAGAATTGGTTCGTTGATATTAAATACAGAAGCTCCAATTCCCAGTTTTCCAAGTGCTTTATATCTTTCTGACTTTGCACGGAACAAACAGAGCAATGCAAGAGACAACGTAGCTCCACATCCTCCAACTTTAACAAAGAATGCAATAAAGTTATAGTTTACAATATTTGGCATAGCCAGCCCTGCTGCAAGTGCATCGACATTCTGAGCAGATAATGCATACCATATTGGATTCATTACAGAAGAAACAATTGAACTTCCATGAATACCAAAGCACCAGATAACTGCTTCCATCAGCAGAACAAGAAGTGTTGCCGGCAGAGATCCACCAAGTGACTGCAGTGGCTGCTGAAGGACTGTAAAGATGAAATTCTGGAACGTTTCAAAAGAAGTCAGAGTGAAGATCAGTCTTACAGTATTGAAGATGAGGATGACAAGAAACGCAGGAATAACAGCTGCAAATGCTGTCGTTACAGCTGATGGAACCGAATCAGGCATTTTAATTGTCAGATTTTTCTGCACACAGAAGCGATACAGTTCCACAGAACAGATTGAACATATGATACCTACGAAAAATCCCTGTGCAGCAAAATTTGTAATTGGAAGAACTTTCCCAAAGTCATCTGTTCTATATAAAGGTGTCAGTAAAAACAGCGCTACAAATGATAGACATATAGCAATCTTGCTGTCTACTTTATAATAGTTTGACAATGATCTTGCAATTCCGACAATGACAAATATTGTCATGACATTGAACGTCATCTGGTATGGAATATAGAAGAAATCCATCACTGCTGGATTATCTGCCAGAAATGCAGAATACCAGTCGAATGGAAGACTCGTAAACAGCAGGAAGATTGAACCTGCGATCAATAATGGTGTAGAGCCAAAGAATCCTTCCTTGATTGCTGAAAGATAGCGATTTGACTGCATTTTTGCAGCAACTGGAGCAATTTTTTCTCCAAGAGTGTCAGTAAATTTACTCATATTTCCCCCTTTAGTATTTCACTGATGTTTTAAATAATGCATCGTGCGGCATTTCATGTTTCTTTCCAAAAATCATGAATACTACAGACGCTATTGCGATATATTCTTCAAGATTGCGAGCAATCTCTGTATAGTTTGTGTTACTTAGAAGACTGATTATCTGTGATAAATATTGTGATCCTGTCGCTAGAAATATCACACATGCCATTTGCCTCAGCAGAATGTTTTTTCTTTCACCTGTGACAGTCAGACGAAACAGTCTTTTTCCTATTGTCTGCCTGTCTGTCAGTACTGGAAGAAGATAATAGACGGACAGGCAAATAAATGAAGCTAACGAAAGCAGAATTCCTGTCATTTTCTCGAACTGCCATATATTCTGTGATATTTCACTGCATCTGATACTGGTATATATAGAAACAGGTAAAGTTGCACACAGCGAGCCAAGATAAAGATCAATAAGAAATGCACTTCCTTTTTTTATCAGTCTGATGCACAATTCAGATTTAGTCATTTGACGTATCTGCTCCATTGGACGCAATCACTTTTTTATACCAGTCAAAAGACTTCTTCTTCATGCGTTTCATTGTTCCTTTTCCACGATCATCCTTATCCACATAGATGAATCCATATCTTTTTTTCATTTCACCAGTACCTACAGAAACAATATCTATAGGTCCCCAGCATGAATAGCCAATGACATCCACTTCATCTTCATCAATTGCTTTTTTCATTTCATCAATATGTTTTCCAAGATATGAAATACGATAATCATCTATAATTTCACCTGTTTCATTGATTGTATCTACTGCACCGAGCCCATTCTCAACGATAAACAAAGGTATTTGATATCTGTCATACATTTCATTTAATGCAACACGTAAGCCAATTGGATCAATCGGCCACCCCCAGTCACTGTTCGATACATATGGGTTTTTTCTTTCCACAATCAATTTTCCATCCTTCATTTCTGCAACTGAAGAAAAATAGTAAGAAAATCCAATATAATCAACTGTACCTTCTTTCAAAGCGAGTTCATCTTCTTTACTGATTTTAAAATCTACTCCAAGCTTTTTTAAATATGAAGTACATAGATTTGTATATCTGCCCCTGCACATCACATCCATGTAATAGTAATTCGGCTGCATGTGCTCCCTTCTTGCAAGTACATCAAGTGGATTACAAGTTTTGGCATAAGTTGTAGGATACTGAATCATGCATCCAATCTTGAAATCTGGACTCATCTCATGCCCAAGCTTTACGGCTTTTGCACTTGCGACCATCATATTATGAGATGCTGTCACTTTGACCTCATTATGATTTTCTCCATCTGCATACACAATTCCTGCCTGATGATACGGTTGTTTCTGATTCATCGTTTCATTGATTTCATTGAATGTCATCCAGTATTTGACCTTGTTTAAATATCTTTTGAAAATTACTTTGCAGAATCTCAGATAGAAATCAATCAGTTTTCTATTTCGCCATGAACCGTATTTCTGCACCAGATACAATGGAGTCTCATAATGTGAAATCGTTACAACAGGCTGGATTCCTTTTGCCAGCAGTTCATCAAAGATCCTGTCATAAAAAAGCAGTCCTTCTTCATTTGGCTCTTCTTCGTCTCCTTTTGGAAAGATACGTGGCCAGTTGATAGACAGTCTGAAACATCTGAATCCCATTTCAGCAAACAGATCGATATCCTCTTTCCAGTGATGATAAAAATCAACACCTTCATGTGATGGATAATACTCGCCAGGATGGACATACGTATGAATCTCTCTTGGAGAATACTGATCAGCACCTTTTTCAACATCGGCGATGCTCAGCCCTTTTCCTCCCTGAAGATATCCACCTTCATACTGATTGGCAGCTGTAGATCCGCCCCAAAGAAAATCTTTCTTCATAAAAAAACCTCCTTGCCCGTATGTTAAACGCTAAGGAGGTTTGTTTCTATTGCTGAACGCCAATAAGGAACAGTGTTTCAAAAATTGCAATTATTCTTCGGCTTCATCCTGAAACAGCGTTTCATCCTGGATGATAGGATTATCTGAATATCGCTTGGATTCAAGAAGTGAGGTAATGCTTTTCTTCTTTTCGTAGTTCTTCCTATAGTCAAGTTTGAAATATTCTGCATATATGAGATCAAGAATAAAGAAAATAGATATCTGTGTACTGAAATTTCCAAGATTTGAAAACATATTTTCTTTTGTTGAAATATGTATGGCATAGTCCGACAAAGAAGAAAGTGTATTATCTCCAAAAGATGTGATTGCAACGATTGAGACATGTCTTTTTTTGCAGAACCTTGCAATATCTAACATATCTTTTGTTTCACCTGAATAGGAAATAATGATTGCCATGTCGTCATTATAAAGATTTACTGCATCATATAATGAGTATCTCTGATTTTCTGTAATATATACTGCCTTACCTATTTTCTGCATTTTTTCTTTGAAAGATTCCGCAACACTCAATGCAGTTCCACTTGAAAATATATGTATTGTTCTCTTTCTTGCCATCAATGAAATTATCTTATTCATCATTCCATAGCTGAATAAAGACATAGTATCTTCAATGGTATCTTTATACAGTTCTGAAAGCTTTAACGCTGTCGCAGTAGTAGAATCATCTTCTTCGAACGGAAAATTAACATCGATTTTCCCAAATTGACGATTAATATATTCCTGTTCATTTACAAATGCTTCTTTAAAATCTTCATATCCATCATATCCAAGCTTTACACACAAACGTACTACTGTTGCTGGTGAAACATATGATTCTTCTGCAAGCATTCTTACAGAGTAATCGATAATTTTAGTGCCTATTCCTAGTAAGGCCTGAGCAACCTGAATTTCAGTTTTTGTAAAGTTTTCATAACTACGTAATTTATCTAAAATCAACATATACTATTTCCTGTCTTTTTCTTTATTGTACGCAAATATTCACTTTTATAAAATGTTCTTTTTCAGAATTTCAACCAATATTTTTTTTGATACATTGATAATAGGAAATCAGTCTCTACCCTGTTTGCTCATCAATAAACGCAAAAAAATCCGTCAGCTTTCTTCCAGAATTAGAAAGCTAACGGATTATATTTTTATAGACAGTGCGATAAACTTGAATTTTACGGTCTATTTAACTTTTTATAGTTAGCTTTCGTTTCATTTCTCGTCTTGCCTTAATCTTTCCTAAAAGCCCAGAAAGATACATTGCAAGGACTATTAACATACCACAATCTAACCCAAGACCTGCACTTGCTACTCTTTCATAGACACTTCCAGGTGTATCTAGTCCTGTAAATTCAACAATCACAAACGCAATCATTCCTATTATTGCAATAACCGTAAGTACAAATAACCTCCCTTCAACTTTTTGATTAATTGTCTCTGTATAATCAGATAATTTCAATACTGTTTCTTTTACTTCTTCATTCATATTCTCGATTTTCCTTTCTCCATCAATGATTTCAGGTATACTAACATCATAAAAATCAGCCAATTCAGCCAACAAACTAATATCAGGCATATTAGAACCTGTTTCCCATCTAGAAACCGTTCGGCATGAAACTTTTATCTTTTCGGCAAGCTGTTCCTGTGTAATATCCTTTTCTTTCCTAAGTTCTTTTAAGAAACGTCCAATCTTTTTCTGATCCATACTGTTTCCTCCTTTCATTGACAGAGTAATATTATTCTACTAAACATAACACGACACAAAGCGAGAAAATGCCGTATTTACGCTATTGGACAAACCTGTCTAGTATTATTTATATTGGCTTTAGCCCTAAAAACTTCGATTTACCTAAATCTTTCTTATAGGATGTCGAATGACTGTTTTCCATTTTTCCGGTGCAACCTTTCTTGCATCCGACAAATATATTTCATGATGTAGTCTTTGACTATTCATATCATTCGCATATCCATTTTGTTTTAAATATTCATCCATAAGTGCAACTGTATCGGGTTCATCATCAAAAGATCCTAAGTGCATGATTTGAACACATAAACCTTCATCAATCGTCAAAAACTCTGCCGATGAACAATCTATTTTTTTCTTTTTAGTTGCTGTTTCAACAGCCCATTCAAAATCTTTTTCTTTCACAAAATCAGGTAATCGAATGACTGAAATCCAATGAAATGAATCTTTATCTGCATAATTCACACCATCTATATCATCCTGCCACCAGAATCCTTCTAGTGGTGGAACTACATATTCAAAGAATCCTTCAATTTTATAATCCGTTTTATAACTCATTTTCAAAGTATAAGCAATCGCATACAATACGCCAATTGCCTGCTGATATGCTCCACCTTCTTCATTTGGATTGCCCTCACCTCTGACCGCAATGTAATTTGTTTCAGGAACATTTACAATCACAGGTTTATTTTTAGGCATATAGAATTCTTTATATTCTTTCTTAAAATCAAAAGCCATAATTACTCCTTAAATTTCAATTTCGTACTCTTTTTCTTCTTGAACTCTATGACCATTAGAGTCTAAAACTATCTTTCCATTCACATCTAATTTATCAATCATTTTTGTTTCCTTAGCTGGAAATGGAGCCAGGATAACTAATCCTTTTTCACCTTTATTAACTTGTCGATTGAAGTTGTACTTCCAAGCACTATACACAGTTGCATGAGTAGCATTATGCTTTTGAAAACGAATTGTTATTCTTCTCTAAGCCATCTGCAAAGATCAATAACTTGAATACCTTGATAATCATATGTTTCATGACGTGTTCTTGCAATAATCAACTTAGGGTATGCATCTTTTATCGCAAATAATGGTGTGTATTCTCTTTCAAATGTTTTTTCATCCAAAATATTATCACTTACTTGAATATATATTTGTGTATCACGTTTCTTGGCAACAAAGTCGATTTCTTTTTTATACAGTTTGCCAACATATACTTCATAACCTCTTCTACGTAGCTCTAAATAAACAATGTTTTCGTATACTCTTCCATAGTCCATATTTCGTGTACCATTTACTGCATAGCGAAAAGAAGAGTCACAAAGATAATACTTACTATTGTTGGTTAGGTATTTCTTCCCTTTTAAATCATATCGTTTTGCTTCATAAAATAGAAAAGCATTTTCTAAATAGCCAATGTATTTTGAAACAGTCTTTCTTGTTATTTCACTTTGATTATTCTTTAAAGTCTCACAGATATTATTTGGAGAAAGCAAGTTTCCAATGTTATCCATCATAAATTCGGATATATTCGTAAATTCTAGTTTATTTCTTATCTTATACTTTTCAACTAAATCTCGAATAATAATAGTTGAATAAACATCTCGTACATAGTCATATTGTCGATTTTCCGTTTTATAAACATAAGCACCAGGCATTCCTCCAGTTTTGACGTATTGATCAAAAGCATCATCATATCCATCTGTGATTTTATAATAAGTTAGATATTCCATAAATGAAAATGGGTATACTTTTATTTCCATTGTTCTTCCAGTAAACAGTGTTGCCAAATCTGAGCTGAGTAAAAACGCATTAGAACCTGTAATATAAATATCATAGATTCCTTTTGCATAAATGCTATTAATTGCAAGTTCAAATTGAGGACACATCTGTACCTCATCAATTAGCAGTACATTTGTCATTTCTTCTTTGTATTGATTCATAATATATTTATGCAAGGCATGATATTCTAACAAATGATCAAATTCCAACTCTTGAAGATTAATCATCACAATATTGATTTGTTCATTTAATGATTTTAAATATGTGATAAATTCCTGAAGTAATACTGATTTCCCACTACGCCGGATTCCAGTAATAACCTTTATATCTGGTGTACCATATAATTCAATCAACTCATCTAAATATTTTTTTCTAACAATAAGTTGCATAACACTCTCTCCTATTCCCACTTTTTAAAAATTATTGAATTTTCGGTAATAACTCTCACAAGCATAATTTAACACAATTAGTGGGTTCTGTCATTATTCTATTCCCAATTTTTTGTGAATATTCATTTTTCGGTAATAGAATGATCATTTTAATTTCTAATAGTGTGAACATCATGTTGCTCACTTGATTAAAGAAAAGCACTAGCTGAAGTGCTAATGCTTATCGAAGCTCAGGTAAATCTAAACTGTTAATAGCTTTTATAATGATAGACCATGTTGTTTCATCACAAATATCTAAATCATCATTGTTTTCATTCCATTCTTTAATGTAGGATATATATTATGGATAAACTTCTTAAATTCCTTTTCAGTTAAATCAATACTTGTTTCACATTCTAAAGTACCAATAGAATCTGAATAAGAATCAACAAACCGATCTTTAATCTTTTTTACAACAATCTTTTGATATCCTTCATAAAAACCACCCATTTCAGATTCAACTGAAGTAGTAGAAGTTTCATCAATAGGTAAAAATGAATAACGAGCATCTTTATGACAATGAAAACAATATCGACTTGAAGGTAGCATCGTTTTACCACGTACCAAATAAATTTAATGATCATCTATATCTTTTTGAAGTTGAGTAGTCATTGTTAGAATTCTATAAACAATTTTTGCCCTTTTCATGACCACAATGAGAACAGCAAATTCTTGTCAACGCTATCACTTCTTTCTTTTTTCAATAAACTGAAATTTGGCGTTCCATCACTATTAGTTCAAAAGGATGTGCATCAGAAAACCGATTAAAACACAAACAACAAATGTTGTCAACGCAGTACCTATAACTAAAAGAATTTTTTGATAAGGACGTTTGCCTATTTCTCGTTGCTTATGAATATCATCCAAAAGTTTTCCCTCAGAAAATGCGACAATTTCTTTATAGGTTTGAACATCATTATCTTTTTTTACCTTTTCAACCTTAAAGGCAAAGTACATAGAGATTGCCCAAATGATTCCCCAAGGAATGAATGCCCAAACACCAAGCCACATAAATAGCGGCACTGCAGAAACAGCAGTTGCAATTAGCATTATAGTGTAGGATTTTCCATAGCGATTCATCTTTTCAATTTCTTCTTTTTGAATTACATCTTTCATAACTTCAATATCTCCTTTGATTAGATTGTCAAGGGAAATTTGAAAGATTTCACTCAGTAATACCAAACTATTCACATCTGGATAGCTTTTATCATTTTCCCAATTTGAGATTGTTTGCCTTGAAACATAAACACGATTGGCTAACTCCTCTTGGGATAAATGTGCTTCCTGACGATGCATTTTTATTTGCTTTCCAAGTTCCATCTCGTAACCTCCTTGCATACTCATACTAATCGAAAGGTCTTATTTTCGCTATCAAAGTGGATTGACATTTATGGTTTCCGTGTGTAAAAGGTCTTTTACAGACCGTAAGCTTCTAATTTATCTAGCTAAATTGTATCATACACCTTAGTTTTTAAACATTTGCTATATTAACCAATTTAGCTAGAATTACAATTCTCTTATTGTTATCTCTTGTATCACAAGTAACCAATGTCGTTAATCGATCATCTTTATTTACTGAAACACCAGTTTTATACAATCCTCTATTAATAGAATCTAATAAAAATTCATTAAATGAGTTTGTTGAATCCCATTCTGTTTGTGTAAATTCTAAAGAATCATTTAAGTTATTTAAATCAACATTCATGACTCCAAAAATCTGATATATTCTAGTTTCATCTTCAGTAATAAATTTAAATGTATCATGCTTTTTATAATAGTTGTGATCTGTATAACTCATTAAAGGAGTAAAAATAATGTTATCCCATTTACTAGAATGACCATAAATTACAACATTTTTTGAATCTATATTTCCATCTGCGGATACAAATGGTATTCCGGCATTGGCATATTCTTTATTGATATTCTTACGAACGTAATAATCATTATCTGGAGCTTGTACTACCGGCTCATAAATAACTCGATCATCAAATTCTAAAATACCAACAATATCTTTATTTGTTTGTTTCAACAAAGATAAAGAAAGCTCCTTTTCAGAAGCTTCCTCATTTTCTTTATTTGATTCTTTTTTAGTTGTTTTTGTTTCTACATAATAATCCGAATAGTCGTAAGATTTCTTTGCAGTAACCTGATTGTAGATAACTCCACCGATCAATCCCACTACAACTAGCGCAGCTGCTATTTTTATTTTTTTATATTTCATACTATCTATACCCCTGTATTTGGAACAACGATACGAGCATTTTCAAAATAATAAATAATTGTATCGGTTTCCTCATCTGCCTCTACTTTATAAGCTTTAGACTTATCAGCTAACTGATAAGAAGTTGGAGCTTTGATTTCCTTAAATTCATATTCATGACCATAAATTGCATCAGAAAGCACAGCTTTTCCATCTTTTACAACATGCTTTGTTACTTTGTCATCTCCAACTTTTCTAGAATAATAAGTGCCATCATTAAGCATAGATGAAACAGAGTGTTCCAATGAATCATTGTTTTTCCATCCAAGACAGCTAGTAAGATCGCCCTGAGGATCAAAATCCACAATCAATACATTGCATCCATTACGAGCTTAACCAATGGCCACATTCTCTGTAGTTGTAGTTTTGCCGACACCACCTTTTTGATTTGTGACTGCAATTACTTTACATTTGTGCATAATAAAAACTCCTTTCTCATATGCCAGATTGACCTGGCTATGTAAAAGGAGTTTGTTCATATTGTCCTGTTTTATGTTTCTAATACGCTTATGTTTGGCCACTCATCAAGTGTTCTTAAAAGATGAATATTAGCTGAAAGCCTATTTTTATTAGCTGGAAGTGGTCAAAATGTTCGAATCACGTCAATTTCTATTAGCTGGAAAATCAGTAAAATTCATCCAATTTCTGACAAGAAAAAAACGATAAAATCAACAGATTCTATCGCAATTTTCATATGGTCATAAAGTGCTAAAAAGCCTTTATTTATGAGCTATATGGTGTCCCTGATAAGATTTGAACTTACGACCTTTCGCTTAGGAGTTGAACCCATGTTTTGTCCGTTTGATATCGCGAAGTGTTAAATATGCCGTAAATATGGCATTTTTGGCACTTTTTTGTTTCTTCATTTTTGTCCGTTTTGTGCTAATAAATGGGTTCGGATGATGGTTCGGATGACGTCATCCGAACCCCTCTAATTAGCAAAATATTAGCAAAAAAGT
>OLPZ01001199.1_pt1 | contig 17754 bp, 14 predicted proteins | sample 1672711 | NCBI WGS metagenome assembly OLPZ01 (sample SAMEA3136716, study PRJEB25190) | human gut metagenome
AAACATAGAAAATTACATAAAATCAAACGATTTGGTCTTCTAAACCGTGGGTCGTGAGTTCGAATCTCATCAGGTCCATAGTATTTCATAAACAGAAGAGACCCGTAGATCCGGGTCTCTTTTTTTATCAAATTTCAGTTATTCAGTTCTGATAAGACGACCTTTCCGGTCTCGAGTGTTTCTTTCATTTTGATGATTCTCTGATTGCCGGATCCTCTGAAGTTCAGCATCAGATTTTTCAACTCCTCCACGAACCGGCCATCAATGAGAATATCGATGGATTCCAGCAGTTCTCTTGTCACACCATCGACAAAGCGTTTCCCGCCCGGCACAAGATCCCGGTCGTATACGTATCCGGTATAAACCCAGACGTTTTTATCCGGAAGCTCCTTCTTGATTCTGCGAAGCAGCCGCAATACCGGTTCCTGATTTTCCGGCTCCATGGGTTCGCCGCCCAGCAGCGATAGGCCCGCGATATAGTCCGGCTGGCAGGAGGCGAATACCTCGTTGCGGACGGGCTTGTCGAAGGGTTGGCCATAGCCGAAATCCCATGCCACCTCGTTGAAGCAGCCGGGGCAGTGGTGGCGGCACCCGGAGACGAACACGCTCGTCCGCACGCCGGGGCCGTTGGCGATGTCATAGTATTTAATGGTAGCGTAATTCATGGCAAATATCAGAAAATTGACTCCTTCCGTCATCGCTTGCGCGATGCGTCTGAGAGGGTCACAGGTGTAAAACGCGGTCCTTGATCTCCTGCGTGCGGCCCTGATTCCAGAACTGAGTGCCGATGTAACCGCAGGTGCGGCGGGCGACGTTCATGGTATCCTGGTCGCGGTTGCCGCAGTTCGGGCACTCCCAGACAAGCTTGCCGTCATCCTCGACGATCTGAATCTCACCGTCGTAGCCGCACTTCTGGCAATAATCGCTCTTGGTGTTAAGCTCGGCGTACATGATGTTATCGTAGATATAGCGGATGATCTGCAGGACGGCTTCGAGGTTATTCTGCATGTTCGGGACCTCGACATAGCTGATCGCACCGCCGGTGGAAAGCGCCTGGAACTGCGACTCGAAGCGGAGCTTTTCAAACGCGTCAATATGCTCGGTAACGTGGACGTGGTAGCTGTTTGTGATATACGGCTTATCCGTGACGCCCGGGATGATGCCGAAGCGGCGCTGGAGGCACTTTGCGAACTTGTACGTGGTGCTCTCGAGCGGCGTGCCGTACAGACCGAAGCCAATGGTGGTCTCTGCCTTCCATTTTTCGCACGCAGCGTTCATGTACTTCATGACAGCGAGCGCAAACGGCGTTGCGCTGGGGTCCGTGTGGGATTTGCCCGTCATGTAGCGCACGCACTCGCACAGACCGGCATAGCCGAGCGAAATGGTAGAATAGCCGCCGTAGAGAAGCGCATCGATGGGCTCGCCTTTTTTGAGGCGGGAGATTGCGCCGTACTGCCAGAGGATTGGTGCGGCGTCGGACAATGTGCCTTTCAAGCGGTTGTGGCGGCACATGAGTGCGCGGTAGCACAGGTCGAGGCGTTCATCGAAGACCTTCCAGAATTTCTCCATATCGCCGCCGGAGCTGAGCGCGACATCGACAAGATTCAGTGTGACGACGCCCTGATTGAAGCGGCCGTAGAACTTATAGTTGCCGTTTTCATCCTTCCACGGGCTTAACGCGCTGCGGCAACCCATGACCGGGAAGCAGTTGCCCTCTTTGAGCTCTTTCATCTTCTTTTCGGAGATATAGTCCGGCACCATGCGCTTTGCGGTGCACTTTGCGGCAAGCTCGGTGAGATAATAGTATTCGCTGCCGGGGGTAATGTTATCCTCCTGCAAAACATAAATGAGCTTCGGGAACGCCGGGGTAACCCACACGCCCTTTTCGTTTTTGACGCCCTCATAGCGCTGGAGCAGCACTTCCTCGATAATCATGGCGAGGTCGCGCTTTTCGCGCTCGTTTTTCGCCTCGTTCAGATACATAAACACGGTGATGAACGGCGCCTGACCGTTCGTCGTCATCAAAGTCACGACCTGATACTGGATGGTCTGCACGCCGCGCTTGATCTCCTCACGCAGACGGCGCTCCACCATTTTGGAGATTTGGGCCTCATCCGGGGAAACGCCAAGCTCGCCGATCTCGACTTCGACCTCACGGCGGATTTTCTCGCGGGAGATCTGCACGAACGGCGCGAGGTGTGCGAGGCTGATGCTCTGGCCGCCGTACTGGTTACTTGCAACCTGCGCGACGATTTGCGTGGCGATGTTGCAGGCGGTAGAGAAGCTGTGCGGCTTTTCAATGAGCGTGCCGGTGATGACCGTGCCGTTTTGCAGCATGTCTTCGAGGTTTACGAGGTCGCAGTTGTGCATGTGCTGCGCGAAATAGTCCATATCATGGAAATGGATAATGCCCTGCTCGTGTGCTTCGACGATTTCGCGCGGAAGCAAAATGCGGCGCGTGATGTCTTTGGAGACCTCGCCGGCCATGTAATCGCGCTGGACGCTGTTTACGGTTGGATTTTTATTCGCGTTTTCCTGCTTGGCTTCCTCGTTGTTGCACTCGATAAGGCTGAGAATCTGGTTATCGGTGGTATTGGCGCGGCGCGCAAGCGAACGCGTATAGCGGTAACAGATATACTCCTTAGCGACATCGAACGCACCTTGCCCCATGATCTGCTTTTCTACGAGGTCCTGTATTTCTTCCACGGACGCTGCACGCCCCATGGCGACGCACGCTCCTTCGACATTTGCAGCAATTGTGCGAATTTGCTCGTTCGTAAGTCTCTGACGCTCGTCGATCTCTTTATTTGCCTTGGAGACAGCGACGATAATCTTAGTGATATCGAACGCTGCTTCCGAGCCGTTTCTCTTAATGATCTTCATGTTCCTTACCGCTCCTTCATACCGCCCGCGGGAGCTGCATGTTTCCAGCCCCTTTGGTTTTCATAATCAGTTTCCATAATTTTCTTTATATTGAATATTTATGCGTAACCACAAGATATTGTGTTCGTTTTTGCGGTTCATGCCGCAAGCACCCTACCAGTATACACCGAAGTTGGCGTCTTGTCGAGTAGTAAATACGCTTTATTTTAAATTTCTTTTTGTACCCTTTTACCCATTGCGCAATAAAGCGTGAAAGGGCGCCGCGGAGCGGCGCGGCAAAGCGCGGGTTTAGATGTAAAAAAGGGCGGTCAATGACCGCCCTTGCAGGAACCCATGCAACTGGGTTCCCTACGATTTGAATGTCCCCCGGACATTCAAATCAACCTTCCTAATTTTATGTAGGCAAAGAGATTTCGCTTTCTGATGAAAGCAACTTAGGGCGCTGCCCTAAGTACCCGCAGTCTTTTGAAAAAGGCTGGCGAAAACTTTTGACCACCGTTACGGGAAGCTTCTTTTCTTACTCTTCCTCTGCTTTTTCCGGCAGAAGATCTGTCATGCTTTTGAGGCTGATGCCGAGTGTGGACATATTGTGCAGGAGTGCGGAGGTAGTCGGCTGGATGATTCCGCCTACGCCGAGCAGGATAAGCATGAGGTTGAAGCCGACGATGAAACGGTAGTTGCGGTGGATGCGCGCCATGAGCGCAGTGCTGAGCTGACGCAGGGTGACGAGCTCAGAGAGATCGCCTGCCGCAACGGTGATGTCCGCGATCTCTCTGGCAATGGCGGCGCCGGTATTGATGGCAACGCCGACGCTTGCTTCGGACAGCGCCGGAGAATCGTTCACGCCGTCGCCAACCATGATAACGGTGCGGCCCATTTCTTTTTCGCGGCGGATGAAGTTCGCCTTATCCTCCGGCAGCACTTCGGCGTAGAACTCGTCCACGCCGACCTCTGCTGCAACGGCTTCGGCGGTCTTGCGGTTATCGCCGGTCATCATGACAACCTTCTTGATGCCGCAAGCGTGCAGAGCGCAGATGGCGTCCTTTGCTTCCTTACGCAGCGGGTCGGAGATACAGATGACGGCTGCGAGCACACCGGAAATGCACAGATAAAGGTGCGAATACTCGGCCGGAAGTGCGTTGAACTTCGCTTCTTCGCCCTCTGGGATTACGCAGCCCTCGTCTTCAAAAACGAAGTGCGCGCTGCCGATGATGACCTTTTTGCCCTCCACAGTGCTGGAAATGCCGTGCGCGACGACGTATTCCACGCGAGAATGGTACTCTTCGTGGGAGAGGCCGCGGTCCTTGGCTTCGGCCACGACAGCGTTTGCCATGGAGTGCGGGTAATGCTCCTCAAGGCAGGCGGCAAGGCGCAGCATCTCGCTTTCCTCACGGTCGCCGAACGTTTCGATCATGGCGACACGCGGTGTTGCGTACGTCAGCGTGCCGGTTTTATCGAACACAATGGTATCGGCGTTTGCAACGGCCTCCATGAAGCGGCCGCCCTTGACGGAAATATGGTGTGCGCTGCTCTCGCGCATCGCAGACAGCACCGCGATCGGCATGGAGAGCTTTAACGCGCAGGAGAAATCGACCATCAGCACGGCGAGCATCTTTGTGACGTTGCGCGTGAGCAGATAGGTCAGCGCCGTGCCGCCAAGCGTGTACGGCACAAGCTTATCGGCAAGGCGGGAAGCCTTGTCTTCTGCGGTAGATTTCAATTTTTCGGATTCTTCGATCATGCGGACGATACGGTCATAACGACCGCCGCCCATGGCTTTTTCGACGCAGATGACGCACTCGCCCTCTTCGGCGACGGTGCCGGCATACACGTAGCTGCCGACGGACTTCTGCACCGGCAGAGATTCGCCGGTCATAGAGGCTTGATTGACCAAGGCTTCACCCTCGACGACCTTACCGTCGAGCGGAATCATATTGCCCGTGCGCACAACGATGCGGTCGCCCGCCTGAATGTCGCCGATTGGCATGAGCACCTCTGTGCCGTTCGTCTTGAGCCAGACCTTATCGACATTGAGGGACATGGCGCCCGCGAGGTCGGCAACAGACTTTTTGTGCGTCCACTCCTCGAGAATCTCGCCGAGGCGCAGCATGAACATGACGGAGCTTGCCGTATCGAAATCGCCGCGCACAAGAGAAACGGTGACAGCAGTGGCATCAAGCACAGCAACGGAGAGATGACCGTGCAGCAGCGCCTTAACGCCCTCTTTGATGTACTTTGCGGAGCGGATGATGGCAAGCATCATGCGAATGGGCGCCGGGAAGAACATTTTAGCCATGGCGCGGCGCAGCACCGTGAAGACGAGCTTGTCTTCAAACTCGCGGTTCAATGCGCGGGCGGTGTGATCCGGCACAAGCTCCATGCTTTCGGCTTTTGCGAACGAGAATGTCGCCAGCGCACGAATAAGGGATGTGCGGTCGTTTTGATAGACGATGACGGCGTCCTGTGTGCGGTCGTAGACCTTAACTTCCTTTACGCCGTCCACGGCGCGCAGGTAATACTCTAAAACGTCGGCTTCTTTCAGCGTCATGCGGCCGCAGACGAGATGTACACGCATGTGCCCGCGCGCTTCATGCAGAATTTTACACTTCATAACTTTATCCTTCTATGCAACAATATATTGGAAGCTCCGAAAAACAGAGCAGATGAACGAAAAAAGAGAGCCGCTTTCGGCGGCTCTCCGGTAATTCAGACCCGGGATAGACCCGCGATCAGGCTTCGGTGGATTCTTCCGCGGAAGCAGCTTCTTCCGTGCATGCGCAAGCTGCATCTTCGATGACCTCTGCGGCATCAACGGTAGCGCGCTGCTCGTTGATCTCCTTAGCGTCGGTCAGGATGTCGTTTGCGTTCTCCTTGATGGTCGTGACCGTTGTCATGACGCACTCCTTGGCACGCAGAGCAGCTGCAGTGGTCTCGGTGTAGACCTTCTTAGCGTCCTTGCTGCCAAGCACCTTGATGCCGGCGGTACCAAACAGAACACCTGCTGCGAAAAGACCGATTTTTGCCCAATTCATAAAAATACCTCCTGTATTGCGGGCCGCATTTTAACCATGCGACTCATAAAATTATTTTTTCATGTGTCCGCTGATGAGAGTCAGCACAAAGAACAAAACGGTAAGCCTTGCAAAATGCTTATGCATTTTCATATTCATTCACCACCTTGTTTGTTCTGGCAAAAGAATAGCACGATTTTTACCTAACTTCAACAGTTTTCACACAAAAAACACAATTTTCTATTATTTGTAAAAAACAACCTGCAAGTTAGCAATACCATTTTGGACAATTTGTTAAAACAGAATCGGTTAGTTTAAACAATCACAGGTTTCATGCCGGATTTTGCGGTTTCAGTGCAGACGCGCATACGATGTATATACAGCTTAAAAGAAACATTTTGGCAATTTTTGAACCAAAAAGACAAAATTACTCCATTTAGACTTTCGATATAACTTTCTCTTTCCGCAGCATTGGAATACAGCGGTTTACATTGCGCTTATAGGAACAATTAGACGCGCCACAGGTATTCTCTACTTCCCACTCTGTACGGTACACGAGGACAGACAACAAAGCGTGCGGCACGGGAAGCACCCATAAAGGCTGCTCATTACCGTTTCGGTTCTACGTACTCCTTTTGTTTCATCGTTTTTGCACCCTAACGACTTTGTTTTGGGTTAGTCAAAACAAACTTACAAGTTTATTGTACGCCGACTTCTTTCGCCTGTCAAGAGCCATGTGTAAAAGCAGGCGCTTTTTTAGAAATGAGACCTGTGCGCATGGGCTTCTTTGGTGACACCTTGCGTAAGCCGCTCGAAAAACAGGGTATCCCCTACCACCTTGCCGTGACGCTTATACAAAATGAGCTGCAAAAGCCCGCTTGTTTGGTTTTGCAATATCCCCATCGGACGTTTTAGTCCCGTTTTTTCGCTGAAAACGACGAAAGCACGAGTCATACAGAATGAAGCGTGCAAATATATCGGCGTGAAGCCCGATCTCTATGACCCGATTGAAGAAGATGTAAAGGCGTATTTACGAGATGAATAAAATGACCGTGCAGGAACTCCTAAAGAAAAGCTGGTCGCTGCGCCGCAATGTGGTGGACATCATCATGGCGGGCGGCGGTGGGCGGCGTTCGGCTGGAATGTCATCCGTGTGGACGGCAACAGCATTGAGGCGCTCGATGCGGCTTTCACGGCGGCAAAGCACCACGCAGGTACGCTGCGCATGGCACAGGACGCAGGCCTGCCGCTTTCCGAGCTGCGCGCGGACGGCGGCCCCACTGCAAACAAGTACCTGATGCAGTTTCAGAGCGACATAGCGCAAGTGACAGTCTCTGTGTCGGATGTGGCAGAGCTTTCCGGCCTCGGTGCAGCGTGCGCAGCAGGGTTTTCCTGCGGATTATATGACCCGGAGACGATCTTTGCGAACACGCACCGCAGCTGCTTCACACCGGAGATGGATCATACCGAGCGCGAAGCACGCTACAACGGCTGGCAGAAAGCCGTGCGGCAAGCGCTGACGCACTAAAGCTTATTGAATTTCAAAACGCATATTCGCAAGGCAAAGAATGTGCGTTTTTTCACTATTTTTACACCTTGCGGTTGACAACGCACGCGGTTTTGTAATAGACTGGAGATAACGCCGAAATGCGGCGAAGAATCTTGGGATAAGAGGTAAGTTTACTATGAAAAAAGGTGCGAAACGCAACCAAATTATCAGCGAGCTTTTACATGTGACGGACGAGGAATTCACGGATGAGGAACTGATTCATCAGCTGATTGCAACGGAAGTCACAAAAAACGCAGACAAGGACGAGCACATGACGTTTGGGCAGCGTGCCGCGGACGCAGTGGCGCGCTTTGCGGGCAGTTGGGCGTTTATTTTCAGTTTTATCGCCGTCATGGTCATTTGGATGGTCATAAACCTCGTTTTGGGTTCGAGAGCATTTGACGAATACCCGTTTATTCTATTAAACCTCGTACTTTCGTGCATCGCTGCCGTGCAAGCGCCGCTCATCATGATGAGCCAGAACCGCCAAGAAGCGAAAGACCGTCAGCGTGCAGAGAATGACTATAAGATCAACTTAAAAAGCGAGCTCATCATCGATGATCTGCACAAAAAGCTTGACCTTGTGCTGGAAAACCAAAAGAAGATCAACCGCCGCTTGGATAAGATTGAAGCGGAGATTGCGCCGGAAAACAAGGAAAAATAACGCTTTACACATAAAGATTTGGGAAATCGTATTAAAAAAGCATCACCATCCGTAAAGGAACGACGGCGGATATCTCCGCCGTTTTGGAACAGAAAAAGCAGATGCACCCGATGTGGATTCGGGGCATCTGCTTTTTGCTGTCTTTCGATTTCAAATTTTACTCTGCTTCGCTCAAAAGCATACGGTCATTATCGAGGGCTTTGCCGGCGGCTTGCTTGAAGCGGTCGAGGAGGTCGGCAACAGTCATGTGGGCACGCTCTTCGCCGGTGACGTCCAGAATGATCTTACCGGCGTTCATCATGATGGTGCGGTTGCCGAGCTCCAGTGCGGACTGCATATTGTGCGTAATCATCATGCACGTGAGGTGGTTTTCCTCCACAGTGTTTTTCGTGATCTCGAGCACCTTTTCGGCGGTGGCGGGGTCAAGCGCGGCGGTATGCTCGTCGAGCAGGAGGAGCTTCGGCGGGTTATATGTGGCCATCATAAGCGTGAGTGCCTGACGTTGGCCGCCGGAAAGCAAACCCACGGGCTGGGTCATGCGGTCTTCGAGCCCCATACCGAGCAGGGAGAGGCGTTCGCGAAACGCCTGTCTGTCCTTGCGGGAGATGGAGCTGAGCCAACCGCCGTGCCCCGCTGCGAGCGCGAGGTTTTCTTCGATGGTCATGCCCGGTGCGCTGCCGCGCATGGGGTCCTGAAACAGGCGGCCGATGCTGCGGGCACGCTTATACTCCGGCATGAACGTGATATCCTTGCCGTCAAGCTCGATCTTGCCGCTGTCCGTGAAAAAGCTGCCGGAAATAGCGTTAAAGAGCGTGGATTTGCCCGCGCCGTTTGCGCCGATGACGGTGATGAAATCGCCCTTTGCGGCGTGGAAGCTGAGGTCTTCGATCGCCTTTTTGGCGTTGACCGTGCCGGGGTTGAAGGTCTTCGAGATATGCGTGAGTTTAAGCATGGGTGCGCTCCTTTCCGAAACGGCGCTTCAGATACGGAAGCTGTTTTTTGAGGTACGGCCCGGAGATTGCCAGAATGACAATAACGGACGAGACGAACTTGAGCATGAACGCGGGCAGGTTGAATCGCAGCGCGATGGTATACACAAGACGGAACACGAACGCACCGACGACCATGCCGAAGATACGCAGCGGAATTTTGCCCTTGCCGAAGAACGCGCCGCCGATGAGGAGCGATGCCAGCGCAACCGTAACCATGCCGGTGCCGATATCGATGCTGACAGACTTCTGCGACTGCGCGAGCAAGCAACCTGAAAGCGCCGTAAACGCATTGGAAATGCACAGGCCGATGATGGTCGTTTTAACCGGGTTGATGGACGAGGAGCGAACCATGTCCGGGTTATTGCCCGTCGCACGAATGGCGAGACCGAGGCGTGTGCGGAGGAAAAGTCCCAAAACGACCGCCACAAGTACAACCGTGATGGTGATGACGATAAGCTTATATTGCCCCGCAAGTGGTGTGTTTTCGAGCACCGAACGCATTTTGGTGAAGACCGTATCGGAATTATTGAGGTTCAGAAGCGACGCGCCGTTCATGATGCCGATGTTGACGGAATAAAGCGCGGTATTGACGATGATGCCGGCAAGCAGACTATCAATGCCCATTTTCGTCTGCAAAAGAGCCGTGACGAAGCCGGAGACCATGCCGATCGCCATAGCGGCGGGGATTGCCAGAAACGGATGCCCGGAAAGCGCGACGGACGCGCCGACGACCGCGCCGAGCGTGAAGCAACCGTCTGTGGAAAGGTCGCATACGTTCAGCATGGAATAGCTCAAAAACAGTGCCAAAACAGTCAGCGAGCTGATGAGACCGAGCTCCAGCGCTGTCTGCCCAAGGGTCAGGATTGAATCGAAAGACATACAAAAACTCCTCGTTTTGAAGATTTGTGGTGATATGCCGAAGCCACGCGCCCGAAAACCGGGTGCATGGCAGCGGTGATTGCATTCTTATGGGTAAGTAAGGTATTGATGAAGTATGGTAGTATGAAGTGTTTGAAAGCTTATGGGGTAGGATAAGCTTTTGAGAGATTTAAATTAAGACTCGAGATCGCCGAAGTTCTCTGCGGTCGTGATCTCCTCCACTCTCGTGCAGTACGGGGCAAAAGCTTCGGAGACTGTATCGAAGTCGAGGCCGAGCTTTTCGCAGATTTCGGTGTTGACCGTTGCGGTGCCGTTGTCGAACGTGATGACCGGGGTGGTCGCCGGGTCTTTGCCTTCGGTGAGGATGGAAGCGATCATATCTGCGGTCTCACGGCCGAGGTTTGCGTAATCGACGCCGTAGCCGAGGAACGCACCGTTGAGGGCGAAGGAATCGGCGCCGGTGTAGTGCGGGATGCCTGCGTCAGCAAAGGTCTCGTAAATAGCGAGCTCTGCCTTCATAATGGTATTATCGGTCGGGGTGAACACGGCGTCTACACCGTCGGAAACGAGAGCCTGTGCGGCGAGCGCGACTTCTTCGGCGGTCGTTGCGGTGCGCTCTACATATTCAACACCTTTGTCGTCGAGGCACGCCTTTGCGTGCTCGATGGCGGCGGTGGAGGAATCCTGTCCTACGTCGTACAAAAGGCCGATCTTCTTGGCATCGGGGTTCTGGGCGAAGATGAGGTTCATGACGGAGTTGGTATCGAGGTTATCGGAGGAGCCCGTCACGTTGCTGCCCGGCTCTTCAAGGGAAGCGACAAGACCCGCGCCGACCGGGTCGGACACGGCAGCGAACACGACAGGCGTTTTGCTGTCTTCGGTTGCGGACTGCATCGCCATGGCGACCGGGGTCGCGACACCGACCATGAGATCTACGTTATCGGCTGCAAAGTTTGCGATGATCTGATTCATGACGTTCGCGTCGGCGTTACAGTTGTCGTACTTCACGTTGATTGTGATGCCCTGCTCGCTTTCAATCTCGGCGAGACGTGCATTGATGTTCTCAACGATCTGGTTTAAGGAAGCGTCATCGACGTAGTTGCAGATGCCGATGGTGTACGATGCGCCGGAAGATTCTTCGCTTGCGGTGCTCTTTTCACTCGACACACTGCTTTCGGAAGCGGCGGACGAAGAAGAGTCGCTTGACGCGGAGGACGTGGAAGAAGCTGTGCTCTGACCGCTGCAAGCGGCGAGGCTGAGGGTCATAGCGGCAGCGGTGATCATGGCAAATACGTTTCTGAGTTTCATAAATTTATCGATCCTTTCAGGTTTGTTTTAATGCGTTCAAATGCGGGTTCAAAATTTCGGATGCAGCGCGGCTGCGCCATCGTTTTGTGTAAACAAACATGAAATAACCTCCCTGAAAAACAAAAAATCCTGTCCCTGCAATCACTTGCTGGGACAGGATCAAAATTCCTGCGGTGCCACCCGGCTTGGTATGTGAAACACACACCCTCTTACGCGTACCATCATACGCAGACCTTTGTTTACGGAGAGCCACACTCCGTCTCACATACTCGGGAAATCCTTTTCTGTTCGCCCTCAGAAGTCCATTCCGCTTTATCTTTCCGCCGTGATCCCACCATCCACGACTCTCTGTGAGAAAAGTTGCCTAAAGCGTACTCACTCTTCCTCAACGGTTTAGTGCATTGTAGCACACATTTTTTCGGTTGTCAATTAGGTTTTTGAAAAAATCTTGATTTTTTGTAAAAAAGATAAATTTCGTTAAAAATGGCCCATCAGCAATGCTCAAAATTTATAAGCCACTCGGCGCAGGCGTTCTCTACGACGTGCCTTGCCGCAAGGGCGGAATTGCCCGGAGCTAAGCCACACCCACCGCTCGTTGCGAGTGACAGAGTTCCTATCGCCTTATTATGCAAATCGTATTGCGGTCATCCTGTGACCTTTTTGTTATTCAAATGCAGCACGCGGTCGCACTTTTCGGAGATGAACGCATCGTGCGTGACGATGATGCAGATTTTGTCTTTGCAGACCTGCTTCAGGGCTTCAAACATGCCCTCTGCGGAGGCTTTATCGAGGTTCGCGGTGGGCTCGTCGAGCACGAAGACCGGGCGGTCATCGTAGAAAATGCGCGCCAAAGCGACCTTGCGGCGCTGACCGCTGGAGAGATTCTTACCCTCCGGCTCGATCTCGTAGTCCGCTGTTTTTTCGTTTACGAACTCCGTAAGGTTAGCAAGGTCAACAGCTTTGCGGAACTTTTTCTCGTCAAACGGCTGATCCATGCAGATGTTTTCTTTGAGCGTGCCCGCAAAAACGGAGACAAAGCCGGAATCGTAGCTTAAATAATTCCGAATCTCCGCGCCGTGGGCGGTTTTATTGCCGATTTTGAGCTCGACTTCGCCGCCTGTGGGCGTATAAAAGCCGATGAGCAGCTTTGTGAGCGTGCTTTTGCCGCTGCCGTTTTCGCCGGTAAGCGCAACGATCTCGCCCGTGTGCACCTGCGTTTCGGAGTGGGACAGGATAACTTTTTCTTCGTCATACGCAAAGGAGAGGTCTTTGGCGGTGAGCGCTGCGCTGCCTGCATTTTGGACAGCGGGCTTTGCGGTTTGTGTGCTATTTTCGGTGGGCATGGAGAGGATTTCCCCGATGCGGTTTGTGGAGACCTTCACTTCGTTGACCTCGGCCATCCAGCCCGAAATGTGCAGGAACGGGCCGTAGAAGAAGCTGACGAGGTTCACAACGGCGATGAGTGTGCCGACGGTGGTTTCGCCGCGCACGACGAGAAATGAGCCCATGCCGAGCGCGATGATGAACATGCCGACGCCGAGGAAGTTATTGAGGAAACCGATGGCGCCCTGCAAAACGCTGAGTTTGCCGACGTATTTCTGCTTTTGCGCGTATGTATCCCCCACGCGCTTCTGCACCCAGCCGAGCACGCCGTAGGACTTAAACAGCATGTACTGGCTCAAAAACTCCTGTAAGATATTGCGGTTTTTGTCTTCGTTCTGCATGATCTGAATGCTGTTCATCTCAAGCTTCGGGGAGATGCGGATCATGGTGAAAATCAAAATCGGCACGACGACGATCATGACGACCGCGAGTTTCCACTCGAGGAGGAACATCAAAATGAAGCTGACGACGAACGTGAAGCTCTCGAAAAAGATGCTCGGGATGAGCGTTTTGGAATAGAAATTCGAGAGGGTTTCCGCGTCTTTTGTCATGCGCGTGAAGTAGTTATCCGCTGCGCCGCTGTCGAACGTCCTAAGGTCTGTGCGGTATAGGTGCTCCACCATGGCGCTGCGCAGAGAAAGCTCCATGCGGCAGGAAAGCTTGCCCTGCAAAACGGACGTAACGACCTGTGAGATGCCGAGCACGAGCAAAACGCCGACCGCGATGATGAGACATGTGGTGAGCGGCATGGCGCTTGCGTTTGTGGCGATGTCGAGGAACATTTTCATCAAAACAGACACCGCGATGACGGAAACGCCCAGCAGCACGGAAAAAATGACGAGCAAAATAAACTGCGGAACGTTTTGACGGATGAGGTGAAGGGAATGCCGGTTTTGCTCTTTCTTCATTTCAAAATCTCCTTTTGTTGTCTGAACTCATCATGTGACAACATGAAAATTCAGCCGTTTATTTGTTTTTGTGCAAAAGATCAACTTGCTCTCCCGTTTAACACCAGTATACTACATCATCAAAAATTCGTCTACTTTTTTTGTAAAACCATCTATTTTCACAATCAATTCGTCGAAATTTCCGCAAAATGACGAAAGCCGACGGCAGGGGCTTTTTCGCACCGACATAATCCCCTGCGATGCAGCCCAGAAGCACCGTGACGGCACCGCCGAGCGGCAAGACGAAAAGACCCTTTAAATCAACATTCCAGATGACCATGAGCGCTATGAGCGCGCCCGCCGTAAGCAGGGCCGCGCGCAGGGAGCGCTACAGCAGATACACTGCTTTGCTTTCGTTTTTTTCCGGGTAGACCGTAACGGTCTACGGATGTTTCATGCGCGTCCCCTCTCTCAGCACAAAATGCGGTAAACTTCATCTTCGATTCGCTCGGCAGGCAGTTCTACCACTTCGCAGCCGCCGCCCACCGCAATATGCTGCAATTTGCCGCCGGACACCGCACTGATAACGGTAGTGCCGATGCGACCCTCAAGCGGTTTTAAGGACGCGGTGTATTGACCTGCGGTGAGCAGCTTTTTATCGGAATTTACGATGATGTTCAGGTTAACGTCCTTGCCTTGCTGCCCACCGGGGCGGACACGCATAGAAACGCGAATGCTGTGCGCATCATGTAAAACGAGCACACCGTTAATAACCATGAGCAGCAATAAAACGATCAGCACCGTCAGCAAAAACGACTTACTGTATAGGAACAGCAGCACTGCTGCCGTCAATAGGACAAGCCCATAGGCCAGTCTGTTTTTCCACATATTCGCTTACCTTTCCGTACCGGGCTTGATCTGCTGCAAAATCTCAGCCAGAATATCGCGCGCCGTTATGCCGTCCACCTGTGCCTGCGGGCGCAGAATGAGACGGTGTGCGCAGACATCGAAAAACACGCTCTGCACATCTTCCGGCACCACGTAGTTGCGCTCGCGCAGAACGGCACCGGCACGCGCCATTTTGACGAGCGCGGAAACGCCGCAGCGCGCGACCTATTCTCCCCCAAACCGTTCCGCCGCATTACACAGGGAACTGAACACAAATAAAGCCGGTCCATAGAACCGGCATATCTGTTAAGTCATATCAATCGAGCTTTTCGATGGCCTCCACGATCTCCTTCTGATCTTTACAGACCTCTTCAAAAAGCGATTCGTCCGTCAGCGGAACGGCGCCGCGCACGGCCTCCGTTAAAACGGATGCCGATTTTTGCAGGCGGTCGAAGCCGAGGTTCTGTGCCACACCCTTTAAGGTGTGCGCCGCAATGAAAACATCTTTCCAGCTTTTGGCTTCCACAGCCGCTGCAAGCCGGTTATAGGTCGGGTCGTTTGCGTATTTGCGCACGAACTTGCCGATCATTGCCTCATTCGGGATGCGTTTCATCACGTCTTTGAGGTCGCCGCCGATTTTCTGATATAATTCTTCAAGCTTCATAATCTGTCACCTTTCTGCAATTCCTATCTGCATGCCGCATGATTTCCATTCGCGTGTTTCGCTTTATTTTCGTACATGCGCAGGTCTGCCTGCCGAATGGCTTCGGAGAGCGGGTGTACGCGGTATACGCCGCCAAGGCTGACATCAAGCTTCACCTCGGGGTAATCCGGCAATTTTGTCTCCTGCACGGCGCGTCTGAGCTGCTTTAAACGCTCATAGAAAACCTCTTCGCCGATCTTGGAGAAGATGAGGAGGAACTCGTCCCCACCGTAGCGGATGAGCGTATCGCTGCCGCGGATGCCAGAACGGATTGTATTCGCGATGGTTTTCAGCGCTTCATCGCCCACAGGGTGGCCGTATGTGTCGTTAATCTGCTTAAAAAGGTCAACATCCACGATTGCCACGGCATCTGCGCTTTCCAAATTGGACTGGAAACTCTCAAGATACAGTCTCGTGTACGTTCCGGTCAGGGTATCGCGGTAGAAGTTCATAAACGAAGAACGCGTTGGCGCATCGTTGTCGCCGCCGCAGCGTGCGCACTCCGCTTCGTCTTCATGCGAAGCAATCTCCAGTGTGCAGGTACGTCCGTTGACGTTGATATGTTTAGAAAGCACGAAGTACATTTGCCTGTCACGCATTTCAAGCTTGGTGACCCACTCTTTTCCTTCCAGAGAGCGGGAAGAAATACAGTTTTCGCACGGCTCGTTTCTGCCCCAAATTTCATAGCAGTGTATCGGCGTAGTGATTACTTTGCCGTCTTTATCCAGATCAAGGTTCTCATTCGTTTTCGGATCAACAAGGCGCACCACCTCAAACACGCGGCTCAAATCTTTCAAAAGATGAGACACACTATATTCAGAGCATTTTTCGAGCGCTTCTTCTCCGCGCCGCACCATTTCATCCTGAATATCTTCAAAGTGTCCGAGCACGCCGGCATATTCTTTGTGTTTCGTTGTCCAAAGCGATTTTGCCGTAAGGCGCTGCCAGCGATATTCCCCGTTAACGGGGATCTGCACAATCATTTTCACTTCCGGTCTTTCCGGCGTTGTTGCTTTCAGCTTTTCACGCAAAGCGAGCCAATCCTTTTCAGAGAGCAGCGAAACGTCGTTCCATTCCGTCAGATACATGGATTTTTCTCGTTGATCGACCGGCGCATTCCAATCTTTGAGATGTACGGTATTTGTCCAGTGGTCAAATTCAAACTGGATACCGCCGCACTGCTCTGCGAAGAATTCCGCCTTTTTCTTCTCGAAAATGAGCAGGCTGTGCGCACGGTTATCAGGCATAAGCTCTTTTTGCTCGAGCATTTCATCGGAAAGGCGCTTTGCTTCCTGACGGTAATCGAACCGTCTGGGGTCTGTGTGCATGTTCTCGAAAAGCTGATCCTGCACGTCCAAAAGGCACTGTATCAAAAGCGGATTGAAGGCGCCGCATTCGCCGTTTGTAATCATTTTAATAGCGGTCGCGTGGTCGAACGACTTTTTGTAGCAGCGTTCGCTTGTAAGCGCGTCGTACACGTCTGCCATGGCGACGACCTGCGCGGAAATCGGAATCTCATCGCCCTTGAGACCATCCGGGTAGCCGCGGGCGTCCCAACGCTCGTGGTGCCATCGGCAGATCTCATGCGCCAAATTCATCAGCGTTTCGGATTGCTGCATACCGATGTCGTACAGCATCGAGTCACCGATGGCGGCGTGACTCTTCATAATCTCCCACTCTTCGGGGTCAAGCTTGCCGGGTTTATTTAAAATCGTTTTCGGAACGCTGATCTTACCGATGTCGTGCAGTGCGGAAACCGAAGCGATCATAGAGATATCCGTTTCCGTCAGCGGGTATTTATCCGTGATCTCAATCAAGCGGCGCAGGAGAATGTCCGTCATCATGCGCACATGCAGAATATGCTGGCCGCTTTCGTTGTTGCGGTATTCGATAACATGGCTCAAAATATTGATCATCGTGTTGTTCGTCTTTTCACGCTCGTAGACCTGCTCCTCCACAAGGCGCACAAGGCGCTTTTGGCGGGCATACAACATGATCGTATTTTCGACACGGCGGCGGACGACCGTCAGATCGAACGGTCTGCTGATGTAATCCGAAGCGCCGAGGTCATAGCCGCGGCGGATGAAATCCACATCGCTTTCGGACGAGATGATGATAACCGGCACCTCGCTGATCCAATGCCGCAGATTCATAATCTCCAGCACGCCGAAACCGTCCATTTTCGGCATGTTGATGTCAAGCATCACGAGGTCGATATCCTCGTTTTTTTCGAGGATATCGACGGCTTCTGTGCCGTCTTTTGCCATGACATATTCGTATTTATCGCTGAGTATTTCCTCAAGGAGCATTTGGTTCATTTCCGAATCGTCCGCGATGAGTATTTTTTCCTTTAAACTCATAGATTTCTCCTTGCAGCGCTTTCTGTTTCGTCTCACAATTTATTTTTTATCGGAAAGCACTTTCATTTTTACCGATAGAATGACTTGCCAAAGACAGAATTCGCTATATTCTCTGCAAATTCGTCAAAAAGTGAATAAAAAGCAGCAATTCTATCTATTCTGTACAATAAAGAACACTATTTAAATACACTGTTTTTCTATTTTATCATATTTTTGTGTCCTGTACCAGCAAAATTTTACAGGCCGT
>OLPZ01001210.1_pt1 | contig 17612 bp, 20 predicted proteins | sample 1672711 | NCBI WGS metagenome assembly OLPZ01 (sample SAMEA3136716, study PRJEB25190) | human gut metagenome
GGCCAGTTTCAACCGACCGGATTTCCAGCGCATGATGTCCGACATGGAGGACGGGAAAATCGGGATCATCATCACCAAGGATCTCAGCCGTCTGGGGCGAAACCAGTTGCACACAGGGCTGTACATCGAGGAGCGGTTCCCGCAGTTCGGCGTCCGCTACATCGCCATCAACGACAATGTGGACACGGAAAACGCCGAGAGCAACGACCTGATGCCCTTCAAAAACCTGTTCAACGAGTGGTTCGTGCGGGACACCAGCCGGAAGATCCGGGCGGTACAGCGGGCCAAGGCTCAGCGCGGGGAGCGCCTGGGAACACGGGCACCCTACGGCTACAAAAAGGATGAGAATGCCAAGGGCAAACTCGTTGTTGATGAGGAGGCCGCCGCTGTGGTGCGTCGCATTTTTGCCCTCTGCGCTGCCGGCCGCGGCCCGAGTCAGATTGCTAAACAGTTGAGAGCCGAAAACGTGCTTTGTCCGGCGGTCTACACCTACCGCAAGTTGGGATCCGGCCATACCTGCCTCGATCTGTCCCAGCCCTATAACTGGTCCGACAGCACCATCGCCAAAAAAGTCAGATCATAGTTCAGGATCATCCGCCCCACCAAGCCGTACCGCGCACCCAGCGCGTGGCACAGCCCGCAGTAGGCGGCGCGGAACGTCTCACGGTCCGCCGGCGTCAGTCGGTCATCCGAAGGCCGCACATAGCCGAACATCTCTCAGAACACCCGTAATATGGTGTAGGTCAGCAGCTCTTTCCGCCGTGCGTAGCGGTCATAGGCCACGCTGGGCAAAAATGCCAGCACCGCCGCAGCCACGGCGATCCCGTACCGCCAGCCCTCAAGCAGCCCTTCGCTGAGGAAATACCCCAGCAGGAACCCGACCACAGGCAGCACATACACCAGCGCCACCACGCCCAGCAGCTTTTTCGTGCTGCTTTCCACCACGACCTTTTCTCCCGGCTGCGCGTTGGGATCGTTCTTGGCACGGGCCTTGATAGCCGCGCCGGTCATGCCGCAGCCGGCACATTCCTCGCAGTCGTGGCCGCAGGCGGTCTTCCGCGGTACGGATATCTCCGCATACCCGCCGGGCAATAGCTTTTCAACCGTTGCGATCTGTGTCATTATCTCACCTCTCGGGAATACTCATGTCTCCGGCACCTCGGGGACCGTCTGGTCCTCTCCGCCGGCAGGTACCGCCGGCTCCGTCTGCGGCGGCGTGTCGGTAATGGTCAGCGTCAGCTCATAGGTACCGCGCACTGTCACATCGCTGAACCCGCTGACCGTCACGGTCACCGGCACGGTGAAGCTCCCCTGTCCGGTCACGGTGCTCATGTCCGCCGTGGCCCGCAGGTTCTCGGCGGTAATGGCATCGATCTCCTCGCTGAGTCCCCACAGCCGCACCGTCAATCCGCCCTCTGGCACGACGGCATACAGCCCTGCCGGCAGATCGGTGAAGGACAGATCCGTCACCGTCAGCGTCGTCTCGCTGATACCGTCCAGGGTGATGTCCGCCGTGGCCACCTCGTTGCCGTTGACCAGCCAGGTGCCGTCCGGCGGCGTGACCACATAGCTATTCTGCTGGTGCAGCCCCAGATCGTCCACATGCAGCGTGGCAAGCACGAGCTTGTCAATAGACGCCAACACGTCGGCCTCTCCGTTCAGCCGCACCGTCTTGGGCGCGATATCACAGACGATGCTGTCTGCCGCCGCACCGGGCACGCCCTCGAACTCTATGGCCAGGGCCACCTCCTTGGTGGTCAGCACCGGCACCTTGGCCTGTATCAGGCTGGCACTGGTGCGTATGTTGCTGTTCTCCACCAGATTGCCGTCGTAGTCGTACAGCTGTACGTCCACCGTCTGCACCACCGATCGGGTCGCGCCGCTGATATCCACCGTCAGCTTGGCGCAGCTGACATTCAGCAGATCGTCCCGTTGGGCGCGCAGCGTCAGCACCTCGGGATCCAGCACTACATCGCCGGTAAAATATCCCTCAGCCACCTCGCCGATGACCTGACACTCCACCGGCACTTCCTTCGTATACAACTCGCCCACCGTCACCGTGATCTGGCTCAGGCTGGCCTTCTCCACGCTGACATTCGTGCGTACCACTCCATCAGGGAAGCTGACGGTCCAATCCAACTGGTGTACGCCCACGGAATCGATGCTGGATGTACTGGCAATGACCCGCACATTATCCCGGCTCATCTTTACCAGCTCCCGCTTAGGACCGCGTATCGTCAAATCAATGGTGGTGTCATAGCCGGACAGCAGCATCAGATTTTTGTCTGCCAACGTGGTGTTCTCGCCGGAGAACTCCACCGGGACATCCCGGATGGTCTTCGTCCTCTCCGGCGCCTTCTCCACATCTACATATACCCACAGCGCCAGAGCCACCAGGATGGAGATGATGACCTGCACGGTCTTGCTGCGGTTAAAGCGGGGCGTGCGCGCCTCGCTGTTGGCCGTCCCGTTGTTTGTATCAGAGATCCGTTCCGACATGGTCGTCCGCCCCCTTTCTGTTCAGTCCCAGCAGCTCTGCCAGTGTACGGCGGGACTTGTCCTCCGTTTCCTCCTCCGGCGGTATCAGCTCATTACGCAGCAGCTTGCCCAGCGTCTCCGGCTTCAGGTGCCGCTTGAGCATACCGCCGATAGCCACGGAGATGGAGCCTGTTTCCTCCGAAACGATGACCACCACCGCGTCGGAGTTCTCGCTCATGCCGATACCGGCCCGGTGCCGCATGCCCAGATCGCGGCTCAGGTTCACGTTTTTGCTCAAAGGCAGCATGCAGCCCGCGCCCAAGATCCGTCCGCGGCGGATGATGACCGCGCCGTCGTGCATGGGCGCCTTGACGAAAAAGATGTTTTTCAGCAGCTCGGAGGACACGGCGGCGTCCAGCGTCGTACCGCTTCGCACCATGTCGTCCAGATGGATGTCGCGCTCAAAGACGATCAGCACGCCGGTCTTGCTCTGCGACATCTCGCTGCACGCCGTCACCGTCTGATCGATAGCCGCCTCCAGCTCCGACTGCTGCTTGGGATCGTTGAAGGCCCGCAGCAGTCTGATGTTCCGGCTGCCCACCTTCTCCAGTATCTGGCGGATCTCCGGCTGGAACAGGACGATAATGGACAGGATCCCCACCTGCACCAGGTTCCGCATAAGGTACGATATGGCGTTGAGCTGCAATATATCAACCAGCCAAAGCACCAGCAGAAACGCCACCACGCCCTTGAGGATATTCTCGGCGCGGGTACTTTTGACCATACGGAGCAGGTTGTATACCAGAAACGCGATAATGGCGATGTCCAGTATATCCGATATCCGTATCAGCAATAAGTAATTCCCAATATTTTCTAATAACGAAAGTACCTTATCCACGTTACCACCCTTCCTGTTGCGGGCATAAAAATAGATACTAACATTATATAAAAAATATTGGGAAAATGCAACAAAAAATTATGTGAACAGTTTTGCAGTTTAACGAACGATTTGCCGCAAAATATGGGCAAAGTGCTCTACCTGTGCGGTGGTGCTAAAGGCCGAAAAGCTGCACCGCACAGTGCCCGTCTCCAGCGTTCCCGCCGTGCGGTGCGCCAGAGGTGCACAGTGGAGTCCCGCCCGCACCGCCGCGCCCTGCGCCGCAAGAGCTTCGCCCAGCGCCTCGCAGTCCCAACCGTCCAGGCGAAAGCTCAGCACACCTGTCTGTGCCCCATCCTCCGGGGTATAGAACACCTCCGCACCGGGAATATCCCGCAGCAGTGCCGCCATATGTCGCGTCAGGTGTCTCTCGTGCCCTGCAATACGTCCCACGCCCTGCTGCTCCACAAACCGCAGCCCTTCCAACAGCCCTGCGATCCCCGGCATATTGTGCGTCCCGGCCTCCAGCCGGTCCGGCAGCTCCTCCGGCATCTCCTGCAGGATCGACTGCGACCCCGTGCCGCCCCGTAGCAGTGGCTCCGGCTCCGCGCCGCACAGCAGCAGCCCCGTGCCCTGCGGCCCGTACAGTCCTTTATGCCCCGGCATGGCGATAAACTCCGCGCCCCACCCGTCCATCGGGACCGGCAAGACCCCGGCAGATTGGGACGCATCCACCAAAAACGGCACCCCGTTCCGCCGACACAGGGCGGCGGCCTGCTCCATCGGCAGGGCGTAGCCGAAGACGTTGGAGACGTGGGTGAAGATGGCCGCATCCACCTCCCCCGTCAGCTGCCGCTCGAACTCCTCCAGAAAGAGGTCCGGGCGGAAGAGCGGGGCCTTGACCAGTTTGACCCGCACGCCGGGGATCATGGCCAAGGGGCGGGTCACGGCGTTGTGCTCGTAGCCGGAGAGGACCACGGTCTGCCCCGGCTTGATCAGAGAGCGCACGGCGATATTCAGCCCGTGGGTGGCGTTGAACGTCAGAACGACCCGCTCCGGCTGGCCCACCCGGAAGCGCTCGGCAGCGGCCTCCCGGCAGGCCAGGAGGGTCTGAGATGCCCGCGCCGCCGGGCCGTAATTGCCCCGGCCGGGGCTGGTCATGGTGGCCAGAGCCTGGGCCACGGCCTGGGGGACAGACGGGGGCTTTTGCAGGGTGGTGGCGGCGCTGTCCAAATAAATCACGGCCTCACCTCCTGGTAGCCATATCCCGCCGAATTGACATAGATGCCCAGATAGGGCAGCCGCGCCCCGTGCAGGATGGTCAGGGCGCGGGCCAGGTTCCGCTGGGCGATCTTCACCGAATAGCTGCACCCAGCCGGAGAGAGCTCCTCCGGGGACCGGAGGACGCGGGCCGGGATGCCTCCCCGCTCCAGGGCGTTTGCCACCCGCTGGGCGTAGGTCAGGGACCGGCACATAATGAGATAAACCATCATAAAAAAGCTCCTCCCGCACCAGTGTATGCGCGGGAGGAGCAAAGGTTCCTTTTCTGCGTTTCGTGTCGACTCAGGTCTCCAGGGTCTCCAGCAGGACCACGGCGTGGGCGGCGATGCCCTGCTCGGTGCCGGTAAAGCCCAGGCCCTCTTCCGTGGTGGCTTTCACATTGATGGCCGTCACAGGCAGGCCCATGACGCGGGCGTAATTTTGGACCATCTGGGGGATGTGGTCCTTCAGCTTGGGCTTTTGGGCCAAGATCGTCACGTCCGCGTTCTCCACCCGCCAGCCCTCCTGGGCCAGCAGGGCCATGACGCGGCCTAAAAGGCCCAGGCTGTTGGCCCCGGCGTAGGCGGGGTCGGTATCCGGGAAGTGGCGGCCGATGTCCCCCAGCGCCGCTGCGCCCAGCAGCGCGTCCATGAGGGCGTGGGTGACGACATCTGCGTCCGAGTGGCCCAGCAGGCCGAAGGCGTGGGGGATGTCTACCCCGCCTAAGATCAGTTTCCGGCCTGTGACCAGCCGGTGTACGTCGTATCCATGTCCGATGCGCATCAATGCTTCACCGCATCCTTTCCGCCAAAATGGCCTCGCCCCAGGTGAGGTCTCTGGGGGTCGTGATCTTCAAGTTGTCCTCGCTGCCCTGGGTGAGGCAGACGGGAAAGCCGATGCGCTCCACGGCGGAGCAGTCGTCGGTGAGAACTGCGCCCTCCTCCAAGGCGTGGGCCAAGGCCCCTTGGATGAGGCCGATCTCAAAGACCTGGGGGGTCTGGACGGCAAAGAGAGCGGAGCGGTCCGGCGTGGCTTGGACGACGCCGTCCTTGGCCACCTTGATCGTATCCTTCACCGGGATGGCCGGGGCGGCCGCCCCCCGTGTTCGGGCGGTCTCGATGGTGTGTTCCAAGACCTCCGGCGGCAGGAAGGGCCGTGCCCCGTCGTGGATGGCCACGAGGTCCGCCTTGGGGTCGGCGGCGTGTAAGCCCTCCAGCACGGACTCCGTGCGGCTGGCTCCGCCCTTGACGATGCGGGTGACCTTGTGCATCCCCTCCCGGCGGCAGAGGTCCCCGATGGGGAGCATCAGGTCCTCCCGCGTCACGATGACGATCTCATCCACGGAATCGGAGTTCTGAAACGGGATGAGGGTATACAGCAGCAGCGGATAGTTTCCCATGGGGCAGAGGATCTTGTCGATGCCCTGCATCCGGGAGGCCGTGCCCGCCGCAACGATGACGGCTGTGCAGAAGGGGGCTGCTCTCTCCCGCTTCTTCCGGCCCAAAAATTTTTTCAGAAGGTCCATCGTGGATCTCTCTCCTTCTCTATGACAATAAGTTTTGGTTGGCTCCAGTATAGTCCGCCCGGCGGCAGTTTGCAAGAGGAAGGAGCGCACAAAAAGCGGCGCCAGAAACCTGGCGCCGCTCATGGGGCATAATTTATGGTAAATTACGCTTCTCTCATCCGAGCAAAGCACTCGCTGCAATACACGGGGCGGTCAGACTTAGGCTCGAAGGGAACCTTTGCTTCGCCGCCGCAGGAGGCGCACACTGCGGTGAAATACTCGCGGGGGCCGCGGGAAGCAGCCTTGCGGGCGTCACGGCAGGCCTTGCAGCGCTGGGGCTCGTTCTGGAAGCCGCGCTCTGCGTAGAACTCCTGTTCACCGGCGGAGAACACGAACTCATTGCCGCATTCTTTGCATACTAAAGTCTTGTCTTCGTACATGCTGTAACCCTCTCTTTGACTTTGTCGCCCAGCTTCCTTCACTGGGCCAGATATATGCGATCAGCTTTTGCTGGGTTCGCCGTGGGATAGGTACTGTGCCACTTTGCGCCGAACGCGCTGCACAGCGTTGTCCACTGCCTTGGTGGACCGATGGACCTCTTCTGCGATCTCCCGGTAAGACAGGCCCTCTAGGTAGAGGGTCAGGACCTGGGCCTCCAGGCCGGTCAGTCCCGTTCGGATCGCCTCCTCCAACGCGCTGAGATCTTCCGCGTGGATGACAGCGTCCTCTGGGTTGCCCTGGAGAGACGCGGTGCCAAAGCCTTGGAGATCCTGGTGAGCCAAAACGAGGGAAGGATCAAGAGAAACGGATTCGTTGAGAGGGGTGTGCTTTCCGCCTGCGGCGGCCCGGACCACCGAGATGAGGCGGCGGCGGACGCAGGTGGCGGCGAAGGTGCGGAACCGGGCGCCCCGGCTGGGGTCATACTCCCGGATGGCCGTGAGGAGGCCGATCATCCCCTCTTGGATGAGATCTTCGCTGTCCCCCCCTGCCAAAAAGAAGGGGCGGGCGCACATGCGGACCAGGCGCGTGTGTCGGTGGACTAACGTTTCTTCCGCGGTGCGGTCGCCTGCGGCGGCCTGAGCGCACAAGCTCTCATCGGTATAACTGCTATTTTTCCCAGATTCATTGGTCATAGATTTTTCATTTTTATTATAAAGTACCAAGCGGGAAAAGTCAAGCAAATTATCAGCTTCATTGAAATTTTCAATTTTTTCCCGCATTTTTTTGTCAATTTTCCTATCTATCTGCCATGCTTTATTTTCTTTTGCAAGCAGTTTAGCAAACGAAAGAGCCGCTCAGAGAGACAGCTGCTCCTGCCCCTGGAAGGGCAGACCCAGGTGCTCGTAGGCCAGACGGGTGACGCAGCGCCCCCTGGGGGTGCGGGTGAGGAAGCCCATCTGCATGAGATAAGGCTCGTACACATCCTCCAGGGTCACGGCCTCCTCCCCTACGGTCGCGGCCAGGGTCTCCAGGCCCACGGGACCGCCGCCGTAGTGGTCGATGATGCTGCGGAGCATCCGCCGGTCTACGGAGTCCAGCCCTAAGTGATCCACTTCCAGCGCCGTCAGCGCCTGGTCCGCCACGGGTTGGGTGATGACCCCCCCGGCCCGCACCTGCGCAAAGTCCCGCACCCGGCGCAGGAGGCGGTTGGCGATCCGCGGCGTTCCTCTGGCGCGTTTGGCGATCTCCGCTGCCCCGGTGTCCTCAATGGGGACGCCCAAAATGCCCGCGCTGCGGGTAACGATCTGGGCCAGCTCCGCCGGGGTATATAGCTCCAAGCGCAGCAGGACACCGAAGCGGTCCCGCAAGGGGGCGGAGAGCTGTCCCGCCCGCGTGGTCGCCCCGATGAGGGTAAAGTGGGGCAGATCCAAGCGGATGGAGTTGGCCGAGGGGCCTTTGCCGATGATGATGTCGATGGCAAAGTCCTCCATGGCCGGGTATAAAATTTCTTCCACGGACCGGTTCAGGCGATGGATCTCATCCACAAAGAGGATGTCGTTCTCGCTGAGGTTGGTCAGCAGCGCGGCCAGATCCCCCGGCTTTTCAATGGCCGGGCCGGAGGTCACCCGCAGGTTGACGCCCATCTCGTTGGCGATGATGCCGGAGAGCGTCGTCTTGCCCAGGCCTGGGGGGCCGTGGAGCAGCACATGGTCCAGAGGCTCCCCCCGCAGCTTGGCCGCGTCGATGAAGATCGAGAGGTTCTCCTTGGCCTTTTCCTGGCCGATGTATTCCGTCAGCTTTCGGGGACGCAGAGACAACTCCCCCTCGTCCTCCCCCAGGTGGGCGGTGGACAGCAGGGGCTGCTGGGTCTCCTCCTGAGAAAAGTCGATGCTCATGGTCCTTCCCCCTTTCTGTTACGCGATCATTTCAGCATTTTTTTCAGGGCCTGGCGCACGATGTCCTCCAGGGACAGGGCCGCCAGATCCAAGCCCTTCAGGGCCAGGTTGATCTCCGCCGGGCCATAGCCCAGCACGGCCAAGGCGGCGGTGGCCTCCGAGGTCTTGTCCTGGGGAATAACGGTCAGGCCGCTGCCACCGTAGCTCTCCCCGGCGGCGGGGAGCTGGCCCTTGGCCAGCTTGTCTTTCAGCTCTAAGAGGACCCGCTGGGCAATTTTTTTGCCGACGCCGGGGGCCACGGTGAGGGCCTTTTCATTGCCCGTAATGATGGCCGTGGCCAGCCCCTCCGGGGTGTTGGCGGAGAGAATGGACAGGGCGGCCTTCGGGCCGACCCCGGACACGCTGATGAGCATTTGGAAGCAATTCTTCTCGTTTTCCGTGGCGAAGCCATAGAGCTCCATGGCATCCTCCCGAACGTTGAGATGGGTGTATAGCTTGGCCTCCTGCCCCACTTGCAGGGCGGAGAGGGTGTAGCTGGTGGTCCGGCAGGCGTACCCCACGCCCCCGCAGTCGATGACGGCTAAGTTGGGGGCGACGTGGGCCGCGATGCCCTTGAGATAGTAAAACATGAAACAGTCGATCTCCTTTGCGAGATGCCCGGTTTTTACAACCCAAACCGGGTCAGCCGGGAGGTGTGGGAGCGGGCATGACAGAGGGCGATGGCCACCGCGTCCGCCGCATCATCCGGCTTGGGGACGGCGGAAAGATGTAAAATACGCTTGGTCATGTCCATGACCTGACGCTTTTCTGCCTTGCCGTAGCCCACTACCGCCTGCTTGACCTGGCTGGGGGTGTATTCAAAGATGTGGACCCCCAGCTTGGCGGCGGTCATCAAAATGACCCCACGGGCCTGGGCCACGCCGATGCCGGTGGTCACGTTGGTGTTGAAGAACAGCTCTTCGATGGCCATGACCTCCGGGGAAAACCGGCGGATCAGCGTCTCCAGATCCTCCTGAACCTGGAGCAGCCGCTGGGGCATGGGCACCCCCGCCGGGGTGTTGATGGCCCCGCAGCCCAGGAGCTTCACCTGCCCCCGGTCTGCTTCCAAAATGCCAAAGCCGACGATGGCGTAGCCGGGGTCGATGCCTAAGATGCGCACGGGCTTCCCTCCTTCCCAGGGTGCGGCGGATAGTAGTTTATTATACCACAGGGTCTCGGCCCAGCACAAGGGCAGAAAAGCCGCTGACCGGGGTTCCCGGCCAGCGGCTTTTGTCGATTTTGGGGTTCTGTGTCAAACGGAGGGACAGGACAAGACCCTTAGTCCTTCAAGCGCTCCTCCAGACCAGCCAGTTCCTCGGCCAGGGCCTTGGGCAGCTTGTCGCCGAACTTGGCGTAGAACTCGTGAATGCCCTCCGTCTCCTGCTTCCACAGGTCGCGGTCCACGGAGAGCAGACCGGCCAGGGTGTCCGGATCCACGTCGATGCCGTCGAGGTTAATGTCCTCAACCTTGGGCAGGTAGCCGATCTCGGTCTCGCGGGCATCGGCCTCGTCGAAGCAGCGCTTCAGGATCCACTCGACCACGCGCAGGTTCTCGCCGAAGCCGGGCCAGATGAACTCGCCGTTGTCATCGGTGCGGAACCAGTTGACGTTGAAGATCTTGGGCAGGTGGGGCACGGACTTCTCCATGTCCAGCCAGTGCTGCCAGTAGTCGCCCATGTGGTAGCCGCAGAAGGGCAGCATGGCCATGGGGTCGCGACGGGTCTCGCCGACCTTGCCCTCGGCGGCGGCGGTCTTCTCGGAGGCCATCACAGAGCCGACGAACACGCCGTGCTGCCAGTCGCGGGACTGATAGACCAGGGGCGCGGTCTTGGCCCGGCGGCCGCCGAAGATGATGGCGGAGATGGGCACGCCGTGGGGGTTCTCAAACTCCGGAGAGATGCAGGGGCAGTTCTCTGCCGGTGCGGTGAAGCGGGAGTTGGGGTGGGCAGCGGGGCCCTCGGCAGTGTCGGGGCTCCAGGGGTTGCCCTTCCAGTCCAGGGCATGGTGGGGGGGATTCTTGTCCAGCTTCTCCCACCACACGGTGTCGTCGTCCAGGTTCAGGGCCACGTTGGTGAAGATGGTCCCCTTCTTGGTGGTCTCCAGGGCGTTGGGGTTGGACTTGGCGTTGGTGCCGGGGGCCACGCCGAAGAAGCCCTTTTCGGGGTTCACGGCCCACAGGCGGCCGTCGGCGCCGGGACGGATCCAGGCGATGTCATCGCCCACGCACCAGCACTTCCAGCCGTTCTTCTGGTAGCCCTCGGGGGGAATGAGCATGGCCAGGTTGGTCTTGCCGCAGGCAGAGGGGAAAGCGCCGGTGATGTACCGCACCTCGCCCTGGGGGTTCTGCACGCCCAGGATGAGCATGTGCTCGGCCAGCCAGCCCTCTTGACGGCCCAGGTTGGAGGCGATGCGCAGAGCAAAGCACTTCTTGCCCTGGAGGACGTTGCCGCCATAGCCGGAATTGATGGACATGATGACGTTGTCCTCAGGGAATTGAACGATATACCGCTCTTCGGGGTCCAGGGTCCCCCTGGCGTGGAGGCCCTTGATGAAGTTTTCGTCTAAGTAAGCCGCGGCCTTCGTGCCCACGCGGGTCATGATGGCCATGTTCAGCACCACATAAATGGAATCGGTCAGCTCGATGCCATACTTGGCGAAGGGAGAGCCTACCACACTCATGCAGTAGGGGATGACATACATCGTCTTCCCTTTCATCGAGCCGTCATAGAGCTTGTTCAGCTTGGCGTACATTTCCTGGGGATCCATCCAGTTGTTGGTGGGGCCTGCATCCTCCTGCTTTTTGCAGCAGATGAAGGTCCGGCTCTCCACGCGGGCCACGTCGCTGGGGTCCGAGCGGTGGAGATAACAACCGGGCAGTTTCTCCTGGTTGAGCTTGTAGATCTCGCCGGTGGCGCAGGCTTCCTTCCGCAGCTCTTCCAGCTGTGCCTCGCTTCCGTCGATCCAAATGACTTCTTTCGGCTGGGTTAGCTTGACCTGCTGGTCGATCCAGTCCAGCACAGCCTTATTTTTTGTTAATTCCATGTGAATTGCCCTCCTTCGAGCCACCCTTAGCTGTTAACATTATAGCGCCGTGCAACTTTTTATGCAAGCGTGAATTTTTCACTTCTGTCGCAATTTAACGATTTTCTGCGTTAATTCGGCAAAGTCCGCAAAACTGAGCCGTTCTCCACGGACTGTCTCGGTCAAATTGCAGGCGCAAATAAGCGATTTGATGGTTGACTTATCCACATCTTTGCCCAATAAAGTGGACAAAGCGTTGACCAAAGTCTTCCGCCGCTGGGCAAAAGCCGCCCGGACCACCTGGAAAAACAGCGTCTCGTCGGGCACCTCCACCGGCGGCTTGCCCCGGACCGTCATGCGGATGACGGAGGACGTGACCTTCGGGGCGGGCAGGAAGCAAGAGGGGGGTACATCATACAGCAGCTCGCAGTCGGCGTAATACTGACACAGGAGCGTAAAGGCCCCGTATTGGGCCGTCCCCGCCTGGGCGCAGATGCGCTGGGCCACCTCTTTTTGAATCATCACCGTCACGGACGCGAAACAGCCCGCCTGGAGCAGGGCCGTGATGACCGGAGTGGTGATGTTATAGGGTAGGTTTGCGCAGGCCACCGCCCGCAGGCCCGCCAGTTTCTCCCGGCAGAGGGCGGGGATGTCCGTCTTTAAAATGTCCCCTGGCACGATCTCCACGTTGTCATAGTCCGCCATCGTCTCGGCCAGAATGGGAAGCAGTGTCCGGTCCAGCTCTACCGACACGACCTTCTCCCCCAGCTGGGCCAGCTGGGCGGTCAGCGGGCCGATGCCGGGGCCGATCTCCAGCACGCCGATGCCGGGGCCAGCCCCGGAGGCCTCTGCCGTCTGCCGGGGCACCCAGGGCTGGATCAGAAAATTCTGGCCCATCTGCTTGGAAAACCGAAACCCATGGCGGCCCAGCAGGGCCTTGATCTCTTTGGGGTTGCATAGATCCATACCAGTTCCTCCCGGAATATTTTCTTCATCATAGCATAGGCAAACCCGGATTGCAATGGGAGATGCAAAAAGCCCCGGCTTGCCGAAGCAAACCGGGGCGGAGATTCTATATCTTGTTATTAGGACTCACTGCTTGCAGCGGTTGAGCAGCTTCTCCCAGTTCTCATCCACATTCTGCTGCACGGCCCCGATCATCCACTCGTTGCCGGGCTTGAACATGTGGCGGAAGCGGCCCTGCATCCGGAGGTATTCTTCCACCGGGCGCTTCTGCTTCGGCTCGTAGCTCAGGTGCCACACGCCGTCGATGACCTCAAAGAGGGGCCAGACGCAGGTCTCCACGGCCAGCTTGCAGATCTCAGGCAGCTTCTCTGTGGGGTACTCCCACCCTCTGGGGCAGGGGGACATCACGTTCAGGAAGCTGGGGCCGGGGGTGTAGATGGCTTTCTTTGCCTTGGTGTACAGGTCCCGGAAGTTGCCGATGAAGGTCGTCTGCGCCACGTAAGGGACGTTGTGGGCGGCGATGATGTCCGTCAGGTTTTTCTTGTTCTGGGTCTTGCCGGGGATCACGGTGCCCACAGGGGACGTCGTCGCCTTGGCAAAGCGGGGGGTGGAGGAGGAGCGCTGGATGCCGGTGTTCATATATGCCTCGTTGTCGTAGCAGACGTAGGTCAGGTCATGGCCGCGCTCCATGGCCCCGGAGAGGGACTGGAAGCCGATGTCATAGGTGCCGCCGTCGCCGCCGAAGGTGATGAACTTCACCTCGCCCTGGACCTTGCCCTTGCGCTTGAGGGCGTTGTAGGCCGCCTCCACGCCGGACATGGTAGAGCCGGCGCACTCAAAGGCGGTGTGGATGTAGCTGTCCTCATAGGCCGTGTAGGGGTAGAGGAAGGAGCTGACTTCCAAGCAGCCGGTGGCGTTGCCGATCACGGCACGGTCCTCTTCCTTCAAGGCCCGCAGCACGCCCCGGACGGCGATGCCTGCGCCGCACCCGGCGCAGAGACGGTGGCCGCCCACGAAACGCTCTTTTTTCTCCAGCGTTTTTTTGAAATGATAGGTTCTTTCTTCCATGACTGCTTACCCCCTCTGGCCCAGGTGGGTGTAGACCGGGCCAAGCTCCCCGCCGTTGGCGATGTCCGTCAGGCGGGCGTAGATGTCTTTGAAGTGTTCCGGCGTGATGTCACGGCCGCCCAGACCGTAGACGTAGCCCACGGTGCGGGGGCGGTGTTCCAGGTCATACAGTGCCCCGCGGACCTCGGAGAAGAGCGGCCCGCCGTTGGCGGAAAAGCTCTCGGCCTTGTCTAGAATAGCCAGGACCTTCACGTGGGCCAAAGCCTGGGCCAGCTCCTCCGCCGGGAAGGGGCGGAAGACACGAATTTTAATGAGCCCGGCCTTCACGCCGGCCTTCCGCAGCTGGTCCACCGCGGCCTTGGCGGTGCCGGCAGAGGAGCCGATGAGCAGGACGGCCACTTCTGCGTCCTCCATCTGATATTCCTCAAACAGGCCATACTTCCGGCCGGTCAGGGCCTCGAACTGCTTGGCCACCTCCAGGATGCGGGCCTTGGCATGCTTCATGGCCTCGGCCTGCTGGACCTTGTGCTCCATGTAGTGGCAGCCCAGGTCATAGGGGCCGACGGCCAGGGGGTTTTCTTCCTTGAGCAGGTAGTGTTCCGGATGGTACTCACCCACGAACTGCTTGACAGAATCGGTGTCCAGCAGGACGATGTTTTCCAGGGCGTGGCTGGTGATGAAGCCATCCTGGCAGATCATTACGGGCAGGCGGACCTCCGGGGACTCACCGATGGGCATGGCCTGGAGGAAATTGTCATAGGCCTCCTGGTTGTTCTCCGCGTAGATCTGGATCCAGCCCGCATCCCGGATGCCCATGGAGTCGGAGTGGTCGTTGTTGATGTTGATGGGGCCGGACAGGGCGCGGTTGACGCAGGCCAGGGTGATGGGCAGGCGGCAGGAAGCCGCCACATACATCATCTCATACATCAGAGCCAGGCCCGCAGAGGACGTGGCCGTAATGGCCCGCGCCCCGGCGGCCTCTGCGCCGATGCAGGCGGACATCGAGCTGTGCTCGGATTCCACGGGGACGAACTCGGTGTTCACTTCCCCGTTGGCGACGTATTGGGCGAAATACTGGGGGATCTCGGTGGAGGGGGTGATGGGGAAGGCCGCCATCACGTCGGGGTCGATCTGCTTCATGGCAAAGGCGATGGCCTCGTTGCCGGAAAGACGTTCGTTGTAATTCATGGCTGTCCGCCCTCCTTTACCGTGATCGCCCCGAAGGGACATACTGTGGCGCAGATGCCGCAGCCCTTGCAGTGGTGGTAGTCGATGCCCACCAGCTTGCCGTCTTTCACCGGCAGGGAGCTGTCGGGGCAGAAGGGCACGCAGAGCAGGCAGCTGCGACATTTCTCCGCGTCCAGCACGGGGGTGTCGGTGCGCCAGGCGCCGGTGTTGACGTAGCGGGCGGTGGCGGCTTCGTAGACCTCTCCGGCGGGGGTCATCTCCTGCCAGGGGGTGTGTTCATCAATGTCTTTTGCGCGTCGGATCATCCTGCCTGTACCTCCTCCCACGCCTGGACCAGGGCGGCCATGTTGCCGGCGACGACCTGGGGCTTCGTGGCGAATTTGTGATGGAAGCTATCCTCCATGTCTTTCTTGAACTTTGCCTCCTCCAGCACGCCGCTGACTTTGACGGCAGCGGCCAGCATGGGGGTGTTGGGGAAGTTTTTGCCCAGCGTCTCCTCGGAGATGCGGCGGGCATCGATGGTGCATACTCTCCCCTGCCAGCCCCGGAGCTTTTCGCGGATCTGGGCGGGGCTGTGGGCGGTGTTCACGATCACGGCCCCCTCCGGGGACAGGCCGTGGGTCACGTCCACGCTGTCCAGCAGCGTCTCGTCTACGACGACGACATAATCCGGGTTTTCAATGTTGCAGTGGACGCTGCACCGCACGTCGCTGATGCGGTTGTAGGCGGTGATGGGGGCGCCCATGCGCTCCGGGCCGTACTCAGGAAAGCCCTGGACGTATTTGCCGGAGCAGAACGCGGCGTCAGCCAGAAGCAGGCAGGCGGTCTTGGCCCCCTGACCGCCGCGGCCGTGCCAGCGGAACTCGATCAATCCGTTTTCTTTCATCGTATCTATAAACCTCCCTGTGGGAACTCGTTGGGCGGAAGACAACAAAAAAGCCTCCGTCCTCAGTAAAAGGACGAAGGCCATAACAATTCCTTCGCTGTACCACCTGTTACCTGCGTACCAACATACGCGCTCCTGCTAACGGGGGAATCCGGCAGGGCCTACTGGAATCATCTCGTTGGGCCTGCAGCTCAGGAGGGATCTTCAGACTTCCGCGCTACTACCTTCGGGCTTACACTGTCCCCGAATCGCTGAGGGGTTCCGCGGAGCTTACTGTCTCCATCATTGCTTTTGTGGTTGGCTGTTTGATTGAGGCTATTATAGACGCAGAAAAAGCGCTTGTCAAGGCCAAAATCCCCCTGTTTTCCAAAAAAACAGGGGGATTTTTCGTCATTTTGTAGCGTTTTTACAGAAAAGCTTACGCTTCGTCCAGGCCGGCCTGACCGGAGAAGATCCAGGGGGCGGGCTGGACCTCGATCTCGTCCTTGCGGCCGAGCTTGGAGACCTCCAGCTTCATCACTTCCGTGGGCTTGATCCCGTTGTCCCAGAGCATGCCGGGGATGCGGCTCATAAAGCTGAACTCCAGGGTATAGATGACCACGCGGATCTTGGGGTTGACATGGACCAGGGTCTTCAGCTCCGTCTCCAGCTTGGGGGAGGCGACCAAAAAGGCCACGTCCGGCACGGGCCAGCGGTGGGAGTAGCTCTCCATGTCGTCCACGATGAGGACGTTGCGCAGGCCGAAGCGGACCAGGTTCTCCTCCATGGTCTGGAAGTCGCCGGGCTTATACTCCACAGCGACGACATTGCCCCGCTTCACGGCGATGGCGGCCTCCACGGCGATGCTCTCGCCGGAGACGCAGCAGATGGTCTCGTTCTCGTCCAGGTTCAGCTTTTTCAGGATGACGGCACGGATCTCCGGGTCCACATAGCGGATGGTGCCGGGGGAAAAGCTGCTGTTGTCCAGGCCGATGCGATAGGCGCTGTGGGCGTGGGGGTTGTTGATGAGCATGGCGGCGGAGACGTTCACGCCCCGGTCGATCATTTCAGACAGCAGGTTGTGCTTCATGGGTCCGGTTGGCTCGGAGCCTTCATTATACCAAACCTCACAGTCGCCCATACCCTCGTCCCACATGTTGTAAAACACTTCGGGGTGGTTGCCGTCGGTGAAGACCAGCACGGAGGGGTTGGCGTGCACGGCGGGCATTAGGTTCCGGGCGCTGCCGGTGATGTCCAGGATGCGGACGGTGGCCAGGTCGATGTCGGTGTTTTCGGAAAAATATTGCAGCCAAGCTAAGATGCTCTTGTTGTTAAAAATACTCATGGTGTTCTCTCCTTCGTCAGGCTTCCACCGGGTCCATGCGGACGGCGGACTTTTTTTGGATGAACGCGGCAAAGGTCTCCGGATCGCCCACCACGAAGCTGTCCTTCCGCAGCATGTGGCCGGCGTTGTTGGTGGCGAAGAGGAAGAAGTGGCCCTCGTCCTCGTTGGCGGTCCTGATGCTGATGTACTGGAACTTGCTCAGGCCGGACGCCTCGTCCTCTTCTTCAAAGTGGTCGTCAAAAAACGTGTAAGTGACGGTCATGCCCTTGTTGGGGTATTTCTTCCAGGACCGGCGCTCCATGCCGCGGGTGTCGCCCCGGCGGATCAGCGCCACGCCGCCCAGCAGCGTCGCCGCTGAGATCAGGATGGAGACAAACGTCGCCGGAACAAAGGCCCCGATCGACACCGTTCCCGCGATCACGCTGGCCGCCACTGCGATGAGCAGCACGCCGAAGATCGGCCCGGCGATCTTCATCGCCCGGCGGGTGTTTCGGTCCGGGCGGCGGCGATAGTCCAGCGTCCGCACCAGCGCGGCCACATCTGCCTGTTCGTAGACCATTTTTACCTGATACTCCATAGGTCACTCCCCTTCTGCGTTCACCCAGGGGCGACCGCGCGACAGAATTTTCTATTATTGTAAGGCCAGGGGGCGGGGATGTCAAGGG
>OLPZ01001214.1_pt1 | contig 17585 bp, 15 predicted proteins | sample 1672711 | NCBI WGS metagenome assembly OLPZ01 (sample SAMEA3136716, study PRJEB25190) | human gut metagenome
CTCGCACGAAGATGAAGAATGTCGCAAGCGACTGCGCTCGGCGCGAGAATGTGCCGAGGCACATTCTTTCTTATAATTGGAAAATTACGGGGGTTTTCCGAACAAAATGTTAAAAAAGGAAGGAAAGAAAAATGGAACAGAAAATGTTGACTGTACCTGGACTTGCAGTCAGAAATCTGCGGCATCGAAGAGTCAGGACGATGTTTCTGGCAGCACTGGTGCTGATTTTATCGGCAGCGCTGTTTACCAGTAGAGTATTGACAGAAAGTATGAAAACTTGTATTGATAAGACAGTAGATCGGATTGGGGCGGATGTGATCGTAGCACCGGGAGAATATGAATCAGATTTAAGCGATTCTCTGTTTTCGGGAGGGTTGTGCAGTTTCTATTTTGAAAAGTCTTTGATGGATCAGGTGAAAAAGACGGATGGAATTGACAAAATTTCTCCGCAGCTCTACATTGCATCACTGGATGCGGCATGCTGTTCAGTTCCGGTACAGATTGTTGCTTTTGAACCGGAAAGTGATTTTATTGTACAGCCGTGGATGTCTGGAAGCAATGTGAGTGAATTGAAAAAGGGTCAGACTGTTGTTGGAAGCAAGATTACGGCAAAAGCGGGAGATAAAATTTCTTTCTTTGGACAGGAATACGAGGTTGCAGGAAAACTCGAAGAAACAGGAACCAGTTATGATAACTGCGCATTCATGAATTTTGAGACGGCATATACATTATTTGACAGTTTTCAGATCAAGTATGTAACGGATCTTACAGAACCGCAGAAATATGTTTCCCTTCTGACGATCCGGACGAAAGACGGAGCAGATCCGAAAGAAGTGGCGAACACGATCAACACAAAGATGAGAGATTCCGGACTGAAAGCTTATACGGCAAAAGCAATGTCCGGAAAAGTTTCAGATACACTGGCACAGATGCAGTCTTACAGCGTGCTTCTGATCGGACTGTTGTTTTTAATGGCAGTCCTGGCACTGATCTGCATTTTTAACATTACTGTGAATGAACGTTTGAAGGAGTTTGGGGTACTACTTTCTATTGGTGCACGAAAAAGCCAGATTTTCCAGATGCTTCTTCTGGAAGCAGGAATGATCGGTGTGCTTGGAGGATTTCTTGGAGTGGTGTTCTCCGGAGGCGGAATCCTGTTATTTAAAGACGTGATCATGGAAAGTATGAATATGCCATATCTGAATGTAAATGTTTCCCAATATGTGATTCTTGCATTGCAGAGCCTGGGGCTTGCTGTTGGTGTCAGCCTTCTTGCCACCTTATATGCGGCAGTCAGAGCGAATCGTATGGAACTATATAAACTGATCCAGGAGGTGGAATCATGATTGTAAAGACAGAAAATCTGAGTCGGGAATTTGTACGTGGAAAGAATCAGTTTTACGCAGTAGACCACGTGAATCTGGAAGTGGAAGAAAAAGAACTGGTTGCGATCATGGGACAGTCGGGAAGTGGAAAATCTACCCTCTTCCATATGCTGACCGGGATCCTGAAACCGACAGAAGGAAAGATCACAGTACTGGATCATGAGATTGAAAAAATGAATGACAGACAGTTATCGGTTCTGCGGGGAGGCGACCTTGGTTATATCATGCAGGGACAAAATCTTCTCCAGAATCTGACGGTCATGGAAAATATCCTGCTGCCACTTTCGCTGGGGAAAAACCGGAAACCGGATAAAGAAAGGATCACGTATCTGACGGAGCTTCTTGGAATCCAGAATATGCTTTCCGAATATCCGGCAAATCTGTCCGGCGGAGAGCAAAGGCGTGTGTCGATCGCAAGGACATTTACGCAGAACCCGAAACTGGTAGTCGCAGATGAACCGACAAGCAGTCTGGATATGGAAAATTCAGAGATCATTATGAAATATTTTCAAAAAATGGCAAAAGAAGGAACGACAATCCTGGTCAGTACCCACGACAGAGAATTTGCAAATTATGCGGACCGGTGTCTGTGGATGAAAAAAGGGAGATTAGAAAAAAGAGAATTGGAGTAAAGAGATGCAGACCGAATTTATAAAGCTTGCAGTGATTTTTATTGTCATTATGGTGATGGTCCTGGCAAAATTAAAACTGCGTGATGCGATGATCGCTGCCATTTTGCTGACTGTGATCCTGTTTGGAATTCCGCTTGGGGATGCAGCAAAATTGATGATACAGTCGGTTTATGAAAAGGATACGCTGCTGGTGGTCGGAAGCTTTATTCTTGTAACCTTTTTGCAGCGGATCATGGAGAACCGGAAACTTCTGGAAAGAGCGGAGATGGCACTACAGAGGCTTAGCGGAGACAGGCGTATGGTGTGTGTAATTGCGCCGGTGATCATTGGATTCCTTCCGTCTGCAGGAGCTGTCAATATCTGTGGGGCGATCGTAGATAAGGCGACAGGAAAAGATCTGGATGTGGAAGAAAAGACGTTTGTGACCAGTTACTACCGCCATATTTCAGAAAGCTTTTCGCCGACTTATAATGCAATTCTGCTGGCACTTTCCATTACAGCGGTATCAACCGGGCAATTTGTACTTTTTATGGCGCCGATGGTTGTGGTGCTTCTGGTACTGGGATATGTATTTTATTTGCGGAAGCTGTCGAAAGGATATGAAGCAGGTGAGGATGAAACGATTGACAAAAAAGAAGAATTCAAACAGCTTCTGTACTGTTTCTGGCCACTGGTGCTTTGTATTGTGCTTGTGATCGCACTGAATCTTTCTGTGATCAAGGTACTGCCGTTTATTATTGTGCTTTCGATTATTGTATATCGGTTAAGTCTGAAGGAAGTGCTGGATTTTGCAAAGACATCGGTAGAGTGGAGAATCATCTTCAATACGATCATTCTGATGATGTTCAAGAACATTCTTACCTATACAGGGGCAATCGGAAAACTTCCGGATTTGTTTGCAGGATCTGCAATTCCACAGTTTGCGGCATTTGGAATCATTATGTTTCTTGGAACGATTATCAGTGGAGCAAATTCTATGATTGTGCTATTGATTCCGCTGGCATTTGCAAGCATACCGCATGCAGGAGCCGGACTTCTGGTGTACCTGATGGCACTTTCTTATGCGGCAATGCAGATTTCACCGACACATATCTGTCTTGCAATCATTACGGAATATTTCCGGGTATCCTGGGGGCAGCTGATGAAGAAGACGATCCCGGTTATTGTGGTGTTTGTAGTGATCTTGACAGGATATTATGTATTGCTGAGTGGATTTGGAATATAGAAAATATGCTATATTTTTGGGAATTATTTTGATCGTAGCAGGAACCATTGCCTGTGGTGGAAAGGATACGGCGTCTGAAAAAGATCGTATAAAGGAGATAGAAGTGAAGTATATGATGATGACAATGAACCGGTAACGATACAGGAGAATGAAATTGTAAATACAGAATTTTATGAATTATCAGGCGATAAATTCCGTTCATACATAAAGAAAGAGAAGTTTACGAAAGAGAACTGGAAGGAATTTTTCAGCATTAGAGAAGAACATTTAGAATATAATGAATATCAGTCAGAAGGAGATCTGTATCATCTTGGAATCTATAAGGTACACCAGAAAAAGGATTTCTGCATGGTATTTGATATTGTAAATGATGATATGGAGTCCAGAGATAATGTATTTGAAAAAGGAACAGGTACATTGGGTTGGGGGCAGAATAAATCGGACGGAACAAAATTTCAGCTTACAATTGATGATGTTTCGTGTACAAAGGCAGAAGGAACGATTATTTATGTAGATATTTCGGAGGAACTATGGCAGCCTTGTTCGGACGGAACGGACAGAAAGGGATTTCGGGTAAAGGACGGAGAAAAGTTGTATGAATTTTATGATGATGGAACGCCGGTAAAACTGGATATGTTCAGGTAGCAAAAGAGAGAAGCGTATAATTGCAAGAAGCCCGTCGGCAGATTTGAAAATCGTGCTGACGGGCTCCTTTTATTGGGGGCTTCGAACGTAAATTAGAATCCAACGTATTCTGGTAAAAAATATTGAAAATTACATAATCTTCGTCTCTTCCAGCTTCTCAGAGAACGCTTCATTCACCTTAATGATCGGCTTCCTAAGCACCAGTCCCACGATCAGGGACACCATAAGGAAGATACAAAGCTTTCCAAGATCGATCCAGTAATCCATACCGTAAAGACCACCGACAGCTTCACGCAGGGCTGCCATACTGTGGGTAAACGGCAGTAGCGGATATACCGCTTTGAAGAATCCCGGGGCAACCTCGATCGGGAAAGTTCCGCCGGTTCCGGCTACCTGCATAACCAGAAGTACGACACTGACCGCTTTTCCGATATCTCCGAAGGAGACAGTCAGCGTGTAAATGATGTTGACATATACGATGCTGGATACCCATCCGGCAAGGAGGAAGAGGAACGGGTGCTTGCACTGGATGCCAAGATAGAACAGATCACCGAGGCAGATCAGGGTGCTCTGCAAAAGCCCCAGGATCAGAAAGATAAGGTATCTTCCAAGATAAATCTGATGGAGCTTCAGATGTTTAAGTCCGGTGGTGCCGTTTTCGGATACAGTGACCTTGAGCATGGCAACCAGGACAATTCCGCCGATCCAGATGGAAAGTGTAGAGTAGAATGGGGCCATGGAAGAACCGTAATTTTCAATCGGGTACACTTTGTTGGTTTTCAGCTCTACCGGTGCGGCGAGGAAAGAACTGATACTGTCCTTATCGCCGGAAATCAGATCTTCCAGTTCGGAGAAATCGCCGGTTGCTTCCATTTGACCAAGTCTGGAGATGGTATCTGTGATCTTTGAGGCAGCCGTTTTCAAAAGCTCAGAAGAGGTTTCCAGAGCCTTCTGAATCTGCGACAGATCAGAGCCAGCTGAAGAAGCAAGGGTATAGATTCCATCTGCACTTACACCGAGCTGGGAGAGCAGTCCGGACAGATCTTTTTTGGTGGAACCAAGAGAGACGGACAGCTGTTTTAAAGAAGCAGATACATTGGTTTCATAGTCGGATTTGACAGCTGCAATTCCGGAAATACTGGAGCTGATCAGATCATCCAGCTCTTTTTTAGAGGTTGTTACATTGCCTGCTGTATCCCGCAGAGAGGAAGCGGCGTTCGTGAGTTTATCACGAAGTTCTTCCTGAACAGCAATGGAATCGTCTAATTTAGCAAGAATCGGTGCGGTAAGATCAGACAGCTCCGGGTGTGCATCTGCAATCTGTGCAATGCTGTCACGGATTCCCTGGTAAGACTGTACGATCGCATTGACGCGGTTCCCAAGAAGATCAAGGGTGCTGGCAACAGAAGAAGCATCCTGTGACTGCGACTGGAATGCCTGATCGATCGTCTGTGACATCTGTTCGTAAAAGCTTTTGGTAGAGGTCAGTGCAGCATTGATTCCGTCTGTAGCTCCGTCCAGAGTTTCCTGAATCCCGGAGAAGGACTGCTGTGTACCGGAAAGCGTATCTGCATTTGCAGAAGCCTGTTCTTTCGTTGCTTTTAAGAATTCGGCAGTTGTGTCCAGAAGCTGCTGCGCAGAATCGGTCATCTGTGAGAAGGAATGCAGGGTAGTCGAAGAGGCAGACAGATCAGAACCGATTTTATTCAGATTTGTGATTAGTGTGCCTGCAAGCTCATCCGAATCCCTGGAGTCTGCGGTATTTGCAACAGTCTGGAGCGCGGTCAGCACCGTATCGGAAATGGTTTCGATAAATACTTCGTTGACCTGTGTTTGGACTGCGGTTGCTCCTTTGTCTGTTACCTTCGGCGCAATGGCATTTTCTTTTGCATTGGAGTAATAGGTAATCTCCGGTTTTTTAATATCACTGGAAAATACACTCATCAGGTTCGTACTGAAATCTTCCGGGATTACGATTGCTGCGTAATATTCTCCGGATTTTACACCCTTCATTGCTTTGCTTTTGGTCGTAAATACCCAGTTGAGCTGTGTATTCTCCCGAAGAGCAGACAATACCTGATCGCCAAGATTCAGCTGGAGCGGGATCAGGTTTCCGGTATAGCCTTCATCTACGCTTGCTACGGCAACCTTCAGATTCCCCGTATTCCCATAGGGATCCCAGCTTGCCGCAATGTTGAACCATGCATAAAGGCAGGGAACCACTGTGACGCCGAGAACGACGATCAGCGCAATGACATTTGTTCTTATTTTCCGGATATCTCTTGTGAAGATGGTCCACATATTTCTCATTCGTCTTTTTCCTCCTTTACTTTTTTAAGAAATTCTTCTTCAGACAGATGGATATAGGAAAGCTGTCTGGAGGTCTTGTCGTGAATATATTCTACACAGATCAGATAGACGGCGAGTACGATCAGGGAAATGATCCACAGTGTCAGGTATACGATCTTGGATTCCAGGCCGAACATCAGAAGAAGAAAGATCAGCGGAATTACAAGAATCAGGATAAAACCGGTACGGATCAGCTTTGGATACCGTTTTTCGAACCGGTTGGCACGTTGGATAAAATCAGCCCGTCCGTCTTCGTCCTGCATCATGGTTTTCATCATCAGTGTAAGCTGTGGGCGGGAGAGCTCACCGGTTGCAGTCTCTCCCAGCATCAGGTCTGTCTCGGCAAGACGTTTGTCGAACAGATGGTTCAGATTCATCAGAAGTGGTCTCAGTACCAGTCCGATGAAGAATGCAAGGAGAAGGAAAAGCAGCAGGGTCAGCAGATCCTTTGCGTAGTTATTTTTGTAAAATCCGGCAATACACTCACGCATAGCGCCAATTCCGTAAGAGAACGGCAGAAGCGGATGCAGTCTCTGGAAAAAGACCGGTGTCATCTCGATCGGATAGGTTCCGGAAGAACCAGGGATCTGCAGGATGACCAGGACAACGGCAAGCGCTTTTCCAATGTGCTTGAAGGTCAGCGCCATTGCATAGATCAGATTGACATACACAAAGGAGCAGAGCATACCAGCGCACACAAATGCAACCGGGTGGACACACTGTACTTTCAGAAGCAGCAGATCTCCTATGCACACAATAAATCCCTGGATCAGTCCGACCACGACAAAGAGCATCCAACGTCCGAAATAAGCAGTTGTCGGAGTAAAACGGGAAATGGTTTCGTCTTTGTCTACTTCCTGTTTCAGGATGGATACCAGGATCAGTCCGCCAACCCAGAGTGCCAGATTAGTGTAGAACGGAGTCATTCCGGAACCGTAATTTTCCACATCATAAAGTACCTTTGAATTGATCGAAACCGGTGAGGACATAAAATCAGAAATGGAATCTGAGTCGATGCCTTCCAGTGAGATCAGATGCTGGTAGGTTTCGGAGCTCTGCAGAGCTTTTAGGTCAGCGGTAATATTTTCCAGAGCAGTATCTACGCTTTCAAGAGTTCCTCCGGTCTGACCAAGTGCGTCTGCACTTTCGTTTAAACTGCTCTTTAACTGGGTAAGGATCACCTTTAACTGTGTGATCGTCGGATTTACCCCGGTTAAAGTAGAAGAAAGGCTTCCGCTTAATGTGGCAAGCCCGTCAAGTGACTGGTTCAGCTGTGGCAGAAGCGACTGGTTCAGACTGCTTCTGTAATTCTGCAGAGACTGTCGGTTCTGGGCAGTGAGTGTCTCAAGAGAACTTCTGGTATTACTTGCTGTAGTCAGTGCATTTCCTATGCTGGAATTGCTGTTCCCAAGAGAATCAATGAGTTCCTGAAGAGAAGCATTCTGTGCCTGGAGTTCTGCAATTTTTTCGCTGACGATACCGGACAGAGAAGAATCACTTCCGATCTGCTGCTGAAGGGCGGCAAGCTTTTCCAGAATTTCTGCATTTTTCTTATTTAAAGAGCTGGCAGAAGAAATACTGTCTCCGATCGCAGTGTTGACCTGTGTGGCTTTTGTCTCAAAAGTTCCGAGCTTTAAGGCTGCGGAGGTGTAGACATTGTTTAAAAGCGTCTCGCCATCTGACAGGCTGGTAGAAAATTCTGTGGAAAAGGTTCCGATTGCTGTCCGGCTGGTGGCAAGCAGATCTGATGAATCTGCAAGGGCAGCAGAACCGGAAGAGGCAACAGCATTTACAGAGTCCAGTGTTTTCAGAGTGTCATCGATCAAAGAACCGGAATCTTTTACCGTAGTCTGGAAATCCTTCAGGGCGTTCTGATAGTCAGCAAGATTCTTACGGGTATCGGTAAGCGCCTGCATCAGCGTAGAATTTGTTCCGTCAAGCTTGCCGGTCAGTGTACCGGCCGATTTCTGCACGATCTTCGCAATGGAGTCAGCGGCAACGGACGAAAAGGTGTCATTGATCTGCTGCTGGATCGTGCTTGCGCCGGTGGCGGTGATCTTCGGAGCAATCGCGTTTTTCTTTTCATTAATATAATAGTCGAGCTGCGGCTGTTTTAAATCCCCGGAAAGGATGCTGAGGAGAGACTCGCTGAAATCCTCCGGGATTACAATGGCAGCGTAGTATTTGCCGGAACGGACACCGCTTTTGGCTTTCTTTTCATCAACAAAGGTCCAGCCAAGCTGGTGATTTTTTTTCAGATTCTGTACGATGGTGCCTCCGGCATTTAGATTCATCGAACCGGTGTGTCCACCGGTGTCACAATTTGCAATTGCCACTTTTACATTTTTTGTATTGCCGTAGGGATCCATGTTGGCGGCAATGTTGAACCATGCATAGAGAGAAGGGAGAATGCAGACTCCCACCATGACGAGAGCAGCAGCAGGGCTACGTAAGAGTCTCTTTAAATCTCTCTGAAATATTTGAAGCACTTTCTTCATGTGAACCTCCTGTGTAATGTCGTTAATAGTGCCAGTATTGAGAATAGTATAGCAAAAAGTGTGGAAAAAATCCATGAGAAAAAATGACGTTTGGTCAGAAATACAATCTGGATAAAGTTAAGCGTAAGATGATATTTGAAAAAACAGTGTTTTATGATATTCTATATTTATCTATAATACAAATAAAAAAGGGTGGAATAGAAAGTGTCAATAAAAGTAAAAGAGGTATTAGAGCTGGCACAGTCGAAAGGATGTACATTAGCAGCCGGAGAAGGTGGAATGGATAGGATTGTTCGCTTTGTGGATTGTATGGAAATACCAGATATGAAAGCATGGATGCGCCCAAATGTTTTGTATATTACAACTGGATATGCATATAGTGACACAAAAGAAGAAATAATGAATCTGATAAGAAATTTGTATGAAGCAAAGGCAGCTGCGCTCGCGACAAAATATAGATATATTGGTTGTTTTTTGGATGATGCGATCAAACTGGCTAATGAATTACAGTTCCCAATCATTTTGTGGCCGGAAGATCTGCCTTTCATAGAAATGAATTATCTTGTGATGGAGGCATTGATAAAATCACAGAACAATTTGATGGATACCATTTATTCTCGAATTGAAAAATATAACCGTCGGGAAATGGATAAAAGATTGTTTATTGATCTTTTGACAGGAAATATCACATGTAATGAAGAAGGAAACTATCGGATCGAAGAACAAAAATGGCCATCACCTCCGTACCAGATCGTTTATATTGAAATTGATGGAATTAAACAAAAATTACATGAACTACAGGAAGAGATTGTTCATGAAAAAATTGAGAAAATCGAAAATATGATAAAAGAATCTTTTGGCGAGGAAAAAGTAATTGTTTTGTCGAATAATGATAATTTTCAATGCATATTAAAACGGACAAAAGAGAAAACTATAACGAAAGAGTATTTCGAGAAGATTCAGAAAAATATTTCGGAAAAGACAGGATATACTGCAGCGATAGGTGTTTCGAGAGTAGAAAATTCCTACCAACGTTTCGGAAAGGCTTATCAGGATGCAAGGGATGCAGTAGAAATTGCAGTGTGCCAGGAATTCAATTCAAAAGTACTTTGTATAGAAGATGCAGGCTTTTGGAGAATCATGAAAGAAATCAGTAAGCATGAGATGTGTCAGGAGTTTATGGAGGACAAGTTGAATGCATTTATTGAATATGATCAAGAAAATGAAAGTGAACTTTTAGAAACGCTGGAAGTTCTCGTGAATAATTTAGGGGCAAGAAATGTAACAGCAAATGCACTTCATTTGCATCGAAATACTTTGATATACAGAATTAAAAAAATTGAAAATCAGACAGGATATGATTTGTCAGATCCGAATAGTATTCTTGAGATAGCGCTTGCGCTTCGAATAAAGAAATTTTTGAAATAAAAGATGCCTTTTCAGGGCATCTTTTATTTCAAAACAGTATGTATCTATTACGAGAAAGGATTCAGTTTTTGAAAATGATTCATTGAACCGTATAAACTTTGTAATTTTTCGAATTCTTCTTCGTCGTATAATTTAAGAGAACGACGACCAAAGGATTTGGCAACTTCTAACATAAAGCGTGCAGCTTCATCAAGATCAGTCATATGACTGGCTCCGGTTGCACAACCGGGAACAGTTGTTTCTGTTGTGATGGCAATCCCGACTACAGGTGCATTAGTAGCAGTTGCCGGTTGCAGAATACTGTTTAGATGATGAAGATCATTGCCATAAGGAGTGATATCCTGCTGTGTTAATGGAAATACCTTTGGAAGTTTTCCCGTAGTAATCTGCATTAAATCAAGAAGATCTTCGGAAGTACGAAGGATGTAGCCTTCTTTTACTGTAGGTGAGATTGCAAATCCATTGTGATTGATCACGCGATTTCCTTTAGTAGTATCTACAGAGAGAACTGCGTCAAGTTCCGGTGTGAGCTCTTCGGCATTTACCTGTGCCATTTCTACAGGTGATCCCATAAATGGAACCGGAACATGTGGCGCGGTCGGTGCATCCGGACAAATATGTGTAGAAATGAATACGTCACCTTCCAAAAAATCCCCTTTATTCTGCATATCTAATAATTTGGCAGCAAGAGCAATTGCAACGAGGGCACCATCACCGTCAGATACATACCCGATTCGCTCAGGACGAGCACCAAGTCCGCCTAATCTCCCAAGAAGTCCAATTGTCGGAGCATCGCCTCCGGAAGTCTTTCCGTGAAGACCCGGGATGCGAATTTTTAACATATCTGTAGAACCTTTTGGTCCAACTAAAGGATAAACCTGAATATCCGCATCTTGTTTTATGGATTTTAAATAAGATGCGACAGAGTTGCCGTTTACGTTCTTACTGTCTATAATGTCGAAAGCTTCTATTAATTGTTTGAATAACATCTTAAATCCTCTCTTTCTAACTAAAATAGTTTTTTAATTGACAAGCAAAGTTTAGCATTACTAAATAGGAAAGTCGATATTGTGCGTGCCTAAAAAGAAAGAAAATAGTTGGGCGAAATGCACATGCTATATTTTTGGAAGAATAATAAATGTGCAAAGTGCATAAAAAACAGGGACATTATGGTGCATGGAGAGCGTCGACACTTTAGGAAGTCAATGTTATACTGTAGTCAAATAAGAATTCGGAAGAAACGGAGGAATAAAATGTGAAAGAAAGAACAGGGACTGTAAATTGCATGATCGCAACTATTATTATTTGCATTATTGCGGAGCTGATTGGTCCACTTCAATTTAAGGTGATGGGGATTGACGTGAAGATATTGACGATGATTTGGGTTATCATCATGGGAATTCTTTTATCTCCAACATTATTAGGAAAAGTGATTCCCCCACTGAAGAAATTTATTAGTAAAGCAGAAATTAAACGGGCACCGTTTTTGTTGTCGCTTACATTATATCCGCTTGGAATTATGTTTGGTATCAATGCAGGTCCAAAGGTTGGAATTGTTTTACAGGCAGGTCCTGCTTTACTGTTTCAGGAAGCGGGAAATATGATGACGATGCTGATTGCATTACCACTTGGCTTACTCCTTGGATTAGGAAGAAGTGCTGTGGGTGGAACGTTCTCTCTTTGCAGAGATACGGCACTTGGTATTATCGGAGATGAATATGGTCTGGAATCCAGAGAAGGAATGGGAACACTTGGAACTTATATTAGCGGAAGTGTATTTGGTACTCTCTTCTATTCTTTCCTGGCACCGGTCGGGTTAGCAATCGGATTTCATCCTTATGCACTTGCGATGGCATCAGGTATGGGAAGTGCATCTATGATGAATGCGGCTACTGCAGCGTTGACAAATGCAGCGGCACCTATGTATGCAGAACAAATTCTTGCATATTCTGCAACCAGTGGACTTTTAACTGCAGTAACAGGTGTGTATGTGGAAATGTTTTTGGCATTGCCATTAGCGAACTGGTATTATAATCGTGTTAATCCAGGTATTGAAAAATTAAGGGCTAAATTATTAAAAAAAGCATCTGAGGAGGCATAAGATGGAAAATACAAAACAAACTCCACAAGAAAAATCGACATTAAGTGATATTTTAGAACAAATTAAAATAGTATTGGTGAATTATGGAATTGTCATAATTATACATATGGTTTCTATTGGAAGCAAACTTCCGGATTTAGCAAAGTCGACAGTGGTATCCTTTGTGGTTATGGCATCTACTTATTTTGGATCAGCAGCAATTTCAAATATTATCTTATCTTTAAAAGGAATGATCTAAAACCATACAGATAAAATGAGAGGTGAAGAATATGGATAATTTAGAATTAATGAAACAGGAAATCAGTAATCTTGCAAAAGAGAAAAAGGAAGAATTTGAAAAAGTAAGTGATTATATTTTTGCAAACCCTGAACTGGCATTTAAAGAATACAAATCACAGGAAGCACTTTGCAAACTGTTGGAAAGCCATGGCTTTGTTGTTAAACGAGGAATTGCAGAAATGCCGACGTCTTTTGAAGCAGTTTTTGATTCTGGAAAACCAGGGAAAACAGTAGCACTTATGGGAGAATATGATTGTCTTCCAGAAATCGGACATGGTTGTGGACATAATCTGATCGGAACATCAGCAGCCGGTGCAGGAATTGTATTAAAGGAAGTTATGGAAAAGCATGAGATAGGTGGCGTGTTAAAAGTATTAGGTACTCCGGCCGAAGAAAAGGGCAGTGGCAAAGCGATTATGGTTCGCCATGGAGTGTTTGAAGGAATTGATGCTGCACTTCTGATGCATCCGTGTGATGAATCTATGCCAGATGATATTTCTTTTGCAGCAATTACATTGGAATTCACCTTCAAAGGAAAACCGGCCCATGCGGCAGCTTGCCCATGGAAGGGAGCAAATGCACTGAGTGGAGTTCAGTTAATGTTCCATGCGGTTGATATGATGCGTTTACATTTTAAAGATTACAGCAGAGTACACGGAATTATTACAGAAGGCGGAGTAGCTCATAATACTATAACAGATGAAGCGAAAGCAGTATTTAATATTCGTTCACTGGAATATGATTATATGATGGAAATGGTTGATGCTATTCGTGATTGTGCGAAAGGAGCGGCAATTGCAACCAGGACAGAAGTTGAAGAAAGACAAGTGGATGAAGTTGTCAAAGATGTGCGTAATGATAAGAAACTGGTTCAGTATGTTCGTAAGAACATGGACTTTATTGGTGAAGAGTATATAGAGCGTGACCTGACTCAGGGAATCGGTTCGACTGATGTTGGAAATGTAACCCATGAAATACCGGCAATTCAGTTTTATGTGAAATTGAAAGAGCATGTAGGGACACATACAAAAGAGTTTGCAGTAGCAGCAGGCGGAGAAGAAGGAAAAAGAAATCTGCATGCTTCTGTTCAGCTCTTGGCAATGAGTGCATTGGATGTATTAAGTGAGTAAATAGAAAGTGTATCATTTTTTAGAGAGTTCTAAAAAGTGATACACTTTTTTTGAAATATTGTCTTGACTGAATATTTCGCATTTGTTTAAAAATTCTTTAGAAATGCCCTTTCCATATCTTAACAATCTCCTGTTAAACTATGCTCATAAAAAGATAACGGGAGGAACTAATAAATGAGAGTATTGATTACAACAGACTGGTACGAACCGGTTATAAACGGTGTTGTTACTTCAGTTATGAATCTTTCCAGACAGCTAAGAGAAAGAGGACATGAAGTAAAAATTCTTACATTATCAAGAACATTTCATTCTTATATAGAAGGCGATGTGGTTTATGCAGGATCAATTGGACTTGGATGCATTTATCCGCAGGCAAGATTAAAAATTCCAAAGGCAGCAGGTGACTATATGGAAATGTTGCTTGAGTGGAAACCGGATATTGTGCATTCACAGTGTGAATTTTCCACATTTTTCTTAGCGAAAAGGATCGCATCTGAACTTCACGTTCCGATTGTACATACGTACCATACAGTTTACGAGGACTATACCCATTATTTTTCACCGCAGAAAGTATGGGGAAGAAATATTGTGCAGTTGATGACAAAGAAACTTGCAAATGCGGTAGAAACCCTAATTGCACCCAGTGATAAGATCCGTAAGATATTGGAAGGATACCAGGTGTCTTGTCCGGTGGAAGTTATTCCATCTGGAATCCATCTGGAAAAATATCAGCTATGTAAAAAAGAAGACTGGCGTAAAAAAATCCGTATGCAGCTTGGTATATCACAGGATGCACTGGTGTTGGTATATGTAGGCAGAATGGCAAAGGAAAAAAACATTGAAGAGCTTCTGGAATATCAGCAAGATGCAGGAAAATCCGGGGTGATTTTAGTCCTTGTAGGGGATGGACCATATCTTCCGGAGCTGAAAAAAAAGGTCGAAGAGCTAAAGCTTGCTAAAAATGTGATTTTTACGGGAATGATCACACCGGAAGAAGTGGGACGCTATTATCAGGCAGGAGATCTCTTTGTCAGTGCTTCTATCAGCGAGACACAGGGAATGACTTATGCAGAAGCGCTTGCAGGTGGTATTCCGCTCCTTTGCAGAAGAGACGGATGTCTGGAACAAGTTGTGACAGATGGGGAAAATGGATGGCAGTATGATAAAAAAGAAGATTATCTTATGAGAATCCAAGAATGGAAGGGGATGGGTGAAAATGCAAGAAGCAGGATGCAAAACAAGGCTGCTATTTCAGCAGAAAAATTTTCTTCCGGAAATTTTGCCGAAAGAGTGGAAAAAATCTATGAACAGCAAATACGAAAATACCGATATGAAAATGCAGCCTAAGAAACAGAGAAATCTGACTGGATTTTTCAATCTGCTTTCGATAGCCGGACTGGCCGGATGTGCGCTTCTTGCAATCTGGGCATATAAAAACGGCATTTTAAATTCGGTAGATTCTTTGCAGACATTTATCTGGAAATTCGGTTATACTGGAATGCTCGTTTTTATTCTGATCCAGGTTGTGCAGGTTATTATTCCAATTCTACCGGGTGGAGTCAGTTGCCTGGGTGGTGTGATCTTTTTTGGGCCGTGGCTAGGATTTCTTTATAATTATATTGGTATCTGTATAGGATCAATTGCAGTGTTTGGAATTTCAAAGACAATAGGAAGGCCGGTTTTATACAAAATGTTTTCTGAAAAAATGATAGAAAAATATGATGGATGGACCCAGAAGGACGGTAAGTTTTTGAAATTATTTGCGCTGGCGATCTTTTTCCCGGTGGCACCGGATGATTTTTTGTGCTATCTTGCGGGAACTACAAAAATGACGTGGAAACAGTTTACAGCAGTTATTGTACTTGGAAAACCATTTTCTATTGCACTTTACAGTCTGGGGCTTACGACAGCATTTAAGATGTTATTTTCATTATAAAAGGAATAGGGTAAAGATTATGAAAACATATATATACAGAGGTGGGTTTCCGATTGTAGAAAAAAGTGGTGTCGGAAAAGCGATCGAGCATCAGGAGAAAATGCTGAATGCAGTAGAGGCACCGCGTGCAGCCAGGTGGAAAGAAGCAACCGTGGTTCATATGAATACAGTTTTTCCAGATTCGGTGATTGCGGCCTTTATAGCAAAAATGCAGAAGAAAAAAGTGATTTATTATGGGCATTCTACAATGGAAGATTTTAAAAATTCCTTTATTGGTTCTAATCTTGCAGCGCCGATTTTTAAAAAATGGATCTGCTTTTGTTACAATTTGGGGGATGTTGTTGTGACGCCAACCGAATATTCCAGAAAATTGTTGGAAGGGTATGGATTGAAACGAAAAATTTATTCGATTACTAATGGTGTGGATACAGAATTTTTCAAACCTGATCCAGAGGGGAGAATACGCTTCCGCGCAAAATATCAGCTAACGGAAGAGCAGAAGGTTGTGATATCTGTGGGACATTTGATTGGAAGAAAAGGAATTCTGGATTTTCTTGAACTGGCCAGAATGATGCCGAAAGTACAGTTTATCTGGTTTGGAGGCGGTAATGAAAGCCTGGTGACAGCAGAAATCAAAGAGGCGATATCAAAGAAACCGGATAATGTATTGTTTGCAGGATTCGTAAAGTCTGATGAACTGCGTGATGCATATTGTGGGGCAGACGTATTTTCGTTTATGAGTTATGAGGAAACGGAAGGAATCGTTGTTTTAGAAGCTCTTGCCTGTGAAATTCCGACAATAGTAAGAAACATTCCTGTGTATGAAGGATGGCTTGAAGATGAAAAACAGGTATATAAAGCAGAGACAATAAAAGAGTTTCAGGAAAAGATAATTGCGATTTTCAGTCGGGATGTTCGTTTGATGAAAAAGGAAGAACGGAAAATTGCTTGTAATAAAAGTCTTGGAAAAGTTGGAGAACGATTGCTGAGGCTATATTTTGAAATGGAATAAGGGACGTTCAGCTGCGCCATTCGCAAAAGCGTGCCTGCGGCACTTGTCGCTGCTGCGCAGCTATTTTGCTCATAGAGTGGCGCTCATCTTATCCGTATAATCAGCACTTCCCGTTTCCGTATCAAGCATCCCGTTTACGGATTCTAATACCGGATGACGGATCACCAGGCTGGTGCTCCCCGGAATCAGTGTCGGTATATCATAAGTGTCACAGGATGCTTTCGCTGCCTTACTGTCAATCCAGCTGCCATCCGCCAGCTGTCCGCCTATGTATACCTCAGAGCCGGCCGGCACAGTCAGCATAAAATCTGTCACCATACAATGCGTAGAAAGTACTTTCCACCGGTCAAACAGTCCGTAGACCTGGTCTGCCTGCTTTTTTACCGTAAAATTCTCTTCCGCTTTGACTTCGCCGCCTGCATCTTTAAACTTTGCATGATAATCGACGTATTCATTCCCATTGCTATCCCGTCTGTTCTCCTCTTTCGTCACATCACAGGAACTATACAGACTGTATTTTTTGGCATCCAGCGCTTTCTCATACACCTCGGCCGTCATCATTTCGGCCTCTGACTGATCCAGACATGCGTATGCTTTCTCCTGGCTGTTGTCGATCAGAAGTGTCAGATAATGATTGACCGCATATTCCGCACTGCTCTGCCGATACGCCTGATAGGACGCAGCCGCTCCGCCGCCGGTAGCAATCACTGCAGCCAGAATCACCGTCTTGATCAAAATTCGTTTCCATACCTTCATGTCTGTCCTCCTAATTTCCGGCCAGAGCCGCTTCATAATTCAGAATCACTTTCAGATTCGCCGCTTCGTAATCGTTCAGGTAATCGAACATGTTTGCATCAAAATTATCCGGATCATAAGTCGGAACATACCACGACTTCTGGCTGAAATAATCCCGAAGATCCTGTGACCGGAATATTCTTCCGTGCAATGCAAAGATCTCATTTCGG
>OLPZ01001218.1_pt1 | contig 17555 bp, 36 predicted proteins | sample 1672711 | NCBI WGS metagenome assembly OLPZ01 (sample SAMEA3136716, study PRJEB25190) | human gut metagenome
CCAAGTTATACGCATGACCCGCAAGGCCGACGGCATCCGCCGCCGCTGGTGCAAGCCCAGCCGCCGCCACAACGCGGCGGGCGCTCATGGGTCCACCCGATCCACCCACAACACCCACAACAGGAGGAAACACCATGCACAAAACCACCCTCATTGCGGCATACATCGCCGCCGCCCTTGCCGCCTGCATCCACTCCGGCCAGCTCTCCGCGCCGGCACCGTCCACAGCTTACCCGCTCGCCGGTGTCGTCACCACCGTGGACCGCGCCGCCGATCTCGTCACCTTCCGCACCGGCTCCGGCCACCTGTACAGCCTGACCGGCTGCGATGACTGGCTCCCCGGCGATGTGATCGCCTGCACGATGGACGACAACGGCACGCCGGACGACGTCACAGACGACACGATCACGCAGTACCGCTACTGCGGTTATGTATCCTGATCCACCCGCAAGGCCGACGCATAACGCGCCGCCGGTTCAAGCCCGGCCGCCGCCACAACCGCGGCGGGCGCTCATGGGTAACAACACAACACGATCCCCGGCAACGATCCAGCCAACGCGCACCCATCGCCCACAATGGCAGCCGCCCCGCCGGGGGAGCGGCACAAGTCCAACGGGAGCCGGTGCACCTCCCCACAAAACAGATTGCACCCGCCGCCGGACGTCTCCGGCACGGTTTCCGGGCCGCTTATCACCACAAAAACAGGCCCCGCAAACGGTCCCCGCGTCAGTGGATCACCCCAGCACGCCGCCGGGCATAAGACCAACGGCAGCCCACAACGGCAGCAGCGCCCCGCGGGCCAGCTGCACAACGGCCCGCCGCCACAACCAAAAAACAGGAGGTAACAACACCATGATCCCAAACGACAGCAAAGACTACTACCCAACGCCCCCGGCCCTCGCCGCGGAGCTGCTCGCCGGTCTCAAGATCGACGGTCACAGCATCGAGTACGCAGGCGGCCCCATCTTGGAGCCGTCCGCTGGTTCCGGCGACCTCGCCCGCGCCATCGAAAAAGCCGCCGGGTGCTGGTACATCGGCAACAAGCGCGCCAGCGACTACCGCGCCAACGCCAACAACGACATCCTCACGCGCTTGCAGCTGGATTGCATCGAGCAGTCCGCCGCCCTCCGTGCCACCCTCAAAGACAACGGCTTTCGTGTCATCCACGACGATTTTCTCACCTTCACGCCCCGCGCCCACTACAAGGCGATCATCATGAACCCGCCGTTTTCCGAGGGTGCGCGTCACCTGCTGCACGCCCTGCGCATCATGGAGCGGGGCGGGGAAGTCCGCTGCATCCTCAACGCCGAGACGATCCGCAACCCCTGCACCAACGAGCGCAAGGAGCTTGCCGCCCTGCTTGCCAAGTACAACGCCCGGATCACCTACAAACAAGGCGCGTTTACCCACGCCGCCCGCAAAACCGCGGTGGAGGTTGCGCTCGTTTTCGTCACGATCCCGCCCGCGCCGCCGGTCTCCCGCATCCGCTTAGAGCTAAACGCCGAGACGACACAGCGCTACAAAGCCGCGCCCGATCTGGCCGCCCTCGTCAGCAATGACCCTATTACGGCAGCAGTCGAGCGCTACAACGCCGCCGCGGACGGTCTCGCCCGCCTGTATGAAGAATACGACGGCATTTCCTCGCTGTTCACCCTGCCCAAAAAGCAGGGCGACAGCAGCGCCCCCGCGCCCTGTGTCTCCCTCAACAAAGGCTACAACGACGCGCTGTGCGATCTCCGCGCCATCTACTGGGAGCAGCTTTTCGACCTTCCGCAAATCTGCGACGCCATGACGTGGACGATGCAGAACGACTACCGCGAGCGCCTCAACGACCTGCGCCACTACGATTTCACCCCCTACAACATCCTGACCGTGCGTGAGGAGATTTCCCGCAACATCGTTGCAAACATTGAATCCGAGATCATCCGCCTGTTCGACGACTGGACCAACCTCCACTACAACAGCGAGTACAGCAAAAATGTCCACTATTACAACGGCTGGTGCACCAACGAGGCGTATAAGATCGGCAAGCGCGTCATTTTCCGCTGCAATGTCTATTCGTACTGGTCCGACAAACTCCGCCCCACCTCCGCAGCAGACGATCTTGCCAACATTGAGAAAACGCTCCACTTCCTCGACACCAACGGCGCCTCCTACAACGGCGACGGCCTGCGCGCCGCCCTCAAAGCTGCCGAGGCCAGCGGCCAGACCGCAAAAATCAAGCTGCACTACTTCACCGCCACGTTCTACAAGAAGGGCACCTGTCACATTGAGTTCACCAACGCCGATGTGCTGAAATCCTTCAACATCTTCGCATCCCAGAAAAAGGGCTGGCTCCCGCCGTCCTACGGCAAAAAGACCTACCACGACATGAGCACGGCAGATCGCGCCGTTGTAGACAGCTTCGAGGGCGAAACCTCCTACAACGACACGATGGCCCGCCACCTGGTCCCCACCACCGCAACGCTTATGCAGCTTGCCGCCCACAACCCCGCCTGACGATGGCCCCCGGCACGGGCCGAAACCACCCGGCAGCCCGCCGGGCAAGGTCGCGGGAGCCACCCACAACAGCAGTTGTTACATTCCGCACATTTTCTCTTGCACCCCCACACTACGGCGTGCTATAATCAAGATACTACACGAAAGGTGGTTATAAAAATGCCCGTTTCTGCTAAAAAGCGCATTTCCAACGATACTTTCAACGCCAAGTGTGGCCGCGTCGAAATCCGCCCGCAAAAGCCTGTTGTTGATGATCTCCGCGCTGCCGCCGCCGCATCCGATCAATCCCTGCAAGGCTACATCCTGCAAGCCGTCCGCGAGCGCATGACCCGCGACGGTTTCACCCCCACATCGGACCTCTGGCCCGACTACACAACGAAATGAGGCTTCACCATGAAAATGTCCTTCACGCCCAGTCCTCTCACCGTCACCGCGATCCTCAAGCACCAAGACAAGGCGAAATCCGCCGGGGAACGCCACACCCGCAGCGACGCCATCAACGATCTTATCTCTCACGGCGACACGCTGGAAACCCTCTGGCGCCAGTACGGTGACGACATCAAGGCCGCCACGCTGGCCGCAGGCGGGGAAAGCACGCTCGGCTACATCCTCGACGCCGTGTACGAGAAAATGCAGCACGACGGCTACACCCCCACCGGCGATTTTTGGAAACTCCGCATCGAAAGCAAGTAATCTTCCCACAACAACGATCCCCCGGCAGGCCGCCACAACGACCCGCCGGGGGATATTTTTATTTATTTTTCGTTTCACGCAAATCCAACACGCGCCAGTTGCTTTTCAGATTTTCCAGCGTGGAATAAGGGCAGAACCCGTGCCCCCGCACCTCCTGCACGCACAGACACCCGCCCAGCCCGGCGCTCACCTCGATCTCGTAGTATTTCCCCGTCACAAACCCGCAGGACGTCCGCCCCACAAATTGCGCCGTAACAACCTCCGCCATCGTCTCACTTTTCCTCCTGCTCTCCCGGTTCTATCGTTGCAACCACTTTCCCGTCCTGCACGATCTCGATTGCCTCCACTTTCTCCGGCACAAGCATATATTTTTCCATCCTTTTCACCCTTTCGCAAGTTTGTTTTTCTCCCGGCCTCTTTCAGTATTCGGAAATCCAACGCGCCCGCACAAATTCACCGCCGCCAAAAAAATCTCTTTCACGCACGCGCACGCATCCGGCCCGCCGGGCCTGCTTCAGCGTATTTTACGCTGACTTTCCGCGTAAATTCAGCGTAAACGATCCGCCCCGCCTTTATACCGCGCACGCATCACGCGCCCGCGCGAGGATTTCTCCCGCCTGCGGCTCGTCCTGCAACAACGCGCCAAGTCTGGTCAACGCCACCACGCTGACCCGGATCGTCTGCCGCCGGGACAACCCGACCCGGCACGCCGTAAACTCCCAGTTGTGGCCGTCGATATAGCGCGTCGCCAGCAGTTCTTTGTGTTTACTGTTCAGCCGGTCCAGCACTGCCCGGATCAGCGCCTTGTCCTCCTGCAAAACGCTTTCCCGCACGTCCAGCTCACATAACCGCCGGGCCGTGTCCGTATCGGCCATCCGCATTGCCTTCTGCGCGGTGCTGTCGCCGTTTCCGGCGGCATGCGGCATCCTGTCCAGCGCATTGCCCCGCAGCGGGTTGTACTCCGCGTCCAGCGTCATTCGTTCCCGCGCAATAGCCCTCTGCTGTCCTGCGATGTCCGCATAATACTTGATGATGATCTCCGCTTCTGCCGCCGTCACAACAGCACCCCCTTAGTAGATCGTTTTCGCAAACACTGCGCCGCGCCCGTCGTCAAACACCTCCACGGCCTCGCCCAGCACGCTTTCCACATCACGTTTCAGCCGCTCCATGCCGTAGGCATTGCCCTCCACAGCCCAGTCCAGAAACCGCCGGTACACGCTCTGTGTCTCGTCCAACACGACCTGCGCCGTCTTTTCGTCCACCGCACAGCCCCACGGTTCCGCACGCACCAGCGCAGCAGACAAAATCCGCCACGCCATCTCCGCACCGATCCGCTTTTGCGCCAGCTCGTCCCGATCCGCCTGTTTCCTCGGTGCCTTGTCCGCAGGCAGCACAAACGCCAGCTTTTCCGTCACGCTGTCCAGCCACTTCCGCGCCGCTCTGTCGCTGCTGCCCGCCCGCACCCGGATCATGTAATCCTCTGCGTTTCTGGCAGCTTTCTCCAAAAAGTCGTCCATGCCGTGCACGTCCCACTTCGTAACGCCGCGCAGCGCAATCAGGTAGCACCATGTCACGACCTGACCCACCGTGTCCCGCATCTGCTCCGGCGATGCCTTTTTTCCTGCCACAACGCGCCGCGCCACGCCCTGCGCTGCATTTCTGCGATAAAAGTTAGGTACTCGCTTCATCGTTCGTCCCCGCTTCCTGCTCTTTTTCTTTATCTGCCCAGTAGCAGTCGTTCAATACTCGGTCCAGCACTTCATCAAGGCTCCATTGCATCTCTCTGGCCTTGCTTTTCAGGTATTCCATGTTTTCAGCGCTCACCGGCAGCAAACCTTCCGCCGTTTCTTCTTTTCTCGGCCTGAAATCCCGCCCGCACGCCGGGCAAAACCACACTGGCACCGCCACCGGCAGCGTCCGGCCTACAACTGGCTCCACCATCAGCATCGCGTCTCCCGTGCTGTCTTTTTCCAACCACAATGCCCCCGCCGGGCCGAGGGGCAGCTTCTTGTGCATCCTACATAACTCGCACAGCTTTACTTCGTCACTCATCGTCAGTCCTCCTTGTCTGCGTACCATTCCGTAAATTTCCAGCCCCGCGGCTCTGCAATCAGGTCAATAAACAGCCTGCGCCGGTAAATATAGTCCCGCTGCATCCGCCGGGTAAATCTCGACTTCACTTCCACGATCTCCACGGTGCCGTCCGCATAGGTCAGCACAAAGTCCGGCTTGTACCGTGCTTTCGGCAGTTTCAGCCCGCAATACGCCTTTTCCGGCAGCAGCTCAAACACGATCTGCTCCTGCACCTTCACGACCAGCCCGCACGCCACCTTCGGCAATATCACCTCCCTGTAATAACGTTTTTCGCTCTCCGGCTTACGTTTTTCTGCATTTCCGTCACGATTTTCCCCGTTTTCCGCCCTTTTTTGCGTTTGTTTTCCACTTTTTCGCTGCAAAATCTGCAATTCCGCCTGCGCACGGTATCGCGGCGGCAAATCTTCCAGTTCAAGCCTTACTCCCACCTGCGCACCGCCTTTTTCGTCTCCTGCCGGCGCGGATCAGCCCAGAACCGCGCGATCACATGCCATTCCGCCGTGACCTCGTTAAACCGCGGCTCCGCCCCCACAAAAGCATACTGCCGCACCTCGCCGTGTCCCAGCTTCAGCACGCCGTAACGATCCTCCCAAAATTTCTTGTCGTCTATGTACAGCGTTGCCGCCTCGGCCAGCTTGCGCGGCGTATACCGCGTGTCGTTCGGCCTCGGCTGCGTCGGCATCCGCAGGCCCTTGCTCTGCCGCCACTTGTGCGTGCGCTTTCCCTCGTATTTCGTGATGTACTCGCAGTAGGCATCCAGCCCGCCCTTGTCAAACTCGGCGCGATCCGCCTTTACAAGGCCCAGCGGCTCCACCCAGCCCTTGCCGCATCGTGTCACCCACAAATCTTTGATCTCGTCAATGCTTAAATCGCACTCCAAGATCATGTGATGGTGGTAGCGCACCTCCTTCAGCCCTTTTTCCTCGTCCGCGTGCTGAAACTCCGTCACAGCAATGTATTTCACCTTGCGCAGCACCCCGCCGGGGTTGTGGTGGTCCTTCGCCATAGCTTCTTTGTATTTCTGCCGCTGCCGCCGGTTCAGCCGCTCAATGTAGTTCGTCAGTGCCTTTTGCGCGTCCTCGTCATACTCCGGCAGAAAATCTTCCGAATAGGTCAGGTGTACCAGCCATGTTTTCTTTTTCCGCTCGGTAAAATTCTCCGACACCTTCCACCGCAGCTTGCGCAGGGCATTGCGGTCATTGCACCGCTTCATTGCCAAGCTGCTTGCAAACTGTTTTTTCGCCCGCACGCTGGCTCTGTGCTCGCTGGCCGTCACATTCAGCAGATCGACTTCCATGTACTCTTTCCCGCATATCGTTTTCTGCTCCCGCACATATCTGGCTTTCACCGCTGCGCCCTCCCGTTCACATCCTGCCTGCGTCAGGCTCTCTCGTTTGGATTTTGTCAATGATAGAGAATGGGGGAAAAGATAAAACCGTATACAAGCCCCCCAGCGGCCCGCAGGCCGCTAAAAAATTCCCGGCACCCGCCGGGTGGTAACTATATTATAAATAAGTAGTCCCCAAGCCTCCTCCGCCGCAGCGGGGGAGGTGCCGTCCGCAGGCGGCGGAGGGAGCCTTCACCGCACCGCCCAGCGCAACCAGCCACGCGCCGTGTTGTATAAGCCGATTCCGGCCCGCTGCACGGCAATCGCCGTATCAACCAGCAGCTTCGCCGGAATCGTCAGCATCTTTGCCGTCAGCCCCAGCATCTTTGCCAGCAGCGCCATCACCAGCATCACGCCCATCACTGCCATGCACGCAAACAGCACGAACAATACCTTCAATCGCTTCATTTCCGTTTCACCTCCCGGCTCACGCTCTCCGGCCAAAAGGTTTCCCGCATCGTGATTGCCTCATGCCGGAACGCACACGGCGCAAGCTCCACATCTACCACAAAAAACCGTCCGCCCTGCGCGGCAAACCGCACCACGCCCCGCGCCATCCGCGCGCCGCCGTCTGCACACTGCCGCAGCACCGTCACAGCGTCTCCCGCCGCAATGGGCTTTTCCTTCTTCCGCTTCACTGTTTCCCGCCCCGTTTCTTCTGTTCATAGATCATCTTGTACACAGTCTGCGTCTGCGGCATACTGTCTACGCTGGCAAACCTGCGCTCATACGCCCGCCGCTGCTCGTACCCCTCGCAGTCCCGCTTGTAGTCCTCGCATACGCTGTGGCAGCCCGGTTTTCGCCGGGTGCAGTGGTAGCAACTATTCATCCCTGACCGCCTTTACCTTTTCAAACCGCTTTTTCTGCTTTGCCATCGGGTATTTCTTCTTGTCCACCGGCGACAAGAACATTTCCAGCGGCCTTGCCCACATCTTCTGCGGTTCGTCCTTGCTTGTGTAGATCACCAGCAGCTCCGCCGTCTCGCTATGCACAGCCACGCCCTGCACCACATACAGCCCGCCTTTAAAATGCCGGTACACATTCCCGGCCATCACACTGGCCCAGCCCTGCGCATCCTTCTGCGCTTTGATCCTTGCATCTTCCATCTGCTCGTCACCTCCCAAAAATTATCTTCGCCGCGGCCACGATTCGCTTTCCCAGCGGCTCGTTCTTGTACAGCAGCTTCATGCACTCCGTTGCCGACATCTTCAGCATAGCTTCTCGTACAATGTTCTTTTCCTGTACTTCCTGTACTTCCTGCACATACAGCAGAATCCGCATTACCATCGGCATGCCGGACGGCGGCGTTTCTCTCTGCTCCATGCAGCTTACGCAGACCTTTTTCCCGCGCGGCAGCTCCCACATTCTCTGCATGAACTTTTCGCCAAGTTTTGCAAGGCTTGCTTCCGTTATCTCTTCCGCGTACTTAACATTCTCGGGCCAGATTTCCGTCTCCACCGCAATCTTTTCCATCGTTCACACTCCCAGCACTCTGCTTGCCACCATGTCCGCCGTGTGCGTCCACAACACGTTCTGGTATTCCTCAATGGCCGCGCCGTAACAATTCCAGTTTTCCTTGTTGTCAAACGCGCCCATGTGCCAGCGGATGCACGGCCGTTCTTCCTCCGTCAGTGACAACGCCCCGGTATCGTTCAAGATCGCTTCTGCCAGTGCAGCGCTGCGCTCTCCGTGGCCTTTCAGCCTGTGGTGCTTCCAGCCGTCGCCGCATTTCTCGTACTCCTCGGTCTTGCACAGATCATGCAGCATCCCAACCAGAACAGGGGAGCGCCGCATCTGCCATTTCAACCCCAGCTTGTCTGTCATGCACACAAGCTGCTTTGTCACCGCCCAGCTGTGCTCAAACAGCCCGCCGGGCCATGCGCCATGGTATGTCATGCTTGCCGGAATCTCAAAATATCCCATCGGCTCCAAGATTTCCACAACCCGTCCCGCCGACCTGCTCGTCATGCCGTTCGCCACAAGCAGGCTTTTCATGTCTTGCGCTGCACTCTTTTCCATCGTCATCCTCTCTTTCTGTCGGCATCCCAATCAATGGCCTGCCCGCAGTTTCCGCAATAGCGGTTGTAGTTTCCGTCCTCGTTGAACAGGTATTCTCCGCTCCCGCAGCAAGCGCAGGCGTAAATGCTCTTGTCTCCATCCGGGAACGGCGATTTCTTCACAAGTTTTAACACCGCATCCCGGCCAATCACGCACGCTTCCACCACTTCGCCGTAAAATTCCGCACCGTGGCCCTTCGCACCGCCCAGTATCTCCGCTGCCCGTTCAGTCGTCATTTTCTTCGCCCTCTCTGCGCATCTGCTGCCGTATTGCCGCAGCTGTCGCCAGCCCGGCCCTGATCTCGTCCAGCGCCGCCGCAAACACATCATCAAACACAATCGGCAGCACCGCCATGCGCAGGTACATCCCGCATTTCAGCACATAGTACGGGTTTCCGTTGCTCATCGTCCGCCTGTACCACAACATATACTGCCCGTTTTTCAGCTCGTCCATGATCGGCTCCATCTGCCTTTTATTGATCCCGGCGATCCCGCCGCGCTCATCCCGCAGCACAAGCAGGCGCATCCCGGCATAGGTAAACCCAATCGGTGCTCTCTTGCATGGGATTTCCTCGCCACTCACATCGTCCATGCTTATGCCCGTCACCTCGTACAGGTCGTTGATAACATCCAGCTCCTCGACCTCGCAGCTGATTTCTCCCAGCTGGTTGTCCGTCCAGCCAAACACCGCTGCCGCTTCGTTCTCATCGCACAGGGCAGGGAAGTTCCGCGGTATCTCCACCATCGTGATCCCGTCGCTTATGTACTGCGTGTAGCCCTTGCGGTACAGCTTCATGCTCCTGTTTTCCTTGCACAGCTTGCCCATCTTCTGCATATTCATAGTCGTTACCTCCCTGTGCTGCCAAATCCGTTGTCGCCACGCTCTGTCTCGGCAAACTTGTCCACCAGCTTCGGCGTCGGCGTCACAATCGGCAGGATCACCAGCTGCGCGATCTTGTCGCCGCGCCTAAACCACCGGCACACTACCCCGTGGTTGTATAGCTTAACCCGTATGCTCCCTGTGTACCCTGCGTCAATTACGCCCTCACACATAATACCGCTATCCGTGTTCAGACCGCTTTTGCTCTTAATCATCCCTACAAACCCCTTCGGGATTTCTACATGGACGCCCGTGTCTATCACCTTGCTTTGGTTTAATTCGTCAAGCGTGTGCAGCACAAATTCCTTCGGCGTGTACAAATCCAGCCCGGCATCCTCCGCGTAGGCGCGGGTCGGCATAATCGCCCCTTCGTCCAACATTACATTGATTTCTTCCATCGTTCAGTCCTCCCGATTCAGGCAAATCTTGTTCGCGCATACAGCCCGGTCATCCCAGTATTCCGTTGCCGCGATCTTGCGCGGGTCCGTGCCAAACTCCGCTTTCAGCTCGTCCGTGTTCTCGTTCACATAGTCAAATTCCAGCCCCACGGCCTTGCAGGCGGCCAGCGCCTCGGCCAGCTTCTCGCCCTCCCGGCAGGTCCACAGGATCAGCACCGCGCCGTTCGCCTTCTCGTTCTTCGCCCGGTTGATATTCGGCGCAATCGGCATCCCGATCTCCGGCCACTTGTTCTCAAACAGCGTCCCATCAAAATCAATCGCAATTACTTTTTTCACGTTCGTTCCCTTTCTCCAAAAATCACAACCATGCTCGGAAAAGGCGCACTGTTTTTGCTGTCGCCAAATTTCAGCCGCCCGCGTATGAACCGCACCTCCGCCTTTCCGTATATGTAGTCATGGAACCACCGCGTATCTGTCCGCGCGGGGAGCAGCATTACCACAAATCCCCCCCCCGCAGCAGTTTCAAAGGCTTTCTTTACCCACTTGCCAATTTCCCGGCCATACGGCGGATTGCACCACACCCGGCCCGTCCATGGCTGCGCAAGTCCGTCCTGCTCCTCCGTGTAGAACCTCCTGCACTTCGCGTTCTCCGGCGCGGCGCACACATCCAGCTCAAAGTGAAACTCTCTGTCCAACTCGTCAAAGAATCCCTGCGGCGTTGCCCACATATCCGTCTTGCTGGAAAACATCACGTTATTGTCCATCCTCCGCCTCTCCTTCGTCCAGCATTTGGCTTCCGTCAGCCCGGGCTGTCAATGTTTGTGCCGCCGGTTCCGTTCCGTTCTCATACGCCACAGCATGTTCATGCCCTGCGGTTATTGTGTACTGCGGTTCACCAACGTCTCCAACGCCAAGCCCTGTTCCTCTGCCAAGCGCTTTGCATCTCGTTGCAAGCATCATGTTTACAGGCAGGCATTTATCTCTTGCCGGTGCAAACACTGTCTGGTCCTGATGCGTCGCCAGCGTGGCAGATAAATCATTCTGCACCAGTGGTCCCTTGCCGCCGCCCTCGCATCCTGACCGTATCTTCATTGTGTAGGCGGGGTCATACCCCCCCAGCGGGTTTTGCCTCCACCATTCTTTCATGCCAGCAATAGCCGTCACCAGCAATTCCGGCAACTGTTTGCCCCGCCGGGATGCACGGCTCAAAATTCCATCCATGGCTCTTACGCTCAAAAAGTATCTTGTCGGCGGATCGTCCGCCAGTATCGCAGCAAGCGTATACTCTGCGTCTGCGTTGGGGCACTCCCCAGTATTGCGCATTGACAAGTCGGTAGGCCACAGCTCCGTACCCTGCGTGCCCCCCCACTTTCCACGCTGTCGAACAAACTGATCTGTCCCGGTAAGTCGCAGCAATTCGTTGAGTACGGTTTCAAAGTCTTTTCCTCCGTTCGATGATAAAGCCCCCGGCACATTTTCCCAGATCACAAACCGCGGGTATTTTCGGTCTGTCGCCTCCAGCATCTCCAAAATAATGCGTATCGCCTCGCGGAACAACCCGGAACGGTTTCCGTCCAGCCCTGCCCGCTTGCCCGCAATGCTCAAATCCTGACACGGGCTGCCGAAGGTGATAATATCCACCGGCTCGATGTTCCCGCCACAAATGTCGGTAACACTGCCCAGATGCTTCATGCCCGGCAGATGCGTCTTTGTCACTGCGATAGGGTAGGGCTCCACCTCGCTGGCCCAAACAGGCTGCGCACCGCACATTGCCGCACACAGCGGCATCGTGCCGGACCCATCAAACAGGCTGCCCAGCTTCACATTTGCCGCGCCCTTTCCTGTGTCAATGGCAACCCGCGCCACGGCACGCCGCACAAAAAACAGCGCGTTCGGCAGCGCCATTCCGTTGCCCCACATCATGTACTCGGCACTGTCGGTATGTAGCTCGTTGTGCCACGCCGCCAGCTTGTCCGTCTTTTTCAGTATGCTTTTCTGCGGTTTCTTTCCCTTGATCGCACGGTCTGTTGTGTATACCTTCCGCCAGAACGCCGCAGTTTCCTCCGGCATATCCGCCGTCAGCTGCTCGATCTCGCCCCATCCGTCCGGGAATCCTTGTAGCCGTCCGCACTCCATCGGCATCAGGCGGCGCACTATGTATTTCGGCTGCGCATTTTCACCTGCCTTCTGCACAAATGATTTTCCCTGTCCGCCGCCGCACTCTCTGCTTTGCAGCGTCGGCGCCGGCGCGTCCGCGCTGTAACACCGCTGTTCCTGCGCTTCTCCCGGCGTCAGGCATCCCGTATCGTAGGCCACACCGTGCCTGTCCACCGTGTTCAAAGTAAAACACACATCCTCTCCTACGCCCGCTCCGTTCATTCCTGCATCCCTGTCAATGATGTTCCCTTGCAGGGCCACAGCTTCGTTTTTGTGCGCTATGATCGTTCTGTCATGGTCTGTTGTCAGCGTCGTTGCCGTATTCATCTGGCTTTCTGCGCCCCCCCTGCGTGCTGGCCCTGCACAAAACATCCACTACCATCGGCGTGTTGCCCCCCCCGGTGCCGTATCTCGCAACCACACATCCGGCCACCTTCACCGGCCCCACGACCCGCGAATCCGCCGGGTGTGTGTCAAATACCCACGCTATCGTCCGCCTCTCCTTCATCCAGCGTCATGGCCACGGCATACCGGTCCTTAAAATCCGCCAGATCCCGTGCCTTGCCCGCCAGATGCCACACCCAGTCCTTGTAGACCTCCAACCTGTGCGCATCCGCCTTCGCTGCTTCTCGCCATCCTGCGTCCCGTCCGCAGCACCATGCCGCGCATACACCCAGCACAGATACCGCGATCACCGTTGCCGTAATCATCCTCAACATTGCCCCTTTCAAAATTTATCCATCTTGTGCCGGGTGCAGGGTCCGGCCCTGCTCTCTGCGCCTGCTTCTGCAAGCGCCACCCGCCCTATAACAAAGCAGGGCAGCGGCCATCAGCACCGCTGCCCCGCTCTGAGTATTTCTGCGCCCCGCTGTTAGCACTCAGCAGGGTAATTTCATGGTTTCCGCCGGGCTTTTCCGCCCTCTAACGGTCTCCATCGTTCCTCTTGCAGTTTCAGGCCGTTTACTTCACACGGCGGGAACAGCTTTTGCGGCAGCCGCCGCTTCGCCTCTGCATCCGTTTCGCGCCAAGCCTTCGGGTCAGGGTTCGGCTCGTAGTTCCTGCACCCTGCGTCCAGCCCGTTACAGGCGCGGCAGTCCGCCCGCGTGATGGTATAAACAAACTTGCATTGCTGCATACAATCCTCCTAAGTAGGCTCGCTTCTGCCGCCCTTCTTAAAACGCCGTGCACATTTCAGCCACAGCACCCCGCCTGGCGGCTCTGCCACAACCCGCGCCGGGCCGTACTGCCGCAGTCCGCGCAGCTTCTCCGGCCTTTCCGGCGGCACCCACGGCTCGCGCTTCCAGTTCCAGCACCCGGCATAGCCGATCAACCGGCGCAGGTTTCTGTACACTTCTTCCGCCTGCTCGCCCGTGATCTCAAGCTCCGCCCGGAACTCCGCCCACATCTGCGCCAAATCCCAAGCGTCCGTCTCCTCCGCCTGTACATCCGCCGGGGCAGTAATCGTCACATCCAGCACGCCGCATCACCCGCATTTCTTCCACATCTTGTCCGGCTTCATCGGTGCCATGCCGTGCATGGCCGCATACATTTCCTCGGCCTGCATCCTTGCCACCTTCCGCGTGATCCGCCGCGCTGCCGCTGCCAAGTCCAGCCCATAGCTCCACAAAAGCAGGGCACACAGCCCATACGCCAGCGCCGCCAGCATACCAACCACAAAGCCGCTCACTGTTTCTCGCTCGGCGCTCTGCACGATCTGGCAAACCGTCACAACCACCATCCATGTACCGCCCATGTTGCACACAGCGCTCACACCCTGCAACAGCATTCTCTTTCTCCGCAGCTTCTTCATCATCCGACCCGCCTTTCTTCGATCCATTTCTGCAAAAACGCTGTGTAAACCGTGTAGCAGTCATTCTTCGTCAGCCCTTCCACACGGTCTATCACTTCACCGAACGGATACACCCCGCCAAAAATTCCCGCTTTCAGCTTGTCCACGCTCATGCGGTATCCCTCGCACCGCAAAATCTCGCAGGCATCCGCCAGCGGCAGGGTAGGGGTTCTCACATCCTCGATCCGCATACTGCGCACCGCCTTTCTTTTTTCTCTCTGGTGCCGCGTGCTGGTATCGGACCAGCCGTGCAGGGCAAATGCCCAAGCCCTGCACGCCGACCTCGGCGCGGCTCATATAAACCCCGGCGTGAACAGGTTGCCGGGGCGGGGTGTAGGCTCTGTCCGTTTCACATTGCCCTTGCCCCTGCACTTTACCCGTGCCAGGTGCCGACAAACTTTCCCCCACTGTCAGCCGCGGGATGGCCCCGCCGGTCCTCATGCGGGCACGGCGGCGGCATAATAGTGCCGGTCTTTCCCGGCTGTCAGCCATGTGGTTATAGAGAATAGGAGGTTTTCTGCGGGTCCACGGCTCTGAACCGTGCTGCAAACGCCGTCGCTAAGCGCCCCGCCCATATTCCGGCGGCCTCCCGCCGGGGATCAGTCCTCTAAAATGTCGTCCATCCTCGCTCATTCCGGCTCCACTCTCCTCGGCAATGTAATCGTTACACCCTCGCTAAGAATTACTTTATCGTCTTGTTCCAGCACCAGCCGGATCATGCCCAGCAAGTCGTCTTTTGCCCGCTCTCGGCCCACCTGTTTTTCCATCACGCTCACAACGCTGCGTGCCACAATGGCCGCGGCCATCATGGACCCGCGCACGCCGCCCTGCGCCATCACGCCAAACCCTGTCGGCGGGTTTCCATTCTTGCCTGTCTCCCACGTCACCTTGATAAAGTTCTCATTCATCATCTCCGCCGTCCTTTCACTGCTGTGTCGCAGCGCCCGGCGCCCCGGCCTGCGCTTCGATTTCTTCATCCGTCGTATCCAGCGCCAGTTTCACTGCGTCCAGCAGGCATTTTTTTGCCTTTTCTTTGCCGCAGTTCTGTGCAATAATGGTTTCACAAGCGTGGCGCACCATAAGGCAGGCTGCCGTTGCTTCCTCCATCGCGCTTGCCTCCGTGTCAATCGCAATGTTCTCCGCCGCCCCGGTTTTCGCGTTATTCTCCCACGAAACCTTTACAAATCGCTCAATCATCGGCTTCACCATTTCTTCCGCACTCCCGGATGATCTCGTCAACCTTCATGATCGCACCGTTGTATTCGGCGCTCCTGCGTTCCTCCTGCACATCTGCCAATAACGTGCCTAACAGGTACGCAGCGGCCAGAACGTTCCGATGCTCGTCCTTTCCGCTTGCAGCGGTGCAAATTCTGTCGTTGTCCTCCTGCCAGTACACAGCCACCCGGTGCCGCTTCGCCCGCTCCGCTTTCCGCTCGGCGTTCTTCTTCGCGGCGATCTCCCTGCGCAGTGCGGCCACCACCTCGGCAGCTTTGCCCTGGCCGTTTTCGTTATCGTACTGGGTTCCGTCCATCTGCTTCATGCCAGGCCAGAAATAGCTGTAAATTCTCCTGCCGTACAGCTTTCGGATGAACACCGGCTCGCCCGCTTTATGTCCGCTCAACTCGTCCAGCAGTTCCGACGCTACCTCTTTTGTCATGCTTTCGTGCTGGCTGTACATCATATCGTCCCTGTCCGGCTTTGCCGCATTGAACAGCGCCGCCAACAGAACGGCTTCTCCAATTCCTTTTACATTCAGTATCATGCCGCTATCCTTTCCAAGTATCTGCACCTCCGGGTTCTTGATTTTCAGTGCATCAAGCCCCAGCCAGTGCCAAGGCCCCAGGCCGCCGCCATCTGGCGGCAGGTCGTCCGGCAAATCGTCGCCGAACATTACCTTTTCCGGCAGCTCGCAGTCCCGCGCCATCTCGTGCCGCAGCGCCGTCAGCCACGCATCAAGCCCATCGTCGCGTTTCAGGCAGCCGGGCGGCTCTAAGCCTATCCTGTCTCCCGGGTGCAGTGCTTCGCCGTCCGGCCCTACATAGCGTACCGTTTCTTTCACGCCGCGCCGCCGTCCTTTTTCGGCTCGTCCTCGTGGGCCGCGCTCACCAGCGCCGCACCCTCGATCATATAGCCGATCTTCTCCTGCGCTTTCTCCGGCAGCTTGCGCAGCGTTTCCAGCATCTTCTTGGTGTCGTTCTCTTTCTCGCTCATTTTTAATTCACCTCTTTGTTTTCTCTCCGCCGCCGTGCTACAATAGCAGGGAAGGAGGTGTAAATTCATGTGGTCCTACAATTCCTCCGCCGGGCCGCTTTATATCGTTCCGCTTTCGGACGGCACATTCGGTATAAAGTTCGGCGGCACCGTCTGGGAATCCTGCACAACGCCCCAAGCGGAAGCCGATAATGTGTTCTGCCGCGTTACCGGCTGTCCCGAGATCGACGCCTTGCAGGAAGTTCCCGCCGATCTTTCCGGCTGGACCTACTCGCCTTTATAAAGGTCTGCGGCCCGGTGCAGGATGGTTTCGGCATCCTGCACGCTCACCCGGTTTTTCTTAAAAAGCCGGGTGATTATTTTTGCCATTTCATCGTTGGCGTCAGTCTTGTTCCGGGCTGTCTCGTAAATGCGCGGGTACGCTTCCATAAACGCTTCACTGTCCAGCAGTTCCCGCGCTATCCTCATAACAAGGCTGCGCTTCAACTCCGGCGTCTCTTTCAATTCCTGCGCCAGCTTTTCCACCGTCAGCACGGTTCTCACCACCTTTATACACGCGGCGCGTGTGTCGTACAGGTTTGTTAAGCGTTTGTTTGTGTTTGCTTAATCAACCCTATACGCCCATTATAGTTTGTTAAACAATCATTGTCAAGCGTTTTTTCAAAATAAATGTTGATTTAACAAACTTAGCGTGCTATAATGGCGTCAGAAAAGGAGGTGAAAACGAAAATGCTTTGTGATCGTATAAAGGAAGTCCGCGAACATACTGGTCTTAGCGCCACGGATTTTGGTGCTAAAATTGGCATAAAAAAATCTTCCGTCAGTTTGCTTGAAAGTGGCAAGAACAATCCGTCCGAGCGCACCATCCTTGCTATCTGCCGTGAGTTCAACGTCAACGAAACATGGCTTCGCACCGGCGCAGGCTCCATGCTGGATGATTCTAAACCGTCCATCCTGGCTCGCCTGTCGGAAGAAAAACAGCTTACCTCTCGTGAGCAGGCCATCGTCTCCGCGTTTATCGACCTGCCGCCCCAGGACCGTGCCGCCATCATGCGTTACATGGATTCTCTTGTCGAGAAATTGTCGCAGGCTCCGCCCGATCCTCAAAAAAAAGACCCCGATACCGCATCTTCCTCCGACGGGTAGACTGATCCGCCGGGCATGTCGTAGGGGGCGGCGTCCTCGACGCCCCGCCCAACAGCAAAAAGGCCAGAACCGCCGCCGGTTCTGGCCTTTTCTATTGCATTTTCTGCTGTTTCGTGTTATTGTTAGAACAACAACTCTGATTATCTCCAAAAAGCCCGGAAATACGGGCATTTCACGGGATATA
>OLPZ01001230.1_pt1 | contig 17464 bp, 20 predicted proteins | sample 1672711 | NCBI WGS metagenome assembly OLPZ01 (sample SAMEA3136716, study PRJEB25190) | human gut metagenome
GTAGATAACCACTTCTTTTTGTCATGTCTGCTACTTAGCATAATGTTTCACACTTGCTCCTCACAAACATATATGTTTACAGCCGCAGTTTAGCATAAAACATGACAATGTCAATATCTTTACATATCATTTATTGTACATAGTATTTGCCAATTATTAGCTTTTAGTAAGAGTATATTCCTGAGCTATTCTAATCATTATACATGATATTTATTTTCATTATAAGTCTAGAATTTTTATAAATACTACCTATACTGGAGAGCTGAACTGAAAAGTTAAATTCCACTTTCGTATACGCAGAATAGAATTTACTATTTCATCAATTTCCAGTTGATTTTACTCTTTCAGAATGTTTTATTTTTCTTATCTGGATGTGTTGCCTCACGGAAAGGAGATCATACCATGGCAACATCAAACAAGAATTTGCATTTAACTGATGACGAACGTAAAATCATTCAACGCGGTATTGAAAATAATTCTTCTAAAAAGTCCATCGCTGATACGCTTGGCAAAGACAAATCTACAATTGGCAAGGAAATCAAAAATCATCGCACTCTCTCTTACAAATCCAAGTATCCTGTCGAGTGCGTTGATGCCGGAAAATGTCCTAACAAGTATTCGCACCACTGTTCTATGGACTGTCCTGCGTTCAAGCCTTTTATCTGTAAAAGACGTGACCGCTCTCCTGGCGCATGCAACGGCTGCGAAAGATACAAGCGCTGCCGTTTTGACAAGTACATGTATGATGCGTCTGCTGCACAGAAAGAATATGCTGAACTGCTCTGTGATGCACGTGCAGGTGTCAACGCTACAGTCAATGAAATCAGAGATCTCAGACTTCTTATCAAGCCTCTTCTGGAACAGGGACAGTCTCTCTACGTCATCTGTCAGAACCATCCAGAGATCAAAGTATCTGACAGGACACTGTATACGTATATCGAAGACGGTGTATTTCAGGATGCCGGCGTTTCTATCACCAATCTTGACCTGAAAAGAAAAGTACGCCGCAAGATTCCGAAAAATAAAAGAATACCCATCAAGAATGGCTGTAATTCTGTAGCCCACATAATTAAATTACCAACAGAACTTGCAGCTGCACCAATCGCAGGCGCACATAATACACTCAAACCAACACCGGCAAGTATTGTTGCGGTAGGTGTGACTAGAATATCTACTTTTGTTTCTTTGGAAACTAATTTACCAACTTCACTTGCAACAATCGCAATCAGGTATACAGCTAAAGGTCCTCCAGCACCACCTAATTCATTCGCAGAAGCACCAACCGCAATCAATGAGAATAATACAAGCTGTGGTGCATGTAATGCATAGCCAATCGAAGCTGCCATTGTAGGTCCAGCAACACTGCTTGCATATGTGCCAGCATTGACTAAGAATTCAATGCCTGTCTGTTGTCCTAATGTCTTAATGATTGTTCCAATCAATAAGCTTGCAAATAAACCTTGTGCCATTGCACTCATCGCATCAATACCATAACGATGTGCTGAGATAATGACATCTTTCTTTTCAAAAAAAGATTTAATCTTATCCATTTTTTACCCCTTTGCGTAACTATTAAACAACGATATATACATAAATGCAATAGTCAAATTGACAATTTATTTAAAGTCATTTTGACAATAACTTTGTTATGCAAAAGAAAAGATATCACTTCATGGATACCTCATCTGTTTCTTAGTTTTCGATCTACAAATGCAGCTGCAGAGATTGCCGCAATATTTCCTTCACCAGCAGATTTAATAAACTGATATGGCAAACCAACAATATCCCCTGCCGCAAAGATACCAGGAATATTCGTTTTCATTTCACGATCTACTTTTACAGCATTACCTTCTACCTGTAATCCAGGAACCAACTGTGTTGGAAATTGTGCCGCTCTTAATACAAACACACAATCTGCAGAATATTCATTCTGATCCGTCACTAAAGTATTTGCTTTCATCATACCTTTGATCTCAACAGGTTTTTCATTCACCACAACAATATTGTCATGCTTGAACGCAATCTCACCCTTATACAAAGGAATATACTTCACAGAATTACATACTTCACCAAGGAATTCAGCTTCACTTTCTTCTTCCTTTGAACCACCAATGACAATTACATCTTTTCCTTTATATAAAGGTGCATCACATGTTGCACAATAAGAAACACCTCTGCCTAAGAATTCACTTTCTCCGCTATATGGTTTTCCCGCAACAACGCCACTTGCCAGAATTACGCTTTCAGCTTCCACCATTTCATTATTACTTAACTGTAATGCAAAATAGTCGCCCATTGCATATACTGTTGTTACTTTACATTCTGTAATTTCAATTCCAGCATCATGCATTTGATTCGTAAATGCTTCTGCCATCTGTTTTCCAGTTACATTTGATAAGCCAAGATAGTTTGTAATTGGATGATCAATTACCTGCATCTTGTTAGATAGATCTTTTATGCCAAAGACCTGAATGGATTTATTTCTATTTTTCGCAGTCAAAGCTGCTTCTAGTCCTGCAGGACCACTGCCAATAATTGCGATATCTACTCTTGTCATATATTTTTCTCTTCTTTCATTTTTAATTGTACATTTCTGCCACTATTTCGCAAGTTTCATGCTCGTTTCTATTGTGTTCTTGTATAATGGTTTGCATTAAGAGGGAAAAAGATATGAATTTAATTACACCTGAAAACTATGAACCAGTATTGTCTGTCATGCAGACACAAGAAGCAATCAAATATATTCGTGATACATTCCAGAGAGAATTCGGAAAAGAACTAGAATTATTAAGAATTTCTGCACCTTTGTTTGTTACAAAATCTTCTGGTTTGAATGATAACTTAAACGGAATTGAAAGACCTGTCAGCTTTGACATTCAGGAACTGCCTGATGAAAGAGTTGAAGTTGTTCAGTCTTTAGCAAAATGGAAAAGATTTGCGTTAAAGAAATACGGCTTCAAGGAACATGAAGGTCTTTATACAAACATGAACGCAATCCGCAGAGATGAAATCATAGATAACCTGCATTCCGTCTATGTAGATCAGTGGGACTGGGAAAAAATCATCACAAAAGAAGAAAGAACAGAAGAAGTATTAGAAGCAACAGTCAAAGAAATCTTCAAAGTAATCAAGCATATGGAACATGAAGTCTGGTATAAATATCCAGAAGCAGTATGTCATTTAGCTGATGAAGTATATTTCATTACTTCTCAAGAGCTAGAAGATCGCTATCCAAATTTATCTGTCAAAGACAGAGAAAATGCCATCACAAGGGAACATAAATGTGTATTCATCAAACAGATTGGTCATCCATTAAAAAGAAGCGGAAAACCACATGATGGAAGAGCTCCTGACTATGATGACTGGAATCTCAATGGAGATTTATTATTCTGGCTGCCTTCTTTAAATCGTGCACTTGAAATATCTTCTATGGGTATCCGCGTGGATGAAGACTCTATTGTTTCTCAATGTAAAGCATCACATTGTGAAGGTAGACTGACGCTTCCTTATCATCAAATGATTCAAAACAAAGAACTGCCATACACAATTGGTGGCGGTATTGGTCAATCCAGACTCTGCATGCTTTTATTAAATAAAGCACATGTTGGTGAAGTACAAGCTAGTATCTGGCCACAGAAAATGATTGATGAATGTGAAAAGCACAATATCCATTTGTTATAAAATACTAGATTTAATTGAAGAAATCGAAAGTGGGGTATTCAGAATTTATGAAAACAGAAATCAAAATTGAAAATATCAGCAAATCTTTCGATACTCAGCAAGTACTAGATCATATAACTATGGATTTCCAACGTGGATATATTCACTTATTGAACGGTAATAATGGCTGTGGAAAAAGTACTATGTTGAAAATCATGTATGGTTTGATGATTCCAGATGAAGGAACAGTTTACTGGAATGCAAAAGATATCGAAAAAAGTAGAAATGAATACTTAAATCATATTGGCATTGTTACGGCGGATGATCGTTCTTTGTATCATAAATTATCCGCATATGAAAATCTGTATTACATTGGCAGAATCCAAAACATTCCAAAGAAAGAACTCGACGAGCGCATTGTTTCTTTACTAGATCGATTACATCTAAAAAATGATAAAACACTGGTAGAAAACTTTTCTACAGGAATGAAAAAGAAAGTCATGGTAGCACGTGCATTCTTAAATGATCCAGATATTATATTTGCTGATGAAGTTATGAATGGTCTAGATAAAGATACATGCATGATTGTTGAAGATATGCTGCAAGAACATGTTCAAAATGGGAATACTGTATTTCTTGTTTCCCATACAGGTATCCACAATACCAATCACGTCAAAAACTATTTGATAGAGGAAGGAAAGATCAAAAATGTTGAATCATTTGAAGAAATTTCTGAAGGTTGATCTTCGCTACAAATGGTTATTGATCAATCTTGTTTTTGGCACCTTTTTTATGATTGCACCTTATATTTATATGGTTTGCCCCGATCAGCAGGTACTCACATTAAAAGGTATGCTATGCTGGTTTGGACTAAATCAAGCTTTTTTTGGTATTGGTGGATTCATGGAAGAAGAAAGAATGGATGGCACTTTTACAAACCTGTTTCTATACCCCGTGCAATTCAGACAATATTTCATTGCCAAAGCATTACAGATCGGCATTGAAAGTTATTTTATTTCATTACTACAGATTTTTTTCTTTTCTCTCTGCAATGTTCATATTCCTGATCTTCTACATTTTATTGTTATTTTATTGATCAATGACATTATCACAGCGAATATGGGAATTCTATTCCTTGGTTTCACTCTGAAATTCAGAAAGCTTGGATCAGTCAATGCACTGGTTCAACAAATCATTGGTTTTTTCAGTGGATATTCCACGGACATCAAAAGATATCCACAAATCATTCAGTTTGTATCATATGTCATTCCATTAACATATACGATTTCTTTAGCAAGAAACAATACATTTACTATTCACCCATTGTGGTTACTCATTCCTGCCATTCTTTCTTTTGCATTTGCACTGTTTGGCTATGCAATCATTCAAAATGATATTTCAACATTAAGAAAAAGAGGAGATACAGAACAATGGTAAAAGCATTCACTCTTCTACAGATGGAACTGAAGGAAAAGTTTCGATATAAAATTGAAATCTTCTCTGCTAGTACTGATGCTATATTGCTGATATTTCCTTCGATTGCCATTCTTTTATTCGGAAATCTAGAAATATCTGGCATTCAAAACAAAACAGAATATATACAATACATGTTGTTTTCATTAATTCTTTGGCAATTTGTGGAAAATATGTGGTCAGCAGTATTTGAAATCCGTCGAAAGCTAAAAGAAGGAAACTTTGAATATATGATGAATATGCCTTTGAAAGGTATCCATTATGTATTTGGATGGGCTGTCAGTAGTGTTGTTTCCATTGTATTTGAAATGATTCCATTGATTGTTATTTTCGTGCTTACTTCGTTTCATTTACTCACAGTAAAAAGTATTCTTTTCTTTTCAGGAATTGCATTGATGATGGCTTTTGGAACATATGGATTTGCAGAAATATTAATGGGATTTGCGATTTATTTCAAAGAAGCAGATCAATTCATTTCTTTAATCGCAAATATTGCACCTTTTTTAGGAGGTCTCTATTTCCCTGTCATTCAATTACCCACTCCGTTTCTTACCATTTCTCTTTTCTTTCCATTTACCTGGGGTCTAGATCTTGTAAGAAACCTCTTATTTGGAAGTTCTCTCATTCTTCCATTGCATTATGAAATCATTGCATTTGTAATTGTAAATATACTTTATACATTCGCTGGAACAAAGATATATGATGCAATGATGAAAAAAGCAAGAAAGAATGGATTATCTAAATTCTAACTACAAAAAAATCCACCAACCGGTGGATTTTTTCTTAGTCAAACATGTAAACCTGTGTGCTTTCTAGATCTGTAATATTGAATGTAACTGTATATTCATTTAATTTTGCTTTCGCTCCTGAGTAAGCACTATTAAATTCTCCAGCTTCATATGCTTCATCGCTATATTCTAGTGTTTTTACTTCAGCCGTTTCTACATGCATAATATACCATGCTTTGCTGTGAACTAAGATTGTTCCTTTGCATCCTTCTTGAATCAAATTAGAAATCGTTCTTCCATCTGTCATAACAACAGTAATTGTTGCCTGATCTCCACTTTTTTCAACTTTCCACGCATGTATTGTTGACATAGAAGGTGTACCATCGTCATTTACTGACATTACTTGTGCAAGTTTAGCATCTTCTTTTTCTTCATATCCAGCTTTTTCAGTTTCTGCTTTTGTCGCTAAATCATTAGAAACTACTTCTAAATCTGTCATCGCTGCATCGTAATCATCACCACTTAATACTGTTCTTGTAGTAGATGCACCTGTAACTGTATCTGCTTTTACAGTTTGTGTTGTAGAAATTGTTTTAGCAGACTGTGCTGTAGAAGAACATCCAGCTAGTAAAACAGCACATAGAATCATTGAAATTGTCTTTTTCATTTTTTTCTCCTTTTCGCAAATTATTTTAGTACGTTTGTCCTAATTGTCAATTTATTATTTTATGTTAATTTGTTATTTTTGTGTTAAATTAAAAACATGAAAGAAAATATTAAAACAGAAATCCTAGAAACTTCTCGACAGCTTTTTAATAAGCATGGATTTGCATCTGTGCCTATGCGTAAGATTGCAAGTGAATGTAATATTAGTGTCGGAAACTTAACATATCATTATCCTCACAAGCTAGATATCTTATGTGCTCTAATGGAAGATATTCAGCCTAAACTGGAAGTGTGTGATATTCATTCTCTAACTTCACTTATTTCTTACTTAAGGCAGATGATTGAGGGTATCAAAAAGAATGCATTCTTCTTTACAATATCTGACATGCAAAGAATAAATGAAAAATGCTTTGAAATTAATGCAGAAACCATTAAAAAACTCCACCAAAATCTCATCACATCTTTAAACAACTTACTTGAAGATGGTATTTTACAGGTACAGAATGCAGATGATATCTTTGAAGATATTGTATCTTTCTGGATGCTTTCTCATATTACATGGACAAATGAAGACTACCAGAAGAGTGTCTATAAGCAAACAAATCTGTATCAGTTTCTTTTACAACATCTAACACTTCTCTCTCCTTATATGACACAATCTGGAAAAGATGAATACAAAAAACTGAAAGAAAAACTACAAAACGAATCCGTTTAATAAATATCCACCGGCCCAGCCGGTGGTTTTTCAGTTTCGGGCATAGCCCTGCTCTCAAAGTTGCGCCTTACAGCGCTAATGTGATCTGTGGCATACATTTATTTTTTATTTCCCGTAAACGGATCTTCTATCTCCAGTTCTAGCTGCTCGGCTATTTGATCCTCCTTCAGCTGATTCTGAATATATTCCTGTATCTCTTTCGTGTTTTTTCCTACTGTATCCACATAATAGCCTCGACACCAGAATTCTCGATTCCTGTATTTGAATCTTGCATTTGCCCATCTTTCATATATTATCTGACTGCTTTTTCCTTTCAGATAGCCCATAAAAGATGAAACACTCATTTTAGGTGGTATTTCCAACAGCATATGCACATGATCTATACATACTTCTGCTTCTATGATTGTTACACCTTTCCACTCACACAAATCTCGAAGTATTTTTCCTACTTCAATCCTTCTTGCGTCATAAAATGCTTTTCTTCTATACTTCGGTGCAAACACCACATGATACTTACAATTCCATTTCGTGTGTGATAGACTGTGTAAGTCATTAGTATATTTTGACATTATAAATCCTTGTATTCTCGTTTGTAGTTTGCAGACCACTCACGATTTATACGCAAGAAGGATTTATTTTTCATTATCTCTCCGCTAAAGCTTTGCCTGACCCCAAGACTATCTTGGGTTTTTTTAGCCAATTAACACAGGATAAACATAAAACATGTATCTGTGTTCAAAACTTTGGAACAACGATTGCTCAAGAAGATCTTCCACACGTATTTGATCGCTTTTATCGCAGTGATAAAAGCCGTACAAATGAAACGGAGAGCTTTGGTTTAGGACTCGCCATCACAAGAGAAATGGTCAATAAAATACATGGTGAAATTTCTGTTACGAGTAATCCACAAAAAGGTACAATATTTACAGTCACATTCCAAAGATAAAAAAAGGCTTGTCACAATCGCGGACAAGTCTTTCTCAGGGAATTATAGAATTTCAATAAACTTCTTTGTTTCTTCTTCTTTCTTTGCTTCTGTTGGTAATTCAATCTTTAAAATACCATTTTCGAAGGAAGCATGAATGTCTGAATCCTTGATAGCATCAGATACATAGAATGTTCTACTGCAAGAGCCATTGTATCTTTCCTGACGAATAACTCTACCCTTAGCATCCTTTTCTTCATTGGATTCATTGTGTTCAACAGCGACTGTCAAGTTACCATTGTAAAGAGAAATCTTAACGTCTTCTTTCTTTACACCAGGCACTTCAATATCAAGAATATATTTTCCATCTTTCTCATGAATATCTGTCTTCATTAAAGTATTGTTGCTCATAACTGGAGCTCTGAACATGTCATCAAACATATCATCAAATAAATTTGCATTTCTACGGTCTAAATATCTCATATTTTTTCCTCTTTTCTAAGACCCTTTCGTCTTACAAGTATTAATATACTCTTCGTTTTAGCAGAGTCAATAGTAGAGTGCTAAATATTTTAAGTTTTTTAATAATATTTTTTATTTTTGTTTAAATTATATGCATAAATAAAAGCTTGTTTGATTTAGCACATTTTTGCATTAAGTGATAATAAATTGCTATTCATTTTCTGTATACAATATATGTATCATTGCTATTGTACTTCTTTCTTTTTTCAACATATACTCAAATCGGCAAAGGAAAATAAAATGAAAACAAGAAAACTAGGTAACATTGAAGTATCAGAAATCGGAATGGGATGCATGGCTTTCTCTCATGGATATGGCGCAATTCCTTCTAGAGAATATGCAATGGAAGCAATTCGCAGTGCCTATGATCATGGATGCACATTCTTTGATACTGCAGAAGTATATGGAAATGTTTTATATTATGAACATCACAATGAAGAAATCGTTGGAGCAGCATTGCATGATATTAGAGAAAATTGTGTCATCGCCACAAAGCTTCACATTCACGATGATGAAGCCAGTGAAGATATGTATGATGTATGTAAAAGACATCTGCTTGCTTCATTGAAAGCATTAAATACGAACTATGTTGATCTTTACTATCTGCATAGAATCAATCCAGAAGTGCCCGTTAAAAAGGTTGCTGAAGCGATGGGAAAACTCATTGATGAAGGTTTGATCAGAGGTTGGGGTTTATCCCAGGTTGAAGAATCTACAATCAAACGTGCACACGAAGTTACACCTGTATCGGCAGTACAGAACCTGTACAACATGTTAGAAAGAGATTGTGAGACGAATACTTTCCCATATTGTTTAGAACATAATATTGGTGTTGTTCCATTTTCTCCAATTGCTTCTGGCTTTCTTTCTGGAAAGATCACAAAAGATACAGCTTTTGAAAAAGAAGATGATGTTAGAGTATTTGTTCCACAGCTCAAAAAAGAAAACATTGAAGCAAACCAGCCAGTCATTGATTTATTGAATCAATACGCAGCGTTAAAAAATGCTGCAAACGCACAGATTTCTATAGCTTGGATGCTTCATAAATACCCTAATGTTGTACCTATTCCCGGTTCTAAGAACAAAGAAAGAATTATTGAAAACCTGGACGCAAACACCATAACATTAACAGATGAAGAATTTCATACTTTAGAACAAGCTTTAAATTCCATCAAAGTATATGGTCATCGCGGAAACGTTCAATTCCAGGGACAATCCATGAAAAACTGGGGAAAGAAATAATCAACAAGTCATCAAGAAGAAGAGACAATCTTTTTCTTTTTAATTATTATAAAGGCGGCAGAATAGCGTCTAATCCGATATTAATTTTTAGATTAGACGTTGTTTTCTATTGAATTGCACATTTTAAGCGTCTATAATTAACTTAGATTTTAGATTAGACGGAGAAATCATATGAAATATATTCCAAGAGCAATTACTCCAATTCTGAAAAAACGAGTTGAGACTAGCAAATGCACTTTACTCACTGGCGCAAGACAAGTCGGAAAATCCACTGTCATAGAAGAAACATTTCCTGCATATACAATTGCCAGTTTTGACGATGTTTTAACACGCCTACAGGCACACGAAGAACCAAATTTATTCTTTTTAAACAATCCATGTCCTCTTTTTATTGATGAAGTGCAAAAAGAACCTGGCATATTAGAAAACATCAAATTAATTGTGGATAATTCAGATGAAAGAGGGCAGTTTATTTTATCTGGATCTTCCAAACTTCAGCTGATAAAAGGTGTTAGTGAATCTCTTGCTGGAAGAGTATCCATTTCTGAATTATCTGGATTATCTTTAAGAGAAATATATGAAGTACCTTTTAACAGACACTTTATTCCTACACAAGAATACATCCAAGAAAGAGAAAAACAGCTTAAATCTTATTCCAATATATGGGAAATTATCCATAAAGGATCTTATCCAGAACTATATGTCATTGATAGAGACTGGCAAGAGTTTTATTCATCTTATGTTTCAACATATATCGAAAGGGACATTCATGATTTAATTTCTGCAGACAGTATTACTTTCTCTAAATTCCTTACATGCCTTGCCGCTAGAACAGGTGAAATTCTTAGTTATACAAACATTTCCAGTGAAGTTGGTGTCAGTGAGCCAACTATAAAAAAATGGGTATCTGTACTAGAAAGAACAGGAATCATCTATTTATTACAGCCATACAGTTCTTCCAGTCTTTCACGTGCTATCAAATCTCCTAAAATCTATTTTAGAGATACAGGATTAGTATGCTATCTTACAAAATGGCTCACTGCTGATGCCTTGAAAAATTCTGCAGTAGCTGGCAGTCTATTTGAAACTTTTATTGTATCCGAAATAATAAAATCTTATTCTAATGAAGGAAAAGATTATTCCTTTAGTATCTTCTATTACAGAGGAAAAGATAAAACTTCCAGTAAAGAAAATGAAATAGATATAGTTATTGAAGAAAACGGTGTTTTATTTCCAATAGAAATTAAAATGAGTGGAAATCCAAAAGCATCTATGGCATCAGCTAATACTGTACTAGACAAAATTCCAGACAAAAAAAGAGGTACAGGCATCATCTTATGTCTCATTGATAAAAAGACATATTTAAGAGAAAATCTGATTGCTCTTCCAATAGAATATTTATAAAATAATCATCTTCTAATAACTTTATAGTTAAATTCTATAATATTGATGAAAAACGAATAGGGGCTATTATCATGGAACTCTTTGATAAATTCAAAAAGTTTGTTGTTGATGAAAGAAATGGTTCTTTATTGATCAAATCTATTTCTTTAGATGATTTTTAAAAAGTATCTTATAATCACTATGTCAAAGGAGATTCATATGGGTGGATTTGGTATTGCAATTCTTTTCAGCTTATTTTCATTTATCTATTTGTTTTTTGTTGCGATAGCTATTGGTGTCATATTGTATTTGCTATACAGTTATGTATTTCAAAGCATTGCATCCATGTGTATGTTAAAAAATATTGGATATGCATATCCATTCACTGCCTGGATTCCCTTTTACCACAAATATTTATTAGGAAAAATTGCAAACAAGCAAATCTTAGGTGCCATCTCAGGTGTTCTATCATTCATTTCCATTTGTTTATGTGTTCATTTTTATATACATCTAGATTTTGATAGTGTTCTATTTTCTATCTTAACAATCAGCTTCATGACTACTTTAATAATTGAAACTATCATTGCACACCAAATATACAAAACACATACAAAATACGCAGATATATTCACTATATTTACAATTCTATCTTTCGGTATATTAAAACCCATATTCTTATTTATCATTAGAAATATGGGCATATAACAATCAACTGAATCTTTCTATTTTATCCTGAATCTTTTCAAGCTTTTTTGCTGCGCGTAAAGCAATTGCACGTGGTGTCTGCATAGAATCAAACAAGATAAAGATGGCTTCTTCATCATAGTCTATTTTCTCTACTGTTCCATCTTTAAACACTGGATGTCTAACACGATCCCCTTCTTTAAATTCCAGAGAAGATGCACTTGGAATAAATCTTCGATTGACTTTGTCAATGTTATCCAATGCTTTTTGAATATATGCATCACTTGGTTTTTCTGTATATTCCAGTAATACTGGATCAATATCAAAGAGAAATCTGGAAGGAAATCTAGATGTATCTCCAATATTTCTCCCACCGGAATCTGATAAGAATAATCCCTTCTCACTTCTTGTCACCGCAACAAAAGCAAGTCTTCTTTCTTCTTCCATGCCTTCAATTGTTCGTATCTTTCGAGATGGGAAAATACCTTCAACAAGCTGCATGATAAATACATACGGAAACTCTAGCCCCTTTGCCGCATGAATTGTCATCAATCTCACCTTTCCTTTTTCAATTGCCATATCTGCATTTGTAAACAATGAAATATGTCTAAGGTACGATACAAGATCTGTTTCTTCTCCAACGGTTGTTTCCCATTCATAAATGGATTGTTTTAATTCCGCAAGATCATCTAAACGATCCTGTGCACCTTCTGTACGCATCATTTCTTCATATCCAGATAGATCCAGTATCTCACTGAGTAATTCAGATACTGGTTTTTCATTCATATGATCTGTATATGAATCTATCAGTTGAATAAATACCTTTGCTTTTGTATTAGAAAACAAAGCTTCATCTACATTTTCTTTCAAAGCATCATATAAAGATATATGTTTTTCATCTGCATATTCTCTCAAGAATTTCATTCGTTTCTGTCCCAGATTTCTTTTCGGGACATTCGCAATACGCATAAAGGATAAGTCATCTTTATATGCAATCAATCGCAAATATGATAATGCATCTTTAATTTCCATTCTCTCAAAGAATTGTACGCCTGAATAAATCATATACGGCATCTTTTCTTTGATCATTTCTTCTTCTATGACACGCGTTACGTAATGTGCACGATACAATATTGTAATCTCTCCAGGATTTACACCATTCTCATTCAAATGACGTATTTGAGAAATGATCCACTGTGCTTCTTTTCTAGGATTTTCTGCATGATGGACGACAACCTTATTTCGATGCGGAAGCATGGGAATCAAATCTTTTTTCATACGGTTCACATTTTTAGAAACCAGAGAATTCGCAACATCTAAAATTTCAGGTGATGAACGATAATTCTTCATCATCATGATTGTCTGCACACCAGGAAAGTTTTTATCAAAATCAGGCAATGAATTTACACTTGCGCCTCTCCATGTATAGATTGTCTGATCAGGATCACCTACCACAAACAAATTATTATGATATCCACAAAGATTCTTCATCAATTCATATTGTGGAGGGTCAATATCCTGAAATTCATCGATCATGATATATTCCAGTCTCTTCTGCCACTTCAGTTTTATTTCCGGAAACTCTCTAAAAATATACAATGACAAGAAAATCAAATCATTGTAATCTACCGCAAAACATTTCTTCTGCTGGTAAAGATAACCATAGAATAGAATATCATCTGTTTCTGTAGCTTCCATGTATTTCTGATGTAATTGATCAATTGACATTTGAATGAGATATTCATAGTACATTGGTTCTTTGATACATTTGCGCATTTCAAACATATCTCTTGCATTCTTGAATGTCATATCACGCAATGTGAGATTTCTTTCTTCATAGATCATTTTTAGCATTGCATCAATATCACTGTTATCTAAAACAAGGAAAGATTTTGGATATTGAATGGCATAAGAATCTTCCTGTAAGATTGACACACAAAAAGAATGAAACGTACATACAAAGCCAGTATCATTATCATCTGTCAGCTGATGAATTCTTTCTTTCATTTCTGCAGCTGCTTTATTCGTAAACGTAACACAAAGAATATTGCCTGCACGAATTCCAAGATCATTGACAAGATAAGCAAAACGATGTGTTAAAGCACGTGTTTTACCACTGCCTGCTCCCGCAATCACACGAATATAACCTTCTGTTGTCGTAACTGCTTTGATTTGTTCTTCATTTAATCCTTCCAATACATCGTCTACCATAATCATTCCTCAATCTTTACTGCCTGCTAATAAAATTGTATCACATACAGCCTGTCGAAAATGCTTCATTGCTTCCCAATAAAAAAATGTTGTATTCAGCATTTACATACCAAATACAACACTTGTTTTACTCAATTGCAATGTACTTTTCGACTGGTTTTGTTTCTTCCTTCTTTGGAACTTCAATTGTTAATACACCATTTTCGAATTTTGCATGAATATCATTTTCTGTGATATCTTCACCTACATAATAGCTTCTTGATAAACTTCCAGCATATCTTTCCTGTCTAATCAATGAACCATTCTTATCAGTTTCATCTTTATCAAGGCCTTTTTCTGCAGAAATTGTTAGATAGCCATCATTCAGTTCAATCTTCATTTCATCTTTCTTGAATCCTGGAAGATCAATCAGCATTTCATAATGATCTTTCATATCACGGATATCTGTCTTCATTAAATTCTTTTCATGATGTCCAAATAATGGATTGCTTCTTGTAAATAAGTCTGGGAATACATCAAAATCATCATCGAATAAATCTGGTAAATACTTTTTCATAAACAACGCCTCCAATTTTACTAAGCGGTGCTTTTTCAAAGCATCTCTTGTGAGATCTTATTTGATCTTACACTGTTATATATAGTCTTCTTTTTAGCAGAGTCAAGAGGAGAGTGCTAATTTTTTTAAAAATTTGTATACTATTTCTAATAATTCAGAGTCAAAAAATCTTCCAACTGAAAAACCAGGCTTTCACCAGGTTCATTTCATTCACAATATTTTTTCTACACAATACAAATCTAAACGTCTACTCTTCAATAAAGGTAATTCTTCTCTTACCTGTGTTTCATAATCAAGATCAATTTCTTTCAAAAGAATACCTTCTTTTTCATCCAGCATACCTTCAACAGCTCCCCAAGGATTTGTCACAATCGAATGTCCCCATGAAGTATAACCTGTTGATGCATCACGCATTGGTGCACATCCAACCATATACACTTGATTATCTAACGCACGTGTTCGAAAAGAAATCTCCCAATGGGCAGGTCCTGTTGTCATATTAAATGCTGCAGGCACAAAGATTACTTTTGCACCATCATTCACCATCAAACGAGACATTTCCGGAAAACGAATATCAAAGCAGATCATGGCACCCATTGTTCCAAATTCAGTTTCAAATACAGTATCACTGTTTCCTGCCGTTAACGTATCTGATTCTCTAAAACTCTGCCCGTCTTTGACATCAATATCAAACAAATGTGGTTTCCGATGTTTTCCAATTTGTCTTCCCTGACGATCAAATACATAAGATGTGTTATAGATTTTTCCCTGTTGATTTCTTTCCGGCATAGATCCGCCAATCAGGTAAATGCCATATTTCTTTGCATATGAAGAAAGCTGCTTCCATACAGGTCCGCCTTCTTCTTCCGCATATAATGGAAAATTAGCTGTCTGATATGGACAACAAAACATCTCGGGCAAAACTACAAAATCCAGATTTTCATCTTTTAATTGTTCAAGATAAGAGCCAACTGCCTTCACATTCTCCATCTTGTCATGTACTGTTGGCATCTGTAATGCTGCTACTTTGATTTTTGTCATTTTATTGCAGTTTTCCACGGCAGGCAATTGTGAGTTCTTTTTCCACGTCGCCCTTTTCATCAATGAGATACATTCTGTCATAGAGATTCACAACTGGACAAATATGTACTGGAACAATACGTACCTTATCACCAACTTTTACAGAATCATGGAATTTCTTGTTATAGATAATTGCGTGTTCATCATACATGAGATCAATATGTGTATCAGGATAATCAATTAAATTTCCAAGACCTTCTACAGCACAAATACCTTCACTTCTACTCTGCATTGTTAAACCTTTTGCTCCAACATCAAGAATGACACGTTCCTCTGTTGGTTTACTCATGACCGTTGCCAAAACAAATGCATTACAATTCCAAGTATGATTCATTGCATTATCCTGAGATGCATCCATAAATGGATATGTGCCAGGACGGATTTCTGTAATACCTTCTAGAATATCAGAATCATTTGCTAAAGAAGGCGTAGATCCAATCCCAACAATAGAAATATCAAATCCATTCTCTCTACACATCTTTGCAAATTTCAATGTACGTTCTTGTGCAATAACAGATTTCCTACGTGCTGTTTCAATATCTTTTGCACTATAGCTATCACCATCATGAGAGAAGACACCTCTTAAATGAATATGTGGACAATTCTTCAAATAGTCTAATAATTTCTGACATTCTTCCTCTTCCACAATACCAGAACGACGCTCACCTACTTCAATTTCAATTACGCATTGCGCAGGCATTGATGCCTTTTCAAATGATTTTTCTATAAGTTCTGCCTGTGCGATAGAATCCAAGCCAAACTTGATATCAATTCCCTTTTCAGCAAGCTTCTGAATTCTCTGATACTTCTTTTCACCAACAATTTCATTGGCAATCAAAATATCTTTTAACCCAGCTTCTGCCATCACTTCTGCTTCGCCAACTTTTGCAACCGCAATTCCTTTACATCCAAATTCCTGCTGCTTAAGTGCCAATTCTGGTGTCTTATGTGTTTTTGTATGTGGTCGAAGGTTCACATGATGACGATCTGCGTAGTCTTGCATCCGACGCATATTTTCTTCCATACCCTTACGATCAACTACCAATGCAGGTGTATCTAATTCCACATAATTATTCATAAACAATTCTCCTTTTAGTCCATCGCTACAACAGCTTCAATTTCACAAAGACATCCATTGTAAAGATTGTTTGTGGGAACAACAATACGAGATGGCTTGTGCTCACCAAAATACGATGCGTATTCTTCATTTAGATCGCCCCAATATTTTGCATCAGGTAAATAGACGCGACATTGAATCGCTCTATCTTTGGAAGCGCCCGCAGCCTGAATCACATAATCAAGATTCTTTAAAGCCTGTCTTGCTTCTTGTTTAATACCACCTTCTGGTACTTTTCCAGTTTCAGGGTCAATGGATAACTGTCCAGAAATATAAAGGACGCCATTATAAATCATTCCTGGTGTGTAATGTCCTCCATCTCTTACAGAATATTTTGTTTCTACTTTTTTGATTTCATTCATTTTGTTGTTCTTCATATACTTTTTTCTATAGCTAATATAGAACTTTTTCTATGTGTTTTCAATATGAACATGATAGATTCATTATTTTTTAACTGTATTTGTAATATAATGAATTATAGAATTATTTATATATTTTTATA
>OLPZ01001232.1_pt1 | contig 17457 bp, 16 predicted proteins | sample 1672711 | NCBI WGS metagenome assembly OLPZ01 (sample SAMEA3136716, study PRJEB25190) | human gut metagenome
CCCATTTTCCCGGCCAGAATCTTCGGATCTTCAGTCCCATATTTTTCACTGATGCGCTTCGCCCATTCCCGTCCGCAGGCATTTGCTTTCACAGTGTACGCATCTTTTTCCTGTGACGTAAACTTTCGCTCCAGGGGTTCTCTTGCAAATGCATAGCGTCCCCACGCTTCTTCTGTCACACCCTCCAGTGTCTGCACCATATCTTTCAATGGAATTTCCGGAAACTTTTCTGGTTCTTCCTGTACATTTCTGCCTGCCAGCGCATCCAAAAACCGGTTTCTTTTACCACTCTTGTCCATATTGCTGCATATTCCCTTCTATTATTACAGACTGTTTTTCGCTCCCACAATGATCACATCATCAGATGGATTGATCATCTGCATCTCAACTTCCATCAGCATCATAATCTTATCCAGATCAACAGATCCTGAAAAATCCATCACCCGGGCTCCGGCGCAAATATAGTAATCCGGGCGCAGGATGGCATCCTGCTGATAAATCGCCAGTTCTTCCCACATCTGAGAGACCACATTCCGGTAGCTTCCCGCTTTACAAAGAAGAGCTTTTCCATCATTTCTCTGCACTTTGATAAATCCTTTTTTATCCAGAATACGAACCGGATGTTTTCCTTTTCCTTCTATAGCAAATACATAGAAGTTCTTTGTTGCACATTCTTCATTTACTTCTGACGGAGCAACCTTCAAGTCTTCAGCCGCCAGTTCTCTTGCTTCCTTAGCTGTACACTCTTTTAAGAGGTCCGTTGTCTTAACTTCTGTTGATCCAAGGGCAATGGCTGTCAGTTTTGATGTCTGCGGATCGATCTCAATATGTACATCTACGCTGTCTGCTGCCGCACCACTTTCTACAGCCTTATCAATTGCCTCAGCTTTGATGGAGCGGATATCTTCCGGTGTCGGGTTCGGAACAACACGTTCTACAACGTCTCGTACCATTGCAAGCGCAACTCCGATAGAAGAAATAACTTCTGCATTGTCCGGGATTGAATAGCGCAGTCCCATTTTATCAGAACAGAATCCGATAAGAGCCGCTGCTCCTCCACCAACTCCGACCAGACTGATCTGGTCTTTTTCCAGACGGTATTTGTCAGCCAGATCCATAATGATCGGCTCAATCTTTTCGTAAGCCCTTGTCAGGATCTGAGTTGCAACTTCTTCTACAGTTTTTCCCATGTAATCTGCCAGTGGCTGCATTGCCTTTCTTGCTGCATTTGCATTTCCATATGCGAAATATTCCGGCTTAATAAGACCAAGCACATTGGCTGCACATGTATTCGTAATGGTGATACGTTTTCCATTCTTTAATTCGATTGCAACATAGTCCTCCGGATCTCCTTCTTTCGGGCTGAAGAATACAACTTTCGGATCTACGATTTCTTCTTCCGGTGTAAATACTGCATAATCAAGACCTGCGATATGTGCGGAACGTGGTCCTACATCTTTTACTCCGTTCTTATCTGCACGAACCATACTTCCTCCGGCAACACCGAGAACTCGTACATCTAAGCTGCTGATATATGTACGATGTCCGCCAACTACAGAATAATCGATAGCAGGACGTCCATCTTTGATAACACCGATATTGGTCGTTGTTCCACCTACTTCAAAGTATACACCATTAGAAGCACGCAGATACATCAGACTTCCCATAACAGATGCAGCCGGACCGGATAACATGGTCAGTACCGGACGTTTTTTCATCTCACTGATCTCCATAACTCCACCGTCACCACGCATGATCATCAACGGAACTTCAACACCTGCACTTTTAACACTTTGCTCTGTAGAGTTTGCAGTGTTAAGCATTTTCGGAAGAATAGACGCATTGATCGCTGCTGTACGGGTACGTCTTGTCAGTCCGTAAAGTTTTGTGATCTCACTGGCTGCTGTTGCTTCAAGTCCCATGCCTTTTGCAATCTTGCAGATGCCAGTCTCATTTTCCATATCATCCACGCCGAAAGACTCACTGGCAACGATAACCTCTGCGCCATCTCCAACTAAAGATTTAATCGTGTCTGTCACAGCCTGGTCGGACAGTTTTTCATCACAGATGTAACGATTCTTAAGACGGATAAAACGTCCGGACCCAAGATTGATGTCTTTCATATTTGTCTGAGCTTTTGCAATGAGTCCGCCGATTCCTTTCGGACCGACACCAACAACACCAACCTTTGCAACGTCACCTTCGATTAAGGCATTGGTTGCCTGGGTCGTAGAATGTGCTACGAAAATGACATCTTTCGGGTCAATATTATTTTCCCGCAGGCAATTCTGAAATGCTGCTACAACACCGGCTGCTACGCCTGCTTTATCATCGTGAGTTGTCTTTACAGAAGATTTTCCAATTATTTCATGTGTGGCATTGTCAATGGCAACCGCTTTTGTATGTGTTCCACCTACGTCAATACCCATACGTACTTTTCTATCACTCATTTTTTCACGCCCTCCTTAACCGAACATAACATATGTGATCGCCTGCATAATGATACATACAAGCCATGCATATGGCAGTGTCATCTTCAGATGTTCTCTTGTGGATACTTTTGAGTAGCTTACTCCCCATGCGATCCAGCTCTGTGTCATACAGATTGATACATTCATTGTAATAGAAGGAATGACCATCAGTGCATACAGATATGGTGTTGGGAATCCGATTCCTTTCAGGATTCCAAGTGTTGCAGCTCCGCAGCCGAACAGTGTAAATGGTCCACGGAACAGTCCAAGTGGCGCAAGAATTGCAAATACAATGCTGATAACCAGTGTATTATTTGGAATAATATTTCCAAGAAGTGCATTAAAATATGGCACGCAAAGCTCCGCTGCTTTGTTGAACATCGGAATCATAAGCAGGAATCCTACCAGCGGTGCAGTGTCAACAACACCATCATAGAAATCCTTATTCAGTACACGGCATGCACCGCGAAATGATGTCAGTTTCTTACATACGAATAATGCGTAGAAACTTCCAATTGTAAATCCAAGAATGATCGGTACATTAAACACTACAAGAAGTACAACCGGAATGATCGGTGCGATCAGAGCAATTGTCGGAACATATCCCGGGCGGGCTTTTCTTGCTGCAGATGCGCTCCATGCATGAACGGTTTTCTTCTTTCTAAGTGTCACAACACACATAACAATTACTACAAGAAGCTGTACTGCAACTCCGATGATTGCCCAGTGAAGACGTGCAGGATCATCATAAGTGATGAGCTGTTTTCCATCTTCTCCAAGGAAGAATCCAAGGAACTGTCCGGTAAGTACCGGATTTAAATACATTCCGGCTCCGACACTCATCATGAAGGATCCGATGGAAAGTGTCTTAGGAATACCAAGACTCATAAGGATTGGAAGAATGATCACTCCAATCGCTACAACGGCACCTGCGCCAAATAATGTTGAAAAGATTGCTGTTGTAACTGTAGAAAGTAATACACAGATGATAACCGGTTTGTCTCCACCAAGCTCAACCGCTTTACGGATCAGTGCATCTGCAATACCTGTCTGAAGAAGAACACGTCCAAACCATGCACCAAATACAACATTTACAAGTACATTTCCCCAGCCTTCCGGACCGGACTGGAAAACTTTTGTAATTGCATCAACAACACTGATATCCGTGATTCCCGGATAAGAACCAATAAATTCCGGATTTGTCGCAAATGTATTTCCAATAAGTGGAAGCACTGTCCAAATAATTGCCATAATCAGCATACCCATCATCAGGTTACCGCCGCGCACTGCGTATACGGCCAACCCTACAAATGAGATGAGCAGCAGGATTCCAATAATATATTCCATGATATTTCCTCCTGTATCAAAGATTCTTTATGATTTCTATAACCTCTTTTAAATTCGAAACTTTCGCATCCCACAGGCCTTCTTCTTTCTCAGGTGCCGGGGACAGATCTGGGATTACAATCGCTTTGCAGCCAGCATTTTTTGCAGCCTTCAGACCATTTGGGCTGTCTTCCAAAACAAGACATTTCTCAGTCGGAACTCCCAGCGTCTCTGCCGCAGCTATGAAGATATCACCGGCAGGCTTCGCTGCCTTCACTTCATCGCCGCACACTGATGCACTGAAATAATCTGTTACATTTGCCATATCCAGATAACCCATCGCTTTCTTGCGGTTTGCCGAGGTTGCGAGCGCCGCCGGAATATTTTCTTTTTTCAAATACTCCAGCAGCTCCACCAGCCCTTTCTTTACCGGAAGCCCATTCTTATCGATCCATTCTTTTGCATATACCGTCCGAAGCGCAAATGCTTCATCATACAGCTCTTCACTTCCAAATGCTTCTTTGAAATGTCTTCGCTTTTCTTTTTCTCCGGTTCCGCGAAAAGAAGCGATCAATTCATCTTTCATATGAATGCCAAGCTTTTTTCCTGCATATTTCCAGCCTTCGTATCCGATTCTTTCCGTATCGAACATAAGCCCGTCCATATCAAAAAGTACTCCCTGAATCATTGTTTCTTCCTATTCTATATTTCCTAATTATTATTACATCTTCAGAACAGATTCCCATACTTCTTCAACAACCGGGATTCCCTGTTCTTTGTTCTCTTTGATGTTCTTAAGCTCTAACTCTCCCGGATAAAGAACTTCTCCGTCCTCTTTGATCGGCTCAGAAGATTTCACATCTGCAAGAATCTCATCTACAATTGCATCTGTCTGCTCCACTGTGTTGAACTTTGTAGGATCTACTGCAATCATAATCTGAGTAAGTCCAATCTCGTCACCGAATGTTCCGATTTTTGATACAGAGTTTCCATCTGTAAGAACTGTTGCAATCAGATCCAGCACGATGGAAAGTCCACTTCCCTTCCAGTATCCCATCGGAAGCACACGCCATGTCTTCTCGATTTCTGAAGGGTCTGTTGTGAGTTCTCCCTTTGTATCATATCCTCCCGGCACCGGAAGTTTCAGTCCTTTCAGACGACAATCTTCAATCTTTCCATAAGAAAACTGAGATACAGCACAGTCGATCATTGCATGTTCCCCATTAGAACGAGGCACTGCCATGATCAACGGGTTATTTCCGATCTTGCGGTTCAGTCCACCCCATGCAGGCATGTTCGGCATTGTATTAGACCAGCAGATTCCGATACAACCATGATCTGCTGCAAGCCAGCCATATGTACCACCACGCATCCAGTGGTTATTATTTCCAAGAGCTACACAACCAATTCCATTCTCCTTCGCAAGCTCGCATGCACGATCCATTGCACGTTTTGCATTCAGAGGTCCAAATCCACGATGTCCATCCCAACGTTCAATCGCTCCCATCTTCATCTCACAAGTTGCTCTTGCATTCGGATCAATCTCACCTTTCTCCAGGTAGCTGACAACTCTTGGAAAACGGTTCAGTCCGTGGGAGTATACACCAGCCAGACTGTTCTGTGCGAAAATGATTGCCGCATTCTCGGCATCTTCATGAGTGAATCCTTTTTTCTCTAATACTCTTGCAAACTCCTGCACCATTACATCATATTGAACTCTCATATTAATCTCCTTTCAATTTTGAGAAAATATTATTGAAAATTTATAGAAGCGCTTTCTTTACTTTTCATTATATTTATTTCACTCGTTTTGTCAATTTCATGCGCATATTTTTATTTTTTTCGGCATTATGTTCAAATTCTAGCATTTATTTTAGTACAAAATAACGATTATTTTTTAACAATCTTTCATATTTTATGCAAGCGCTTTCAGTTTGTTGAAGATTATAAAGAAAAAAACAGAGGTACTTTCAGTTTTTCTTTCTGAAAATCCTTCTGCTTTTTATAGCTCTATCTGCAATCTTTCACCTATATCGTCTTTTTTTGTTGTCTTATGTCAGCTTATGTTGTCTTTCCTTCCACCAATTCCGGCTGGATCACACAGGAAGAGTACACATCCGTCTGTTCAATCAAACTTGTAAGGAGCTGCACGCTCATCATCGCAACCATCTCCGGCTTATTGTCAATAGTCGTAAGACGTGGTTCACAGATTCTTGCATATTCTGAATTATTGTACCCGGTAACCGCTACATCTTCCGGCACTCGAAGTCCGGCACGCAATGCCGCTTTCACCGCTCCCGTTGCTGTAATATCTTCTCCACAGACAATGGCTGTAAATTTCTTATTCTCGGCAATCAGTTTTTCAACCGCTTCGATTCCTCCACCGATACTTCTGTCCGTATCGATCACATATTGCTTCGCGTCACTAACTCCGTGACTTTCCAATGCTTTTATAAACCCTTCACTTTTTAACCTAGCACTGACCGTATCCATATCCTTTAGATAGTACATATCAAGGTGCCCTCTTTTTAGCAGATGTTCCACTGCCAGAGAAACGCCATACCGGTCATCAACTAAGACAGAATAGGAATTCGGCAGTTCCAGTTTTCCATTCGCAAGCACTACCGGTGTATTCTTAATCATATTTCCAATTTCATCTTTTTTGCAAAGTGTATTAAAAATTGAACCGACCAGTACGATTCCGTCTACTTTTTTCTCAAGCATTGTCTTTAAATACTTGGCTGTCTCTTCCAACTCACCACCCGTATTACAGATTGCGACCTCGTACCCTCTGTGGCTAAACTCCCGTTCAATTGTATAAACAGTTCTCGCATAATGCGGCACGCGGATATCCACAGTCAGTACTGCAACCGTCTTCATTGTTTTACTTACCATACCACGCGCAATCGCACTGGGCGTATAATCATGCTTGTCCAATATTGCTTCTACTTTTTTTCTTGTAGCAGCATTCACATTCCCTTTGTTATTCATAACACGAGAAACCGTTGATATAGAAACTCCGGCTTCTTTTGCTATATCATATATATTCATCTTTTTCCTCTTTTCACTGCTTTGCATTGCATACCAAGCTCTTATGAAAGCGCTTTTATACTATGAGGATACGTGATTTCAAAGGGATTTGTCAAGAGATTATTGATGAAAGTAATTTTTCCTGATACCCAGAAGTCCCATATTCTTCAATTGCTTCCGCCAGTGGGTAATTAATTTATCTGACACCTGCATAAGAATACTCCTTTTTTAAATTAATTTTACTATAACACACTAGTCATAAAATCCAAGAACGTCCATGCTGTCTCACTTTTACAACCGTTTTATTCTTACCTCAACTGTAAAATCAATGAATAGAGCAAAAAATGAGACAATCTCATTTTTCAATTACAAAAGAGAGGAGCATTTATATGCCAAAACCAAAGACAGCCACTGGAGAAAAGAACTTAATCAGTAAAAGACTCATCGAGCTTCGTGAGAAAAACCATATGTCCCAGCGGATGCTTGCCCATCAGCTTCAACTGCGCGGCTATGATATGGACAAAAATGTAATTACACGAATAGAAACCAACAAACGTTACGTTACAGACATAGAATTGAAAGCTCTAACTGAGATCTTCAACGTTTCTTATGAATATCTCATTGAGGGAAAAGACATCCTTGAACCTTAACGGATGATAGAAACGGAGGTGAAACTATGGCAAATATTCAACTTGCGGATAATCTACGGCGTTTGAGAAAGCAATATAACTACACACAGGCTCAGATCGGCAAAAAGCTGCATATCACTCATCAGGCTTATTCAAATTATGAAACCGGCGTACGTGAACCAAACCTTCAACTTCTTGCTGAACTATCCTGGATCTATCACACCTCTGTCGACTCGCTTATCACTCAGTACTGCAATGCAAAAAATCCATCATCAGTTGAAGTAAAAAACTATTTCTGTATTAAAATTGAAAATAGTGAAAACGACATTCTTCTTACAAAAAATGAAGTGAATTTACTTTTGAAATACCGTTCTGCTGGGGAAGCTGAACGTAAACTTGCACATGAAGCTTTAGATTTTACTGAACGTTGATTTCTATTTCAAAAAGAACTGAACCCATTGACATTAATTATCTGGGTTCAGTTCTTTTTTATCTCTACTTTCTTCTACGCTGATATTGCATTTCCTGTATACAGCTGATAATACTTACCTTTCTCTTCAATCAACTGGTCGTGTGTACCTCTCTCGATAATCCTTCCCTGTTCAAGTACCATGATACAGTCAGAATTACGAACTGTTGACAAACGGTGTGCGATCACAAAGGTAGTACGGCCATGCATCAGCCGGTCCATACTTTCCTGGATAATACGCTCTGTGCGGGTATCGATCGAGCTTGTTGCCTCATCCAGAATCAATACCGGTGGGTCTGCTACTGCCGCACGGGCAATCGCAAGAAGCTGTCGCTGTCCCTGACTTAAGTTTGCTCCATCTCCGGTGATCACCGTGTCATATCCTTCCGGAAGTCTGCGGATAAATCCATCTGCATTTGCCAGCTTTGCTGCTGCAATGATTTCTTCATCTGTTGCATCCAGCTTTCCAAAACGAATATTATCTTTCACTGTACCAGTAAACAAATGTGTATCCTGCAATACGATTCCAAGAGAATGTCGAAGATCTGCTTTCTTGATCTTGTTAATATTAATTCCGTCATAGCGGATCTTACCATCCTGAATATCATAGAAACGATTGATCAGATTTGTAATTGTCGTCTTACCGGCTCCTGTTGAACCTACGAAAGCAATCTTCTGCCCCGGTTCTGCATATAGCTTCACATCATGAAGGACGATTTTGTCATCATTGTATCCGAAATCCACTCCGTCAAATACAACATTTCCTTTTAACTCAACATAATCAACAGAACCATCCGCCTGATGTGTATGTTTCCATGCCCAGCGGCCAGTACGTTTCTCACTTTCTGTCAGTTTTCCATTCTCTTCTTTCGCATTAACTAATGTAACATAACCTTCATCCACTTCCACTTTTTCATCCAGAAGTGTAAAGATACGTTCCGCACCTGCGAGTGCCATAACAATCGCATTCAGCTGCTGGCTCACCTGGTTGATCGGCATACTGAAGCTTTTATTAAATGTAAGGAAACTTGCCAGACCGCCCAATGTAAATCCACCGACATGGTTAAGAGCAAGTGCACCTCCAACGATTGCACACATTACATAACTGATATTTCCAATCTGCGCATTCATAGGACCGAGGAAGTTTGCATAAGTATTTGCACGGTCTGCGCTTACAAACAGATCCTCATTCAACTTTTTGAATTCTGTCTTACTTTCTTCTTCATGACAGAATACCTTCACAACCTTCTGGCCGTTCATCATTTCTTCAATATATCCGTTGACCTTACCAAGATTCTTCTGCTGCTCAAGGAAATATTTTCCACTCTGTCCGGCAGCTTTCTTTGTTCCCCAGATCATGATCGCAACCATAACCATCGTCACTGCTGTCAGTGGAATATTCAAGATCAGCATACTGATAAATACACTGACAATTGTAAATCCACTGTTGATAATCTGCGGAATACTCTGGCTTACCATCTGTCTGAGTGTATCAATGTCATTCGTGTAGATTGACATAATATCGCCATGCGCATGTGTATCGAAATATTTAATCGGAAGTTTCTCCATGTGACTGAACAGATCATTTCTCATGTTCATCATCATTCCCTGTGTCACATTGATCATAATTCGGTTATAAGTATAAGTTGCCACAATTCCGACTCCATAAAAACAAGCAACTTTTCCGATTGCATGTGCAAGCGGTGTAAAGTTCGGTGTATCACTGGACAATAAGAACGGTGTAATGTATTTATCAATCAAATCTCTTGTGAACATTGTTCCCTGAACATTTGCAATAACTCCTACAAAAATAAGGATGAATACTATAATGCAATGAAATTTATAATCCCGGAAAATATAATCCATCAGACGTTTAAGTAATTTCCCAGGATTTTCCACTCTATTCTTTGGTTTTCCCATTGGTCCGCGCATTATGCTTCACCTCCATTTTCATCAAAATCTCCGCCTCCCTGTGTCTGAGACTCATATACCTCGCGATAAATCTCATCTGACACAAGCAGTTCATCATGTGTTCCGAATCCATGAATCTTTCCTTCATCCATCACAATAATACGGTCTGCATCCTGAACACTGGATACACGCTGTGCAATGATCAGCTTTGTCGTATCCGGAATCTCTTCACGAAATGCACGTCGGATCTTCGCATCTGTTGCAGTATCAACAGCACTTGTACTGTCGTCAAGAATCAGTATCTTCGGCTTCTTTAACAATGCTCTTGCAATACAGAGTCTCTGCTTCTGTCCACCGGACACATTGTTTCCGCCCTGTTCAATATGCGTATTATATTTATCCGGGAAGCGCTCGATGAATTCATCTTCACAGGCCAGTTTACATGCCTGGATACACTCTTCATCTGTCGCTTCTTTGTCTCCCCAACGGAGATTGTCTAAAATACTTCCTGTAAATAAGACATTTTTCTGAAGCACTACAGACACCTGATTACGGAGCACCTCAAGATCATATTCTTTTACATTTTTTCCACCAACCAGAATCTCTCCGTCCGTGACGTCATACAGACGGCTGATCAGATTGACCAGACTTGTCTTCGCACTTCCGGTTCCTCCGATAATTCCAATCGTTTCTCCGGAACAAATCTCCAGATTGATGTCTTTGAGAACCTTCTCTGCACTGTCTTTCTTATAAGAAAAATCTACATTTTTAAATGTAATGCTTCCGTCTGCGACTTCATATACCGGATGCTCCGGATTGTGAATATCTGTTTTTTCATTCAGCACTTCCGCAATACGGCGCATACTTGCCATACTCATGGAAATCATGACGAAAACCATCGAAAGCATCATAAGACTCATAAGAATATTCATACAATAGGCAAGAAGACTCATCAGTTCTCCGGTTGTAAGAGAATCCACAACAATCATCTTCGCACCAAACCAGCTGATTAAAATGATACAGGTATAAACTGTAAACATCATGATCGGCGCATTCCAGATAACATTCTTCTCTGCTTTTACAAAAATATCATAAATATTCTTGCTTGCACGCTTAAATTTACTTGTCTCTTCCTCTTCTCTTACATATGCCTTTACAACACGGATTGCAGAAACATTTTCCTGAACAGACTCATTCAATGCGTCATATTTTGGAAACGCCTGCTGAAAATATGCAGTTGCATGACGGATAATAAAAAACAAAATAATTCCAAGAATCAAGACTGCCACAAGATAAATACTTGCCAGCCTTGCATTGATCGCAAATGCCATCACCATCGCACATACCATACTTGCCGGTGCTCTCATCATCATACGTAACATCATCTGATACGCATTCTGCACATTTGTTACATCTGTTGTCAGACGCGTTACCAGTCCTGCTGTACTGAAATGATCAATATTTGCAAACGAATATGTCTGAATCCGATCAAACATTGCATTTCTCAAATTCTTTGCGAAACCTGTAGAAGCCTTTGCTCCATAACGTCCTCCCGCCATTCCGGCAAGCAGGCCTAAAAATGCTGCTACGATCATGATTCCACCCACTTTATAAATGTGGTGGATATCACCTGTATTAACCCCTTTATCAATGATCGATGCCATCAAAAACGGGATCAATGTCTCAAATAAAACTTCAAGAATCATGAAAATCGGTGTCGCGATCGATGCTGCCTTATACTCTTTTACTTCTTTTAATAAAGTACGAATCATGAATTCTCTCCTCTCATTTTTCTTAGATTGAGATGAACCTTATGAGTCACTCTCAAAAATGCCTGTAATTCTTCTTCGGTAATTCCTTCTTCCAGTTCTGCGTCCATTCGCTTGAAAATCTCTCCAAGCTTTTCGTGACTTTCGCGTCCTGCCTCTGTCAGCATAACCTTTTTCAACCTTGCATCACTCTCAACCGAAGCACGACAGACGAGTCCTTTCTTCTCTAAAGCCTGAATGATATTCGTTACTCCCGAACGGCAGATTCCGAAATACTTCTCTATGTCTTTCTGATAAATCTCTGCATCCTGATGTTCATAGAGATAACGCAAAATCCATCCATGCATAAGGGTTACTTCATCCAACCCTTCCGCTTTTACTCTCGCCTCAAGTAATTTTGAAATGGAACGATCCATTTTATGTACCTGTGGACCGATATGAAAATGTTCTTCACACAAAATTGTAATCCTCCTTTCTATCTTCACACGCAGGAACTGTTTACCAGTGAATTGTTCATTTGTGAACAGTTCCTGCATAAACAAGTTTATCACATTGGTTTTTAATGTCAATAGAAAATATTGAGTTGTCTTCTATTTTTATTTTGCAAAAGAAAAGCTCACAGCTGATCATATACAACCAGCCGTGAACTTTTTATTCTAAGTTTCATAATATGAATCTATATTTACATTCTATCTCTCAGCACATGATACAACTCTGCCTCTGTATAATACTGATAAGGATTCACATAAAGAATTGTCAGGATCCCAAACGTACATGCCCCCAGCAAATTCCAGCCGATAAAGGAAAGATCCAGCACAAACGCATCCCATTTATTCCCCATCATCATTCGTTTGCTCTCCGCAAAAATCTCCTGTCGGCTCATCTCCGGATGGTCGAGCAGAAGATACGGTACCATTGCATATTCATATCCTTTGATCACACCGGGAACAATAAATAACAGTGACCACAATGTAAGATAAATTGTTTTCAGAAGCATCGTCATACGTACTGTCTTATTGCAATCTCTTACCATACGGAAAATATCTTTCACATCCTGTCTTCCGTCTCTTCCATTTTTGAAAAATTTACAACAGCCGACAGTCATTGGATTCCATAGGAAATAGGCAATAGCCAGATATACAATAAATGAAATTACAACCACAACTGCTACAGTTGCTGCAATCCCAAACATTAGAATCGGATGAAAACCTTGTATCGAAGTTTCCACCTCACTATTCTTATTTTTTAGTACATTATAAGAATACGTAAATCCATTTCCCAAAAGAAACGTATAAATCAATGCTGCAAGAACAGAATACCAATAATTCTGTTTCAACAGGAACTTTGCTCTTCCCTTTAATTCACTTCTTGTCCACAACATAAAAATCCCTCCTGATGTCATTCTGTTGATCGAACTGATTGCTACATAATCATTATAGCATATTTCATCTTCCAGAAATATCTCAAGAGGGATATTTTTCTTAATCTTTCGATATCTACATGCCATCCGGATACTCTACTCCTTCCGGTAGTGGATCCCAGTCATTCAATCCCAATGACTGTTTATATCTGGCACGATCCAATGTCAGTATTTCCACAGGCTCATTCAGATAATCCATGAGCTCTTTGATACCTTCCCGCGTCTTATTATTTACTTCGAAAATGCGCTCACATCCGGCATTCTTCATCCAAAGTCTCACCATATCAACATTTGCGTACGGTGAATCAATCTTTGTAATGATTCCGATCAATGGACGTTGGATAAAACATCTGCTTCCAGGTCCGAACAGATTGAACGGTTCATCTGCAGCCTGCACCATAGCAATCACGTCTGCCTCAAATGAAAAACAGGCAAGTCCAACACTGAAATGCTTAGACTCTGCATACTCTCCCGGAGAGTCGATCGTATCATCTTCTGTATTCGTATACTGTGTCTTCACATAATGCAGTTCTTCTCCCTTAAGAGCCTGCGTCAGTGAAGTCTTCCCCGCTTCACTTCTCCCCATCAAAAATATCTTTTTCATCCTGTTACGCCTCTGTCTTCTTAACTTCTATGAACCTCGCACACTGCAAAGCCAAGTCTCTCATTAAAAAATCGAACTACTTCTTCCACCGCTGTCTGTACCTGTGTCAATCCGCCGGTCAGAATCAGTGTCCCGCAAAATCTGTCCATAAATCCAATCTCAACATCTGCGCTCTTGAATGCTACATCTGCAGCAACCACAACTGCTTCCCACGGTGTAAAACGCAGAAGTCCGATAGACTCTCCTGTGTGATCCTCACCTTCATGAGTTCCAATATGTAATCCCAGATTCTGGTAAATAACCTCATCTGATCTACTGATAATATGCGCCATGCAGACTTCCTTCCCCGGCACGCGCACACGAGTCATACGAAGCTTCTTTCCTTTCAGATTCTCATAGTCATCATGAAACAGACGCTCCATGAGCTCTTCTCTCGTTATACGTTCCCGTTCCATAAGCGCACTTCCTATCGTTTTGTAATATCACAGACTACATAACCAAGAGAATCTCTGAAATAATCCACAACTTCTGTCAATGCAGATGTAACATCAGAAATCTCTCCTGTAATAATCAGTGTGCCTGTAAAACGGTCTGCGAATCCAAGATAAACATTACCGCTCTTCACCGCAATATCAGAAGCGATAACAGCGGATTCCGGCGGTGTCATATTCATGATTCCAATTGCAGAGGAACGATAATCCAGCTGCGGATTCAACCCAAGCTTCTGATAAATGATCGGTGCCGGTCCTCCCATTACATGGGCAAAAGTAATCTCCTTACCAGCCACAGTCTCCTGCACGATTCTGATCTGTTCTCCATGTTCATTTGCCATTTATATGAATGCCTCTCTTTCGAAAAAAATATCTTCACGTTATATTTGATTTTACCATTTATGTGAGCAAATAGCAAGCAAAACCAACATATCAGTCAAAATTCCTAAACATTTTTTGAGAAAAAGTGTGGTTTCTTGAACATTATGGCATCAAATGCCTTTAAAATAGTCAAAAATAAAATAGTGACAGATAATCCGCAGTGTGATAAAATAATTTTCGCTTCCAGAGTATGTAAAAAAATGCAATCTGCAAAATGTGCGTTATATTTTGTGGAAATGATTTTTCAAACAGACTCTGACACACTCTAATATGTAAGTAATTTAGTAACACTTTTTATTTACGATTTCTATATTTCTCAATAAGGAGTTTTTTATGGAAAAAGATATGACAAAAGGCCGGCCTTTGCCGGTAATCCTGAAATTTATGCTTCCTCTTATTATTGGAAACATTTTTCAGCAGCTCTATAATATGGCAGATACGATTATTGTAGGACGCTATGTAGGTGCTGATGCCCTTGCGGCAGTCGGATCCACCGGAACGATCATGTTTCTTACTGTGGGCTTCTCGCAGGGAATCACAGCTGGTTTCTCCGTACTCACCGCTCAGCGCTTCGGAGCCAAAGATACCGAAGGGGTAAAGATCAGTGTAGCTAACGGAATTCTTCTTTCCCTGATTTTTACCGTAATCATCAGTTCTTTAAGTTTGCTGGGCATGCGCCCTCTTCTGAAGCTGATGAACACACCTGACAACATTTTTCAGGATGCATACACCTACATTATGATCATCAGCGCCGGAATCATCGCCACTATTTTTTACAACCTGTTTTCCTCTTACCTGCGTGCAGTTGGAAACAGTAAGATTCCGCTGGTATTTCTTGTATTTTCCGCAGCTTTAAATGTAATTCTGGATCTGGTACTGATTATCAATTTTAAAATGGGCGTTGCCGGAGCAGCATTGGCAACCATTATTTCTCAGGGCGTTTCCGCAATACTCTGTTTGGTCTACATCTATATACGTATGCCTTCTCTTGCACCAAACAGAAGACATTGGAAGCTTCATGGTCAGGAAAGCCGTAACCAGCTGGCTATGGGAATTCCTATGGCATTGCAGTTTGCAATTACAGCTTCCGGTACCATGGTCATGCAGTCTGCCATCAATCTTTTCGGTTCCGTTGCCGTTGCCTCTTTTACGGCAGCCAGCAAGGTACAGAATCTGGTAACCCAGGGAATGATGGCTATGGGACAGACTATGGCGACATATAGTGGACAGAACTTCGGAAAAGGTGATATCAAAAGAATCCGCCAGGGTGTTAAAGCGGCTCTGGAAGCTTCTGTTGTATATGCTCTTGCAGCGGCCGTGCTGGTTTGTATTCTGCTGAAACCAGCTCTTGGACTTTTCTTCACTGGAGATGTGGATATGAACAGCATGCTTCCATGGGCAAAAACTTATATTTATATGAGTGTGATCTTTTACATTCCTTTAAGCAGTATTTTCGTATTCCGAAACACCATGCAGGGCTGCGGATATGGATTCCTGCCTATGATGGGTGGTGTTTCGGAATTGGTTGCCCGTCTGGTTGTGGCAATGATTTCCATGGCGGTAGGAAGTTATGCACTTGCATGCTTCTGTGACCCGGCAGCGTGGGTTACAGCAGCAGTATTTACCGGTGTTTCCTATCTTTTTGTCATGAAAGATATCCGCAGGAAATACGAAAAACCGGAAACAGCTGCTGCTGAAAAATAATCATTTCGGATGCGCATGGCAATCCTCTCTGCGTTTCGTAAACGCCTAAAAACAAATCAAATACTAAAAGGAGATGTTTCGATTATTTCGGACATCTCCTTTTATGGTTACCGGCCAGCTTTCTCCGGTAATTATTTTACAAAAGCTCACCTGCAAACAATAACATTTAATTGTCTAATGAAAATATATATTCCAATGGAAGCAAATGTATTTCCTCATATACTGCCTTTTTATCCTCTTCAACACCTCTTCCATTTCCACTTTGAGCTGGTACTTTAATACGAAATGCCGGCTGTTTTTTCGTTTGAATATAGTATTGTTCCGGGGTTCCCATTCCCTTAAATTTTTCCCTGGCCGATTCGGTCATCTGTTCCCTTTCCAGATGATAGGAAGAAGATTTCTGCATATGTCTTGCCAGCCGGTAGGATTTCGGAAGACTTCCTACTCCCTGTTGACTGTGATAATAAATGATTTCCCTTCCGGATTGAGCAAACGTCAAAAGTCCTCTTCCATCATATTCCTGAATGATCCGGATCAATGCCTTTGTCTCATTCTCGCTGGCTGGTTCCTCTCCCATACGTGAACGGATATAATGAACCGTTGGAAAATTATGTGAAATATCCATTCCACGGGCATTATATCCAAAATCCTCAGCAGGAATGCTTTGCATACGAAGCATTTGACGGTAAACTGGATTTCGAATAGCACCAAAGCCATTCTGGCGGATTTCATAACCATCCGGGTTTAGAATCGGAATCAGACAGATCCTTATTTTATCAAGGAGTTTTTTCACTTCATAAAATTCATCCAGCTTCCAGCCGCATTCGTAGGCCCTGCAGTATTCTCCTGCCATTTTCAGAAGAAGTTCCGGCAAAAGAGCCTGAGTTCCATTAATTCCAGCCACACAGAAGATCATCTGTGCCCCGGTGCCAACTTCCAGCATTGGGATCATTCTCTCGTCATGACTGTTTCCAATCACGCGAAACTGGCAAAAGCTGCTGTAGCGTCCAGCTATTTCCCATAAAGAATAATATATGTTTTCAAATGACAGCGATGTTTGTACCATATCTGCATCTGTCGGTTGTACTTTCTTTTGTATATTTACCTTCGGCATGTCACTGACAGCCGTTTTATTCTGTGGGAACAATTCTTTTCTGACTGACAATACGCTTTCTGACAACATATTTTACCTCCTGCAGCAGGAAAAAACTCAGGCGGCATTTCATCTCTAGAGCGTGTTTGAAAAATCATT
>OLPZ01001235.1_pt1 | contig 17437 bp, 17 predicted proteins | sample 1672711 | NCBI WGS metagenome assembly OLPZ01 (sample SAMEA3136716, study PRJEB25190) | human gut metagenome
GCTCTGCCTTTTTGCTTGCCATTTACTTCTGGTTCCAGATACACATCCGGGCACTGGTGTTGATCTCGCCCAGGACCTGCAGGTCCATCTGAATGTTGCAGGTCACAAGGACCGATTTGTTCACATCGCTGCCGGTGAGCACCGAGGCGGGCAGGTTCTTGATGGTGAGCACCGCCGTGGCCTTGTTGAAATCACCGGTCAGGGTGCCGTCGTAGGTCACATCGCCGATGGTCAGGCCGGACAGATAGCCGGTGACACCCAGCTTGGATACCTGCATGACCGGCAGGGTCAGGGTGTAAGTGCCGTTGGCCTGCCGGGTGAGGGTGGCGGTGCGGTCGGGATCGATGCCGCTGTTGGCCATGGATTCCTTATCGGAGCGTTCCTTCCAGAATTTCACACCGACATTCTGGCTGCTGGCGGCACCGGCACTGACGGCCAGCACCAACAGCAGCACCAGCGAGATCAGCGCTGCGCCGGAGCGTTTGAATGTATTTTTCATAAAGATCAACCTTTCCTGGCCGCGCGTGTGCGGCCTGCTCTGGTGTCCTGTTGGGGGCAGGACACAGGGTTTGTCAACGCTAAAATATCACGCCTGCGATCATATGTCAATCTGCTTCGTGAAGCTTTCACAGAAATGTTGCACATCTGAAATAAAAAACGGTCAGGCTTCACAAAGAAACCTGACCGCATTTGGTGATTTTACTTACAGCTCAAAATTGGGGTCGTCCTTCAGAACGTGGATCTCGCTCATATAGGGGCTCTGCTCAGGGTCAGTGAAGGGAGCTTCCTTCACATACTTGTTCAGCACAGCAGCGGTGCGCACGGGGTCGGCAATGGTACCGGCACCGCCGATGCAGCCGCCGGGGCAGCCCATGCCCTCCAGCAGGTAGCCGTTGTACTTGCCGGCCTTGGCCAGCATCAGCAGCTTCTTGCAGTCGGCCAGACCCTGTGCGGAGGCGATCTTCACCTCCATGTCGGGACGCCATTCCTTGATCTTGTCGGCAACGGCCTTGGCCACGCCGCCGGACTGTGCAAAGCCGCGGCCGGCAGCAGAAGCGTAGCACAGATCCATCTCGGCGGGATCCACTTCCAGATTGTCCAGATCCAGGTCCTTTGCCTCAATGATACCGGCCAGCTCTTCAAAGGTCAGCACGAAGTCCACGTCGGAGCGGACGGTGCGGCGGGAGGCCTCCAGCTTCTTGGCGGCGCAGGGTCCGATGAAGCACATACGGGCATCGGGGTCGGCCTGCTTCATCATGCGGGCGGTGAACACCATGGGGGTCATGGTCATGGAGATGTTCTTGGCAAGGCCGGGGAAGGCGGTCTTTGCCATCATGCTCCATGCCGGGCAGCAGGAGGTAGCCATGAAGTCCAGCTTCTCGGGCACTTCCTCCAGGAAGTCGTGGGCCTCGTCCACGGTGCACAGGTCGGCACCGATGGCGACCTCCACCACATCGTAGAAGCCGATGGCCTTCAGGGCAGCCTTCAGCTTGCCGGTGGAAGCCAGAGAGGGGAACTGGTTGATAAAGGCGGGAGCGACCAGTGCATAGATGCGGTCGCCGCGGTTGAAGCCCTGGATCAGCTGATAGATCTGGCCCTTGTCGGCGATGGCGCCGAAGGGGCAGTTGACGAGGCACTGGCCGCAGGAAACGCACTTGCTGTAATCGATCTCGGCACGGCCCAGCTCATCGGAGTGGATGGCACCCATGCCGCAGGCTGCAGCGCAGGGACGCTCGGTCTTGACGATGGCGTTGTAGGGGCACACGCCGACGCAGCGGCCGCACTTGATGCACTTGTCCTGATCAATGGTGGAACGGCCGCTCTCCCAGGTGATGGCCTTCTTGGGGCACACTTCCATACAGGGGTGGGCCAGACAGCCCTGGCACAGGTCGGAGACCTTGACCAGCTTTTCGGGGCAGCGGTTGCAGGCGAACTTGATCACGTTGACCAGCGGGGGATCGTAATACTTATCGGCGATGGAAGCGTCCTCCAGACCGGAGACGACGCTGTTGTGCTCGTCCATGCGGCGGGTGGGCAGGCCCATGGCCAGACGGACGCGCTCCTCAACGATGGCGCGCTCCAGGAAGATGTCCTTGCGCAGCTTGCCTTCCTCACCGGGGATGATGGTGTAAGGGATCTTGCGCATCAGGTGGTTGGCCTGCTCGCCCTTGACGTTGGCGTAAGCCATGCGGGCGACCTCGGTAAACACCTGACGGCGGATCTGGATGACCGTAGTATTGATTCCTCTGAAACTCATTCCAATCTCTCCTTGCTCAGAAACAGCCAAAAAACGGAGCCGCCTGCCCTGTGTGCAGAGCATAAAAACGGCACTATACGGGCACGGATGGTACCGTGCTGGTTGCTTACAGCACGCCGGACCCGATAAATCCATCTTCATTTTAACATAAAGACGTGCGTATGGAAAGAGCAAAACACAAAATTTGTTAAAAATTTATTGTATTCATGCGGATGCACAGAATGTACAAGTAAAATGAAAAAATTTCAGCAAAGTGCTGCACGCACCCGCTCGCCATCGTAGCGGCCAAGCTTTACCCGCACGATCTGCCCGCTCTCGCAGCCGGGGGCAGAGACCACCACCGGAATGTACAGCCGGGTGTAGCCGGTGAACAGCGTGTTGGACAGCGGCGTTTCCAGCAGTACACTGGCCGTGCGGCCCTGCATGGCGGTCACCTCAGCGGCGCGTACTTCCTCCACAGCGGCGGTCATACGGCGGCTGCGGGATTCCTTCTCGTGCTCTGGCACCTGGCCGGGGAAGTCATACGCGGCTGTTCCCTCACGGCGGGAGTAGGGGAACACGTGTACCTTCAAAAATTGCATCCCGGTCACGAAAGCCATGCTGGCTTCAAAGTCTTCCTCGGTCTCACCGGGAAAACCGACAATGACGTCGGTCGTAAAGCTGACCTTCTCCGCACCGAAGGCTTCCCGTAGTTTGGCGGCAATGTCGGCGTACTGGGCCGTGGTGTAGGGGCGGCGCATGGCGCGCAGCGTCTTATCGCAGCCGCTTTGCAGGCTCAAATGGAACTGCGGGCAGAGTTTTTTCACGCCCGCCATCCGGAGAATATCCTCGTCGTGCAGCATATCCGGGTCCAGGCTGCCAAGGCGGATACGCTCAATGCCAGGTACCTCGGCGGCTTTCTCAATCAGTTCCACCAGGCTTGTGCCGCTGTCGGTGCCGTAGCTGGGCAGGCTGATGGCCGTCAGCACGACCTCTTTATAGCCTGCGTCGGACAGACGGCGCAGTTCTTCCAGCACACTGGCCTCGTCGCGGCTGCGCACCGGGCCGCGGGCGCGGGGAATGACGCAGTAGGCACAGCGGCGGTTGCAGCCATCCTCGACCTTGACAAAGGCGCGGGTGTGCTCGGCAAACTTATCCATGGGCAGTTCTTCAAACCGTTCTCCCTTCTCGTGGGGACGGATATCTACCACGCGCTCCTCCTCGCCGTTCAGCACCTTCTGCACATCGGCCAGAATCGCGTGCCGGTTGCCGGAGCCGGTCACAACGTCAGCCTCGGCGATCTCGGCGGCCTCCTCGGGGAAAGCCTGGGGATAGCAGCCGGTCAACACCGTCACCGCGCCGGGGTTCTCGCGCTTGGCGCGGCGCAGCCACTTACGGCTTTTCTGGTCACCGAAATTCGTGACGGTGCAGCTGTTGACGATATAGACATCGGCCCCTTCCTCGTTGGAGACGACGGTGTAGCCGTTTTCCTCAAACAGCTGTGCCAGTGCGCCGGTTTCGTTCTGATTTACCTTGCAGCCCAAGGTGTAAAAAGTTACCCGCATGGTTTGTGATTCCTTTACTTTCAATAGAGTGTACAGATACAATTTATTATAATGGAATCTGCAGCAAAGCGCAATACTAATTCGGAACATGACCGCATAGCTTTATACAAAGCGATTTGCGCCGGAGGTGTGCTGCGATGAAAAACCGTGCTGTGACTCTGCTGCTCTGCCTGATGCTGGCAGCGCTTTCGATTCTGCGCGCCTTTCCGGCCTCGGCGGAAGGCATCACCCCGGCAACGGCGGCTGATTTTTCGGATCGCTGTGGTACGGCGCGGCGGGCAGGATCGGCTTTGTACCGCGCAGATGGTCGATGAGTGTGAACACGTCCGGCACAGGGTAGACCGAAAGCCCGGTCACAACGGCGGCTTCATAGGCGTTTTCCGCAGGCACAAACATGCGCGTGTAGCCGAGCTTTCCGGCTTCTATCGCCATGGAGAGCACACCGCGCACAGGATGCAGCGCACCGGAAAGCGAAAGCTCGCCCGCAAAAATGCAGTCGTCCGTGTTGACATTCAGCTGGCCGGTGGCTTTCAATAAAGCGATGAGCAGCGGCAGGTCGTAAACGGGGCCCTCTTTGCGCACGTCGGCAGGGGCAAGGTTCATCGTGATGCGGCTGACGGGGAAATCGAACCCGCAGTTTTTCAGTGCGGCGCGCACGCGATTGCGCGATTCCTTTACGGCGGCGTCCGGCAGGCCGACAAGGTCAAAGGCAGGCAGACCGGCAGAAAGGTCACATTCCACTTCCACTTTGAACGCGTGCATGCCGAAAAGTCCCATGCTGAATGCTTTTGATACCATATTTTTACCGCCTTTCGCAGTTCTTGTCTGCATTATATACTTTTTATCGAATTTTGGCAATAGAAGTTTAAGTTTGCAGGATAGATATAAATGTAAAAATTCGGTCGAGCATTTTTGTACAGTATAGGAAGATTTGTCTTGACTTCTGTAAGGGTTTGGAGTATGATAAAGAAACAGTAGTCATTTGGAGCGTTCTCATGCAGGAAACCGGGCAGAAAAATAGTATACCGCTCAGCGATGAGGCGCTGGCACTTCGTTTTCAAAACGGAGATGACGCGGCGTTTTCGGAGCTTGCGGCGCGCTACCTGAAGGTCATCCGCATCAAGGCGTGCAGTTTTCGCGAGATTTTTTCCCTTGAGCGGGAAGATCTGTACCAAGAGGGGCTTTTGGGGCTTTTAGACGCGGCGAATTCCTATAAGCCGAGCGAAAGGACGTCGTTTGAAACGTATGCCGGGCGGTGCATCAACAATCGAATTGTCAGCGCCGTGCGGCGTAGCTCCAGTCTGAAAAATTCTTTCCTCAATAACGCTGTGCCCATTGAGGAGATGGAAGACCTTGGGGCAGATCGCCTTTCCGACCCGCAAACGCTTTTGGAGAGCCGTGACGAGATGGACCGGCTGCTTTCTGTTATCCATATTTCACTTTCCGATTTTGAGCTGCGTGTGCTTTCTTTGTATCTTGGCGGCTATAAGCGGCAGGAAGCAGAGAGAAAACTCGGCATTTCGGCGCGTGCGTTCGATAACGCGATGGCGCGTGTACGCAAAAAGCTGCGGCAGAAAAACAATGATGCCAAAGGATGACTTTCGCGCGGATACCTTTTCTATATATTTATATGTATATGCCCTTCCACAGTTGATGGCGTTGTTTTTCAATGAAGCGGTGCAAATCCGCCGGGGGCAAAACTCATTCTATTCTATTATGACCAAAGCGAGGTAAAAACACATGTACGAAGACAAGACCCTGATCTGCAAGGAATGCGGCAAAGAATTTGTATTCACAGCCGGCGAGCAGGAATTTTACGCATCCAAGGGCTTCGAGAACGAGCCGCAGAGATGCAAGGCATGCCGCCAGAACCGCAAGAATGCAGCAAAGCCGGAACGTGAGATGTACACGGCTGTCTGCGCCGCCTGCGGCAAGGAAGCAACCGTTCCCTTCAAGCCGCGTGAGGACCGTCCGGTCTATTGCAGCGAGTGCTTTGCACGCATGAAGGAAGAAAGATAAGCTTTAAAACGCATATCGGTGCCCGGCGGGAGACTGCCGGGCATTTTGCAGTTCAAAGACAAATATTGCTTTATAAATATTTACGATATTTACGCGGAAAGCCGTGATATACCTTGCAAAACAAACTTATGCATCGTATAATTAAATTGATTAAATATCTTTAAAGGGGGATGTTTTATGCACATTACGGTCGATACCATCATCGGCGATATTCTGCGGCGGGAGACGGATGCCGCAGTGTTTTTCAGGGAAGCGGGCATGCATTGCATTGAATGTCCCGCCGCACGCGGCGAAACAGTCGCAGAGGCCTGTGCAGTGCATGGTATGGATGCAGAGCAGTTCGCAGCAGCATTTAATGCGCGCTTCGCCACAAAATAAGCAAATTCGCCGATCCGGCAATTCGGAGGAACTCATGGAACAAAACAGAATAGAACGAGCACCCACCCTTGGCGCGCGTCTGCAAAAATGTGCAGATTTTGTGCGGGAAGGCAAAAAACTTGCCGATATCGGCACAGACCACGGCTATGTGCCGGTCTGTTTGCTGCAAAGCGGCAAGATACCGTTTGCCGTTGCGGTTGATGTTCACAAAGGGCCGCTGGAAAGCGCCATGAACAATGCTTCACGCTGCGGTGTGGCGGACAAAATGCACTTTGTGTGTGGAGACGGTCTGCACGGGGTGCTGCCGGATGAGGCGGAGGACATTGTCATCGCTGGCATGGGCGGTGAGCTTATTTTGCGTATCATCTCGGAAGCACCATGGCTGTGCGCGATGGATAAGCACCTTGTTTTGCAACCGATGACGACCGCCATGCAGCTTAGAGAGGGACTTGCCGCGCTGGGCTTTACGATTGACCGCGAAGAAGCGGTAGTAGATAGTGATAAAATTTACTCCGTGATGTCCGTGTACTATACCGATCAAAAGCGGGATAATTTAAAGCTGATTGATTTATATATGGGGCAGATCAAACCCGGCAGTCCGTTCAGCGCACGTTATGCCAAAAGCGTGCGGCACAACATCGAAAATAAGATCAAGGGCATGCGGCACGGCGGCGCAGACAGCAGCGCGCTGGAAATTTTGCTGCAAATGCTTTTAGACCTGTACGGCGAGGAGGAGAACGCATGACCGTTCGAGAGATTTATGATGCCATAGACCGTATTGCGCCGTTTCAAACGGCAATGGATTTTGATAACGTCGGCATTCTGATCGGTGATGAAAATGTCAACGTCACAAAGACGTTGCTTTGCTTGGATGTCACGCCGCGCGTTTTGCGTGAGGCGAAAAACATCGGCGTGGAGCTCATCATCAGCCACCACCCGGTGATCTTTAACCCGCTGCGTACCGTGCAGCCGCAGAACATCATTTATGCGCTTGTGCAGAGCGGCATTGCGGTCATCAGTGCGCACACGAATCTCGATATGGCATATCCCTACGGCGTGAACGATGCGCTTTGCCGCAAACTGGGGCTGCAAAACGTCTGCGGCATTTTAAAAGAGGGCGAAACGGACATTGCCTACATGGGCGAGCTGCCGGAAGAAATGACAACGGAGGACTTTGCTGCGCACATTAAGGAAGCGCTGGGGCTTTCGGCGGTGCGCTGCACGGCGGTCAGCAAAATGCTCCGCACAGTCGCGGTCGTCGGCGGTGCCGGGGGAGACTATGCCCTTGCAGCGCAGGCAAAGGGCGCGGACGCGTTCGTCACCGGCGAAGTGAAGCACCACGAGGCCATCGCGGCGCAGCAGGCGGGACTGGTTTTGTATGAAGCCGGGCACTACCACACGGAGCTGCCGTACCGCGAGCGGCTGAAAGCTTATCTTGACACAGCCTGCCCGGGTGTGGAATTTATCGTTTCCGAAAGCGAACGCCCGCCGATGGAAACGCTTTGAAACAGAACAGAAAGGCGCTTTTTAAAAGCGATGGTTTTATAAAATGGCACTGGATGGTGTATTTTTACGACATTTAAAAGAGGAAATCGGCACGTCCTTGCTCGGCACGCGCGTAGACCGTGTGTTTCAGCCGAACCGCGATGAGCTGATTCTCGCATTTCGCGGCTTCAGCGCCGCATATAAGCTGCTCATTTCCGCCCGTGCAAACAGTGCACGCGTCAATCTGACGACGATTCCGGTGGAAAACCCGCAGCAGCCGCCGATGCTGTGCATGCTTTTGCGCAAGAAATTGCAGGGTGCAAAGCTTTTGGAGATCACGCAGCCCGACTTGGAGCGTGCGCTCATGCTGAAATTCGACAGCGTGAATGAGCTCGGCGACCACGTGGAGCTGACGCTTGCCGTGGAGATCATGGGCCGGTACAGCAATATCATTTTGGTTGATGAAAACGGCAAAATCATCGATGCACTAAAACGCGTGGATGCTGAGATGTCTTCGGAGCGTCTTGTGTTGCCTGGGCTTTTATACCGCCTGCCGCCTCCGCAGGATAAGCTTTCCATGCTTACCTGCACGGTGGAGGAGATCATGGCGCGTATCGATGCTTTACCGCGTGATATGGAGCTCTCCAAAGCGTTGATGTCCGTTTTGCAGGGCATTTCGCCGATCATTGCGCGCGAAGTCGAAAACAGCGCGGGGCTGGGGCATGAGGTGTATGTGAAAAGCATGACGCCCCCGCAGCGCTGCCGTACGGAGATGTACGTGACGACGCTGATGGAGACGGCGAAAAACGTTTCCGGCACGCCGCATATTGTCATCGACCCGCAGAATAAACCGAAAGATTTCGCGTTTATGGACATTCGTCAGTACGGCAGCGCGATGACGGTCAGTGAAAAAAAGAGCTTTTCCGAAATGCTCGATGCGTTCTACGCCGAGCGCGACCAGATTGAGCGTATGCGCGTGAAAAGCCAGGATCTTCTGCGTCTGCTTGCGAATCACGCCGACCGTTTGAGCCGTAAGATCGCGAACCAGCAGGCAGAGCTTTCCGCATGCGCCGAGCGCGACACACTGCGCATCAAGGGTGACCTGCTCAGTGCGAATATGTATGCGATTCAAAAGGGTGAAACATCCGTAAAACTGCAAAATTTCTATGATGAGAATTTGGCGGAGCTTGAGATTGCGCTTGACCCGGCGCTCACGCCGCAGCAGAACGCGCAGAAATACTATAAAAACTACCGCAAGGCGAAAACGGCGGAGGAAAAGCTGACTGAGCAGATTGGCCTTGCGCAGACGGAGCTGACGTATATCGACAGTGTGTTCGAATCGCTTGCCCTCGCCGAAAACGAACGTGATTTAAATGAGATTCGCGCCGAGCTTGCCGAACAGGGCTACGTGCGCCGCAGGGCGGGCAAAAAGAACCAGAAGCAGCCTGCGCTTTCCGCACCGCTCAAGTTCAAGACGAGCGATGGCTTCACGGTGCTTGTCGGGCGCAATAACCGCCAGAATGACAAGCTGACAATGAAGGACGCAAACAACAACGATATTTGGTTTCACACGAAGAACATCCCCGGCTCGCACACGGTGCTCGTCACAGACGGCAAAGCACCGACGGAGACCGCCATGGAGGAAGCCGCCGTGCTTGCCGCGCAGCACAGCCGCGCGAAGGATTCCGCGCAGGTGCCGGTCGATTACACGCAGATTCGCTATGTTTCAAAGCCGCAGGGCGCAAAGCCCGGCATGGTCATCTATGTGCAGTACAAGACCGTCTACGTAGATCCCACAACCAAATCAAAAGCGAAACAGCAGTCATAAAAGAGGAATTCAGTCCTTTTTGGAGGAGTTAAAATGGAATTTCCGAAGTCTTTTATCCGCGCATCCGAAGCTTACAATACATTTGAACACCACGTGTCTGCGCCGTATCTGCGCCGCGCATTTCAAGCCGATCACGAAGCCAAAGCAAACGTTATCATCACGGCGCTCGGCTTTTATGAGCTGTATTTAAATGGCGAACGCATCACAAAGGGCCGTCTTGCGCCGTACATCAGCAATCCCGATGACCTTGTGTATTACGATACGTATGAGGTCACGCTCCGCGCGGGCGAAAATGTGCTTGGCGTGTGGCTTGGCAACGGCTTCACGAATAACCCCGGCGGGCATATCTGGGATTTCGACACCGCTGCATTCCGTGCCGCACCGCAAATGGCGCTGTGCCTGACGTACACGGACAAAAGCGGGGAGGCGCACTGCATGGAAAGTGACGAAACGTGGCGCACGGAATCGTCTCCGCTGCTGTTTGATGACTATCGCTTCGGTGAAATTTACGACGGCCGCTTGGAAATACCCGGCTGGAATACGATCGGATTTGACGACAGTGCATGGAAATTTGCCGAACGCGCCCCGCAGCCGCGCGGCGAAAAGCGCCTGTGTACCGCGGAGTCGATTGACATCGTAAATGAATTAAAGCCCATCTCCGTTACGAAAACGGAAAAGGGCTATCTGTACGATTTCGGTATCAACACCGCCGGTGTGTGCCGCTTGTGCGTGCGCGGCGAGCTTGACCAGCGCATAGAACTTCGGCACGGCGAGCACTTGAAGGACGGCCTGCCGGACGTGGAAAATATCTGGTTTAAGCGTGAGCACTGGGCGCGCGACCTCGAATATGTCCACAAAGACGTGTATACCTGCCGCGGCGACGGGGAAGAGGTATATACACCGGCGTTTACGTATCACGGTTTCCGTTATGTGCTCGTCAGCGGCATCACCGAAGCGCAAGCGACGGAAGACCTGCTTACAGCGCTTGAGATGCACTCGCTGCTCGAAGAGCGCGGCGGTTTCTCCTGCTCGGATGAGACCGCAAACAAATTGCAGCAAATGACGCGCCAATCGGACGTGACGAATTTCTATTATTTCCCGACGGACTGCCCGCAGCGCGAGAAAAACGGCTGGACGGCCGACGCGGCACTTTCTTCCGAACATATTTTGCTGAACCTCGGCGCAGAAAAGAGCTACCGCGAATGGCTGCGTGCCATTGTGAAAGCACAGGATAATAACGGCGCACTGCCCGGCATCGTACCCACAAGCGGCTGGGGCTTTGCTTGGGGCAACGGCCCCGCATGGGACTGCGTGCTCATTGAGCTGCCGTACAGACTATATCAGTACCGCGGCGATTTGGATTCCGCCAAACTGTGCGCCCCGGCGATCATCAAATACCTGCACTACCTCACAACGCGTATGGACGAGCACGACCTGCTCGCCATCGGCCTTGGCGACTGGTGCCCGCCGGGACGCGAAGCGCACGAGTATAAATCGCCGCTCGCATTCACCGATACGGTGCTCTCAAAGGACATGGCGGATAAAGCCGCGTTTCTGTTCGATAAGCTCCATATGCCGGAGCAGGCGGCGTTTGCCCGCGCGCTCTCTAAGCGCTGGAAAGCTGCCGTGCGCAAGTATCTCATCGACGAGAACACTATGCTCGCTGCCGGCAACTGCCAGACTTCGCAGGCCATGGCCATCTACTACAACATCTTCGAGCCCGCAGAGCGCAAGGCGGCGTTTGAGCAGCTCATTAACCTCATCGAAGAAAAGGAGTATCACCTCGATGTCGGCGTGCTCGGCGGACGCGTGCTGTTCCATGTTTTGACGGATTTCGGGTACAGCGACCTCGCGTTCTCCATGATCACCCGCCCGGATTATCCGTCCTACGGCAACTGGATCGCACGCGGCGCCACGACGCTGTGGGAGCTGTTTCAGCCCGAGGGCAGTGATCGCATCGGCTCACTGAATCACCACTTCTGGGGCGACATCAGCAGCTGGTTTACGCAGGCGCTCTCCGGTATCCGCATGGCGCCGCACGGTGAACCGAATGAGGTGGATTTCCGCCCGTCGTTCATCTCGCGCCTCACACATGCCGAAGTGTTCCACATTGCACCCGCAGGCCGCATCGCTTCCGCATGGGAAAGGGATGAGGACGACGTCATTGAGTTGACGGTTGAGCTGCCAAGCACCATGCACGGCGTTATTCGTCTTGAAAGCGGCTATGTCTTTGAAGATGGCCTCGCTTACAAAGCTGCCGAAAGCGGAACATACCGCATTCACAGTATCGAATAAACGGCGATATTTTTCGCTTTGCGAAAAAAGATCAATAAAAAACAAAAAAGGGCTTGAAATTTGTAACCACCTGTGTTATAATCTTCAAGTACCAAACGGGGGCGTAGCTCAGCTGGGAGAGCGCTTGAATGGCATTCAAGAGGTCAACGGTTCGATCCCGTCCGTCTCCACCAAACAGGTATTGGACGAACACCTATTTCTTCAGCGGCGGCTTTGCCGTGAAATGCTCGCTCTGATCCACAACAGAAAAGCGCCGTCTTGGAAGTGATCCCGAGGCGGCGCTTTTTTACTATAATATCGATTCGTGCATATCTGTGAACTTGCGTCTGGAGCACGAAAATGGTATAATTATAATATAGCCGTGATTATGCTTGATAAATCCTTATAATGCCAGCAGGTTTTGGAACGCCTGTGCATAGATGCGGCGCAGCCTCTCTATGTTGTCCAAGGCGATATATTCGTCCGCCTGATGCTCCCGGGATTCCTCGCCGGGAAACACAGGCCCGAAAGCGATAATGTTCTCCATGGCCTTTGCATAGGTTCCGCCGCCGATGGCAAGCGGCGCGGAAAGGTCTCCCGTCTCCTGCCGATAGGCCGCCAGAAGGCTTTGCATGACGGGGCCGTTTTTGTCCTGATAAACGCTTTTTTCCGGGTGGATGGGCGCAAGGGTGAACCCGTAGGACTCCACTGCGCGGCGCACCGTTTCGGCAATATGATCGGCGGCAGCGGTTTCCGGATGGCGGATATCGACAGAAAGCCGGATGAGGCCGTCCTCCACCCTCAGAAGTCCCACATTCATAGACAGCGGTCCGCTATCGGGAGAGGTCATGGCAATGCCCAGCTTTTTACCATACACGTCGCTGCCAAACAGCGCCCGATATGCCGCGGCCGTACATCCGTCCGCCGTCTATGGCTCCGGCATAAGGCGGATAATGCCAGCCATCCCCCGCGGGGACCACGTCCAGATGGCCAAGGCAGCCGATGATCTCCGCACCCTCGCCAATTTCCGCATAGCCGTACAGCCCGTCGGCGTTCTTTGTATGAAAGCCCATACGTCGGCAAAGGGAAAGCGTGTAATCCAGCGCTTGGGCCACGCCGTTTCCGAAGGGCTTTTCCTGATCCCGCCGGGCCACCGATTCAATGGCCAGCAGCTCCTGCAAAGACTTCAGCAGTTCTTCCGTGTTGATTCGCTCCTTTATGATCACCACGCGCCGGGATAGCCCAGCGTTACGGCTGCATTTTCCGCTCCGGCACGCATGCAGGCCGGGATCGACTCCTTTTTCAGCCACGCCATCAGGAATCCGGCAATAAAGCTGTCCCCCGCGCCCATGGTATCCACCACGGAGCACGGAACGATCTGGCCCGGATAGAAGCTTTCGCCGTCATAGGCAAGGCTCCCTTTTCCGCCTCGGGTGGCCACCACGATCTGGGGGCCCAGCGCCGCTATCTCCAGAATCCGCGCCTTGAGGCTTTCCTCATCGGAGACGTCATCTGAGAAAAACGCCACGTTCACATGGGGCAGCGCGATCCTGCCCGCCTCATCCAGCGGGCGCTCGGCCCCGTCAAAGGCCACGGGGATCCCCATGGCGCGAACGTCGGCCAGTTGACTTTCCGTATGCCCCCACAGTCCGGTGACCAGCAGATTGTATCCCTTGAGGAAGTCGAAATCCGCCTGCCGGAGTCTGAAATCCGCCATGACGCCCTCATCATAATCGCCGAATACCCGCTCACCATTGATGCGCTCTACATGAGTGAAGGCAGTTTTGCCGGGCAGAATCTGCACATGGCTGACGTCTACGCCTTTCTCTTGCAGCGCGGCGCACATCTGTTTTCCAAAATCATCCGTACCCACCGCGCCCAGATAGGCGGACTGGCCGCCCAGACGCCTTACATACACCGAAACATTGACCGGATTTCCGCCGGGAAAGCTCTCGCCGGTGTTGTCATAATAATCCACACAGTTGTCGCCTGCGCACGCAATTTTTATCATAATAACTCCTTTGCTCTTTGCAGCGCCAGTCCTGCGGCGCCGGTAGGATCGTCCATATAGTGAGTCACCAGCTCCAGCGTGGCGCGGCCGTCATAGCCCGCTTGCCGGAAGTCGCTGACAATCTGTTTCAGGTTCAATACACCGTCTCCGGGGATCAGGTGGGTTTCCGTCACGCCATCGCAGTCCACCAGATGCAAATGGGCCATTCTGCTTCCCAGATGGCGGCAATAGTCCACCGGGTCCTCGCCCTGCAATACCGGCGGCACCACATCGCACATCCCCATCAGCCACGGCGAGTCCACCGCCTCCAGCAGTTCCTTGAGCTCATGAAGCCGTGTGCAGGTGTTGCTCTCCAGAGGGGACAGCGTTTCCAGCAGAAGGACAACATGCTCCCGTTCGGCAACGCGGGCAAGATGCTCCACAGAGCGGCGCAGCCGTGCGCGGCGCAATTCCACCGGGCACTCGCCGCCGTGTCCCACGGAAATCAGCATCTGCCCGGCGCCGATCAGCCCGGCGGCACGGACAGACACCTCCAGATACGCCATACAATTGCGCCACTGCTTTTCCGTCCCCAGCATATAGTTATAGGGATAGGCATTGTGCTCCGGCGTATAGACAGGCACGGGAATGCCGTAATGCTCCTGCAAGCGGCGGATCTCCCGATAGTCCTCTATCACATCCGGGGCAAAGGCGTGGGGATAGCCGCCCCAAAGCTCTATGTAATCATACCCCAGTTGCGCAGCGTCTGTAAAGCATTTTTCCAGCGGCAGACGCTGATAACCGCTGGTAAACATCCCAAATTTCATAAGCAAACCTCTGAAAAAAAGGGCGGGGGAACCCGCCCTTTTCCACTTAATACGCTAACTTCCGGTAGTACCGGCGAATGGCCATGTCGTGGCCGCTGATGGCTTCCACATGGGCGTCGATGCGATTGGTTACCGCGTGCATAATGGCATAGCACATCCGTCCGCGGTACTTCTCATCGATACCCTCCAGCGGATAATCATGGGTGTCGATAATGGTGAAGTTCTCGCAAATCTGCGGCAGGAACTTCGCCACACGCAGGCCCAGGGGCCGCTGGGCATCCTCGCCCACAAAGACCGTGACCGGCGTATCCTTGTCCACGATTTCCAGCATACCGTGGAAGAACTCGGCACTGTGGATGGACTTCGTCCGAATCCAGTGCATCTCTTCCCAGTAGCACATGGCGTAGGAATAGGTGGCGCCATACAGGCAGCCGGCGCCCACGAAGTAGTGGAGCTTGTCCTCCAGATGCTTGCGGGCAAAGTCCTCCGCAAAGGGATCGGCAATCTTCTCGATCTCCACCAGATCCTTGGCCAGATAGGCGTCCATCTGGGCATAATAGGCGTCATAGTCGGGGAAGTTGCCCTGACGGCGCAGGAAGCAGTCCGCCACCATAAAGAACTTCAGCTGTTCATTGCCCTTGTAGCTGATGCAGTAATCCACCAGAGTGGCCAGCTCAGCATCCGGCTTGTCAATGAACCCCAGCACCTTTGCGCCGTGGCTCTGGGCCAGACGAACCGCATCCACGATCTCCGTGGTGGTGCCGGTCACAGAGGAGAGAACCACAAGGGTTCCCGCGCCCACACGCTTATCGCCTGTGGTGCAATACTCTGCGGCGTTGGTGGCGAAGGTATCCATGTCGGTGTGCTCCTTGAGATAGCATACCACCTGCATACAGCTGGCCCATGTGCCGCCGATGCCCAGCCAGCAGAGGTTTTTCACGCCCTCTGCCAGCAGACGGTCGATCAGCTCTTCGATTTGCGGCCGCAATGCCAAAGCACCGTTTACGCTGTTGATTTGTTTTTGTTCATCAAACTTAACCAAGGATATCCCTCCATTTTTGCAGAGATGGATTAACCCACCTTCAGCATCTGATAGTATTTATCGTAGATGGTCAGCGCGTCGCCCACGTCCTTCTGGAAGAAGACGTTGGTCTTGTAATCGAAATTAAAGGCGAGAGCGTTGTGGTTTTTCCGCAGCCGGACGGCCCCAGTAATGTCAGAAATTCGCCTTCATGAATTTCAAGATTCTTGTCTTTTACCACGTGGTTGTTGCCATACCATTTTTCCACATGGCGCAGCGATACGATGGAATCGGACAAGTGGCCCACCTCTCAACCTTTTTTCGTTGTGTTGCCCTGATGTGATAAGTATAGTATCAACTTATACCAATTACAAGATGATAATCGGTTTTTGCGGCAAAAAACGTGGATTCTATGTTTCGGCTAAAATCAGCCCCGGTAATTTTGGTTAAAATAACAACAAATGGTAAAAATACAGGCGGATAACGCATTTTATCCGCCTGTATTGATAGTTGTAATATTAAAAGTTATACCAATTATGGATTTGTGTGACGGAAGTGGACAACAAACTCCGCCTTATCGTTGCGCACATAGCAGCGGGAAAACTCCACCACCCGGCCGCTCCGATCCCGGGTGGTGCATGAAAACTCCATTACCGCCTGCTCCGGCGGCATGTCCATGTGCTTGGCCAGCATAGGCGGCAGCCGGGTGATGCGCAGCGTCTGATGTCCCTCTCCCAGCACGATGCCGTTCCACTGATAGATGTCATAGATGGAGAACAGCTTTATATCCACTTCCTCCAGACCGGGCACCACACTGTAGGGAATGTAAAGCTCCTCCAGCGCCACCGGCTCGCCCGCCGTATTTTCTACCCGGCGAATAAACCAGATGGGGCTCTCGGGGGAAATCTCCAGCAGGCGGGCATAATAGGGGCCTGCCTGACGCAGCGTCTTGCTGAGAATCCGTGTGCCGGTGTTTCCGCCGCTCTGGCGCATGGTGTTGTGAAAACCGCCCAGCGTATCCATATTCCGCTTGGCCTTGGGCCCCGCTACAAAAACCCCTTTTCCCTTCACGCTTTTCAAAAGTCCCTCAAACTCCAGCGCCGCCAGCGCACTGCGAACGGACACCCGGTTGAGCCCATAGGTCTCCATCAGCTGATTTTCCGAGGGTATGGCTGTGCCGGGCAAGTATTCTTCTTCTTCGATCTTACTGCGGATCACCTCGCGCAGCTGGATATAAAGCGGGGATTTATAGCTGATTTCACGCATGATCGGATGCCTCGCTTTCTCCGCGGTGGAGAACGCTGACCAGCTCCACGCCGGCGTTGGAGCCGCCGCAGGGGATCTTATAATGCTTCTTGCCGCTGGCCTTGCCGATACGATCCATCTCCGCATAGATATCATCATAGCTGTCGGTATCCATGAAGCGCACATCCGTATCCATGAGATATTCCAGCAGCTGGTTGCCCTTGCGCTCGGTAACGCCGCGCTTTTTCAGAATAAGGATCGGCTCCATGCCCAGCTTCTTGGCGCAGGCCGCCGTCAGCATGGCGTGGTTGGACTGTGCGCTGCCGGTGGTGAACACTACCTTCGCGCCCTTGCGCTTGGTGTCCGCCAGCAGATCTTCTTCCACCTCTTTTGGCAGCTTCTTTGACCGACCAGTGCTGCTGCGGCCCCGTCGCTCAACCGACAAGCCTTCCGGCCCTTCTTCCAAATAAATGCGTTCCCAGCGCTCTATAATTTTATGGTCGTTAATTCCAAATTCCTGCATCGTTGCATGGATACTCAGATGTTCTTTTTTTATGGTTTCTACAACC
>OLPZ01001242.1_pt1 | contig 17350 bp, 11 predicted proteins | sample 1672711 | NCBI WGS metagenome assembly OLPZ01 (sample SAMEA3136716, study PRJEB25190) | human gut metagenome
CCGCCGATTGCGGCGAACACCGACTCGAGGCTCATCAGGATGGACGCGACGGTGGGGTCGGTCGTCTTCTGCGCGATGATCTGGAACGTGTACGCGATGCCGTCCGAGCAAATGCCCGCGTACAGGATTGGCACGAGCGCCGCCGCGATGGCCGCGGGATCGGGGCGCTCGAATGCGAGCGCGCACACGAGCGCGATGGCGGCCGAGGTCATGAGCTGCACGCGTGACAGGCGCACGCCGTCGACGCGGGTGAAGCGGTCGATCACGATGATGTGGAGCGCGTAGCCGAACGCGCTTGCCAGCACGAGCCAATCGCCCACGTAGATGCTGCCGAGCCCATTGGGCACGCACAGCAGGTACATGCCGAGCATCGACACCGCCACGGCGACGAACACGATGGGCTGCGTCTTCTTGCCGACGACAACCCCCATGAGCGCGACCATGATCATGTACGTGGCTGTCACGAAGCCCGAGCGGCCAGACGCCGCTGCACCGGCTGGGTAGGCGGTAATGCCCGCCTGCTGCAGATACGATGCGGCAAAGAGCACGACGCCGCACGTGACGCCGGCGATGACGAGCGTCTTTCTCGTGTAGCCCGTCGTCGGGCCGACCGCCGCCGAGTCGGCGCAGCATCTTTCCTGCGGGGCCTGGTCGTGCCCGAGCCGTTTGCGCATGGCGATGACGCCCGTCAGGAACACGGCGCCGATGATGTTTCGCGAGGCGTTGAAGGTGAACGGCCCGATGTCGCTCGAGGCAGTGGTCTGCGCGACGAACGCGAACCCCCACAAGATGGCGGTGATTAGCAGAAGAATCGGTCCTTTGGCCTTCAAGGTCCCTCCAGGTCGGATGCATGTGGATGCGAAAGCGGCCTTGACATAGTAGCGGATACGTCGGCGTGTCAGCCCGCGAACCTCGCAGGAGGTCGCCCTTTTGACTGGCAGAGGCGCCGTGCCATAATCTGTGACACCAACTACATGCGGGCTCGCCGGTTCCGGCGGCCCCTTTCAAATAGAAACGGCAGGTGGAACGTGGACAGACTCGAGCGGGCGACGGTGTATCTCGCCAGAAACGAGCGGCTTCGCCAGGCGCTCGGCATCTCGCAGGGAGCCGAGCTCGTGCCGCACGCCCTCGGGCGCGGGGAGCACAACGAGAACTACTGGTTTTCCAACCCGGCGACCGGGGAACGCTACGTGCTGCGCGTGAACCTCGTCAAGCAGCCGTTCCATGACGACCAGGTCGCCTACGAGCACGCCGCGCTCGCGGCCCTCGTACCGAGTGGCTGCACGCCGGCGCCGCTGTTCGTCGACAGCTCGGAAGACGCTCCCGGAAACGGCGTGCTCGTGGAGAGCTTCTGCGATGGCGACGAGCTCGACTTCGACCACCTGCGCCCCGGCGACCTGCAATGCGCAGCCCAGCTCATGGCCGATTTCCATGCGGTGCCCGTTGCCGAGGACACGCCGCTGTTCGTGCCGGACGACCCGCTGCGCACCTGGTTCGACGAAAGCGTCGCGCGCTTCGAGTTCTACTACGGCTCTGCCTACGAGGACGCGCGCGTCACGAGGTGGATGCAACGTCTCATCAAGGTCTCGGAAGGGCTGCTCGACGCGCCGTGTCCCGCGGCGGACCGCACGCACATCGTCAACTCGGAATGCCTCGCCTCGCACTTCCTCATCCCCGCGCAAAGCGCGCAGCAGGCAGCCGCTGCCCTTACGCGCTCGCACTCGGGCAGGTTCACGGACGCCCCCGGGCATTTCGTCGACTGGGAGCGCCCCATCATCGGCGAGGTCGCGCAGGATGTCGCCTACTTCGTGTCGCCCACGACGACCGTCTGGGATAGCGACTACTTCTTCCCGGGCTCCAAGATTGCAGGCTTCCTCGACGACTACTGGCGCGCCGTCGATGGCAGGTTCGAGCCCGGCGGCTTCGAGGAGCGCTTTTGCGCCTTCTTCGTCACGACGGCGCTGCACAGTGCGAGCTGGTGCGTGCGCGCGCTCGTCTACCAGGGCGAGGGCAAGGCGGCGTACTCCACGCCCAAGGCGCTGAAGAAGGTTCCGTTCTACCTGTCGGACGAGTTCATGGAGCAGGTTATGGAGAGCATCGAGGCGCTGTAGGCGAGACGTCCCGGGTGAAGGCGCGCCCGAGCCTCAAGCGGGCGCGTCTACTCGAGGCACTGTGCTTGGAACTGCTCGCGCGCGACATCGCTGATGCGCAGCTGGTTGCGGATGAAGTCGTCCGTACTCCCGTAGCGGCGGTGCACCTCCGCCAGAAACGCGTCGACGTTTTGCGTCCGCGCGCTGTGAGCCTCGGTAATGAGCTGGGCGTAGTCCTCGTCGCCTTGCGTCAGACGCAAGAAGCGCTGGTAGATGTGGCCGATGTGGCGCTCGCGTGAGACGTTGGTGAGCAGGTAGTCCCTCATGGCCTCCTCGTAGCTCACGCCGAGCACCGTGAGCAGCAGAAACGCTGTGACCCCCGCGCGGTCTTTGCCGCCCGAGCAGTGCTCGTAGACCGGCTTGCCGTGCGCGGCGCGCGAGAAGACGGAGTCCACGCTCTTGCGCATCTGGTCGATGGTGATGGGGTTTGCCATCGAGGAGTAGAAGTCGTGCGGGTCGCAGGCGAAGTCGTTGCCGATCACGATTGTGCCCGCGATGGGCTTGCAGTAGTCGATGCCGAGGGTTTCCTGGTCGAAGTAGGGGATGCGCAGGTACTCGACCTTCTCGGGGACGGGGTCGGGCTTGGCCGCGCGCTCCCAGCCGGTGCGCAGGTCGATGACGCATTCGATGCCGAGCTGCCGGAACAGCAGGTCCTTGTCGGCGTCGGTCGCATGGAACAGCGCACTGCCGCGGTAGATGAGGCCGCGCTTGACGTGCCGTCCGTCTGCGGTGGGAATCCCGCCCAGGTCACGGACGTTTTCCACGCCCTCAAGTTCGATCGAGGCCACGCAAGCTCCTTATTCGATACCGGCTCGTAGATGCAGGCAGCTATTGTATGCGACTTGCCAGAATGCTGCACGGCTTTCGTGCGCGGATTGCGGGTATAGTAGTCGCATACGCACAAATCCGCCAAGGCGCCCGACTGCCGCAGGAGGCGCATACGGCGGCGTCACGAGGGCGACCGAGAGAAAAGGACACCACCCATGAGCGCAGCACCCGAGCTGTTCATCTCCGACCCGCACGGCGAGTACGAGGAGTTCTCGCATATCGTGAGGAGCGCCTGCGGGGCCATCCGCGCGCGCATCGACGCGCAGTTCTCCGATACGCTCGGCGCGTCCGAGCGCGCCGAACTCGCCACGCTCGTCTACTACCCGCAGGAGAAGTCGCGCCTTCTCTCCGATGGCGGCGCATCGTATGCCGAGCAGCTCGCGTGGCTGTACCGCAGCTTCGCGCGCGATGCTGGGAGGGAGCCTCGCGAGGAGGCCGGCATCGTCGAGACCTGCGAGGCCATCCAGCGCCTCGCCGTGGACAGGGTGCATCTGGCAGGCGATATCTACGATCGCGGGCCCGCCCCCGAGCTCATAATGGACGAGCTTGCCGCCTCCGATAACGTCGACATCCAATGGGGCAACCACGACGTCGTCTGGATGGGCGCCGCCCTCGGGCAGCGCGGCTGCATCGCGCATGTCGTGCGCAACTGCGCGCGCTATGCCAACCTGTCGGTTCTGGAGGATGCCTACGGCATCGACCTCACGCCTCTGCGCGACTTCGCAACGAGCGCCTATGGGGACGACCCGTGCGTGGGCTACGCGCTCAAGGGCGAGCATCCCGAGCTTTCCCCCGGGGAGCTTGCCACGACGGTCAAAATCCAGAAGGCCATGGCGATCCTGCAGTTCAAGGTCGAGGCGCAGACCATCGACGAATACCCCTCGTTCGGGCTTTCGGACCGCAAGCTGCTCCACATCATCGACCGCGCGCATGGCACCGTGCAAATCGATGGCGTCGAGTACGCGATCACCGATCCCGTGTTCCCGACGGTCGACTGGTCCGACCCGTATGCGCTGAGCGCGGAAGAGGAGGCGCTCATGCAGCAGCTCGTGACCGCCTTCACCGGCTGCGCGCGCCTTCAGCGCCACATGCAGGTCCTCATCGAGAAGGGGAGCCTCTACAAGATCTGCGGCGACTTCCTCATCTTCCACGCGTGCGTGCCGCTCAACGCTGACGGCACCCTCAAGGAGGTCACGCTGTTCGGGCAGACCTGCAAGGGCAAAGCACTGTTCGACCTGGTGGACTCCTACGTGCGCGCCGCCTTCACGGCAGACGATGCCGAGGGCCGCAAGCGCGGCGCCGACCTGTTGTGGTACCTGTGGCTTGGCAAGGGCTCGCCGCTTTTCGCCAAGAGCAAGATGGCCACGTTCGAGATCTACCTCGTCGCCGACAAGGCGGCGCGCAAAGAGGTCAAAAACCCGTTCTACACCCTGTGCGATGACGAGCGCGTCGTCTCGGGCATCTTCGAGGACTTCGGGATGGACCCTTCCCGCTCTCGCATCGTCTGCGGACACGTGCCCGTAAAGGTCAAGGACGGCGAGGATCCCGTCAAGTGCGCGGGCCGCGTCATCGATATCGACGGCGGCATGTCTAAGCCCTACCAGAGAACCACCGGCATCGCGGGCTTCACGCTCGTCTCGTCAGGGCGCGGGCTTGCCCTGTATGCCCACCGGCCCTTCGCGGGGCGCGCTGCCGCTCTAATGACGGACGTCGATTTGACTTCGGATGTGCGTGTGCTTGAATAACTCTAGAGACTCGTATTCGTCTGCGGGGGGATGGTCTGCGTGAAAGCGCGCGAGAGCAAGATCTGGCAAGCTGACTTCAAGAAGCTCATTGCCAATGCAAGCGCGGCGTACGTTATCTACCAGAAAATCGACGGGCAGATCGTGCCCATCGCCGCCACGAATGCCCTCGCCGAGATGATGCTCGGCGAGGGCAGCACGGCAGACGACTACCTGAAAGTGGTGGGCACGCCCGTGGCCTTCGGGCAGGTCGACGAGGTCGACCGTCCGCGTATCATCGACAAGGTCAACGAGTTCCGCCAAAACGGCGGTGTGCTCGACGTCATATACCGGCGCAAGCTGTTCGGCTCGGACACGTACCATGTCGTACGCGCCCGCGGGCAGATAAAGCACCTCGACGATGGCACCGGGTATGCGGTCATCTACTTCGAGGACGTGAACGCGCAGAAAGAGAGCACGTACGCGAACTCGGTCACCGAGCTGCCCGACATGTCCTACCTGCTGACGTTCGGCGGGGTCGAGGCGCGCCGCATCCTGGCGCAGGGCGGCACGCCCGCGCTCGCGTACTTCGACATCAAGGGCATGAAGGCCTACAACGCGGCATTCGGCTTCAAGGCGGGCAACGAACTGCTCAAGCAGGTGGGCCGCGGCCTCGAGAGATACTATTCCGGGCGTACAGTCTGCCACGTTTCCGACGATCACTTCACGGTCATCGGCGACCTCGACGAGATTCGCTCGAAGCTTGCCGAGGGAGAGGTGGCACGGCTCGTCGCCGAAGTCGGCGAGAACCTCGCGACCACGCTCAAGTGCGGATACGCCCCCATCGAAGACGAAGGGGACGTGGCGGCGGCGTGCGACCGCGCGCGCACGGCCTGCGAGTCGATCAGCGACGATGCCCAGCTGCGCTTCGTCCGTTACAACGCCGAGATGGGACGCGAGGACATGCTCGCCCGCTATGTCAGGCAGTCGCTTGACGACGCCCTCGACAAGGGGTGGGTGCAGCCGTTTTTCCAGCCCATCGTGCGCACGCTTACAGGCGAGACCTGCGGCTTCGAGGCGCTCGCGCGCTGGGACGATCCCGTGTACGGTCCCATTCCGCCGAGCGTGTTCGTGCCCGCGCTCGAAGAGGCGCAGCTCATCCAGAAGCTCGACGGCTATATCGTGAAACGTGCATGCGAAGAGGCGATGGAGTGGTTCGGGAAGAGCAAGCCCTGCGTTCCCATCTCGGTCAACCTGTCGCGACTCGACTTCCTGAAAGAGGACGTCTTCGAGGAAATAGAGCGCGTCGTGCGCGCGTGCGACATCCCACGCGACTACCTCAACATAGAGATCACCGAGTCCGTCATGCAGTACGGCCCCGAGGTGAAGACCGCCGTCGAACGCTTCCATCAGGCGGGCTATCGGGTGTGGATGGACGACTTTGGAAGCGGGTACTCTTCGCTCAACGTCTTGAAAGGCACCGATTTCGACGAGATCAAGCTCGACATGGGCTTCCTGAGCGAGTTTTCCGAGAAGTCCCGGGAGCTCATCACCACCGTCGTCAGGGCGGCCAAGCGCCTGGGCGTCTCCACGCTGGCAGAGGGCGTCGAGACCGAAGCCCAAGTCGAGTTCTTGAAGTCGATCGGGTGCGAGAAGCTGCAGGGCTTCTACTTCTCCAAGCCGCTGAGCCGCGATAGCACGGCTGAGTGGATCGATTCCCATGCTGGCATGATCGAGCGCCGCAGCTGGCGCAAACTCTGGAACACAGTCGGCAAGGTCGACCTGGTCTCTGAGCGGCCGAACGCGCTGTTCTCCATGGATGCGCAGGGCACGATCGAACCGTTGTTCGTGAACCAGCTGTATCAAGACGAGCTCGAGAGCATCGGGTCGGTTTCGTTCGAGTCCTCGCTCGCGAAAGCAAACCAGAAAGGCTCGCTTCTGTCGAACGTGCTGCGCTCTGCCGCGGCAAAGGCAGAGCGGGCCAGAGGCGATCAGGTGGTGACGGTGCATGCCGAAGAGCCGAACCTGGTGAGGCTCGAGTCGCGGTTCATTGCGCGCAACGAGGGTACGCGCGTGTTCCAGGTGGTGCTGGAGAACATGACGCGCTACGACGACACGCTCGACCACCGCAAGCGCATCGACACGCGCATGCGCGAGTTCTCGCTGTTCTGCTCGTTCATCGGCGTGTTTCACCTCGATACCGACAGCCTCGAGGTCATCTCGCGCAATGGGTCGTTCGCCTCGGACGAGGAGGAGTTCGAGCACGGGCTGGCACAGCTCGTGCAACGGTACGCTGCGCAGATGATCTACCCCGACGACAGGGAGGCGTACCTCGCGTTCGCCGATTCCAACACCGTTGCAAAGCGGCTGGCGAGCGCGCCGGGCGGCATGATCAGCGAGGCGTTTCGGACCTACGACCCGGTCACGGGCGCGTTCGAGTGGAAGACGCACCGCCTGCTCACGCTGAGCAGGTCGAATGGCACGCAGGTCATGAGCGTCGTCCACGACAGCCCCGCGTTTCCCAAGGAGATTCTGCGCCAGAACACCCCGAAAAACGAAATCGTGGCCTTCGGCGGGAACGAGACGACGTTTCACGACGTCTGGGCAAGTGCCATGCGCGAGACCAGCCTGTGCATGTTCTGGAAGGATGCCGAGCGGCGCTTCGTCGCGGTGAGCAAGGCGTTTCTCGACTACTGGGGCATGAGCTCCGAGGCAGAGGTGCTCGGCAAGACGGATGAGGACATGGGCTGGCATATCGACGAGGTGCCGTTCAGGCAAGACGAGCTCGATGTCATCAAGTACGGCAAGCACATCAGGAACGCGCCCGGCAAGTGCATCATCAAAGGCGTCGTGCACAGCATCGTCGCGAACAAGGTGCCCGTCTACGACGTCAACGGCAAGATCATCGGCCTCATGGGGTATTTCGTCGATGCCGAGCGCGCCACAGCCCGCGAGCGGAGTCTGCGTGCCGCGTTGTTCGTCGATCCGGTCACGGGTGCCATGAACGTGCGCGGGGCCGTCATCACGGCGCTCGAGTACGCGGAGAACTACCGTTATCGCGACCAGCGCTATGCGGTGCTGCTCCTCGACGTCCCGGAATACGCCAGGATCGCCGCGTCGTACGGCCCCGTCTTCGGCACCCAGCTGCTCAGGGCCATCGCTGACAGAGTCAGGGCGATTGTGAAAGAGTCCGGGGCGCTCGGCAGGGTGGCGAGCGGGCAGTTCGTCGTCTTCAAGAAGGGGCTTTCGCCCGCAGCGCTGCAGGACCTCGCGCATCGCCTGGAAGAGGCGGTAAACGACATCCACGAGGTGCGGGGCAAGCCGTGCACGCTGCATGCCCTGTGCGCAGTCGCGCTGGGCTCTGAGGCGGATAACCCGATGGAGCTCTATGCGCTCGTGCAGGGCCGCCTCACCGACCTTGCCGAGCGTCCTCCCGAGGTCGACATGCACGCGAAGGACCTGCTGATGTTCGACCGGCGCAAGTTCGACTCGATGAGCAGCGTCGTCTATATGGCGGATGTCGACGACTACTCGCTCGTGTACCTCAACGAGAGGGGCCGCGAAGAGTGCGGGCTCTCCAAGGACTCGTCGCTTCTGGGCAGGAAATGCTACGAGGTCTTGCAGGGGAGGTCTGCGCCGTGCGAGTTCTGCACCAACGCGCGTCTTTCCGACGACGCGTTTCTCGAGTGGGAGTACCACAACCCCTTTGCGGGCGGCACCTACCTGCTTCGGGACACGCTCGTCCCCTGGCGCGGCAAGCTGCACCGCTTCGAGATCGCAAACGAGGTCAAGGCCTCGTATTCGACTGGCGAGGAAAGCTCGCGGCTTCTGCACAACGAGAAGTTCGTGAACGATGCCGTCTCGATTGCCCTGCTGGAGCGCGACCCGGGCGTCGGCATCGAGAAGCTTATCGAGAAGATGGGACGTGGGCTTGAAGCGGACCACGTGTTCATCCTCGAGCAAGATGCTGCGGGGCATGTCGACAACAGCTACGAATGGTGCCGCGAGGGCCTTACGTCAATTGACGTGTGGGTGAACGAGGTCCCCCCGGGGATGCTTGCGAAATGGAGAGGCGCCTTCGAGGCGAATGCCGTCTTGTCGTATTCGGGAGGCGTCTCGGAGGTCGAGCTGCCGGTGTCTCTCAAGCGGCGTCTGCGCGAGCTCAACATCGCGAGCGCGATCGTTGCGCCGCTCAGACGCGATGGGGAACTCGTCGGGGTGTTCGGACTCGACCTTTCGCGGACGACGGACGTGAGGCCGGCGGAGAGCATTCTTCTCATGCTGTCTCACTTCGTCGAGTCGCTGCTGCGCAACCGCGACGCGATGGATGCGCTTCAGGCGCTGTCGACGCGCGATCCGCTCACGAACGTGCTCAACCGACGGGGGCTTGCGTCGTTTTTCCGCAACCTCGACAAGGGCAAGAAGCGCATCTTCGTGTACTGCGACGTCGACCGGCTCAAGCGCACGAACGACAACGACGGGCATTCTGCCGGCGACGAGGTCATCAAGTCGACGGCGGAGGTGCTGGGTTCGTGCTTCGACTTCAACAGCGTGTTCAGGCTCGGCGGCGACGAGTTCCTCGTCGTGTCGGACATGCCGAATGCCGAAAACGCCGAGCTTGCGGTCAAGCGGCTGCGTGCAGACCTGGACAGACACGGGCTCGACGTGTCGGTCGGCTACGTCTGGAGCGGGGAGGGCGACTACTCCAACACGGAGCTGCTCGCCATCGCGGATAGCCGCATGTACGAGGACAAGCAGCGCCGTCACGCCTTGCGCCCCTGAGGAGGGGGGTTGGGTCTTTCGCGATGCTGGCAAGGGGGGGGCAGCCCCTTTGCCAGCGGGATTGGCTTCGCAGGCTGGCTGCGGGCTGGCTTTGGGTTTGCGCGCCTACAGGACGGCGGCCTCGATGCGCTTTTTCAGCTCGTCCATCCCGACGCCGGTCTTTGACGAGGTGATGATCATCTGGTCGCGCTCGACGCCGAACTGGTTGGCGAGCTTCATCGCCGAGCTGTGCTGCTTGGACTTCGAGAGCTTGTCGGCCTTTGTGAGCGCGATGACAAACGGGAGCTCCTTTTCCTGCAGGAAGTCGATCATCTGCTTGTCGAGCTTCTGCATCTCCAGGCGGATGTCGACGAGTACGATGACCAGGTTGAAGCTGCGCTCCTGATTGTAGTAGCCAAAGATCATGTCGGCCCAGCGCTGGCGTTCGCTCTGGCTCTTCTTCGCGTAGCCGTAGCCGGGCAGGTCGACAAAGTAGACGCCGTCGGCCTCGAAGAAGTTGATGTTGGAGGTCTTGCCCGGCGTGCCGGAGACCTTCGCGAGCGCCTTGCGGTTGAAGAGCTTGTTGACCAGCGAAGACTTGCCGACGTTGGAGCGGCCCGCAAACGAGACCTCCGGCTTTTCGGGTCTCGGCAGCTGTGCCGTCGTTCCGTACGAACGCTCGAACTTCGCCTTCTCGTAGTGCAGGGCCATGCCTGATCCTTTCCGCATGAAAATACAGGTGCTGAGTTGTCCTGTGGTACTTTATCAGTCACATTTTATCGGTAGTGAGGAGAAATATGCGAATCGAGCTCTATTGCGATGGCGGATGCCGCGGCAACCAGGGGAGGACGAACGTTGGGGGATGGGGCGTCCACCTGGTGTGGGGCGAGCACGTCAAGGACCTGCATGGGGGAGAGCTCAACACGACCAACAACAAGATGGAGCTGACCGCGGCCATCGAGGGTCTGCGCGCCATCAAGAACAAGGACGTCGGGGTGGACGTGTACGTCGACAGCGCGTACGTGCTCAACGGCATCACAAGCTGGATTTACGGGTGGATGAAGAAGGACTGGAAGAACTCCAAGAAGGAGCCGGTGGCCAACAAGGAGCTCTGGCTCGAGCTGCTCGCCGAGAAGGAGAAGTTCGCTGACATCGAGTTCCACAAGGTCAAGGGCCATGCGAACAACGCGGGCAACAACCGCGCCGACGAGCTGGCCAACATAGCGATGGACGAGCTCTCCTAAGGTGCGCGCGGGCGGCCCCGAGGGTGAGGCCTCGGAGCCACCCAGTGTTGGCACTGCCAGGGATTTCTGGCGTTTTCGGCTGGCAAGCCACTCAGCATTGGCACTGCCAGGTTTTTCTGGCGCGCGTGGCCCCGGAGCCGCCCAGCGTTGGCACTGCCAAAGATTTCTGGCGGGGAGGGCTCCGGAGCCACTCAGCATTGGCACTGCCAGGGGTTATTGGCGCAGAAGGCTCCGAAGCCACCCAGCGTTGGCACTGCCAGGGATTTCTGGCGCCCGGCGGGTCCTCGCCACTCAGCGTTGGCACTGCCAGGGATTATTGGCGCGCGCGGCCCTTTTGCCACTGAGCGTTGGCACTGCCAGGTTTATCTGCCGCGCGTGGCCCCGGAGCCTTCCGCATTCCTCGCCCTTTAGGCGGGCGTCGCCTCGAAGCCTTCGGCTTCTACGGCCTTCACGAGTACCTCGTCTGCGACGTCCTCGTCGAGCTTGACGATCGCGTTCTCCTTCTCCAGGCTTACGCGCGCCGCGTGCACGCCGTCCACGCCCTCGAGCGCGTTTTTCACCCGTGCGACGCACTTCTCGCAGTGCATTCCCTTCACGTTCAGGGTCTTCCTCGTTGCCATATCAGGTCTCCAATCTCTTGGCTTTGTTGGTATATCGATGCTTCGCGGCAGCCGCGCCTCTTGCCGTCTGCCGCCATCCCGCTGTCTCCGTTAGCGCTTGCTCGCAAACGACGGCTTCCACGTGCGCAGGCGCAGCGCGTTCGAAACCACGAACAGCGAACTGCAGCTCATCGCGGCGGCAGCGATCATCGGGTTGAGCGAGAATCCGAGCGGCGTCAGCACGCCCGCCGCGACGGGGATGCAGATGACGTTGTAGAACAGCGCCCAGAACAGGTTCTGCTTGATGTTGCGCATGGTCGCGCGCGAGAGGTCGAGCGCCGCCGGCACGTCTTGCAGGTCGCTGTGCATGAGGACGATGTCCGCGCTCTCCATCGCGATGTCCGTGCCCGCTCCGATGGCGATGCCGGTGCTTGCACGCGCCAGCGCGGGGGCGTCGTTGATGCCGTCGCCGACCATGGCGACCTTCCCCGTCGTGGAGAGCTCGCGGACCTTGGCTTCCTTGCCCTCGGGCAACATGCCCGCCACCACCTCGTCGACGCCGACGATGCGCTGGATGCTCCGCGCCGTGCGCTCGTTGTCTCCGGTCAGCATGACGGTGCGAATCCCCATGCTGCGCAGCTCGTCGATGGCCCGCTTGCTCGTCGTCTTGACCTGGTCCGCGCATGCGATGATGCCTATGAGCATGCCATCGCAGGCAAAGAGCAGGGGGGTCTTGCCATCCTGCGCGAGCTCGTCGAGCGAGGCGCTTGCGGCGTCGATGTCGATGCCGTTGCCGCGCAGAAGCGCTGTGTTTCCAGCGAGGCACGCCATCCCGTCGACCGTCGCGGAGATGCCCCTGCCGGGGATGGTGGCAAAGTCCTGCGCCTCGCTCGGCACCGCATCGTGCTCGTCGCCATAGGCGACCACGGCGCCAGCGAGCGGATGCTCGGACTTCTCCTCGAGCGCGACGGCGATGTCGAGGAACTCGTCCGCGTCAAAGCCGTTGAGCGCGATGCAATCCGTGACCTGGGGCTTGCCCTCGGTGATGGTGCCGGTCTTGTCGAGCACGACTGTCGTGGTCTCGTGCGCGGTCTGAAGTGCCTCGGCGCTCTTGATGAGGATGCCTTCCTTCGCCCCGCGGCCGGTCCCGACCATGATGGCCGTCGGCGTGGCGAGCCCGAGCGCGCAGGGGCACGAGATCACGAGCACCGACACCGCATGCGAGACGGCGTCTGCCAGGCTTCCCGCGACAATCATCCAGACGACGAACACCACGACGGCGATCGCGATGACGACGGGCACGAACACCGCCGACACCTTGTCCGCGAAGTTCTCGATGGGCGCTTTCGTGCTGGTCGCCTCGTCGACCAGGCGGATGATGCGGGCGAGGGCGGTGTCTTGCCCGATGGCGGTTGCCTGCACCTTGATCCAACCCGATTGGACGACGGTGGCCCCGGTCACGGAATCGCCGCGCGCCACCTCCACCGGGATGCTCTCGCCCGTGATAGCCGCCTCGTCGACTGCCGCCGTGCCCTCTGCCACGACGCCGTCGACCGGGATGCTCTGCCCCGCCTTGACGATGACGAGGTCTCCCACTGCGATCTGCTCGACGGGCACCTCCTCCTCGGCACCGCTGTCATCGATGCGTGTGGCGGTCTTGGGGGCAAGGTCCATGAGGCTGTTGATGGCGTCGGTCGTCTTGCCCTTTGCGCGCGCCTCGAAGAACTTGCCGAGCGTCACGAGCGTGAGGATCATCGCCGCGGACTCGAAATAGAGATCCATGGCCGCCACGTGCGCCGCCGCGAGGTCGCCATGGCCGAGGAAAAAGCCCATGCGGTACATGGCAGCGATGCCATAGACGGTGGATGCGGCAGACCCGAGCGCGACGAGCGAGTCCATGTTGGGGGAGCGGCGCGCGAGGGACGAGAAGCCGTTTCGGAAGAACTTGAAGTTGACGAACAGAACCGGCAACAGGAGCAGCAGCTCCGTGAGCGCGAACGTCATCATGTTCTCGTGGCCCAGAAAGACTCCGGGGAGCGGCCATCCGAACATGTGGCCCATGGACAGGTAGAACAGGGGCACCGTGAAGATGCACGAGACGATGAGGCGCGTTTTCACTCGCTTGATTTCGCGCGCTGCCCGCTTCTGCGCAGAAGGGGCGGGGGCAGGCGCACCGGGTGCGCCGGCTATCTGCTCTACGTGGGGGAATGCCCCGTAGCCCGCCTTCTCGACAGCGCTCCCGATTGCCGCGAGCGTCTCGGGTGTGCCGTCGTACTCGACGTCCATGCTGTTTTTGAGCAGGTTGACGGTGGCGCTTTGCACCCCGTTGACGCTCTGCGTCGCCTTCGTGACGCGCGCCGAGCATGCGGCGCAGGTCATTCCCGTGACATCGAAGCGTTGCTTCATTTCAGATCACCAACTTACTTTGATATGCGTTTGATGAGGTCCATGGCCTCGTCGACGATCTCGTCGTTGCCGTTTCTGATCTCTTCGACCACGCAGGTCTTGAGATGGTTCTGCAAGACGAGCCGCTCGACGCTTTTGACCGCGCTGTCCGCAGCGGCGAGCTGGATGAGGACGTCGCCGCAGTAGCGGTTGTCCTCGATCATTGCCTTCACGCCGTTGAGCTGGCCGATGGCACGGTTCAGGCGTTTGATGATGTTGTCTTGCAGTTCCTGGCTGCGCGGATTCGCCTTGTGGCGCGCGTGGCAGCAGCTCTTCTCGTTCGTGTCTTCCATGGATACCCCCACCCGGTATGTTTCATGACGCGACTATATACCCCTTGGGGGTATTTGTCAAGATGCAAAATGCGGAAGATCATAAAAATATTCTTCCGCACATTTTCCAAATTATACAAGATTGTGGAATTATTCCATATGCTGCTTTTGCAGCGCCAGGAAATCCTCTGCCATCTGCTGTGCCTCGGCATAGGATTCCAGGTGGTAGCATCTGGCACGGAACTGCGCTGCGCCGTAAAGTCCGGTCATGTACCAGGCGGCGTGCTTCCGTGCGTCCCGAATGGCGATCTCCGGCGGCTTTTCCGGATTGCATTCCAGAATGAGCCGGATGTGGCGGAGCATGGTCTCCATGCGCTCCTCCAGCGTAGGCAGAACGACCGGTTCGCCAGCCATCGCCGCCCGGATCTCCCGGAAGAGAAACGGGTTGCCGTAAGTGCCGCGCCCCACCATGACCAGGTCGCAGCCTGTCTGTTCATACATGGCGAGACAGTCCTCGGCGGTCTGGATATCGCCGTTTCCGATGACCGGGATGGAGACCGCCTCTTTGACTGCCCGGATCATGTCCCAGTTGGCTTTTCCGCTGTACAGCTGGGACTTTGTTCTGCCGTGTACTGCAATGGCAGCAGCGCCGGCATCCTCCATTGCCTGGGCAAAGAGGACGGCGTTGATGCTGGTTTCGTCCCAGCCCAGCCGGAATTTTACCGTAACCGGAACACTGCTTTCCCGGACAGCCGCCCGGACGATCTCCTGTGCCAGCGGAATATTCCGCATCAGTGCGCTGCCTGCGCCGGTGGCGACAACCTTGTGAACAGGACAGCCCATGTTGATGTCGATCCAGTCCGGGTCGTACTGCTGTACCAGTGCGGCGGCTTTTCCCACGAATTCCGGTTCGCTGCCGAACAGCTGTAACCCCATGGGACGCTCCGGTTCTGTTATGGTGCAGAGTCCGGCGGAACCTTTGTCTCCATAGCACAGCCCTTTGACGGAAACCATTTCGCTGACGGTTGCCGCTGCGCCGAAACTGCGGCAGAGCAGGCGGTAGGCACGGTCGGCAACGCCTGCCATAGGCGCCAGCACGGCGGTGCGGGGCAGAACGGTTTTTCCCAGGGTGAATGCGGTTTGTATTGTCTGCATGAAAGTTCTCCTTGTGATTTGGTGATACTATTATAACATAAAGCGGCTGCAATGTAAAGTCAAAGCGATTTGTAAAAAAAGTGATTGCAGACAGAATGCCTCCGGGACAAAGCCGCAGGGGAAACCGGACGAAGGATATTTCCCGACACACACCACAGAGACTGTCCACGAGTCAAAAACATATGATTCCGTTTCGTGAACTGAATTTGAAAATTAGTGGGTTTTTGCAGAAACTGCTTGACATGACATCTGAATTTGGGTATAATAAATGTAATGGGGAATTTTGAAAAAAATTCCTCAAAGAAAGCAGGCAATGAGATTGCTGCAAATTTTCAGGAGGTAGTACCAATGGCATTGACTAAGAACAAAAATGTACTGCAGTGGGTCGACGAAATGGTCGCTCTGACAAAGCCGGATCAGGTCGTATGGATCGACGGCTCTAAAGAACAGCTGGATGCACTGACAGAAGAAGTTACTTCTCTGCCGGAAGGCAACCGTGACAAGATGTACAAGCTGAACCCGGATAAGCTGCCGGGCTGTCTGTACCACCGCACACTTCCGAACGACGTTGCTCGTGTAGAAGACCGTACCTTTATCTGCTCCAAGACAAAGGAAGGCGCTGGCCCGACCAACAACTGGATGGATCCGGAAGAGATGAAGGCGAAGCTCATTCCGCTGTATGACGGCGTAATGAAGGGCAGAACCATGTATGTTATCCCGTATTCTATGGGACCGATCGGTTCTCCGCTGGCTAAGGTTGGCGTTGAGCTGACTGACTCCATCTATGTTGTTCTGAACATGAACATCATGACTCGTATGGGCGCACAGGCATTTGAAAACCTGGGTGACACCTCCAACGACTTCGTTCGTGGTCTGCACTCCAAGGCAGACGTTGATCCGGAAAAGCGTTATATCGTTCAGTTCCCGGAAGAAAACACGATCTGGTCCATCAACTCTGCTTACGGCGGAAACGTTCTGCTGGGCAAGAAGTGCTTCGCTCTGCGTATCGCTTCCTTCCAGGGCAAGAACGAAGGCTGGATGGCTGAGCACATGCTCATCCTGGGCATTGAGAATCCCCAGGGCGAGGTGAAGTACGTCACCGCCGCCTTCCCCTCCGCCTGCGGCAAGACCAACCTGGCCATGCTCATCCCGCCGGAAGGCTACCGCAATAAGGGCTACAAGGTTTGGACCGTGGGCGACGACATCGCCTGGATGCGCCAGGGCGCCGATGGCAAGCTGTACGCCATCAACCCCGAGAACGGCTTCTTCGGCGTGGCCCCCGGCACCAACATGAAGTCCAACCCCAACGCTTTGATTTCCACCCAGAAGGGCACCATCTTCACCAACGTGGCCCACAACCTGGACGACAACACCGTGTGGTGGGAAGGCCTGGACAAGAATCCGCCCGAGAACGCTCTGGATTGGACCGGCGAGCCCTGGAATGGCAAGACCTCTGAGAAGAAGGGCGCCCATCCCAACAGCCGCTTCACCGCTCCCGCCAAGAACTGCCCCTGCATCAGCCCCGAGTTTGACAAGGGCGAGGGCGTGCCGGTTTCCGCCATCATCTTCGGCGGCCGCCGCGCCCAGACCACGCCCCTGGTGTACCAGTCCCGCGATTGGAACAACGGCGTGTTCGTAGGCTCCATCATGGCCTCTGAGACCACCGCCGCCGCCACCGGCGCTGTGGGCGTGGTCCGCCGCGATCCCATGGCTATGCTGCCCTTCTGCGGCTATCATATGGGCGACTACTTCCAGCACTGGTTCGAGATGGGCGAGAAGCTGGGCGAGAACGCTCCCAAGATCTTCAACGTCAACTGGTTCCGTCTGGACAGCGAAGGCCACTTCCTGTGGCCCGGTTTCGGCGACAACTTCCGCGTGCTGGAGTGGATCCTCAAGCGCTGCGAGGGCAAGGTGGACGCCAGGGAGACCGCTATCGGCTATGTGCCTTACGCTGAGGACATCAACCTGGAGGGCATTCAGGACTTCGACATCGAGACCCTGAAGTCTATCCTGGAAGTGGACAAGGCTGCCTGGGCCAAGGAAGCCGAGGGCATTGAGGAGTTCTACAAGCAGTTTGGCGACAAGCTGCCCCAGGAGCTTCGCAATCAGCTGGAAACCCTGAAGAAGAACTGCGCGGAGTAAGCTGCTTTTCTCCCTCAATTTCAACCTCTTTTA
>OLPZ01001248.1_pt1 | contig 17316 bp, 6 predicted proteins | sample 1672711 | NCBI WGS metagenome assembly OLPZ01 (sample SAMEA3136716, study PRJEB25190) | human gut metagenome
AGCTGCCGGAGCGGTGCTTAAGCCGCAAGGCGGGAATTGTGCGGTGTTGCCTTTATTAGCGGCTGCTCATCCGTTCAGTTTGGCGTACTCTTCGTCGGTAACAGGCTCGCACCATTCGTTGCTGCAATCTTCGCCGGGAACTTCCACAGCAATGTGGCTGAACCAGCTGTCGGCCTTGGCACCGTGCCAGTGCTTGACGTTGGCCGGGATGGTGATCACGGTGCCGGGGGTCAGGCTGACGGCAGGTTTGCCCTCTTCCTGGAATTGATAACGCCTTCTATATTTTCATATGAACACCACAGCAATAGTATAACAATAGCACAACACAAGCAGGATTTAAGGCAAAGAGCTGCAGGCAGTATGATGCGGGAATGATCAACCAGCAGGGTTCCAGCTGCTCCGGCGCGATGAGTGCATCGCGCCCTACAATCGGTCCAATGCCTTATCGCAGTATGTTAAGCATGTAACCATCATATTTTTTCAAAACCCCTTATCGAAAAAACTGCCCGCACAACGGCTTATCATACCGTGTACGGGCAGTTGATTTATCATTATCTACTTTTCTCTCAGGTCTGGGTCGATAAGCGCAACCCCACCTGGTACCCCAGCAGGGTGCGGGTTTCCACCGGCTGATGGCGGATGAGGGAAAGCAGCTGCTGTGCGGTACGGCGGCCCAGCTGTTCGGCATCAAAAGAGACCGCCGTGATCTGTGGCGTACACCCCTGCAGCGCTTCGTCGTCATACAGGGAGGCAAGACAGATATCCTGCGGCACGCGCAGGTTCAGCTGTCTCAGGGTGCTCAAAGCCAGCAGGGCAACCTGGTCATCCATGCACAGGATGCAGTCCGCCCCACGCTGTACCGCGAGCTCCACAGCGCTGGTGCGTAGATCGTCGCTTTCCAGCTCCAAAAACAGCAGGCTCTCATCAATCTTGCAGCAGGCGCGGTCATGCGCCTGCTTATAGCCTTCCAGGCGGGACTGGTTGACGGTGTACAGCATGGATCCGCCCAGCAAAGCAATGCGGCGCAGGCCCTTCATCAGCAGCAGGCTGACCAGCTCGCGGCAGCCGCCCACCTGATCATGGTCCACCGAGATGACATCCTGGTCAGCCGGGCGGCCAATGGCAACAAAGGGGATGCCGCTTTTTTGCAGCATGGGGATCAGCGGATCACGCTCCAGCGTGCGGGCCAGAATCACACCATCAATCTTGCGGTTGACCAGCAGACGCTGCATCGGGCTTGTTTCCTGCTCGCCCACCATCGTCATCAGCACATCATAATCATTGCGGGTGGCAACATCGTACACGGCGCTGACGGTTTTGCGCAAAAATGGTGCGGCAAGGTTTCCGAACTGGCGCGAGAACACCAGTGAGATATTATAAGACTGCTGGGTTACCAACCCGCGTGCCAGCATATTGGGCACATAGTTTTTCTCTTTGGCGTACTGGACCACGCGGGCGCGGGTCGCTTCGCTGACACGGCCATTGCCCGAAAGGGCACGGGATACCGTGGTCTTGGACACGCCAAGGTCTTCAGCCATCTGGCTGATGTCAATTTTTTTTTCTCCTTCTGTCTGTTTACGGCGCGGCATGGGTTTACTCCTGTTAACGTTTGCTTCTATAAGATCTTCTTTCTGTCCTTGCCGGTTTTCCGCCCCACGGGCAGTTCCCAGGGTACTGTTCCAGAAACCAGTCCCCCACCCCGGCCATTCCCTACTTGGTTAATGGACTTAACATATTATACCACATTTTCCTGGATCATGGTAGCCCCCTGTGCAAAGAAAGCAAAGAACACGCTACCCCAATACGGGGTCATTATATCATTCCTAGCTCTGTTTTTCAACCGATTTCTGGCTCTGTTTCCGTTTTCCAGTGTGTTTTATAACCTGGTAAAGTTTTCTCATTTTGTCCGTATCCTGCTCAGTCATCGTACCTGCGCCAAATTGGGCGGCTTGGGCCAATGCCAGCAGAGCTTCGGCATCCTGGGGTTCAAGGGCGGGGACACAACTTTGCAAAAATGCGGCAAACTCCGGCGCATCGGATGGTGTATGCGGCGGCAGGCCGCGACGCACCAAAAGGCGGTAGATGCTGCCAAACACGGCCAGCACCCGCGCGTTGCAGCTGCCCCGGCCATATCCCATGGCATGGCGGCGGGCCAGTACCAGCAGCACCACAGCAGCCAACAGGCACCCCCCCAGCAACGCCGCCAAAACCAGCCTGCTGCGGGGCACGATGGTGGCTGCGGGTTCGTTTGCGCTGCTCTCCCCTGCTGCAGGGGCGGTGTCTTGACCTTGAGTTTCGGGCAGCGGGTCGGTGCGCAGGTCGGCCTGTTGGGCGCTGACCAGCACGCCGGGGGTCATCTCCATGGGGGTCCAGCCCTGGCCGGAAATGTACACCTCCGCCCAGGCGTGGGCGTTATCGTCCTGCAAAATGGCGTGCCAGCTGCCGTCCTCCTGTTGGGTAAACAGGCTTTGCGGCGCAGCATAGCCCACCACATAGCGCGCAGGCAGCCCGAACATGCGGAACATAACCACCGCCGCCGAAGCAAACTGCACACTGTACCCCTGTTTGGATTCCGTTAAAAAGTAACGGATGGGGTCGGCCCCCTCCGGCGGCTGGGGAGCGCTGGCGTTATACTGGTAGTTGGTGTTTAGGTAGGCGCGGATGTAATCGCCAATGTCCGCAGCTTCGGTCAGCTTCTGGTCCTTTTTGGTTTCATCGCACAGGGTTTGCAGCTCGTCATAGCCGTCCGGCACGGCGGTGTAGCGGCTGGCGGCGTAAGCGGCATAGGATGCTTCCATCCGGTCCAGCACGCTGGGGTCGGCATCGGCGCGGGCTTCCAGCTGGGTTTGGGCGGTATCCCGCGGGTAATACAGGAACACATCGTCCTGCGCGGTCTGGCCCGCGGCGGCGCCATCGCCCTGGATGGTGTAATAATCACCCCAGTAGGCGTTGTACGGTGCATAGGTGTACTGGGTATCGGCGTGGATGCGCTCCACCGTCAGCGTCTGGGGCTGGGCGGTGCCGTCATAGGCGGTGCGCAAAAACGGCAGGCTGGCAATGGTCAGCCGGGCATTATCCTCGGTTTTCCAGTTCATAGCGGCGCTGTCAAAGGCATCGGCATCAGGGGCCTGCCAGGTGGTGCCGTCATAACTGCCGCCGATAAATCCCCGCAGGTATACGGTTTCTTCGGGTTTGTCGCTGGCGGTCAGGGCCAGATCCGTCACTCCGCTGACCTGGATCCCCCCGCCCTGGCTCAAGGCGCCATCCGCCACACCACCGGCAGCGGCTTCTACCTGAATGTTCAGCCTGCCGCCGCTGACCCGCGGCAGCCAGGTAATGGCGGTGCTCAACGCGGCGGATTCCACCCGCTGGGCCGCGGGCTGCAGCCAGCCAAGGGGAACCCCCAGCGCCGGGCGCAGCAGCCACCAACAGGGCAGCGCCAGCGTAAGGCAAAGCCCGCCTGCCGCCAGCGCGGCAGACTTTTGGATGTTATAATGGCGGCAAAGGTTCTGGCGGTAGTTTTCGGTATCGCGCCTGCCCCACAAGGCCCGCCGCTGCACCGAGCAGGAAGCCGCCCATGCCCCCATCCAACCGGCCAACAGCAGCAGGCAGGCGAGCACAGCAGGCGCGGCCCCGGCCAGCGCCAGCAGCACAACAACGGGCAGCAGCATTAGATCCAGCAGCAGGGCATCCGCACGGCGCAGGGCCGCAGCGGCCAGCGCCCCGGTAACGGGCAGGGCGGCCAGCAGCAAAAACAGCCCCAGCTGCGCCGCACTGCCGCCCTGGGCCACCGGCAGCGCGCTGCCAAGGCGGGCATTCAGGCTTTGGGCAATGTTCCCGGCGCACTGCTGCGCACCGGCCAAAAAGTTCCGCTGGCAGATGAACAACACCACAAGATACACAATCACCCCCGCCAGCAGCCCCCAGCGGCGCAGGGCTTGCGGCGCACGCAGGAACAGCGCCCACCCGGCGCAGAAAGCGGCTGCCGCGGGCCACACCCACAACGGCACCGCAATGCCGAACCCGGTGGAAAGCACCAGCAGCAAACCAAAGGTGAGCGCCAGCAGCAGCGCGGCATCTGCCGCCAGCCACAACGCGGGGTGCGCTGCGGGGCGCTGGGTGCTCACCAGCACACGGTCCACAAACTTCAGCCCACTGCCGGGGTCGGCAGCGCCGCGCCGGCTCAGGGCAGTACGTTCTTTTTTGCGCTTGGGCGGGTTTTTGCGGTGCTTCGCCGCCTGTTGGGGAAAATCCCCCCATTCCTCCGCTCCGTCCAGGTCCCCACCGGGGGTCAGGGCAGCGCGCAGGGCGGTCAGCGGTTCGCGCACCATCAGGCGGTCCAGCTTGGCGCTCAGCTTCCAGTGTACCTGCTTGAGGGTATCCCCGTCCCGGTACTCCCGCAGCTCATAGCTGCCGCCCAGGGCGGCGCGGGTGTCGGCTTCGTCGCCGTCCTCATCGGGGGCGGTTTCCGCTTTGGCTTTGCCAGCCGCGGCAGCGGGCAGCACACAGATGCTCTGGCTTTGCACGGCAGCCGGGCATGCCGCGGTGAACACCCCCAGGTGATCCCGCAGGGTGATGCCCCGCACCGCAATGCTCCACACACCGCTTTTGCCTGCGTTTAGGGTAATGCGCTGTTCGGCGCTCTCCTTGCCGCCCAGCATGGCGGCGCAGCGCAGGGTGATCTGCCCGCCGCCCCATTCATCGGCGGCGTTCAGCAGCACCACAAGCGCAGGGATGGGCAACCGGCTGCGGTTGCGCAGCCGAACCGTCAGGGCAAAATCTTCGCCCTGTATCACGGGTTTGTCCGGCACCAGCAGCTCTGCCGTTACCTGCCTGCGCAGATAGGCGGCATCCAGCCGCAGCAGCACCAGAAGCACCAGCGCAAACGCTAACAGGAACACCGCCAGCGGTGCCTGGGTGATGAGCGCCGCGGCCAGCAGCACCAAAAGCACCAGCGCCCGGCCCAGCTTACCTGCCATGGCGGTCAGCCTTTTCGGGGCGGGGGCGCGGCACGGTGCGCAGCAGGTCCTGCATTACGCTGTCCACCGTTTCGCCGCCTGCGCGGGCCTGGTCGTTCAGCACCAGGCGGTGGCGGGCAACCGCATCAAACACAGCGGTCACATCCTGCGGGGCAACAAAATCCCGCCCCGCCAGGTACGCCGCCGCGCGCGTCATGCTGGTCAGCGCCAGGGTGGCACGGGGGCTTAACCCCACGGCCAGGCGCGGGTCCTTGCGGCTGGCCTGGGCCAGCGCCACAATGTAGCGGTACATCAGCTCATGCACAAATACCGTGCTGACCTCCTGCTGCATGGCAAGCAGATCCGCCTGACCGGCAACGGGGCGCACACGGTCCAGCAGGCGGCCTTTGCTCTGCCCGGCCAAAATTGCCAGCTCCGCTTCCTCATCGGGGTAGCCCATTACGGCGCAGACCATGAAACGGTCCAGCTGAGACTGCGGCAGCATCTGCGTGCCGGCGGCGCCGATGGGGTTCTGGGTTGCAATTACGGTAAAGGGTGCGGGCACCGGGCGGGTGACGCCGTCCACCGTCACCGTGCCTTCTTCCATCACTTCCAACAAAGCCGACTGCGTGCGGGAGGAGGTACGGTTGATCTCATCGCCCAAAAACAGGTTGCACATCACCGCACCGGCGTGGTACACAAACTTGCCGGTCTCTTTCTGGTAAACCGAAAATCCCACCAAATCGGACGGCAGAACATCCGGCGTAAACTGCACGCGGCTTTCTTTCAGGTCCAGCGCGCGGGCAAAGGCCAGCGCCAGCGTGGTTTTGCCCACGCCGGGAATATCCTCAATCAGCACATGGCCGCCCGCCAGCATGGCCATCCAGATGGTGTTTACCGTTTGCTGTTTGCCCTGCACGGCCTTGTTTACTTCGGCCGTAACGGCGGCGGCCTGCTGTGTGTACTGCATGGTTAATCCTCCCGGTGTTTTTTCCATATCACCATAATGCCAACGGCAGCGGCAATAACCACCAGCCCGGCCCACAGTGCGTTGTTTTCCAGCCAGATCATGGTATTGGAGATCGCGCTCCCCTCGGATTCCGCGCTGCCCTCCCCCGGCAATGGGGTCAGGGCCTGGGGGGCCACTTCGGCAATGGAGCTGCCGCCGGCATCCTCCACGGTCACCTGGCGCGGCGTTTCGTCCCAGGTAGCGGCGCTTTCCTGCAAATCCTCCTCTTTGGTGGTGTCCGCAGCGGCGGTGTCGTGCTCCGCAATTACCAGGTAGCGCTGGCTGTTGCGGGTGTAGGGGTGGCAGGTGGAAAGGGTCAGCAGGTCCCGCCCCGGCTGGATCAGCACGGCGTTGATATCGCTGGGGTCAATAATTTTCAGCTCGCTCACGCGGTAAATCAGTGTTTCCCACGGGGTGGTCAGCTGGATCTTGTCCCCCACCTGGATCTGCTGCACGTTGCGCAGCATTTCCGCGCCATAATAGCCGCGGTGGGCGGCAATCACGGTGTTGGTGTTTTCGCCGCCCAGCGGCATCGAGGTCTGGCCCAGCAGCGCCGCGCCTTTGGCCAGGTTTTCGCGGCTGGCGCCCAGGTAAACGGGCAGCTCCAGGTTCAGGCGCGGGATCCACAGCACAGCCAGCACATCATCGTCATAGCCATAGGCAGCAAGGTCCAGCGGGGCTTCCTCGTAGGAGAACGGGTCGGTCAGGCCGCTTTGGCCCCCGGCGTAAATTTCCGCGTTATAGTCCTGCATCGCGGCGTACAGTTCAGGGTAGGCGCGTTCCGGCTCCGGGGGTTCGGCTGTGGTTTTCTCCGCCGCGGGGGCGGTGGGCTGGGCTTCGGCGCGGGCCGCAAACTGCGCAGCGGTTTTGGCGTTGCGGGTGCTGGTCCACCACTGGGCGGCGGTGGGCTGTATCAACAGCGCCAGCCCCAGCAAAATGGCCAGCCAGGCCAGAATTTTAGCAATCAGCCGTCCCATTTAGTCATCCTCCTCGCGCTTTTTGCAGCGGTGCAGCAGCAAAAGCAGCAGCAGCGCTTCGCCGCCGATCACAATGCTGCCCGTTACCGCGATCCACGGCCAGGCATCCACCACGCGCTTGACCACCGTTCCGGTGCGCAGCGCCTGATACTGCACGGCCTGCGGGGTGTTGGTTTCTTCCTCTCCATTATAAGGGATGCGGGTGCCGCGCACAAGCATGCGGTGGGTGTTGATGGCATACGGCGTGCAGGTAACAAGGGTGCAGTAATCCTGCCCCGCGGTGATTTCCAGATCCTCGGTGTGCTCCGGTTCCACCACTTTGATTTGATCCACCTGGTACGCCAGCGTTTCATCCAGAATATGCAGGTAGAAACAGTCGCCCTCTTCCAGCTTGTCCAGGTCGGTGAACAGCACGGCTTCGGGCAGGCCGCGGTGGCCGGTCAGCACGCTGTGGGTGCTTTCGCCGCCAAGGGGGTAGCTGGAGCCTTCCAGATGGCCGACGCCCTTTTGCAGCACATCATCGCTGGTGCCTTCGTAAATGGGCAGGTTGACGTCAATTTTCGGGATGGTGATATACCCCAGGCTTTCGCCCACATCCACAAGGTCCACATAGCTGGTGCCGGTATCCTCCGCTTCGCCTGCGGCATCGCGCTCCACGGCGCTGTCCAGCTGCTGGTTATAGCGGCGGGCGGCCTCCTTGGCGGCGTCCAGTTTTTCGGTATCCATGCTTTTTACGGTATCATCGTAATTTTGGATTGCTTCGCTGGCATGGCGCTGCGCCACCGCGTTGCTGATAACCGGGTACGATGCCACCCCAATGCCGGACAGGATCATCAAGGCCGCAAAGCCGACTTTTAGTTTTGTTGTGGTATCCATAGCGTCACCGCGAACCTTTCCGTGAGAGGGTTGAAGTTGGGAGCTGATGCAATTAAGAAATTAGAAATTAGGAATTGGAAGTAGGCAAAAGAATAAATAATAAAGAATAAAGAATAATTGTGGTGGACCGCGGCGCATTGCGCCGCTCAGGAGATATTGGGTTGGGGGTGGTTTTTAGGGTAGTGAATAACAATAAAATAATCTGTAGGGCCTTACGGCGTTGCACACCACAAAATTGTAATAAACCTCGCCCTGCATGTAGGGGGCGGCGTCCCCGACGCCCCGTTTGACGGGCCTAATAATTGCCGCCCATCCACCCCGCGCCGCAAACGTTGCAAATCATTTGTAGGGGCCGATGCTCGCCATCGGCCCGTTGACGGGGTTTACCCTATTTATTTTTAGGTTCTGCACGGGGAACCACCCCTCAGGCCGCTCCGCGTCCAGCGCAAACAGCGCCCCGTCCCCTCTGTCGCTCCGCGACATCTCCCCGCCCCGCGGGGAGTCACCCCTCAAGGGGCGCCAATATCTAACCTTATGTTTGCGGTGGCTCCCCTAGAGGGGAGCTGTCACCGAAGGTGACTGAGGGGTGGTTCCTTGCCACAAACCTAACGCCCATGGGGTGGTTCCTCGCCGCAAACCTAACGCCCGTGGGGTGGTTCCTCGCCACAAACCTAACGGCCGTGGGGTGGTTCCTCGCCACAAACCTAACGCCCGTGGGGTGGTTCCCCACGCAGAACCTAAAAATCAACCGAACAACGGCCATGTACACCCAAAAAAAATTTATTCCCCAATAACCCACCATAGGGGGAGGGCCAAACCCGGCCCTCCCCCTGTGTATGATGGATTATCCCTCTATACCCTATTGGTGAATTGTAAAATTGTTTTGCCTTGCGGCGGGCGCATCAGGCGCGGTTCTTCTTTTTCAGGCTCAGCAGCACGCCAACACCGGCCACAACCAGCAGCACGCCAATGCCGCTGAACAGCAGGGTGCCGAAACCACCGGTGGTGGGCAGGTTGAAGCCCTTGCGGTTGATGATGACGATCGCTTCATATTCGTACGGAGCTCCACCAACCGTAACTGCGGTGCTAGTGTACTCATGCTTAATCAGTTTACCTTCGTTATTAAAGGTTTCCTTCTTTTCCCATTTGGTGGCGTAGTCCAGAGTCAGGTTTGCGTCCACCGGACCAGTCAACAGGTTATAGCCTTCGCGAGTCTTGGTTTCAACCAGCTTATACTCGCCATTCGGCAAACCATTTGCAACAGCCGTACCCTTTTCTCCTGTCTTTCCTGTCGTCAAATCCATGACAGCAAACCACTTCGTATTCGGGTCTTCTGTTGCGTTCAAGCCAAGTTTCTTTGCTTCGGCATCCGCCAAGAACGGCTTTTTCTCGCCCTTGAACACAACACCTGCTATAACATTATTTTCTTCATATGTAGTGTCAGTATCGGCATTATACTTTTTATAAAGGGTAAATTCAACATTATCCAGCAGTTCGTCATCATCACCCTTTTTCAGGATGCCAGTCTTGAACGTATAAACAACAGCTTCGTCATGGATATCATACGGAGGATCATCTTCGGTAGTGATATCTGTCTTCTTGGAGTATTTCAGGTCGGCACGGTTTACATTGCCCGCCTCACCAACCGAAGCGCCGTCCTGGAGCTTTGCGGAATAGGTAATGGTAATGGTACTACCTGCATAATCGGCAATCGCTTTGGTGTTAAATGCAATCGTAAAGCCAGACTTATGATTTTCCGTGTCGTTAATCGGAGTCAGGGTATATGCACTATTTGCAAGTTCAGCAGCCTCTGTTTCCGTACTTTTTTTGCCCTTAACAACAACATCTCCGTTATAAACCAGCTGACGACTATCCATTTCATCGGATACGGTGAAAGTCCTCAGTTTTGCAACGTTTTCAGGAACATTGACAGTCAGAGTATACGGAACATCATCACCAATGCCATAGTCTGCATCCTTGTTATCTTTAATTTCCTTTTTGAAGTCCGGTTTGTAGTTCTTTACTTCAACCTCTGCTCCCTTAATAGCAGTAAAGTCAAAGCTCGTTGCATTTTCAGGGTATTTCCCGTCTACAACATCAGTATCGGTCGCTGCAACCATCTCGCCATTGTCACTGATCTTAAAAACATAGGCAATGCCGGAATCCAAAATGTAACCATCGTTTGCATTAACTTCAGTTTCCACAAAGGCATATACACCTTTGGTCAAACCAGAAACGTGGATTTTGCCATCTGGACCCGTGGTAAGGACACCCGTTTCATCAACTTCGTTAAGAAAATCGCCTGTATTATCTACGCCATTTGCAGGCTTCTTCACAATCTGAGTCCATGTTCTGCCATCACTCTTCTTATAGAGCTTAAACTTGTAGCCCTGCATGGTTTTAACTTCTTCATCCGTACCGCTCTGCTTACCGACTTTCTGCAAATCAGCCTGACCATATGCAGTAGAGTTTTTCGGGAAGACATGAACATCGTACAGCCAATCAGTCAGACCGTCATTCGCATCATCCGAGACTTTTGTCATAGGAACAGAGACAAAGAACGGCTCACATGCAGTCCTGACAGAATCCGGTGTTTCGGTTTCAAGCACAAGGTAAAGACCCAAAGGCAATACTTCTGTCTCCCCACCTTCACCCGGCACTTTGCCAAACTGAACAACGCCATCGACTCCTGTCGTTTTCGAACCGACTTCATGTAAAGACACGCCACTCCTCAGTTTATAACCGCCGGTAGCAGTATCCTTTTCTGCATACTCTGTCCAGCTTGTAGGCCAAGCTACATTTTTTTTACCATCATAATTATCATAATATTCTTTCAGTTCTGTTTCATTCTTAACCTGATAAACGGTAAAGGTTGCACCTGCCAACGGAGTAGGCTTTTCACCTTTGTCATTCGAAGGAAGACTCCCTGCGTCTTCTGGCTCGCCGGTTGCAGGCCCTCTATTTGTTTCGTTCCACTCATACTTATGAATCGTAATGGAACCTTCCGTTTCCGTCCAAACCGGATTTGGAGTGGTTGCCGGCGGTGTTCCACCGTTGTCCTCTGCCATTGCTGGCATGGCGCACAGGCTGAGGGCCAGAGCGGCGCTCAACAGGCCTGTGAGAAAACGTTTTGCTTTTTTCATTTCAGTACCTCTTCTCTTAAAAAAATCATCATCGGATGGGCGGCGGGGCCGCCCGGCTTAAGGGTTCTGCATCAGCACGGCGTGCAGTGCGGGGCGCTGCAGCGAGGAAACGCTGCCGCGCCGCCCGCACTGTGCCGTGAAGAAAAAAGGAGGAAAAACTGGGCCGCTTGCCCACTTGGCTTAAGGTGCATCTGAAACCAAAGGAAATAACGGATATTTCGCAGCCACAAGCAGGATGTAAGGCAAAGAGCCGCCGGAATCCTTTCCGGATCCCAAGGCTTCTTAGCGCAAAATCCGGCTGCGCTTATAGAAACAGGCGATATTTTCCGCTTTTCAGTTATACACCCCGGCTTATGGCTGCGCCCTGCCGTAAACGGGTGCGCACGGGCGGGCAGGCCCTGTACCCTGGGGGTTGCTGGGTTTCCGGGGGATGGTTAATGTCGCCGGCCCCCTTTCCTGTTGTAGCGGAATGTGAATATCAACAGCCCTGCCACCGCCAGCGGCATGCCGATCAGCAGCCACAGGCTTGGCGCGTCTGCACCCGTGTGGGGCAGCTCAGGCGTTTTACGGTTCAGAACGGTAAGGTTCATGGTGTAGGTGTTATTGGCGCCCGGCTTAAACTTGTCTTCGTCCTCAATTGCCTGTCCATCAATATAACACTTGCCGTCTTGGGTAAATTTGATCTCAATTGGCTGTGCCAACAGGTTGTACCCCGGATGTGCCTTGGTTTCCGTCAGGCGGTATGTACCGGGTTCCAGATTTGCGAACGGGTTCGGGGTTATTTTGCCGTTGTCGTTCGTTGTACCAGTATAGGTAGTATCTACCTGCGTTTTTCCTTCGGTTGTTTCGACCAGCTTTTCCAACTTGAACTCAACACCACTCAAGGGCACGTCATTTTTATTTTCGCCTTTTTCCGCGTCCTTCTTGATGATATCCAGTGCAAACTTCGGGTTCTGCAGCTTGTTGGTCAGCACAATCTTGCCGCTGCCGCCGGTGATGGTTCCATCGGCGGTTACTTTGGCTTGGGTTTTCTTTGTGCTATCTCCCTCGCTGATTTCCGCTTTCGCTTCAGCCGTTACAACATACGTATTGCCTTTAATCGTGATGGTTCCGCCTGGTGCTACCTGTTCAAATTGGTCATTCTTCACCGTACCTTCCACAATGCGGTACACATAATCGGTTTGTTTGCCGTTAGCATCGATCTGGTACTGATTCAAACCGCTAAAGGTAAACTGCCAGACGTTTTCACCGCGCTTAATGGTAACATAGTCCAGCGTGTTGTCAGCCGGGTATTTTACCGGTTTCCAATCTTTATCATTTGTGCTGCCTTCCAGGCGGCGCTGGAGCTGGATGTAAATCTCGCTCGGCTGGTTCTTAAGTTCCTTATTCTCTGCATCTCTCCAGAGCTTGTCGAACTCAATGTTGATCAGTGTGCGCCGGGTGTTGGTAAAGATTGCGGTAATTGGGGCGGTATCTGCCTCCTTAATCTCGCCTTCCACCATGGTGTTGTTGTGGATCACATGGGCGGAATGGCAATCAGTCGGAACGGTTACGCTTTGCAGTCTGGCACCATCGTTGTTTTCGACTTCCTCGATGGTATAGCGGGTACCAACGGGGATGCCGGTGATGGTTCCGGTGTGGTCGCCATTTTCGCCCATGTTGATTTCAACATACTTTTCGATGGGCTCTGTTGTTTCCAGACCCTCACCGCCAACATTATTAAAGGTAACTTTGAACTTGTAGGTTCCGGTCAAGTTTTCGCCGTCTGCGGCCCGCTTTTCGATTTTCAGCCCGCCGGTTTTGACGGTGTTGACGTATTTTACCTTTAGCTTTGTCAGCGTGGAACTTGTTTCGTCCGGGTCCTTATAGGAGCGGAAGACGATGGTGTTGGCTTCTTCGGGCTTTTTGCTCACCTTGTAGCCATCATTCTTTATCCCATCTTTATCGACATAAACTTCCGTTCGGCCATCATCGGGGCTGCTTCCCTCCTGCTTGTCCAGCGACTTGTTCTTGTCGGCAACTGTCACGGATTCGCTATCGTCCTTCATCGAAGTAACCGCCTGCCCGTTCTCGTACACAGTCCATGTGGTGTCGTACAGGCTTGAGTTCAGTTTCTCTTTGAGCGAAATGTAGCTGCCGCGGCGGAACTGGTCGCTGAAGGTAACGGTTTCCCCATCTTCCAGAACAAAGCGTCCGGCATCGTCCACCAACTGGGTGTCGCTGTCCTTGGTGGAGGTGTACTGTGCGTTTTCGGCGTTTTCCAGCTGACCGCTTTTGACGGAGTGGTAATCCGGGATTTCCTTCTGATCGGTTGTAAAGCCGGACATCGTACTTGGCACCGCTTTGGGAATGAAGGTAAAGTTCCTGAAATAGATGTGGCGGTTATAGTTATCGCCCACGCGGATGAATTTGACCTTGTTGCTAAAACCGTCCTGCTTTTTCATCTTGTTCAGGTCCAGCTTTACGGTGACCCATTTGCCTGTCTCCAGTTCGACCGAGCCATACGTTGCGCCGTTAATGCCTGTTGTGCCAAGGCTGCCTTTTTGGACTTCCTTCTCATCCAGCAGTTCCAGATACAGGTTGTTGAGGGAAAGGTCACCTCCATCATCCTTTGAATCAGTGTAAACCTGGAACGTAAGGAAGCGCATTTTTTCGATATCGATGGGGTCATTCAGCGTCAGGATGCCATAACGTTGCTTACGCCAGTAACTGACGGGTTCCGTATCCGGATAGCGTGCGTACCAGTGAAGGACCTTTTCGTTTTTATCTTCCTGCCCGGGATCTGGCCGGGGGTTTGGAAACAACTCGAAAATGTACTCATTTTTCTTATCTGGGGTTGCGGGGGCAATGTTGCTAACATCCGCATCCAAATTCACCTCTTTGGTATCGCTTGGATTCGGTTTAGCGGCCTCTTTTTCTCCATAATGGGTTGCCTGGTTCTGGATGGTGAAGTTGAAGATTTTCTGGTTTTTAAAGCAGTTTTTGAAGGCCGGATTAACGTTGTCCAGCTTGACCTCTTTTTGAACCTGCAGCTCGTTATTATCCGGGAAGTTGAACGCCACCGCCATGTTGGACTCCCACATACCGCGTTCCATGTAGTACATGGTAAGGGTGTGCTTTTGGCCTTTGCCGAGGTCATTAAGAGTAGTGCCTTGCGCGTAGAACTTGATGTCCTCGCCATGATATGTTACGGTCTTGACAGGGTTGCCTTTTTTTTCATCTTGATCACCTTCTAATGACGTTCCGCCTGTTTTGACCCTACTGACATAGGCTGTTACACTATTATTCTTTTCATCTGCCTTGCCAAATTCCAGCAGGCCGGAAACCTCACCATGGGCGCCGCCAACGTCAAGCGCCAGCTTGCCATCAATGAATACCCAAACGTCATCGTCACCGGAGAAGAAGAACTTGATGCTGGTTTTTTCCGTTGTTCCATCTGCCTTTTCTGTTTCCACCATGCCGTCATCCGTCAGGGTAAAATCCATCTGCAGCTTGGTGCCAAAGCCGTAATTGTAGGTAGAAAACACACCAGGGGTTGCTGTTTCATTGAACGGGAAGTAGCCATAAGGGTCTTTCGGGTTCGATAACGCACTCACATTCTTTGAAGGATCTCTGTTAGTGGTACTTTCTTGGAGAAAATATTTTGAATCCGAATTTTGTCCCGAATCTTGTTTTAGATACAAGGTTGTATCCTTGCTGTCAAAGCACCAATAATCAACGTTCGTCTCATTACCAAAAAGATTTTTCACTTTAGTAAATGGGAACTTTACATTCTCATACACTTCACCAAGCTTTGCATTTTTACTATTCTTTCCTAAGAGGAACTCTTTGTTAAAGTGCGGCTCTACTGTTGCTGTTTCTGTTCCGTTTAACAACGGTGCTCCATCTGCTTTACCGGTGGATGTTTTATTCGCAACCAAACCCTGATAAGCATAGTATGTATGATTATTGTCATTGTTTTGAGAATCTTCATTATACTGAGAGTTATTGATTGCCATAAAACGCCGATCGTTTGTGTTGTACCCAAACAAATTTAATGTCCCAGCAATATCGCTAAAGTTAGTTCCTCCTCCAGGCTGGAAATGTCCGGTATAAAGCGGGTATGGGGCATTTGCATTCTTATAATAATCGCTCAGCGCCTGATCAAATTCACGGAAGGGTACCCAGTTGCGGTGACTTACAGTAGAAGAATTTTTATCGTAACTACCACGGTTATTGCCGTTCAGTTCGTAATCTGTATAATAGTCATACAGCGTACTGGTAACATATTTTGTGTTTGCTTCTTCCGTAAAAGGAGCGGATTTAATATCTACTACTTTAGTGCCAGTAGTGTCAGTATTTTTCCCCTTTTCGGCATCACGCAGGGTACCTTTTGGAGCCCAGTAGCCTCCACGAGTGGTACCGTTATATACTGCATCGTCATTCGTATCCGCATAGAAGCAATTTTTGCCATCTGTGGGAATCGTCAGCCACTCTGTACTTACTCCATTTCCTTTTGTCGTATCGTTATTGCCAATTTCTTCACCGGAAAAGATGATTGAACTATTTGAACTATATTCTTGGGGAATGTCAACATAATAAAGGTTTTCGTTTGTACCATCTTTTACCAGCGTGCCTTTTTCGGAGGGTACGCCGTTTTCTCCTTTTATTTGATAATAAATGGTCTCTTTTTTGGCTTTGGGGATTGAATAGTCGCCTCTAGTATCATCTTTTCCTGTTGTTGGCAGCTTTGAGAAAGTAGCATCGTAATAGATACGGAAAGAGTTTTCTCTACCCCATCTTACGTTGTCTGCGCCAGTATAGATAAAGCAGTTCCTTGTTTCACTGTACATAAAGGATTCTATATCATTACCACTAACAGGCTCGTTATAGAAGTTATAGTATTTGCTTTTGCCACCCTCATTCCATGTAAACTGAACATAAGAGCATGCCACGTTTGGGATGGTAAAAGTAACGAATTCTCCCTGAGGAACATCTTGAGCTGTTGAGTCACCATTAACCAATGTTAAGTTTCCACTTTCATCAGGGATATAGAAATTTGCCTTTACGTTCGTTAAATCAGCTGTACTGCGGTTTTCGAACTTGATGGGTTTGTTTGCATAGTATGTATGACTCGTCAGGATGGAATCGTTTGTCCATTCACCGCTTTTTCCATCAGCAGTTGGAACATACATTTTGTTATTGTAGGAGCTTATAGGTTTCGGTTCCGGCTGCTTTAGCGTAATCTGTGCTGTCCATTTATCATCCCTGTATAACTGGAACTGTATTTCATAAAAGTTCTCTCCTCTTATATCTTTACAATTCTTAACGGCATAAATCTTATGTCCATTTGTTTCCCATCCAGTCGGCTCCATTGTATGCGACTGCCAACAATTACCATTAGTATTTGCATCAGTATTTACATTAAACCTAATTTCATCGGAATTTAAAACGGTCACATCTTGGTTTTTATCATTTGGCATCGTATCCGGAACGACAAAGTAAACCGTGAATCCATCTGTCGCTTCCGGCTCACTAACTGCCTGCACGTTATCCACGCTTTCTGCGGCGTACATCTTCTGCGGCTGTTCGGTCGGTTCCGGGGTGGCGGTGGGGGTCACGGTCGGCACAGGGGTGGCCGTTGCGGTGGCTGCCGGTTCCGGGGTCAGGGCGGGTTCTGCCGTGGGCTCCGGCGTTTCGGTCGGGGCGGGCTGCTCCGGCTCGGCGCTTTGTTCCGGTTCCGGGGTGGCGGCATTCTGCTCCGGCGGAACGGTATCCTCCCCGGAGGCCGTTCCCTGCTCATCCTCCAGCAGCTCTACTTCGTCAGGTGCGTCGGGCAGAGGATCCACCTCGGCGTATACAGGGAGGGCCATTGCCATAACCAGGCAAGCGGTGACAAGCAGCGCTGTCAGCCGGCGCGCCCAACCTGTTGTGTTTTTCCCTGTTCTATTCAATCTGCTCACCCGTCTTTCGCGCTGGCTTGATGGAAGCACATTGTTCCACAGGGGATCCCTGTGAAACAGTAAAAGAAGCCAGCTTCTTTTACTTGCGCAACCGTTGCCATGTTGTTTTCAAAAAAAACCGCATCGAGTCTTCTCATTGCGCATTTACTTTTTATTTTCTTAATATAGCACCTTTATACCAGAAAGGCAATACAATCCACGTAAATTCCTGTTTTTCAGCACTTTTACTGATTGCGTTTTCCTCCAATTATACAATGTATTCAAAGCCTTTGTATAATTTATTCCTGATTTTCTTTTTGGCAGCGGTCCCTTTTATATACTTTGACCGCGCGTTTATGATCCTCTGCGCACACAGCGCGCAACTTTGCGGCAAAATTCGCCTTTTTTGTTGCATTTTCCTGTTTTTGCGCA
>OLPZ01001249.1_pt1 | contig 17305 bp, 17 predicted proteins | sample 1672711 | NCBI WGS metagenome assembly OLPZ01 (sample SAMEA3136716, study PRJEB25190) | human gut metagenome
TCAATCGTCATGGCAAAGATGCGCTTGACCACATCAGCGGCTTCGGGGTCAACCAACCATTGGTCTCTGGCTTCGTTCCAGAGATAGCCGTAAATGACCGTGCCTGTGAGGTGCTTGCCGGACTTGCCTTTGGACTGGAAAGTGGAACGGATTTTACGGCTGGTGTCTCTGGCGTAATACTCGTTCATAATGTTGCGGAAAGGGGTAAAATCATCGTCCCCTCTGGCACTGTCCACGCCGTCATTGATGGCGATAAGGCGAACGCCACGCTGACGCAGGATTTCCATAATCTGACCGACTTTCAGATAGTCACGACCCATGCGGCTCATGTCCTTGATACACAGGTACTCCACATTCCCGGCTTCAACCTCTTTCATCATTGCCAAAAATCCGGGACGGTCAAAGCAAGTACCACTAATGCCATCGTCCGTGAAATGGACAATGTTCGTAAACCCCTGCCGTGCGGCGAACTCCTCCAACATAGCCTTTTGATTGGAAATGGAATTGCTCTCACGCTGCTGGTCATCATCTTTGCCAAAGTCATCACGGCTCAGTCGTTCGTACAGAGCTGTGATTTTCTCGTTTTTTCTCATAACTTGCGCTCCTTTCTTCGGTTTTAGGTTGTGTGTTCTAAGAGACTTCCCAACCGCTTGATTAAGAAGTCTTTTAGAGCATACAACACCCGCCGCCAGTTTATAGAGCTTGTACTGGCGCACAGCAAAATGGTTGGGGTCACGCCGTTCCAGCACCTTGAACATCTGATCCACCGGGTTTTCAAAGGTTTCATCGTCCTCCCGCACCTCCATAGAGTTGAGGAAGGAGATCAGCGTACTGAAATTTTGCTCCTCCACCGGCGCAACGTAGTGGATATAGGCGATGAGGGCGGTATAGAGGAGCTTCTCGGATTTCTCCCAGAAGTCCCCATCACTGCTGCTCTTGCCTTCGCCCTTGGTGTTGGCCATGAGGGTTGTCACCAGCTTCAGAATATCTTTCTCTGAATGGATATAGGCGAATGGGTTATAATGCTGTGACTTCCGGAAGTTGATGGTATTAAACGTCTTGATGCGGTATCCGCCGCGCTCCAGCGCGTTCCCGCACTCCCACAGCAGACTGCCCTTTGGATCGGTAACCACATAGGAGCTGTGCATTTGAAGAAGATTGGGCTTGATGAAATATCGTGTTTTACCGCTGCCGGAGCCGCCGACAACCAGCACGTTTTTGTTGCGTGCCGTTTTAGGGTCGGCGGGTCGGCTGTTCATGGTCAAGCTCTCGGTGCGGGTGAGAATGACATTGTTCTCCGGCTTTGAATCTACAAAAGGAGCAATATCCTTGGCAGTACCCCAACGGGCAGAACCGTACTCCTCATTGTGGCGATACTTCTTGGCGTTTTTGCTTTTGACGTAGACCACCAACCGCAGCGCAGCCCCAATGCAGACCCCGATGAGCAAATCAAAGGGGTGAAAGCTAGGCAGCGGGTTGGAAAAAGCCGTACCGAGAGCAGACAAAAAGGCGAGAATCTTCTCACCCAGGGTTTCCCCGACAGCGATGCGCCATGCCTCGCCCACATTTGTGGCGATCAGGCCGATAATGGCGTAGGGCAGATTCAGAATCAGCAGTTTCTTTGTTTTCTCGCTCATCGCTCCAACTCCTGACTCTTTTCGCGGATTTTCTCCGGCGCGGGGCGGGCCTTGGCCTTGAGTTTCCGAAGCACTTTCAATACGCTGGGGCGCTTTTCTTTGCGGGTGAGGTTCGTGGCATATTCCTTGAAAGCGGCAGTCAGGACATCGGCGTCTTTGGCTTTGAAGAACACCATATAGCGGTTCGGCTGAACGGTTACATCTTTGCGAATGGCGTAATCCACACCGTAGTTTTTTAGCGTTCGCTCAAAATCCTTGATGCCGGTCTGTGCAATGTCCATCTGCTGTGCGCCCTGACCCTGGCCGATCAGCTCCTCCACCGACTGCTTCCCGCGTGTAGGCAGCTCTTTCTTGCTGGCCTTTGCCGCCTTGACCTTTGCCCGGTGCTGGAGATACTTCCGAAACGCCGCACAAATCGTCCGTCCGGTCAGTTTTGTCGTACTGATCATCAGGTTTACAGTTCTGTTTTCGACTTCTTCCTGCGTTTGCGATCACCTCCACATTCGAGAGGGCAGAAGTTTCAGCGCTCCGCATGGGTGGGAGCCAGCTTCTGCTTTGCCTTGTAAGCGTCGATGGCGGCCTTGCGCTCCTCAACCATATCGTCAGGGATGGGAATGGCCTGAATGCGGCTGCCCATTTTGATAAACAGCTCCGGCTGGTGAAACTTCGCTTCATATTTCTTCATGAGTTCCGGGGAAAGGGAGCCAAAGCTATCCTCCGTCAGCCCCACGACCAGAAAATCGCCAGCAACAACGTCATACATCTGACCGGCTTCATCACAGAGCGCTCGATTCAGCGGCAGACCCGTGAGCTTACCTTCATCGTTTACGATCAGCGCCACTGGGTCGTCATAGGGATAGACAGCCTCAATATTCCCGCCGACGGCCTCCTGCAAATCTTCGAGTTTCCCGCCGATCTGCACAGAAACCGGGAAGGCATCGGCTTTGACCAGCAGCACATCCATAGTGCCGCGCTCAATTTCACGGCCCTCGCTGGTTTTGAAATCTACGCCGATAAAATCCTGATCATTCAGCACATACACGGAGTCGTTCCAGTCATCCGTCACGCGCTGTTCGGCCTCAGCCTGAGAATTGGCCCGCACCGTTACTGTGCGCTCCAGCGTTTCCGTGATGGTTACATCAAATTCTTTCATAGCTGCCCCTCTCCAGATAAAACGCGGGCACATCCTCGCCGTCGGCGCAGAGGGTAACGGTATGGTCATGGAAAAACACAATAGCCGCCATGACTTCCTCCGCATCCAGGGACGTACTGTCGCCGTCCTCATCGCAGGCATATACAATGACCGGGCCGAGGATATATTTCTCCTCGCCCAGCTTCAGCACCGTGCGGGGGTCATAGGCTGCTAGCAGGCCATAGGCGCAGATGTCCGGAGCGTGGATAGCAAGCGCCTCACTGAAATTCCCGTGCTGCTCTACGCGCTCATAGCACTCACTGTCCATCATAATGGCAGGCGTTTCGCCGGGGCGCAGCACCATGACAATGGGGTCAATATCCATCTCATCCACACCGCTCCCAATGGCGGAATACTCCTCGGAGGTATCGCTGAGAAAGTTCCCCATGGAGTTCAGCAGGCCCTCCAGATCCTCTTTGGAGACAGGCTTGTCCGTATCGTTCTGAAAGGCGTTCATGACGCGCTTGGCCTGCTCCGGGGTCACGATGAGCTTAAAATCACCGTGAAAGTTGATGGTAATACTCTGCATTCGTTTTATTCCTCCTGATTTTGAAGATAAAAAATGCACCCTTCCGGGTGCGTTAGCGTTCCTGGCTGCGCTGGCGTTTTCGCTGCCACTGTTCCAGCAGCCGCAGGATGGTTTCGCTCATCTGTTTGGGCGTATAAGACTTGGGGAAGAACTTCTTCAGGTCGCTTGTCTTGAACGCAATTTGCCCCAAATCATCCTTTTTCATTTCATCCATGATGCCGCACATATCATCCAGAGAGCAGCCGCTCTCCTGACTTTTCTTTTTCATGCGCTGGGCCTGCGAAAGCGATGGCGCGGCCTGCGCGTAGTCCATGGCGGCAAGGAAACTCTGCTGTTCCTGGGGCTTCAGATAGGACAGCTCCACAGCGGGGTTAAAGGAAATTTTCTTTTCATCCACCATGTTCAGAACTTCGGGAATGAGATTGGTCAGGCGGACATAGCGGCGGACGGATTCCCGACTCACGCCAGCGTCTTCGCCCACTTTCTCCGCAGCCAACTTCGACACAACTTGTGTAGAAGTTAAGTCAGTACGCTGGCCTTGGTGCTTGATGGCATCCATCTTCATCTTGTAGGCATAGGCGCGCTCGCTGGGCAGAATTTCTTCCCGCTGCAAATTGCTGTCCACCATCATAATGATGGCAGCGTCATCGTCCAGATCCCGAACAATGACCGGCAGTGTATCCAGCCCCGCCATCTCCGCCGCGTGGTGCCGCCGATGGCCGGAGATAATCTCATAACCGCCGTCCGGGTCTGGTCTGACGATCAGCGGGGTGGTCACACCCATCTGGGTGATGCTCTCGACAGTCTGTTTCATAGAGTCATCATCCCGTACCTGAAAGGGGTGCCTCTCGAATGGGTGCAGGTCGGCAATAGGAATCTGCTGGACAGTTTCCTGCTTATCTGCTGCTATTGCCGTTCACCTCGTTCCAAATGCTCTTGCTGTGCTTACTCATGCTAAATCACCTCTTGCAGTTGGTTTTGTTTTGGGAACTGCTGCCTACGCGCCTCTACCCCCGCCAGCCGCTGCTCCAGCACGTTCACGGTCTCCGCGCTTTCTTTCACAAGGGAAGTGCGTCTGGTTTCATCACTGTCTAGGAATGTGTCCATCCAGTATTCAACATAGGGGAGGCGGTGGCAGGCTTCCACAAAACGCGCGTCCACATCCTCATCCAGCGCTTGGGGAGAATAATCCTCCAGCCAATCCCGAAGCAGATGCAAATATCGGCAGTACACGCCATAGGCTCGGTTGTTCTGTTCCTGTCGTTCCTGACGGACAGCCAGTTCTTTCAGCACCGAGGGCGGCTTCTGATAAATCTGTCCACCGTGGTCATAGGCAATCCCAAAATCGGCGGCCAGCTTGAAAGCGGCTTCCCGCAGGCTCAGGCCGAACAGCCTTGCTGTGAAGTCAATTACATCGCCATCGGCCTGGCAACCGAAGCAGTGGAAACGCTCGTCCAGCTTCAGACTGGGGACGTGGTCATCGTGGAACGGACAGAGGGCCATGCCGCTGCGGCTCACTTCAAGGCCGTAATGCTCAGCCGCAGTTCGTGTCGGCACCGCCGTTTTCACAGATTCAAAAAGGTTTACTTTGTCCTCACCTCCTAGATGCGGGGACAAGCCCCGGAAACGAAAAAAGCGGATACCGGCCGCCAGAACATCTGACAGCGGTATCCGCTCTACGAATTATGATATGTGGTTGTATCCCTCCTTGACCGCCAAATTTGTGATTTGAAATAGAAAAAAGCGCCAGCCGATTTCTCATAAGTAAAGAAACGGGCTGACGCTCTATGTAAATTCAATATTCAGATTCGGCTGAAAGCGGCGGTGGATTGCCATATGCACCCGCCGCCGCTTTTGTCGCTAATGAAACATCACCCCATTTAGCCGTGATTTTTCGCCTGTTTCAGCCGTGGAAAAGGAACTGAAAAGCAAAGCTCAAACCGCCGAAACGCTTGATATTTCAAGGGTTTTCCGGTTTGTCGTAATTATACTGTTAAGGCATACATGCGCCAGTATGTTGTTCAAAAATGGTATTGATGTTGAAACGATTGCTAGTGTTCTTGGACATACGCCAGAAATGTGCAGGAAAACCTATCTGCACTTATATGAAGAGCAAAGGGTAATGGCAATGCAGAAACTTAACAACTTTGACCTTGATGTGCTGGGTATTGATGCGACCAGCATAAAACCCCTTGCTATGCGATGAAAGAAGATGCTTTTTGATGGACGGAGGAGACATTTATACATTAAGTGGGTTGCTGGGACACAGCAGCGTAACGGTTACAGAAAAAGCGTATCTGGATATCAATACCGATGATTTGCGTGCGATGCACCAGAAACACAGCTCGCTGGAAAACATGAATTTTTGAAGAAATAGCGTGAATAATTCGCTGACGAAATGTGCTCTTTGTGCTATAATAATACTGTTGAGGATGAGTGTGTGAATTTGAATCATTTTTGATTTTAGAAGTGAACTTTTAAGAGCTAGAGCTTGTTGATTTGAACTGAATGTACATGCTTTGCAATGACAATCTTTCCTTTGTGCTGGGGGATTGGTTATGCTGCAAAAGTGGAACAGGCGGTTTGAATTGGCAAGCTTTTTTTATTTGCAGAGAGGAGGAATACAGCATGAACTGATAGCCCAAGCCCATACCGGAGGGGGCTGAACCGCCGGGTAAGCAAACAAACACATAGGAGGTTATAAACCGATGAAAACAAGAACAGAATACCCGCCGCGTGATATCATCGTGGTATATTCACAGCGCATGGCAGGCTACTTGATGCTGCGGGGCTTTTACCCCGTAGGAGTACAGCCAAACCTGAAGCGCCCCAGCCGAAACTGCTTTTCTTTCTTTGATTCGCCCATGCTGAAAGATGCAATGGAAGATTATTTGAACAGTAAAGTAGAAAGTTAATGGGGGACGCGTATGGTTAATAACACAGAAAAGAACGAACAGGAACAGACGATTCATTACCCGTTTGGCGGCTTTTACAGGAATCTGCTGCCAACAGCGGAAACAAGCACTACAGCGCCGCAAACAGTGCAGGAAGCACCCGATACCAGCCCCGGCGGATGATACGCTACAGAACGCCACAGCGGTCACGGAGAGCACATCTAGATGGGTTGCCGATGTGATAGGGGAAGATTATAAAACATGGGGCAAAGGAAAAGTAGCGATTGAAGCGACGACCGGAACAGGCAAAACATCATTCGTGATGGGGCCACTTATGGATTGGGCATTGGCGGAAAACGTGCGGATGAATTTTCCAAGACAGATGTTGATTCTATGCAACAGGCGAGCATGCTCAATGATAAGGCCGTGGGATTCTGCCGTTTCCTTGAAGCGTTTGTTGTGGTAGGCGTTGGCGCTGCCGCTGGTATCCTTTATGCCATTGACCATGTTGTACAGGTGGCACATCTCATGCAGCAGCGTGGCCGTGGTTTCCTCAATGGGGCGGTCAAGCGTGGCCGTTGAGATGTTTATCTCGTGGCGCTGCTCTGTGCCTGCTGTCCATGTTTTGCCGCAAGTGATGTGACCATAGGCACCGGGTGTTTTCTTGAGAGTAATGACCGGCTCCGGCAATTTACCATCAAAGAAACGAGTGTTGAGGGCGCGGAACATTTTTTCTAACTGCCCGGCGGCACGGCTGGTTTTAACTGTCTGCTTCATGAAAGAACAACCTTTCTCTTGATAAAATGGCCGGGCAGGGTGTATACTGTACTTGTACCCGCCCGGCGGGTGTGACGGCTCTTTACAACAAAAACTTTGGTCGGTGCTTGCTGTAAGGGGCCTTTCTTAGTTGATGCTCAAGCGTTGAACGGTGAACGTTTTGGAATACTGCTCAAACAGGGCAGGGGCAACGGTTTTAATGGCTTTGCTGTCCAGGCGGGTACTGGTGAAGTCGGAAAGCTTGACTTTGTGGCAGCCTACTTGCAAGGTATCTGTACCGCGTGCGGCAAGTTCTGCCTTGATTTGTGCCTTGATAAGTTCCTGCTCTGCCTGCGCTGCTTCAATCAACTGTGCAGCTTCTTTGTACTGGTTGACCAGTTCCAACATGCTGTCAATGCTCATAGTGTTTACGACCTTTCTTTTTTGTTTGTGGGGAACGTGTGTTCCCTTGACTGTGATTGTAGTATAGCAGGAAAATGTACATATTAACATACACAAAACGCACGACTTTTATTTTGAGCAATTTAATGCAACCACGTTGTTAAATCAAGAAAATGTGTATATTAACATACACTAATGTTGCAATAAGGGGTATTTTCCATACATGGGTAAAAGAGCATATAATGAAGCACGAAAGACAGCAAATGCACGATATATAGCAGAAAAGACAGATATGATTGCGGCACATTTGCCAGTTGGTTATAAAGATAAGCTAAACCGCATAGCAGAATTGCAAGGGTGCAGCAAAGCACAGGCGCTAAAGAATATGATTGATCAGGCGTATGATGTGCTATGTTCAGCAGCAGAGAGCGCCCAAGAATAATCCCCCAAAGAACACGGGCTATCTAACCAGGCGCACAGTGTGCTTCACCGTTGCTATAATAAGGTATAAGCCAACGGCCCAAAGCAGCAGAACACCCGCCGGGGGATAGTTAAAAAACAATTTCTAAAGCAGAAAGTGCCATAGGGGTTGGTTATCCTATCTCACTCTGGGCTGTTGTAATCATCGAACAACGGTTCATTGGCTAAATAATTCAGACAAACAAAAAGCCCCAAGCAAACGCTCAGGGCTTAACACTATACGACATGATGAATTTTATGAGAACAGAAAAAGGCACTGCGACAAGCGGTTGACCCTTTTGCAAATGAATCGGTCTAGATCAAAGAACTAAGGGCCGTCACCGTGCCGAGTGGCGGTTCTTGCTTTTAGCTGCTATGAAAGGGTGTAAGTTCATTTTACACCCCGCCGGGCTTTGGATGGAAAAACAAGGGGGGCACTGAACTGATGACCCCACAAGCATATAAAATCCTAACCCGTCATTTTAACGGGGTGTCGCAAAACGCTACTTCCTTTAGGGTATCCGTTTAATGGATTCCCCCGGCGGGTATGGATTGACTGATAAAAAGATGGCCCTCAACAGTGTAGTAAACTGCTGGGGGCTTTTGCTATTGTGATACGCGAAATTTTACCAAGAATGGCAGGGAAAAGTTAAAAGTGAACATCTAAATAGTAAATAGCAGTTTTTATAAAGAAATACCTGAATGTTCACTTGAAAAGCCGCAGGGGAGAATGTATACTTCTATTATCGTGACCGGAGCATAATGTCGCAGCTGGAAATAAAAGAATGGCTGTTTTATGGCTAAAATTGACTGCGAAAAAAAGAAGGAACAGAACTTTGATAACTGAATAGACGATGTATAATATACGAATAAATGATATAAATATACATACGCAAAAAGACAGGCGGATAGAAAAGATAGTCAGAAGTGGTGTAAAAAGTGGTGTAAAACGAAAACGCGGTGCTGAGAGGGCTGATTTTTGTACGTTAATGCAAAATAAACCCCGCCCCGGGGCCAAAAATGCAAGATTTTACTTGTGGTTTCAGCAAAAAAACTGTATAATAAAACTAATAAACGCACTGTGCCGGTGCATAAGCTGCACGGTGCGCTGCGGCAGCTTTGCACAAATTTTGCTGTGGGGCCGGGGTTCCAGAGCTATCTTGGCGGCAGGGCAGCCCCAATACTTTGATTCGTGAAAGGAGCGTGAGCGGATTGGCTGAAGATTTTGTCATTGAGATGCTGAATATTACCAAGGAGTTCCCCGGTATCAAGGCAAACGACAACATCACCCTCCAGCTGCGCAAAGGCGAAGTGCATGCCCTGCTGGGCGAAAACGGCGCCGGCAAATCCACCCTCATGAGTGTTCTGTTCGGCCTGTACCAGCCGGAACAGGGCGTCATCAAGAAAAACGGCAAGGAAGTCAAGATCAATAGCCCCAACGATGCAAACGACCTTGGCATCGGCATGGTCCACCAACACTTTAAGCTGGTGGAGTGCTTCTCTGTGCTGGATAACATCATGCTGGGTGTGGAACCCTGCAAAGCGGGATTTCTGCAAAAAGAGGTCGCCCGCAAAAAGGTCGTGGAGCTTTCGGAAAAATACGGCCTGCGTGTAGACCCGGATGCATTGGTCAGCGATATCTCGGTTGGCATGCAGCAGCGCGTTGAGATCCTGAAAATGCTGTACCGTGACAATGAAATTCTGATTTTTGACGAACCCACCGCTGTATTGACTCCGCAGGAAATCGACGAACTGATGGAGATCATGCGCGGTTTTAAGGCTGAGGGCAAGAGCATCCTGTTTATTACCCACAAGCTGAACGAGATCATGGCCGTGGCGGACCGCTGCACGGTTCTGCGCAAGGGCAAGTATATCGGCACCGTGGATATTGCCAACAGCAGCAAGGAAGAGCTTTCCCGCATGATGGTTGGCCGCGATGTTGAGTTTGTGGTGGACAAAAAGCCCGCCCAGCCCGGCAAAACCATCCTGAGCGTGCAGGGCATGACGGTGCCCAGCCGCACCCATAAAAAAGATGCGGTGCGCAATGTCAGCTTTGACGTTCGCGCGGGTGAGATCGTCTGCCTTGCCGGTATTGAGGGCAACGGTCAGACCGAGCTGGTGTACGGCCTGACCGGTTTGGAAAAAACCTCCGGCGGTACGATCACGCTGGATGGACAGGACATCACCCACGCTTCCATCCGCCAGCGCTCCAAGGACGGCATGAGCCATATCCCGGAGGATCGCCATAAGTACGGCCTGGTGCTGGATTACACGCTGGAAAAGAACATGGTGCTGCAGCGCTACTGGCAGCCGCAGTTCCAGCATAATGGCTTTATCAAGGCGGATGAAGTGCGCAAGTATTCGGACCACCTGATTGAGCAGTACGATGTGCGTTCCGGCCAGGGCAGTGTGACCATTGCCCGCAGCATGTCCGGCGGCAACCAGCAGAAAGCCATCATCGCGCGCGAAATCGATAAGGATCCCAAGCTGCTGGTGGCTGTGCAGCCTACCCGCGGCCTGGATGTTGGAGCCATTGAGTATATCCACAAGCAGATTGTTGCCCAGCGCGATGCCGGTAAGGCCGTACTGCTGGTCAGCCTGGAACTGGATGAGGTTATGAACCTTTCAGACCGCATCCTGGTGATGTACGAAGGCGAGATCGTGGGCGAATTTGACCCCAAGACCACCACCGTGCAGGAACTGGGCCTGTATATGGCCGGTGCAAAAAAGAAGGAGGCAAAGTAAACCATGGCAAAACAAAACAAGCCTTCTTTGGGCACAACCATCCGCCAAAACAGCAGCGGCGTTCTGGCTGCACTCATGTGCATTGTCATCGGCCTGGTCATCGGCCTGATTGCGTTGTTTATCATCAACCCGGAGCACGCCCTGGTGGATGGCTTCTGGCGCATTTTGCAGGGCGGCTTTTATGACTTTCCGTATGGCTGCGGCAAGGTGCTGACCCAGACCGCCCCGCTGATCATGACCGGCCTTTCGGTTGCCTTTGCGTTCAAAACCGGCCTGTTCAACATTGGTGCAGCAGGGCAGTATACGCTGGGCGCTTTCGGCGCTTTGTACTTTGCCATTGTGCTGGGCATGCCCTGGTGGGTGTGCCTGCTGGTATCCGCTGTGTTCGGCGCGCTGTGGGGGGCCATTCCCGGCATCTTTAAGGCGTACCTGAACATCAACGAAGTTATTACCTCCATCATGTTCAACTGGATCGGTCTGTACCTTGTCAATGAGATCATCTATGGCCGCGGCTCTGGCGTGATGTATGATGCGCATAACACCCGCACCTGGAAGCTGGCCACCAACGCCCCGCAGGCGCAGATTCCTTCCTGCGGGATGAGCGAACTGTTCCACACCAGTAACACCACCATCGCCATCTTTCTGGCCATCATCGTGGCCATTGTGGTGTGGGTCGTGCTGGAAAAAACGACCTTTGGCTATGAGCTGAAAGCCGTTGGCCTGAACAAGAACGCCGCCCGCTATGCCGGTATCAATGAAAAGAAAAACGTTATTCTGTCCATGACGATTGCCGGTGCATTGGCAGGCTTTGGTGCCGGTTTGTTCTATCTGTCCGGCGGTGGTGAGTGGAACCCCCTGAACTCCACCAGCCTGCCTGCTATGGGCTTTAACGGCATTGCAACCGCACTGCTGGCAAACTCGAACCCCATCGGCACCATCTTCTCTTCGCTGTTCATCAGTCATATCAGCGTTGGCGGCGCATATCTGCCCACCAAGTATTTCCCCAGCGAAATTGCCGACCTGATCTCCGGCATTATCATCTACCTGTGCGCATTCTCCATGCTGTTCCGCACGCTGTTTGAGAAAAAGCTGATCCAAAAAAAGGACACCGCCAACGCCAATGCCGAACCGGCAGCCAAGGCAGTGACCAAACCGGAAAAGGAGGGCAAGTGATATGCTGCTGCTTATCAAATACACCCTGCTGTATGGCATTGTTCTGATGCTGGTTGCCCTTGGCGGCATGTTCAGCGAGCATTCCGGCGTAATCAACATCGCGCTGGAAGGCATCATGGTTGTCGGCGGTCTGGCAGGCGTGCTGGTTACCGCATCGCTGCCCACCACCATGGCTCCGGCGCTCATCGTTCTGGCTGCCGTTGTGGCAGCCGCGGTCTGCGGCATGCTTTACTCGCTGCTGCTGGCGTTTGCTTCCATCAACTTAAAAGCCGACCAGACCATCGGCGGCACGGCGCTAAACATGCTGGCAACCGCCATTGCCATGATTCTGGCCAAGCACTTTAACGGTTCTACCTCCGCCAAAATCAGCTACACCAACAAGCCGTTCCTGTTCTCCATTGGCGGGCTGGAGCTCAGCATCTTTATCCCGCTGGGCATTGTGTTGCTGGTTGTCAGCTACATTGTTATGTATAAGACCCGCTTTGGCCTGCGCCTGCGCGCCTGCGGCGAGCACCCCCAGGCAGCGGATTCCGTTGGTATCAACGTCTACCGCATGCGCTATGCCGGTGTGCTGATCTCCGGTTTCCTGGGCGGTGTTGGCGGCCTGGCTTACGTTATCCCCAGCGTGCAGACCTGGAACTTTGAAGTCGGCGTTGCCGGTACCGGCTTTTTGGCACTGGCCGTTATGATCTTTGGCCAGTGGAAGCCGTTCAACATTTTTGGCGCGGCCATGTTCTTTGCCGTCTTCAAGAGCCTTGCCAACATTGCGGATTCCACCGTTCTGGCACAGCTTGGCTGGTCCAGCAACATTTATAACATGATGCCGTTCATTGCCTCCATGGTTATTCTTGCCTTTACCAGCAAGAACTCCCAGGCCCCCAAGGCCGAAGGCATCCCTTACGATAAGGGCAGCCGTTAAGCCCCGTAGATAAAACCAGCAATAGTGCCCGCCCCGTAGGCTTGTGCAAGCCGGTCCGGGCGGGCGCTTTGCGTTTTAGGCAACACCGCATAATTCCCGCCTTACGACTTAAGCACCGCTCCGGCGGCTGCGGCACGGCATCTGCGTTGCCAAAATGCTCGATAATACACAAAGTATTATCTGCGCTTTTGGCTTAGCAGCTGCCGCACCTCGCTCGCCGTATCGGCACTTAGAATTATGCGGTATTGCCTTAACAAAAGTGTACCAGAAGAATCAGCAATTCAGCCGACAGGATAAAACCCTGCCAGCTGCTTTCGCCTTATTTTTCAGGTGCACATAAAAAGATAGGAGAACCTCAAATGCGTATGTATGATATCATCGCCAAAAAGCGCGATGGCGGAACCCTGACGCGGGCAGAGATTGCCTTTGCCGTCAACGGTTATGTGGATGGCAGTGTGCCGGATTACCAGATGTCCGCCCTGCTGATGGCAATTTACCTGCGCGGCATGACCGATGCCGAAACGGCTGAACTGACTGATGTGATGGCACATTCCGGCGATATGGTGGATCTTTCCGCCATTCAGGGCATCAAAGCAGATAAACACTCTACCGGCGGCGTGGGGGATAAAACCACCCTGGTTATTGCCCCCATTGTGGCAGCCTGCGGCGTAAAAATTGCCAAAATGAGCGGCCGCGGCCTGGGCCATACCGGCGGCACCATTGATAAGATGGAGTCCGTCCCCGGCACACGCACCTCACTGACGCAGGAAGAATTCTTTAAGCAGGTCAATGAGATCGGTATCTCAGTCATTGGCCAGAGCGGCAAAATTGCGGTGGCGGATAAAAAGCTGTACGCCCTGCGGGATGTTACGGCAACGGTAGGCTGCATTCCGCTGATTGCTTCCTCTATCATGAGCAAAAAGCTGGCGGCTGGTTCGGATGCGATCCTGCTGGATGTTACAATGGGCAGCGGTGCGTTCATGAAGAACCTGGACGAAGCCGTGGAGCTTGCCCGCTTGATGGTTTCCATCGGCACGGCACATGGCCGCAAAGTGGCAGCCCTGATTACCGATATGGACACCCCGCTGGGCCATAACATCGGCAACTCGCTGGAAGTGGCTGAGAGCATGGCCGTGCTGCAGGGCAAAGGCCCGGCGGATTTGACCGAAGTCTGCCTGCAGCTGGCCTCCAATATGCTGTATCTGGCGGGTAAGGGGGAGATGACCGCCTGCCGCGCCATGGCGGAACAGGTGATTGCCGATGGTTCCGCCTTTGAGATTTGCTGCAAAATGTTTGCAGCCCAGGGCGGGGACACCAGCGTTCTGCGGGATGCCTCGCTTTTCCGCAAGGCCAAATATGCCCACGATATCTGTGCCCCGGCGGATGGCTACATCGTGCAGAACGATGTGGAGCGTATCGGCAACGCCAGCGTGCTGCTGGGTGCAGGCCGCATTAAAAAAGAGGACAGCATCGATTTTGCTGCCGGTATCATCATGCACAAAAAGCTGGGCGATGCCGTCAAGGCAGGGGAGCCGATCTGCACCCTGTATGCGGATGATGACACCCTGTTTGCCGCAGCGGAAGAAATGTATGTTGGCGGCCTGACCATCGGTGCCGAAAAGCCGGAAGTTCCGCCGCTGATCTATGCCCGCGTGACCAGCGAGGGTGTGGAGCGCTTTTAATTTGCTAAAGAATGACAGCGCAGAACCCCACCGCTGAATAATCGAATCAATAAAAATTGCCCCCGGATGTGCCGCTTTACGCGGTACGCCGGGGGCAATTTCGCTTGCTGATAAATGTGAATAGAATAAAAGGGTGCGCAGGAACGCCCGCGCGGCTTAGTGTTTTTTCAGCTTGCGGCGCAGCAGAAAAACTTTGAAACGGCCATATCCGTTGGGCTTGTCCTCGTCAAACTCTTCGGTTTTTACATAGCGCTTGCGCTGGTTGTCCACCTGCAGGGCAGTACCGTTTTCCTGTACATCGGTAATCACACGGGGAATCGCTTTCTGGTCTACCTCAAACTCCGGCTCCTTCACCCACAAAATCTTGCCGGTTTCGTCCAGCCCGTTGGCCCACAGGCTGAACACCAGGCAGGCTGCCTCGCCATAGCAATAGCGCTCAAACCGAATGCGTCCGTCAATGTAAAACAGCAGACAGTCCCGAAAATGGGTTTCCAGTTCTTTTTCGTACCGGCATCCGCAAAGGGTGCCCGCAAAGTCAACGGCGTTTGCAGCCATGGCAACAGCCCTCCTGATATATGTTTGATTGAATAACAAGATTATACCATGCCAGATAGCATACTTTCAACGTAGAGAAAAATAAAATGCGACAGCGAAAGCGGTACTGTGTAGAATTTCTCGCCCGAGCTTCCGCCGAAACCATCACTGTCGGTACTTGAACCGCTCGAGCTGTCGTCCTTGACGGGGTCGCACTTTTCGGTCTCGGTGGTGTGGGCGTCCTCCACCACAGACAGAGCATCGGTACGATCTTACCCCCGCCGAGATGCGCGTGCTGCGTCTGTTGGTGCGCGGGCTTTCCTACAGCGGGAGTGCCAAGGCGCTTTGTGTGGAGCCTTCAACCGTAAAATACCATGTCATCAATATGCTGCAAAAGACCGGGCTGGAAAACAAGCTGCAGCCTGCCATCGCCGCCAGTGAGGCAAAGCCGGTGGTAGAATTGGCAGAGAAATAAGGCACTGCAGACGGCTGTCATGCTTGTATCGGCAGGGTGACTGTGAAAACCGTCCCATGCCCATCAGCCGGTTCAGCTGTAACGGTGCCGCCATGCAGCAGGGCAATCTCCCGTACAAGCGCAAGCCCAAGGCCTACGCCGCCCATCTCCCGGCTTCTGGATTTATCTACCCGGAAAAAGGGCTGGAACACACTTGTCCGATACTCCTCAGGGATGCCGCAGCCTGTGTCTGCAACACGCAGCACAGCGCTGCTTTTCTTTTGCCGGATCGTGATATGCACAGAACCGCCGGGGGTATTGTATTTGATGCCGTTTTCAACCAAATTAAAGAGCAGGCGGTAGATCAGGGTGTCGCTGCCCTTGATGCTGACATCCTCACATTCCTGAAAGAGGGTGATGCTCCGGCGCTGTGCCAGCGGGGTCAGGTCAGCCACGATCTCATCAACCAACGGGGCCAGCTCGATATGATCCTCGCGCGGGATCGACTGCAGATCGCTCATTTCCAGCAGTGTGCGGACAAGGCTTGCTAGGCGGTACACCTGATCCGTCTGAAAGCGGAGCAGGTCGGTGATCTCGCTGTCGGCGTCGGGGTGTTCTTCAGCGAACATTTCCAGCTTTGCCTGCATGATGGCCAGCGGTGTTTTCAGTTCATGGGCGGCATTGCCGGCAAACTGACGCTGCAGGTCAAAGGAATGCGCCAGCCGGTCCAGCATGCGGTTGACAGACTGGCTCAAGTCGCGAAATTCCGGAATCGTGTTTTCCTCTAAGCGAACCTCCACAAGGCTGTCCTGATCAATGCGTTCGGCCTGCTGTGCAAGCTTTTTCAAGGGCTCCAGAGCCTTGCCGCTGACAAAATAGGCAATCGCCGCGCTCAGCAGCGTTACTGCTGCTGTGATGCACCAGCCCTTGCGGCCGAAAACAGCCTTGGCATCGTAGACCTCCTGCGAAAACTGTACAAGAAAATCCGACATCTGGTCGTCCGGGATTTCAATCATCAGGTTTTCATTATCATTCTGCTGGTATTGCAGGACATACCCGTTCAGGTTGTCCATACCAGTGGCACCAGAGCGGTAGAGCAGCAGATTCAGGCAGATGCAGGCCCCTGCAATCAGTACGGCGGTCATCAGCGTGATCCGCCACTGAAAAGATATGCGGTTCATGGTTCGTTTTCCTCCAACTCGTACCCCTCACCGATGCGGTTTCGGATGGGGTCGTACCCCAGTGCGGTGCGCAGCTTTTTTCTCAGTGCAGAGATATGCACGCGAATCGAGTTGCTGAACGCATCGACACTGCTGTCCCAAACATGCTCAATCAGCTCCTCCTGACTGACAGGGCGTCCCTGATGCAGCAGCAGATATTCCAGCACGCCGCTTTCCTTACGGGTCAGCGGAATGGGCTGGCCATCCGCCATGGCAAGGCGGCTCTTGGTGTCGAAGGTCAGCCGCCCGCACCGCAGGCATACATCGCGCTGGATAAACTGCCGCCGGGTCAGGCTGCGCACACGGGCCTCCAGCTCAGCCAGGTGGAACGGCTTGGCCAGATAATCATTGGCACCCGCGTCCAGCCCCTCCACCTTGTCGGAAATTTCGCTGCGGGCGGACAGAATTAGTACCGGCGTTTCAAGGTCGGTCTTGCGCAGCGTGCGCAGAACGGTCATGCCGTTCACCTTTGGCAGATTGAGATCAAGCAGGACAAGATCGTACCGCTCTGCTGCAAGCAGCTCGAGCGCGGTCTCTCCGTCACCGCAGTCATCCATTTCGTAGCCGGAACGGCGCAGTTTTTTAGCCACGCTTTCCCGCAGAGTAGGTTCATCCTCTATTAACAAAAGGCGCATAAGCGATCATCTCCCGCATTTATAAGGGCAATACCGCATAATTCTAAGTGCCGATACGGCGAGCGAGGTGCGGC
>OLPZ01001253.1_pt1 | contig 17271 bp, 20 predicted proteins | sample 1672711 | NCBI WGS metagenome assembly OLPZ01 (sample SAMEA3136716, study PRJEB25190) | human gut metagenome
AAAGGTGGTGCTGAAGGGAAACCATTCGGTAGGCCTTTAGGCCTCGGCTGGTAGCAGAGGCTTTCAGCCAAAGAGCAAACCACCCGTTCTCACGGGTGGTTTTGATTAAAAGGAGTTAAATATGATTTGTTTGGAAAAGGTAGAAGATATTCCATGACTACAGGAACTTTTCGCGCAAATTCTAATCGTTCATCATCAAGCTCGTTCTGATGTCCTTAAAGTAAAAGGAAGTAAGTTTACGGATAAAGAGTTAGAAGGAGTAATAGGGGATGCAAATAAACCTGTATTTGTCTATGAAGATGAGGCTGGAACGATCTTGTGTCATCTCTTCTTGATAATTAAAGAAGTATCTGAAAATGATGGTCCTCAAAAACCTATTAAGACTCTCTTCATTGATGGTCTTTGTGTTGAAGAAAAAGCTCGTGGACAAAAATTAGGAGAGAAGCTTTATCAATTTGCTTTGGACTATGCTACGGAGCAAGAATGCTATAATGCAACACTTCACGTATGGAATGATAACCAAGGTGCTCTAGATTTTTATGAGCATTTGGGAGTGAAACCGAGATATACAGAAATGAAAACTATCCTAAAATAGTAGTTTTTCACGAGATGAATTCAACTTATTTTTTATATCAAAAAGCAGCCCATAGATGTGACTGCTTCTTGATGATTAGTTTTTCTTTTTCATTTCACCATGTGGGTAGTAAGTCCCTTCTGGCATATCGTTAATGAAAACGTGGATAGCTTCCTTGGGAGCTTTTGCAACACGTGATACAACTTCAGTAACTTCGCGAGCAAGTTCAATTTTTTGTTCTTCTGAACGACCTTCAAAGAGATCAATTTTTACAAATGGCATAATGCATCTCCTTAGTTTTGATAGTCCTATTATAGCACTAATTAAGAGAAGATTCTAAAGTTTTTGGAAATTCTCGAAATAATGCTAGACTATGAATTAATTTGAAAGTAGTAGGTGCCTTATGATCTTAAAAACCTGTTTGCATTTTAAATTTAGCATATTGAAAGAGTTGAAAACCCTTACTAAAAATGCTAAAATAGTGCTAACTAGAGACAGTAAGGAGTAAACTATGACAATTGATTTTCACGCCGAAGTTGATAAACGTAAAGAAGCTTTGATGGAGGACCTTTTTGGTCTTTTGCGTATTAATTCAGAGCGTGATGATAGTAAGGCTGATGAAAAGCACCCATTTGGTCCTGGACCAGTGAAAGCTCTAGAACATTTTCTTGCTTTAGCTGAACGTGATGGTTATAAGACTCGTAATATTGATAATTACGCTGGTGACTTTGAATTTGGTCAAGGTGATGAAGTCTTGGGTATTTTTGCACACTTGGATGTGGTTCCAGCGGGTAGCGGATGGGACACTGATCCTTATGAACCAGTAATCAAAGAAGGAAAGCTTTATGCCCGTGGTTCATCAGATGATAAAGGGCCAACAATGGCTTGTTATTATGCTTTGAAAATTATCAAAGAGCTTGAGCTTCCAGTATCTAAGCGTGTTCGCTTTATTGTTGGTACAGATGAAGAATCTGGTTGGGGTGATATGGATTATTACTTCGCTCATAATGGATTGAAAGATCCTGATTTTGGCTTTTCTCCTGATGCAGAATTTCCAATTATCAATGGGGAAAAAGGAAATATTACTGCCTATCTTCATTTTGAAGGACAAAACGATGGTGACTTTAGCCTCGTAAGCTTTAATGGTGGCTTGCGTGAAAATATGGTCCCTGAATCTGCAAGTGCAGAGTTTACGGCACCTATCACTTTACAGGAACTTGAGTCTAAACTTAATGACTTTGTTGCTGATCAAGCAGTAACCGGTCAAGTGACTGAAGAAGCAGGTGTTTTCCATGTGACTATTCATGGTAAATCAGCTCATGGTATGATGCCTCAAAATGGTATCAATGGGGCAACATACTTAGCACTCTTCCTTAGCCAATTTGACTTCAAAGCTAATGCTAAGACTTATTTGGATTTAATTGCTGAAACACTTCATCAAGATTTCTTTTCTGAAAAGACAGGTCTTGCCTATACAGATTCTAAAATGGGTGAGTTAACTATGAATGCAGGTGTCTTTACCTTTAACAAGGAATCTGAAGATAATACCATTGCTTTGAACTTCCGCTACCCTCAAGGGGTTAATGTAGATGGTATTAAGGCTGGCCTTGAAAAACTTGAAGGACCTAAGGCGGTCAGTCTTTCAGAACATGGTCATGTGCCGCATTACGTACCAGTTAGTGATCCTATGGTACAGACACTTCTTTCGGTTTATGAGAAACAGACAGGTCTTAAAGGTCATGAACAAATCATTGGTGGTGGTACCTTTGGACGTCTCCTTAAACGTGGTGTTGCTTATGGTGCTATGTTCCCTGGTTATGTCAATACCATGCACCAAGCAAATGAATTTACTGAAGTTGAGGACTTATACCGTGCAGCTGCCATTTATGCAGAAGCTATCTATGAGTTGATCAAGTAAAAAAGAGACATTTTGTCTCTTTTTTTGGAGGAAAATATGGAAACACTTGAAGAATTGACACAAGCTATTATGGCTGACGAACAAAATAAAACGTATACTGAACAAGGTATCAAACCCTTGTTTAGTATTCCAAAAACTGCGAGGATTAATATCGTAGGACAAGCTCCTGGTATCCGAGCTCAAGAGTCTGGACTTTACTGGAATGACCCTAGTGGAGATAATCTACGGGATTGGATGGGTGTGTCGCGAGAAGAATTTTATGAATCAGGTCTGTTTGCCATTGTACCAATGGATTTTTATTTCCCGGGGCATGGAAAATCTGGAGATTTAGGGCCCCGCAAAGGTTTTGCTGATAAATGGCATGAGAGAGTTCTAGATTTAGCTCCAAATATTCAATTAACTATACTTGTGGGAAACTATGCTCAGCATTACTATTTGCATCAAAAATCATCAACTAAATTAACAGATACAGTTAAACATTACAGAGATTATCTTCCAGATTATTTTCCTTTAGTCCATCCGTCACCACGAAATAATATCTGGCAAGCGAAAAATCCATGGTTTATGAAAGAAGTGATTCCAGATTTAAAAGAATTGGTTCAAAAAATCTTGAGTCAATGAATTCAGATATTTGACCTTGAATAGTCACTAGTAATTCGTAATAGGTCAATGAGGAACCATGGGGATACTCGAATATTGTTAAGATTTTTGCCCTTTGGGGGGCTTTTTTGGTGTTATAACAAAATCTTTTGAAAAATACAATTAACAATATCTTAAGTCTAAACTTATTCATTGCAATCTATTTCTAATTTTAAGAGGAGGTAACATATAAAATTAAGATAGCTATTTTAGACTAAATAAATTATTATACTATGATTAGAAACAAGATGACAAATGAAAAATTTCGAAAACATTAATACAATTACTATTAGCAGAAAATTTAACGGTATTAGGCTTTAGTTGTTAAGAAAATTTGTGATATGGGAAGAAGAGATTCGCAATGTTTTTCAATCATAAAGTATAGCTTTGGAGATGCCTATGTTCTTTTGGGTACAACCATTCTTGTGATGGAAGCGGTTGGTGTACAGCATTTTTAGGTTTCAACTTTAGCTGTCACTGATACGCCACTCAGTGTTTCTGTGCTAACAGATACCGCTGTCAATTCATCAACTGTTAATCATTCAGAGAAGCAAGTTGTTTCTGTCAAAGAAGACGGAAATATCACTTTCCCAACAAGTGTTCTTACAACTGATATTTTTGAAGATGCTAAAGCCTCTGCGATAAAAAAAGGGTAGAAGTCGAAGAAACTACATTTCAATCACATACATCTTTAGAGAGTGCTATTGCTGACAATCATGCACAATCAAAAGAGATTAATACAGTTGGTTATGATTAACAGAAAGTAAAAGAAGACCACAAAAAAAGATTTAGCTAAGTATGATAAAGCAAAGGCTAAGTATGATGCTAAAGTGGCTGAAAAGCAGCAGCGGATAAAGTAAACTCTGCTTCTAAAGCATAGTATGATACTGATTAAGCTACTATGAAAAAGATATAGCTAAATATCAAGCTGATAAAAAACTTATGATGCAGTATTGTAAGAATGTAATAATCAAATATTGACTTATGGTTCTAAAGTATTCGAAAAAGCATCAGCAGATAAGACGACGGCTGAAACTAAAGGTAAGTATTATGCAGAAATATCTGTTTATAATATATCTAAAGTGTGCAATACGATAAAGATTTACAATAAAACTAAGCTAAGAAAGTACAGTATGATAAAGATAAAATAGCCTATGACAAGCTTTTGATATTAAGGATGAAGAAGACGATGCTAAAGCTCAGTATGAAGTTTATCTTATGAAATACAATATAGACCTAGAGCAATACGCTAAATAAGCTTATGATAAGTACATGAATGATAATGGTTTCCAAGATCTAAAAGATGTAGAAACTGTTCAAAATTTGACCTTTCAACGTGAAGGTGGGGCTTCTGATATTGTAGCAACCAGTCCTTAGTCTAATAATGAGACTGAATTCATTCAAATTACATAGGTGACAAATTTGTTGTCACCTATGTAATTTGAATCAGTCAAGCATGCGTGAATATACGGATATGCATTTAATTAAGCATGTGATTAACTGTTATGAGATTTTGAGCCTTTCATCAAATGATGGCAAATGGGTTGTTGCAGTAGGTACGGACCTAACTACTCCAACACCAAAAGTGGTTGAAGTTCCAGCTAGACCGGTTGAACCAAAAACACCAGAAAAACCAACTGTTGTATGGCATAAGAATTATGTTATTGAGAGGGTATCATTTTTTACCACCTACACCACCGACTCCAGATACTGAAGTTCCTCAAGCTGAGTTGCCACAAACTGGTGAGCACACAAGAAATACAGGATTACTTTGATTTATTTCGATGATTTTTTTCAGCTTTCGTAGGATTCTTCAAACATCGTAAAGAAGACTAAGTGATGCTACTATATTATTTCTATCTTCAAATTTGGTTCTAATTTTAGGGTCTAGTTTTATTGTTTTAAAGTTTTTGATAGCCTTTTCATACTTATCGTTGCAATTTGAAGAACACTCATGTTATAATAAATTTGAATGACTATATAGAAAGATGTAAGGAAATCTGCATGGATGAATTAAAAAAGCTCGCCGGTGTATACGCTGCTGGATTTGTTGAAGATGGCATGGTTGTTGGACTAGGTACTGGCTCAACAGCTTATTTCTTTGTAGAGGAGATTGGTCGTCGAATAAAGGAGGAGGGTCTCAGTGTAGTAGGTGTAACGACGTCTACTCAAACAACGAAGCAAGCTGAAGGTCTAGGTATTCCTTTGAAATCAGTGGATGATATTGATAGTATTGATGTTACCGTTGATGGCGCCGACGAAGTAGATCCTCAACTCAACGGCATTAAAGGTGGCGGTGGTGCCCTCTTGATGGAAAAAATCGTTGCCACACCTACGAAAAAGTACATCTGGGTAGTTGATGAGTCTAAGATGGTTGATCAACTTGGTGCTTTTAAATTACCAGTCGAAGTTGTTCAATATGGCGCTGATCGCTTGTATCTCGACTTTGAATCTAAGGGCTATAAGCCATCATTCCGAGTAACTGAACAAGGTGATCGCTTTGTTACAGATATGAAGAACTTTATTATTGATTTGGATCTCGGCAAAATTAATAACCCAGTTGCTTTAGGTGACGAACTAAAAGCTATGACTGGTGTTGTTGAACATGGCTTATTCAATGGAATGGTTAATAAGGTTATCGTCGCTGGAAAAGATGGTGTTAAGATTGTTGAGGTTAAGGATTAGTCCTGTTTAATTTTTCTTTTAAATTGTAAATGAATAAAGTAACCTAATAGTGATGTTATCACTAGATTATTATATAGAAAGAAAAGAGGTAATTTCGAAAGATTTTAGCTCTTTGTGGTGTTGTTATGTCCAAATTTAATCGAATGCATTTAATCGTTCTTGATTCAGTAGGTATTGGTGCAGCTCCAGATGCTAATAATTTTGTCAATGCTGGTGTTCCTGACGGAGCTTCAGATACCCTTGGACACATTTCTAAAACTGTTGGTTTGAATGTGCCAAACATGGCTAAACTTGGTCTTGGAAATATTCCTCGCGAACAACCCTTGAAAACTGTTCCAGCTGAAAGCAATCCAACTGGTTACGCAACTAAGTTAGAAGAAGTCTCTCTTGGAAAAGATACCATGACAGGTCACTGGGAAATCATGGGACTTAATATTACAGAACCTTTTGATATTTTCTGGAATGGATTCCCAGAGGAAATTCTTACTCAAATTGAAGAATTCTCAGGGCGTAAGATTATTCGTGAAGCCAATAAACCTTATTCTGGTACAGCAGTTATCGATGACTTCGGACCACGCCAAATGGAAACTGGGGAGTTAATTATTTATACATCAGCTGACCCAGTTCTTCAAATCGCAGCTCACGAAGATATTATTCCTGTTGAAGAATTGTATCGTATTTGCGAATTTGCTCGTTCTATCACTTTGGAACGTCCAGCTCTTCTTGGTCGTATCATTGCTCGTCCTTACGTTGGTAAGCCTGGGAACTTTACTCGTACATCTAACCGTCGTGACTTGGCTATTTCACCATTTGCTCCAACCGTTTTGGACAAATTGAACGAAGCAGGAATTGACACTTACTCAGTTGGTAAGATTAGTGATATCTTCAATGGTGAAGGTATCAACCACGATATGGGTCATAACAAATCAAATAACCACGGTGTGGACAATTTGATTAAGGCTATGACATCAGAAGACTTTAAACATGGTTTCTCTTTCACAAACTTGGTAGACTTTGATGCCCTTTACGGACATCGTCGTAATCCACAGGGCTACCGCGATTGCTTGCATGAATTTGACGAGCGCTTGCCTGAAATTATCGCTGCTATGAAAGAAGATGATCTCTTGATGATCACTGCAGACCATGGTAATGACCCAACTTATGCTGGTACAGACCATACTCGTGAATACATCCCATTCTTGGCTTACAGCCCTTCCTTCAAATGTAGTGGCTTGATTCCAGTTGGACATTTCGCTGATATCTCAGCAACAATTGCGGATAACTTCGGTGTTGAGAAAGCCATGATTGGTGAAAGTTTCTTGGATAAACTTGTCTAAAATGAAACGTTGTACTTTTCTGGTTCGTGGGATAAATGTCGGCGGTCGTAATAGGGTAGTCATGGAAAAATTCTGCCATGACCTTGAGAAACTAGTTTTTAAGAATGTTTCTTCCTTTATTAATAGTGGAAATTTTTTTCTTTGATTCACCCATGATGAAAGAAGAATTACTTTTAGCCATAGAAGAATTTCTGAATAAGTCTTACGCCTTTATTAATGTCTTTTCCCTTTTTACACTAGAGGAATACCAAAATGAGTGTAAATATCTACCGAAATGGTGGGAAAATGATTTGTACAGAAAAGATGTCCTCTTTTATACAGTTCAATTAGACAAGGATGAATTGAAGAGAGTAATAAATTCTTTTGATTTGGCAGATGAGACTCTTCATTTTAGGGAATTAGGAGTCTACTGGGGGAAACATGATAAGACAAGCTACAATCAAACGGTTTATCATAAAAACCTATTAAAGTCATCATTTTATTCTTATATTACGATTCGAAATGCAAGAACTTTTTTCAAACATTGGTCATTGTTTGAAAAAATAAGGAACTAAAGGAGATTTATAATGTCGCTACTTGAAAAAATTAGAGTTACGCAAACCTTTTTGGAAAACAAAGGAATTGAAAAACCTGAGTTTGGTTTGATTTTGGGTTCTGGACTTGGAGAATTGGCTGATGAGATCCAAGATGCTATTGTAATCGATTACGCAGATATTCCAAACTGGGGGCAATCAACAGTAGTCGGTCATGCAGGTAAACTTGTATATGGTACTTTGTCTGGACGTAAGGTATTGGCTCTTCAAGGACGTTTCCATTTTTATGAAGGAAATCCTCTTGAAGTGGTAACTTTCCCTGTACGTGTTATGAAAGCTCTTGGTTGTGAAGGTGTTATTGTAACTAATGCTGCTGGTGGCATTAGCTTCGGTCCTGGTACTTTGATGGCTATTACTGACCATATCAATATGACTGGTCAGAACCCATTGATCGGTAAAAACTTGGATGACTTTGGCCCACGTTTCCCAGATATGTCTAAAGCTTACACTCCAGCCTACCGCGAAATTGCTCATAAAGTGGCTGATAAACTTGGAATCAAGTTGGAAGAAGGGGTTTATCTTGGAGTAACTGGTCCAACTTATGAAACTCCTGCTGAAATTCGTGCCTTCAAGTCATTGGGGGCAGATGCTGTTGGTATGTCAACAGTTCCTGAGGTTATCGTCGCAGCACATTCTGACTTGAAAGTTCTGGGCATTTCATGTATCTCTAACTTTGCAGCTGGTTTGCAAGAAGAATTGAACCACGAAGAAGTTGTAGAAGTAACTGAACGCATTAAGGGAGACTTCAAAGGATTGCTTAAAGCTATTTTGTCGAAACTCTAAGAAATGATTTCTCAGGTAAGGAAACGTTTAAGGTTGTTACCAAAATCCCTTAAGCTGAGTTTAGCCGTTATTGGAACTAGGATTGCTTCAGGTTTTATTGGAATTTTTTGCCACTACCCTCTAGAATTTATACAAGTTATTGTGTTTGGTAAAGATAAAGGGAACCTCTAGTTACAGTTTCAATCAGTGAGTGCTTTTCGAAGACTCTCAGTCTTACTTGTTGTTGGGATCTTATCTAGTTTATTTTGGTATTTTCTTCAATGACGTGTCACCTTACTTTCCATTAGCAAAGCTAAGAAACTCGTTGGTAAAGGGAACCCAAATTTCCTAGGTCAGTCTTCTACATGCATTAGTTCAGGTGGCAATCGTTGCTGCTGGAGCTTCAATAGGCAAAGAAGGAGCACCTCGAGAATTGGGTGCTCTCTTTGGTGGGAGTCTTTCTAAAGGATTGCATTTATTCATTTCCGATAGACAATTATTAATTGCTTGTGGTGCTGGTGCAGGGCTAGCATCTGTTTACCAAGTGCCTTTTGCTAGTGCTTTGTTTGTTTTGGAAACCTTGGGAGTCTTGTTGGAAACTAAAGAATATCATTTTTTATACAGGCAATCATCTTAGCATTATTTGTAACACCCCAATTTTTATGGGAAACGGACAGGTTTTAGCTCAATGGATTTTTTCTGGGAACTCTTCAGCATATCTTCCTGTCATTCTCATCATCAAATGTCTATTAGTCTGTCTACTTTTAAGGAGTGGTGCTTATGGTGGAACTCTGACGCCATCGTTTGCTATAGGTGTAGGTACGGGTTATCTGATAACGGTGCTTCTTAGAAATTTTGGATTTTCTCATGGTCTTAGTTTAGGAATGCTACTAGGGACAACGCTTGATCCCCCCCTAACAGGAATAGCCTTGGTTGTTGGTTTTACAGGTACAGGAGGAGTTATCGTATTCCCACTTATACTAGCAAGTATCCTATCAAGGATAATAAACAATAAATGGAAAGAAAGATCATGGATATTCATTTTATCTTACACGAAAAATTTGAGGTTCCAGGAGCTTATTTGAAATGGGCTCAAAAGCGTGGACATCATATTTCGTAAACAAAGGTTTATGAGGAAGAAGAACTTCCAGAAACTGTTGATGATATTGATTTCCTTATAGTAATGGGCGGACCTCAGTCACCTGATGAAGATCGTCAAGTCTTTCCATACTATGATCCAAAGGCTGAAATTGCATTAATTCAAAAAGCAATTGAGGCTGATATCTATATTGTCGGGGTATGCTTAGGGGCTCAACTTTTATCTGTAGCTTATGGTGGAAAATATGAACATAGTCCAGAACGTGAAATTGACGTTTTCCCTTTGACCTTAACTGATGAAGGATTAGCTAATGAGCACATTAAAGATTTTGGTTCTACTTTAAACACGGGTCACTGGCATGGTGATATGCCTGGTTTGAGCGACAAGGTAGTTGTTCTTGCGACTAACAAGGGCTATCCACACCAAATAATTTGCTTTAGCCCTAAACATTATGCCTTCCAAGCACATTTAGAGTTTGACCTTGAAGCGATTGATTTACTGATAGCTGCTGATGGTGAAGAGCATTTGTACCAGCAAAATAAACAGTTAGATTTTGTTCAAACACCAGAACAATTGCATAATCATGATTATTCTCAAATGAATAAAAAATTATTTGCTTTTCTAGATTCACTAACCCAGATCTAAACATTTAAGTAGCTCATATACTATTTATATAATAGTAGAAAACTTTAAAAAATATAACTTAAGGATTGCGGAGCAGGTATTTATATTTGAAAATGAGTGGAGAGTTTGGGAAATAGCTAACCTGCTTAGACGCGTAGAGCTATGTCAGCTTCCTTATTTTCAATTACTTTCTAGTTGCTCTTTAACCTTTATAAATAATAGAAAGGATGGGTTAACCGTATTCACTGAACTGAATATGGGCGGAGAAGAGTGAAAAAGATAAACTGGATAGCATTGGCAATCTTCGTAAGTTTTTTATTTTTACTTCGTCTCTGTCGCCCTTTATAGATTAATTATGTCAATTCATATTTCTGCCAAACAAGGAGATATTGCTGATAAGATTCTTCTTCCTGGGGATCCTTTACGTGCAAAATTTATTGCCGAAAATTTCCTTGAAGATGCTGTGTGTTTCAACGAAGTACGTAACATGTTTGGTTACACAGGAACATACAAGGGTGAACGTATCTCAGTAATGGGGACTGGGATGGGGATGCCATCTATCTCTATCTATGCACGTGAGCTCATTGTTGACTACGGGGTTAAAAAAATGATCCGTGTAGGAACTGCTGGTTCATTGAATGAGAATGTTCACGTTCGTGAGTTGGTTCTAGCACAAGCAGCAGCAACTAACTCTAATATTATTCGTAATGACTGGCCTCAATACGACTTTCCTCAAATTGCAAATTTCAATCTCTTGGATAAGGCTTATCACATCGCCAAAAATTTTGGTATGACAACACATGTTGGTAATGTTCTATCTTCTGATGTTTTCTACTCAAATTATTTTGAAAAAAATATTGAGCTTGGGAAATGGGGCGTGAAGGCTGTCGAAATGGAAGCAGCAGCACTTTACTACCTTGCAGCCCAACACCAAGTAGATGCTCTGGCTATTATGACTATTTCTGATAGTTTGGTAAATCCAGATGAGGACACAACAGCTGAGGAACGTCAAAATACTTTCACTGATATGATGAAAGTTGGTCTTGAAACACTAATTGCAGACTAGTTTGTAAAAGGACGCCATTTGGTCGTCCTTTTGTGTTGTAGCTAATATCTGTTCGAAGTGATAATAAGTTAAAATTTTTCAAACTACTAGAAAAAATAAAAATATTTGGAAGAAGAAGACTTTTAATAAATAAGTAAATATCTGACAATTTAAAGTTTAACTACTAAAAATGTGAAAGATAGTTCACAATATAATGGAAAATGATATAAATTAAATGATTGATATCATAATGAAAACGTTTTCTTATTTTTTTTTTTGAAAAAATGACAATTGAAATGAAATTGTATTAATGTTATAATAATAATGGGGAATATCTAATTTTAATTTTTAGGAGCAATTTATATGAGTTCGCGTACGAATCGTAAGCAAAAGCATACGAGTAATGGATCGTGGGGGATGGTCAACGTTGGGTTGACCATCCTGTATGCTATTTTAGCATTGGTCTTATTATTCACCATGTTCAATTATAATTTCCTATCCTTTAGGTTTTTGAACTTCATTATCACCATTGGTTTGTTGGTAGTTCTTGCTATTAGCATCTTCCTTCAGAAGACTAAGAAATCACCACGAGTGACAACGGTTGTACTGGTTATCTTCTCGCTAGTTTCTCTGGTTGGTATTTTTGGTTTTAAACAAATGATTGACATCACTAACCGTATGAATCAGACGGCAGGATTTTCTGAAGTAGAAATGAGCATCGTGGTTCCTAAGGAAAGTGACATCAAAGATGTGAGCCAGCTTACTAGCGTACAGGCACCTACTAAGGTTGATAAGAACAATATCGAGATCTTGATGTCAGCTCTCAAAAAAGATAAAAAAGTTGATGTTAAAGTTGATGATGTTGCTTCATATCAAGAAGCTTATGATAATCTTAAGTCTGGCAAATCTAAAGCTATGGTCTTGAGTGGCTCTTATGCTAGCCTATTAGAGTCTGTCGATAGTAATTATGCTTCAAATCTAAAAACAATTTATACTTATAAAATTAAAAAGAAGAATAGCAACTCTGCAAACCAAGTAGATTCAAAAGTCTTCAATATTTATATTAGTGGTATTGATACCTACGGTCCGATTTCAACAGTGTCACGTTCAGATGTCAATATTATTATGACAGTAAACATGAATACACATAAGATTCTCTTGACGACTACTCCACGTGATGCATACGTTAAGATTCCTGGTGGTGGGGCAGACCAGTATGATAAATTAACCCACGCAGGTATTTATGGCGTTGAAACATCTGAACAAACTCTGGAAGATCTTTATGGTATTAAGATTGATTACTATGCACGAATTAACTTCACATCTTTCCTTAAGTTGATTGACCAACTTGGTGGTGTGACAGTCCATAATGATCAAGCTTTCACACAAGGGAAGTTTGATTTCCCGGTTGGAGATATCCTAATGAATTCAGAGCAAGCACTTGGATTTGTTCGTGAACGCTATAATTTAGATGGCGGAGATAATGACCGTGGTAAAAACCAGGAGAAAGTTATTTCTGCGATTTTAAACAAGTTGGCTTCTCTAAAATCTGTATCAAACTTTACTTCAATCGTTAATAATCTCCAAGACTCTGTTCAAACGAATATGTCTTTGAATACCATTAACGCTTTGGCTAATACACAACTTGATTCAGGTTCTAAATTTACGGTGACTTCTCAAGCAGTAACAGGTACAGGTTCAACCGGACAATTGATCTCTTATGCGATGCCAAATTCTAGTCTTTACATGATGAAACTAGATAATTCGAGTGTGGAAAGTGCTTCTCAAGCTATCAAAAAATTGATGGAGGAAAAATAAGTGATTGACGTTCACTCACATATTGTTTTTGATGTTGATGATGGTCCTAAAACTTTAGAAGAAAGTTTAGACCTCATTGGTGAAAGTTACGCCCAGGGGGTACGTAAGATTGTTTCAACATCCCATCGTCGTAAGGGGATGTTTGAGACTCCAGAGGATAAAATTTTTGCCAACTTTTCTAAGGTAAAAGCAGAAGCAGAAGAACTTTATCCAGACTTAACTATTTATTATGGAGGTGAACTTTATTACACCTCAGACATTGTGGAGAAACTTGAAAAGAATCTCATTCCGCGCATGCACAACACTCAATTTGCTTTGATTGAGTTTAGTGCTCGCACATCTTGGAAAGAAATTCATAGTGGGCTTAGTAATGTTTTGAGAGCGGGGGTAACGCCTATTGTTGCTCATATTGAGCGCTATGATGCCCTCGAAGAAAATGCTGATCGTGTTAGAGAAATCATCAATATGGGCTGCTATACTCAAGTCAATAGCTCACATGTCCTCAAACCAAAGCTCTTTGGAGATAAAGATAAAGTAAGAAAGAAACGTGTTCGCTTTTTCTTGGAGAAAAATTTGGTTCATATGGTTGCTAGCGACATGCATAATCTTGGGCCGAGACCACCATTTATGAAAGATGCTTATGAAATTGTTAAAAAGAACTACGGCTCCAAACGTGCTAAGAATCTTTTTATTGAAAATCCCAAAACATTACTAGAAAATCAATATTTATAGGAGATATTATGAATCAAGATAACACTAAAAGTGATGAAATCGACGTACTAGCATTGCTACATAAACTTTGGACGAAGAAGCTTTTGATTCTTTTCACAGCTTTTTATTTCGCTGCTTTCAGTTTCTTAGGTACTTATTTCTTTATCCAACCAACATATACATCAACAACACGTATCTATGTTGTTAATCAGGCAACAGATAATAAGAATCTTTCTGCTCAAGATTTGCAAGCTGGTACCTATTTGACAAATGACTATAAAGAGATTATTACATCAAATGATGTATTATCAGAAGTTATTAAAGATGAAAAGTTGAATTTGAGTGAGACAGAACTGTCTAAAATGGTTTCAGTTAATATTCCTACAGATACTCGTCTTATTTCAATCTCAGTAAAAGCCAAAACTGGTCAAGATGCTCAAGTGCTTGCTAATAAAGTACGTGAGGTGGCGTCTAAAAAAATTAAAAATGTAACTAAAGTTGATGATGTCACAACACTTGGAGAGGCTAAGTTGCCATCTTCACCATCTTCACCAAATATTAAACGGAACGTGTTACTCGGTGCTATTCTGGGTGGTTTTGTAGCAATTGTGGCTGTGTTAGTTCGTGAAGTTTTAGATGATCGTGTTCGCCGTCCAGAAGATGTGGAAGATGCCCTTGGAATGACACTTCTTGGAATTGTCCCTGATACAGATAAAATTTAAGGAGAAGAAATGCCTTTATTAAAGTTAGTTAAATCAAAAGTAGACTTTGCTAAAAAGACGGAAGAGTATTATAACGCTATTCGCACAAATATTCAATTTTCTGGTGCTCAGATTAAAGTGATTGCGATTAGCTCTGTTGAAACTGGTGAAGGAAAATCAACGACATCTGTTAACTTGGCGATTTCATTTGCTAGTGTTGGGCTCCGAACACTTCTGATTGATGCGGATACGCGTGCTTCTGTTTTGTCGGGTACATTTAAATCAAATGAGCCTTATAAAGGTCTTTCAAATTTCCTTTCAGGAAATGCCGATCTAAATGAAACGATTTGCCAAACTGATATTTCTGGTTTAGATGTTATTGCATCTGGTCCTGTTCCACCTAATCCAACACGTCTTTTGCAAAATGACAATTTTAGACATTTGATGGAAGTTGCTCGTAGTCGTTATGATTATGTCATCATCGATACACCACCAGTTGGTCTGGTTATTGATGCAGTTATTATTGCCCATCAGGCTGATGCCAGTCTTTTGGTTACTGAAGCTGGGAAAATCAAACGTCGTTTCGTAACTAAGGCCGTTGAACAATTGGAACAAAGTGGTTCTCAGTTCTTAGGGGTCGTCCTTAATAAAGTTGACATGACAGTTGATAAATATGGATCATATGGTTCTTACGGATCATATGGCGAGTATGGAAAAAAATCTAACCAAAAAGAAGGTCATTCAAGAGCACATCGTCGTAGAAAAGTCGGTTGGAATTAACGCGTTAGTGTGTTTTAAGATGTCGTTAGGAACGACAAGTGGAGGGAATGAGATGTCACAAGCTAAAGAGGAAATTTCAGATGTTATGACTTATTCAGAGCTAACAAGTCATAAGCCCAAAATTATTTATAGCTTGATTAAGCGGATTGGTGATATTTTGGTTAGTTCTATTGGTTTAATTATTTTGATACCGCTATTTTTGATAGTTGCTTTGATCATGAAATGCTCTGAACCAACAGCACCTATATTTTTCTCACATATTAGAAATGGTAAAAATGGCAAAAAGTTCAAAATGTATAAATTTAGAACCATGTGTCAGGACGCAGAATCGATTTTGATGAAAGATACGGAACTTTTTGCAAAATTTAAGGCAAATGGTTATAAACTTGAAACGCATGAAGATCCTAGAATTACAAAAATCGGTGGCATATTAAGGAAAACAAGTATTGATGAATTGCCACAACTGATTAATGTTTTTTTAGGACAAATGTCATTAGTTGGTCCACGTCCACTACCAGATAGAGAAATCATTGAATACGGTGATAACCAAGAAAAATTTTTAAGCGTTAAACCAGGCATGACAGGATGGTGGCAAGTTTCAGGGAGAAGTACTATTGGGTATCCTGAGCGGTGTCATCTTGAGCTTTATTATGTAGAAAAGTGTTGTTTTACTTTCGATGTTCTTATATTACTTAAGACAATTGGGATTGTTTTGAAGAGAGTTGGAGCGCGTTAGTACTGATGAAACAAAAATTATTATTGATAATAGAAGCGATGAGTGGTGGAGCCGGTCGTCATGTACAAGACTTGATTAGTCATCTACCTCAAGAAAAATTTGATATTTATGTGATTTATTCAAATCATAGAACAAATCCTGATTTTTTGGAAAAAATAGTAACGATGAATGAGCAAGTAACTTTTATTTTATGTGATTTTCTCGTAAGAGAAATTAAACCGAAATATGATTTGCTTGCTTATCAATTTATTTCTAAAAAGATTAAAGAAATCAAACCAGATATTGTACATTGTCACAGTTCAAAAGCTGGTGTTATTGGTCGTTTAGCTGCCAAAAGACGAGGTGTTAAAAAAATATTTTATACGCCACATGCTTATTCGTTTTTGGCACCTGAATTTAGTGGGAAGAAAAAGTTTCTTTTTGTTCAAATTGAAAAGTTTTTAAGTCGATTTGCGACAACTCAGACATTTTGTGTGTCAATAGCGGAAATGCAAGCTGCTCTTGAAGTAAATCTAGATAAAACCGATAAGTTTCAGGTAATTTATAATGGTTTGCCAGAAATTGATTTACCAAGCAAAGAAACGATTCGGGCGCAATTAGGACTGGAAAAGGCAGTAGTTGTTATAGGCAATAATGCAAGAATGTCGGAACAGAAAAATCCTATGTTTTTTATGGAAATTGCCCGAAAAATGATTAGACAAAACGCAAATTGGCATTTTGTGTGGGCAGGTAATGGTCAGCTGATGCCACTTCTTCAATCATTTATTAAGCAAAATGGACTAGAGGGAAATATCCATTTGCTTGGCGAGCGTCCTGATAGTGAAATAGTTGTGACAGCCTATGATATCTTCATGACGACTTCCCAATATGAAGGTTTACCTTATGCACCAATTGAAGCGATGCGAGCTGGTGTCCCGATTCTTGCGACAAAAGTTGTTGGCAATAGTGAGCTTGTGATAGAGGGCAAAAATGGTTATTTGATCGACTTAGAGTGGTCAAAATCTGTCGAAGAAAAATTATATAAGGCTGCGAAAATGGATGCACAAATGATTAAAGAAGATTTTAGGAAAAGGTTTGCGATTGATCAGATGTTAAAGCAAATTGAAACAATTTATTTAGCTTGAATGAAGAAAGAGGAGGCATAAATGCTAGATACTTATACAAAATGCTGAACTTTTGGCCCATGTGGCACAGAATTGGCACATCTTTTTCAGAAGAATCATAGAAATGGCGGAAAACAGGAGAAAAC
>OLPZ01001266.1_pt1 | contig 17175 bp, 19 predicted proteins | sample 1672711 | NCBI WGS metagenome assembly OLPZ01 (sample SAMEA3136716, study PRJEB25190) | human gut metagenome
GTTGTCCAGGATCATCTTCTATTTTTTCTCTGATATTGCAGATATGTCGCATAACAACATTGTAATCGCCTGAATAGGGTTCATTCCAGATTATATCATATATTTGTTCTTTGCTAAAAACCCTTCCTGGATTTTTGACAAGAAGAAATAAAATCTCAAATTCATAAAACGTTAAATAAATATGCTCTTCATTCTTTTTTACCTGCCGCTTACTTTCACAAACTTCCAATTCACCTATACGCAAATTAGCAGAATTATTATTAAGATTTGAATTTTTCCAAACTGTTAACATATTCTCATTCACATTTCCATTAGAATCTGTGATGCGCTCTATTATTTCTACTTTCTTGAATTCCACTCCTTGCTTCAATTACTCCTTTTATTACGATATAAGATTGACCACAACATATTCTGAATGTTTTTCCGTTCTGATCGGATAGCCCCAACCAGCAATTCCTGACGTTACAATCGCATCCAGATTTCCCTGTTTCTGTTCCCCGTAATTTAATTCATCAAAATGGAACAACGATGCAAACAATCCGACAGGCCAGATCTGTCCGGCATGTGTATGACCGGATAAGATCATATCGCATCCTGTATTCTCTGCTTTCTTATACTCAGAAGGCTGATGATCCAGTACGATCCATTCCTGTTCTGGATTCAGTTCTTTTACAAGACTGGAAATATCCTTTCTTTTCGCATTTCTACCTCCTCTATCTGCCCTTCCAATCAGTGCGATTTCCTGATTAATGACAGTTGTTTCATCTTCCAGAATCTGAATTCCCGCCTGTGTAATCGTATCTTCCATTTTTTCTGCGCTATAATTCGGCTTTGCAGCATAATTATTCTTATCATGGTTTCCATAAACATAATAAACGCCATATGTACTGTCAGCCTGTCCCAAAATGCAAAAGGCTGACTGCATCTGCTCTGATGTTGTGTTTTCATCTACAATATCTCCATCAAGAACAACAATATCTGCCTGCTCTGCACTAATCCTGTTTACTACATCCTGCAGATTGTTATCATTCATGGAAACTCCGTAATGAAGATCAGACAAAAGTACAATCCTGTATCCTTCTTCACGAATATTCTTTTGAGTTTGAATATTGTACTCTGTTCTGACTACATGAAAGATATTGTACCTTCCATACCCGATCAGAACTGCTGTCAGTAATATTGCTATTACACCACTTCTGTATATTTTATTCCATAAACCAGTAAGCTGATTTTGCTTTTTCAATTTTTTTATAAGAAAAACAACTGCATCCAGCAACAGTAAAAATACAGTAAAATGAAGCAGGATTATAAACCAGATACCATAAATTCTGACCGCGGGAAGAATCAACAGCAGAGAAATAATTCCTGCAAAAATCCGCTGTCTTTTAAGGGAATATGCTGGTAAGAAACATTTTACTGCTACTTTCACTTTTCGATACAGATAAACTGCAACTGCTATCACACATAATACCGGCAGTATCACCCAGGTTATCATTTGCATTTTTTACATTCTCCTAATCATGATACTATAATAATTCAATGAGCTTTCAAACATCAACTTTTCATATTTTATTTATCCATAATCATCCAACAGTCAAAAAATGGCTATCTTATAAAATTCGTAAATACCATTGGTTCCTGTTTTGGCATAGAGATTCCCATCTTCAATGCAACATTTTTACAGTGCAGAAAAAACGCCATATTATTCCCAAGCACTCGCATTACCTGCATACCCTCTAAATCCTGTTTTATCTGTTCCGGATTTGCCCCATGTACCATATTCCAGTATCTTGAAGTAATAATCGGCATCTGCATCAGACCGAAATATTTATTCATCTGATCCCAGGTTGCAGTAGTACCGGCTCTTCTTGCCGACATAACCGCCGCCGCTGGCTTCAGCAGAAAGCGATTTCCTCCTCCATTGAGATCAGCATAAAAAACTCTGTCCAAAAACGAAGTAATACCGCCACTGGCCCCTCCCCAGTGTACAGGTGTCCCAAATACAAATCCTTCATAATCTCCGGCAATTTCCAGGAATTCATTTACACTGTCATGGAATACACATTTATTGTTTTTCATGCAAGACTTGCAGGCAATACAGCCTGACAATGGTTTCTTTCCGATCCAGAAGATATCGGTATCGATTCCCTGTTCATTTAATGCTTCTGATACTTCACACAAAGCAGTATAAGTACATCCGTCCTTATGTGGACTTCCATTTACAAGTAATACTTTCATTTTCTTTTTCCTCTTTTCTGTATCATTCATACATTTTCTTTATTTTCCCAAAAGCCATCCCATAACAACATCGTCTTCTACAAATAATCCGCCGCCCTGTCCGTGCTGATTGGTAACACCCTGGTCACTGAAATAGGAATCATCCTTGACATCCAGTACAAGCAGGTCATCAATTTCCTCATCGGACAGACCTTCCTGCTGATATAATTCACGCAAATTATTATAAGCATCTTCTGACGGCTCAGAGCCATAGTATTCATCATGTGCCCCAACTACAAAATATACAGGTGTCTTTGCCTGTACCACTGGTTCGTATGCACCATCCCACTGGGAACTGCATTGTAAATAAGCAGTATATAAATCAGGTCTCATTCCCATTACAAGTGACATGGTCTCACCGCCACCAGAATACCCTTCTGCATATACTTTTGACTTGTCAATATTATAAGCAGAAAGAAAATATTCTGTTAAAGCAATGGTCTGTCTCGCAGAAGTTTCTCCCCAGTCATTCAGCTGAGGTGCAACAATAATCATTTCCGGATTATATTCCTGAGCTGCGAAACCAAACCCTTCTGCTTTGATATTTACCCCTACGCCTTGAAAGTACAATCCTTCATAGCCTGGAAGTGTAAAGAATAAAGCATATGGCTTACTTCCATCATAACTATCCGGGATATAAACATTATAATGAATATCTCCCTCTTCACTTGAATGCAGGACATTATCCAACAGAAAACCTTTGTATGTATCTGTACCTTCTGTAACTTTATCTGAATCGGGTGCTTCGTTGTCTGGCTCCTGTTGATCATCCTGGATTACACTGCTGTTTGCCTGTACAAACCATGAATTTGCAGTGATTCCAAGTATTGCAGATAACAGAACTGCTACCATTTGTTTTTTATTTTTCATAGTGTGATCATCTCCTGTCAGTTATATGTAAACACCCGAACATCTTTCTCAGACATTCGGGTGGAATATTATTTTTTGACCTTTGAACCACCAAATACCTGAGACATCGGAATATGTTCAAGCATATCATCAATTTCTGTGACTTCTTCTACTGACAGATGAATGGATTCTGCCAGAATATTTTCTGCCAGACGTTTCAGATTTCTTGTTCCCGGAATTGGTACAAGAAACGGATTTTTTGCCAGCATCCACGCCAGAGAAATCTGAGCCGGAGTAGCATTTTTTTCTGCTGCTATAATTTTCAGCCATTCTATAAGCTTCTGATTTTCTACAATTCCTGCGGAAGAAAACTGCGGCATAATGCTTCTGTAATCTGTACTCTTTTCAAAAGTAGAATACTCATCATATCTGCAGGTCAGAAAACCATTTGCCAATGGAGAAAAAGCCACGAAACCAATCTGTAGTTCTTTCAGTACCGGAAACAATGATTCGTAATTTCTGTACATCATAGAATAACGATTCTGTACCGCTGTAAGCGGGCAGACTTTGTGCGCTCTTCGAATGATTTCCTCTGTAGCTTCTGAAATTCCCCAGTGTGTAATCTTTCCCTGATCGATCAGTTCTTTCATTACACCTGCTGTTTCTTCGATAGGAATTGTTGGATCCACACGATGGATATAATAGAGATCCAGATGATTCATCTGAAGTCTCTGTAAAGAATCTTCTACGGATTTTTTTAGCACTTCCGGTCGGCTGTCTGGAACCAGATTTTTGTTTACAACTGTTGAATTTTCGTCAAAATGCAAACCACCTTTAGTAGCAATTTTAATCTGATTTCGATACGGTTTCAGGATTTCTCCCAAAAGTGTTTCATTATGATGCGGATTTTCGGCAGTACCATACACTTCTGCAGTGTCAAACATTGTATATCCTAAATCGACAGCTTTTGCAAGAAGATTCTTCGCTTCAGTTTTATCTGATGGTCTTCCATAAGCATGACTCATCCCCATACAGCCAAGCCCGATGGAAGATACCTCTAAATCCCTTCCTAAAATTCTTTTACTCATGTCTGTTCCCCTTAAAATTATTTATTTGCGAAACTTCTTACTGTTCTGACCTCTATTCCTCTGATAGATCAAGACTTTTTGCCCAGTCTGTTACATCCTGTACACTGTCAGCTACCTTGTCTCTGGAAATACTTAAGCCCTCATCACTGATGTTGGCATCTGGCTGAAATTCTTTTATTTCTTCAATTGTGTTGGAGAATCCGCTTCCTCCGTGTGAATTAAAAGGAATAATTGTTTTTCCTGAAAAATCATATTCTTCCAGAAAAGTGAAAAGTGGCTGCGGCATATCTCCCCACCAGTTCGGATACCCCAGAAGAATTGTGTCATACTGTATGGTCAACGCCATATATTCCATATTTCCCAGAACCTCTTCATCTTTTACTACTACGCTTGCACCGGAATCTGCGTCAATACCATTGGTGTCGATATCCTCCGGAACAGAAAAATATGCGATTAAAATATTACTGTTTTCGTTTTCTTCTTTTGCAGATGTATCTGCTGCATTAACAAAATACCCTGACATAGTAAAAATCATTAATCCAGTTAAAAATATCACTGCTGTTTTTTTCTTCATCGGCATTCACTCCTCGTGCTTTTGATTCATATCCTCTGGTTCAATTGTACAATCCCAGAATTATAAAGTTTCAACATGACTATATTATAAAAAAATCAAAGTTTCCTGAGAAGTTCCGATTTTTTATAAAGTGTTTACCTTAGGGTTATAACTTCTGATTTTACAAAAGTAATTTTCATCTGACCTTACCTCTATTCACCGTTTTTTTATTTAACCAGTACAAATATTATTCCAGCAAATTGCCTGCTGCCAGATATGAATGCTTTTTTCTTCATACCAGTGACTGTTTATATTCCAGATTTCATTTACATCATATAAAAAATGAAATGCCACCATATTTACAATCGCCAATCCACGAATTCCATCGATCAGCAGATATCTCTTTTGCTCTTTCATATATTTTATTTATCTGCGGTTAAGTGGTTCTGAAAGTGTTTGCTGTCAAATGTGTTGTCTCGTTTTAGTTTTCTACAGAAGAAATTCCAAGATCACTGATCCAGTCTTTCACTTCGTCTTCAGAAATTCCTCTGTCTAATCTCTTGCCTTCCAACCAGTTTCCGGTTCCGGTCATCTCTTCGAGGAGATTTCCACTGTCGCCGATGCCGGAAGAAGCTGCTGTACAGAATGGGATTACCGCTTTTCCTGTAAAGTCATTTGCTTCTACAAATCCGTCTACCGGCCATGCTGCGATTCCCCACCAGATTGGATAACCAATGAATACAGTGTCATAAGAATCCCAGTTATCTACAGATGTGGATACCAGATCTACATCTCTTAAACTTTCATCATCATGTTCTCTGGATACACGACTATCATCATTTGTCCAGTCCAGATCATCATCTGTATAAGGTTCCACCGGCTGGATTTCAAATAAATCACCGCCTGTTGTATCTGCGATTGTCTGTGCAACTCCTTCAGTAGTTCCTGTTGCAGAATAATATACAATCAGAGTTTTTCCTGTAGATTCCGTATCATCTGCAACAGCTGTCTCAGAGGAATCATCGGTTTCTGCTGGTGTAGGTGTTTCTGTGTTTTCAGATGTATCCGTACTTTCAGTTGTTTCTGTATTTTCAGAATCCTCCGTTGCATCTGCTGTTTCACTTGCAGAAGAACTGCTAGCCTCATTCTGAGAAGAACTTTCTGTGTTATCTGTCTGACTCTTGGAACTGCTGCCGCATCCTGCGAGCATACTTGCTGCTACAATACCTGTAAGAATAACTGAAATTATTTTTTTTGCTTTCATTTTTGTCCTCTCCTTTACTTATGCTTCTACATTTTCTTGTATCCAGTTTTCAATATGTTCCTGGATCACATCATTATTCAGATCCTGGAACATAAAATGATCATTTCCTGTAATGCCCTCTTTCGGAAGATCGACTACAGTACAGTTTCCGCCTGCTTTTGTATAGGCATCTGCAAAATCGTAACATGCCTGGCGCATTCCCTGCCACATACCTGTTGCCTGGATTGCAGTATCACCATTATCAATATAATCCCCAAAATACATAGTAATTGGAATTTTCTTTTCGAGGACTGTCTGGTAATCTTCTGAATCTGATGATGGTGCTCCGCCTGGTTCGATTGCTACAATCGCTGCAATATGATCTGTATATTTAGCAGCTGTCCAGCCTGGACCGCCGCCCTGTGAATGAGTTACAAGAATAGAATCTTTTCCTGATCTTTCATATACCTCATCTACTGTGGAGGCCAGTGCCTGGGCAACTACATCATTATCAAAATCTCCACCCATATCAGAAGTCATTCCTGTATCCGGAGTCATCTGACGGAAAAACTGATCTACAGAATTATCGTCATTAGGAAACTGAGAACCTTCATTTGGAACTGATTTTCCATCTTCCCAACGACCGATACGAAATTGTGTATACCAGCGCTGATCCAGAGTTTTTGTACTGATCGTACCGCTTACAGATGTCTGTCCTGCTTCTCCTCGTCTTGGTTCATCTACAAGATAGGCACTATGTCCATCTCTGAGAAACATTTCTGCCCATCCTTCTCTTCCGTCCGGAGTTGTCATCCAGCACATACGTGACTGTCCATATCCATGCAGGAATACCATTGGCAAACTGGTTTCTTCTTCCGGAATCTGGTATAAAACATTTGCATGATCTACATGAGATGTCTGACCGGCACCGGTCTCTTCCCACTGATCTTCCGGATTAAAGGTACCATCTGAAGTAATAGTAATTCCTCCCGCTGAAAAAATGCCCTGTTCTGCAATTGTGAGAGGTTCTGTTGTTTCTGTATTATCAGCAGCATATGTGCTGACAGTTCCACCCATCAGACTTGTTACTGTTGCACCAATCATCAGCAGGGAAAGTCGTTTTTTTGAATTCATTCTTGCATCTCCTTTTTTTATTTTTTTCTTATCTTTTTTACAGCTATATTGTAACTCAGGTTATTTTCGATAAGAAGATTCGCTATGTTTTGCAGTTTAAACCTTTTGGTTAAAACTCATCAGATAACAAAAGGGAGCCTTTCTGCCGGCTCCCTAATATATTGTGCTTTTTATGATATAGTTCCGATTTCTTTTAACCATGTTTTTATTTCCGCAGAGTCAGAATTGTGAATCCGATGTCCTTCCAGAACTTCTGCATTTTTAGCATTCTTTCTTATATAATCCATGCTTACATCAATTCCATTATCCTGACTGGTACAGAATGGTACTATGATTTTTCCTGAAAGATCATAACTTTCCAAAAAAGATCCAATCGCCATAGGTGCATTAAACCACCAGATTGGATAACCCACATAAATCGTGTCATACGCATCCAGATTTTCCGGTTTTGCGGCCAGTGCAGGACGCATATTCAAAGTATTCTCAATCCATGCCCTTGCTGCTGTACCCATAAATGATTTACGATAATACCGGCTTGTCTTTATCTGATACATATCTGCTCCGGTGATCTGCTGGATTATCTGTGCTGCAGCTTCGGTATCACTGCCGGATATCTCAGAGTTGGAACTTACTGTTGCTGATGAAACTGCATCCGGTTCCCCGGGTATTTCACCCATCCTTGAAAAATATACGATCAGAGATTTGCTCCCCTCTGCTCCTGCTGTCACATTATCACTGGCATCTGTAATTTTACTGCCCATAAATAAATATCCGCATCCACCAGCAAGAATGATCATGAGAATCAAGATTATGATCAGCAATCTTTTTAATTTCTTTTTATTCATGCCTGTTTCTCATCACTCCTGTTTGAAAATCTCTTCCAGCCATTCCGCATACTGTTTTACCCATCCTCCATCGGAGCCGAAACCATGGGGCCACCCACTCAGGACAATCCGGCTGGTCTGGATGCCCATATTTTTGAGCACATCATACTGTTCCTCAAACTGATCATAAAATGGATCTTCTGTACCATATACATAGAACGTTGGCGGAAGATCTCCTTCTGAAAGCCAGTCAGGATCCATGTTTCCCACACTCAATCTTCCATAGAAAGAATAAATCATACCGTCTGCAGAAGCATGAGCCGGAATCTGGTCTAATTCATCCGGGACATAGGAAGAATCCAATGCTGTTCCGTTTACATCCTCATCGTAATGCATAAGAAACTCACCTGCCTGAATTCCTCCGGCAGAAAATCCCATGACTGCAATATCATCTGGGTCAATTCCATATACATCTGCATTTTTTCGGATAAACCGGACGGCTCTGGCAACATCAAGCGCACCCTCTTCCTGAGTATAAGGAGAAAGCCGGTAGTCTACAATAAATGTCTGGAAACCGTATTCGCGGAGAGCTGCTGCAGTTGGCAGGGAATCTGTATAATTTCCACGGAACTGATAAGCTCCTCCCGCCATCAGTACAACAGCACCTTTTGGCGTTACACCTTTCGCAACAGGAATTGCTGTCACATAAGGGCGGAAATCCCAGTCGTCAAAATAACCAGTCATGTCTTTTGTAAACGTTGTTTTTGCAGGGACATTTTCCTCTTCCCATAAATAGAGAACCTGGATGTTGTCCGGATCTGCATCTGTATTCAAAACTGTATCATTTTGTTCTGGCTCCGGCATTTTTTTCAACATATAATTTCTGGAAAAATCACTGATCTTTCCACTGCCAAAATCATAAGCTGCCGGAAAATCATCTGGAGTTCCGATTGTATTGTCAGAACTTCCTTCCTGCATATCTGTTTCTCCTTTTGATGCACTTTGAGAATTATTTTCACTGTCAGAATCTTTACCCTTGCCTATCGCATCCTCAATGGCATCAAGCCCTTCTTCCAGCTGATTATTTTCTGCCTTTATGACACTGACGTTTCCATATACTGTACTTCCAAGCAAAGCTGCAAGACCAAGCATCACTATCTTGTTTGCTTTCATTCAGATGAGTTCTCCTTATAGTTTTGCAGACATTTTCTGTGCTTCTGATCTGTCTGTTGCCATTCCCATGTATGTCATTCCATAAAGCCCTGCAAAACGTTTCATGGTATATTCTCCAGCTTCCATCATCCATTTCTCAGGAGCTGCACCCTGAAACAGAAAATACATTTTTTTGCCTGAAAGTTCATTCTGCTGTACCAGTCCATAGAAACGGTCAAGCACATTTCGTACAGCACCGCAGATATTGTGCCAGTATAATGGAGATCCGATCACGATTGTATCGACTTCTTTCATCTTTGAAATAATTTCAGAAAGCTGGTCATCCTTGAATTTGTGACCATAACTGTAAACCTTATATTCTGTCAGATTCAATGTTTCGTATTCCTTACCTTTCAGTAAAGTCTGTGCCAATGCGACAGTATTCCCATTTTTATTTGGACTTCCATTGATAAATAAGATACTCATAAATTTATTCTCCTCTTTCATTCCTATTTCTGTTCATCTACCGGTGGAACCATTTCTACATATTTTTTCAGAAGTTCCGGTGTCTGATGATAATAGGTTTCATTTTTATTTAATGCTACGATTTCTTTCATCTCTTCTTCTGTAAGCTGGAAATCAAACAGATCCAGATTGGCTTTGATATGCTCTGGATTTTTGGAACCTGGGATTACAATGTTTCCATCCTGAATGTGCCAGCGGAGAATGATCTGTGCTGTACTTTTCTTATATTTACTTCCATCAGCTACAAAAGCCGGCTCTTTCATCAATCCTGCATCGCCATGTCCAAGCGGATACCATGCCTGAATCTTAATACCCTCTTTTGCAAGAAATTCTTTCAGCTCTTTTTTCTGATCATATGGATGAACTTCTGTCTGTAAAACAGTTGGCTTTACCTCACAGATACCTAAAATTTCCTGGACACCTTCTTTTGTAAAGTTTGACAGCCCTATAGCTTTTACCTTTCCCTCTTTGTATGCTTTTTCCATCAGGCGATAACCGGCAATATAATTTCCTGCGGGCTGATGGATCAGTAACAGATCAATATAATCTGTATCCAGTCTTTCCAGAGTTTTTTCTACAGCATCTTCATTTTCATAAAAAGACGGCCACAGTTTGGTTTCAAGAAAAATATCTTCTCTCGGCACACCAGATTTCTTAATTGCACGTCCTACTGCTTTTTCGTTCATATAAGCATTGGCTGTATCAATCAGACGATAGCCTTCTTTCAGTGCAGATAAAACAGAATTCTCTGCTTCATCCGGTGAAAGAAGAAAAGTTCCGATTCCTGCCATTGGCATTTTGATTCCATTATTTAATGTTGTATATTCCATTTTTTGCCTCTCCTTTTCAACTTTATTTCTGACTATATTATATAATCTTTCCATTTTAACTGGAAGTTTCTATTAGTTATGTAGTGTATACCTCAGGGTTTATACTGTCTTATTACTTCTCCAGACTTTACCAAAAGGTTTAGACTGCAAAACAAAGAGAATCTTCAATTTGGGATTTACATTTTCTATAATAAAAGAGAATTAAGAAACAACACGAAAGGAGCAAGATACAATGGAATATGTAACACTTTCGAATGGTGTCAAAATGCCGATTATGGGATATGGCGTATATCAGGTTACAAAGGATGAATGTGAGCGCTGCGTCCTGGATGCGTTAAAAGCCGGATACAGAAGTCTGGATACCGCTCAGAGCTACTTTAATGAAGAGGAAGTCGGCAGTGCGATTCAGAAATCAGGACTTCAGAGAGAAGAAATCTTTCTTAGCACAAAAGTGTGGGTAGAACATTATGGTTATGATGCCTGCCGAAAATCCGTGGAAGAATCTCTGAAAAAGTTGAAAACAGATTATCTTGATCTGCTTCTTCTGCATCAGCCATTCTCTGATTACTATGGAGCATGGCATGCATTAGAGAATTTATATAAAGAGGGTACTGTACGTGCAATCGGTGTATCAAACTTCTATCCTGACCGTCTTGTAGATATTGCTTCATTTGCAAATATCCGTCCAATGGTCAATCAGGTAGAAACACATCCTCACAATCAGCAGATTGAAGCAAAAAAATGGGATTGTTTAATGTGTGTCTTATGATTTTTTTCTCAGGAATATGCTAAAGTAATATCCAACTATAATAAAAAGACCCATAACAGCAATATAATCTAACATAAAAAATACCAGTGGTTCTGTATAATCAAAGAAAACGAAGTGTTTTTTCAGGAACATATAGCTTCCAATCTGGCGTTTTATAAATGCATGGCATCCGTAGGCAGCAATTACTCCTGCCAAAATCCGGAATATATATTTTTTCTTTCCGGCAGGGAGGTGTATTTTCCTGTCAAGCATCTTGAGAAACATGTTCCAGTGTAGTCCCAGATGCAGAGACATCAGGATAAATCCCCAGTAGGCACAAAGCATATGAATATTTCTCGCCATATTTGCAACGCCTTTGATTTTTATAGCTGCAAATACATATTCTGACAACAGAATACCGCTTACCATGCTCCCGATCATACTGATAAAAATTGCTGCCACTAATATCGTCTGGAGGATACGGAATTTTGCATATTTTCCCTTGAACATATGGGCAGTCCATTTCCTGTTTAATATATGATGCAGGATAAAGAGTAAAAATATCTCTGTTCCAATCCATTCATGTGCTGCTCTTCCAACCAGTTCATAGGGCATCAGAAAAAGCAGTGCCGCTGTCATCAGTATATCTATGCATATTTTTAATTTTATTTTTGGTTTCATTTCAGGTTTACTCCATATTGTTTTCCCAGAACTCAACTGCATGATCCAGCCATCCTTCTGCGGCAGTACCTTCTCCCAGCCCAAAACCATGGGAAAGCCCTTTAAAGATTTCTATTTCTGCATTTGTACCGTTGGCTTTTATCCTGTTGATTCGCGTAGACATGGTTTGGTATGATGCAATGCCATCACTTGTTCCCACACATGCGTAAGTTGGCGGCTCTTCTCCTGTAATTTCTGAAAGTCCCGTATACTGCATGATCACTGCTGTTGGTGCGGGATATTCTTTTTCACCAAATGCAGAAGTTCCATAAGTGCCTACCCATGCTGCCATTCTTGCTCCGGCAGAACCACCCCACAGAGAATAATCATCCGGATCTACCTGAAGTTCTTCTGCATGATCTGAAATAAAGGCAATTGCCTTTGAAAGATCCTCACAGGCAGTCTGCGCTCCTGGACGATAAATCAGAGCAAACGCATTGTATCCCTTTTTTGATAATTCTAGTGCATGCGGAAAACTATCCTGCATTCCGGCAACATACATAAATCCTCCGCCTGCATTTAAAACAGCAAACTTCTCTCCGGGATCTCCACGGAAAAAGAACAGTCCTGTCTCCTCTTTTTCCGGATCTGCTGCCTTCTCTTCATCTGTATAAATGTCATAAAAAATCTGTTCATCTCTGGCAGCCTGATTTTTCATATAATTTGCAATTTCCACAGTTTTGTCCGGATTTACTTCACTGTACCATGGAAGGATTTCCTCTACATCTTCCAGTTCCAAGCTATTGTCAATCTGTATATCTACCGGAAAGATCAGGCGTCCATAACTTCCAAATGCCGGATCATTTATTACATCCTGAACTTTGGTATGGCGGTCATAAACAGCTTCTCTTTCTTTTTTTGTGTTCATCTTATTTCCAGTGTCCTCTTTCCCTGCCGAATCCTGTTCATTGCCTGCAACGATAACGCTGCAGGCAAACAGAACATAAAAACAAATTACTAAAATCTCCACAAAATAACATCTCTTTTTTCTGTGCATTTCTGATACCCCAGATTTATATACATTCCCTGAAGATTTCCAGGATTTCTTCATGTGTCATTTTTTTATAACTTCCAACTGACAGATTACAGGAATCTGCAATTTCTCTCAGATCAATATCCTCCGTAACTCCAAGTTCTTTCAAACTGGTCGGAAGTCCAATCTCTCTGATAAAATCTGCCAGCGCATTTACTCCTGCTTCTGCCAGTGCTTCATCAGTCATATCGCCTCTTCTGATTTGCCAGACATTTTCTGCGAAACGGACGAATTTTTTCAGACCATATTTATAAATATGTCGATAATAAACCGGATGCAACACTGCAAGTCCCTCTCCATGATTACAGTTTGTAAAAGCTCCAATCTGATGTTCCATCTGATGACATTCAAAATCACACTTTTTACCAAGCTTGATGACACGGTTTTCTGCCATAGTTGCGTCCCACATAAGATTACTGCGTGCTGTATAGTCTTCTGGATTTTTTATTGCCACACGAAGATTCTGGATTACATTTCTCATCAATGCTTCGGAAATATCATCAGATACATTGCTTACGTCCGGTTCACTGAAATATGTCTCCATGATATGCGACAAGATATCAAAACTTCCGGAAACCATCTGTCTGACAGGAACTGTATAAGTATACTCCGGATCCATTAAAGCAAATTTCGGATTACATTTCGGGTAATCCCGACCTGTTTTTACTTTCAGTCCTTCGTTTGTAATCACGGCTCCGCCGTTACATTCGCTTCCTGTTCCTGCGACAGTGACGATCACCCCGAGAGGTAACGGTTCAAAATCAATAATTCCTGGCTTTGCCCAGTATTCTTTCCAGATATCTTTCTTACTGATAGCAGCAAGGGATACTGCTTTGCAGCAGTCCATAACTGAACCACCGCCAATTCCAAGAATCCAGTCTACCTCATTTTCTCTGGCGATCTTTGCCCCTTCCAAGACTTTTTCATAAGTAGGATTTGCCATGATTCCGGAAAATTCGATCACAGTTTTTCCTGCTTTTTCAAGAATACTCGTCACTTCTTCATAAATACCATTTTTCTTAATGGAACAGCCGCCATACGCGAGCAGAACTCTTTCTCCAAATTTACCGGCCCAACAGGAAAGATATTCTTTCACGCATCCTTTTCCAAAAAATACTTTTGTAGAGTTTTCAAAAATAAAGTTATTCAATTCCAAATTTCCTCCTTTTTACTGCCTGGTTCATTTATTATGAATCAATACTTTATGAACATTCTCACTATTCTATTATAAAAAAAATGAGACTCCGGCAGAAGTCTCATTTGGTTATGCACTATATACTTTTGGTTATAAGTCTCTGATTCTTTCAATGGCATCCAGAACTTTTTTAACTTTTCTGGAGGGTTCCTGGGAGTACAGAAGTCCGAAGGGAATTCCGTAATTCCAGTTTACGGGAATAATCTTCATAAGGGGATGAATACTCTCCCAACTCTTTACAGCAAGCAAAACATCATTACTGTTTTCGCAGCGGTTAAAAGTTTCCATATTGTAAAAATCAAAATCCACAATATGTATTTCCGGGTGATGTTCCCAGAGATCATCTCTTAGAATATCTATATATTCACTCCATCCCCTGTGGATCAGCATAAGATTTTCTCCATACAAATCCTGGATTTCCAGGTATTCTTTCTTAGCAAAACGGTGATGGATAGATACTGCACAGCAGAATTCTTCTCTACTGATCTCTATTCCTCTACATTTACGAAGATCCAGCAGTGTATCATCAAAAATCCCTGCAACTACATCAATATTCTGTCCAAGATTGCCAAGGATTTCTCTGGCATTTTCCGGAGTATTTTCAAACGGGATCAACTGAAACTTTATCTCTGGATAAAGTTCCTGTATTTTGGGAAATAAACTGCCAAAAATCTGCGGAGGTGTCATTGGTGAAATACCTACACGAATGACTTCTTTATCGCCTTGCATTGTATTTTCGGCTCTGATCAGAGATTCTTTACTGTATTGAATAATATACTTGGCATCTTTATAAATAGATTTTCCCGCTTCTGTCACAATAAGTCCCCTATGGGTACGGTCAAATAACTGCAGATTCAGACTGCTTTCCAGAGAATTGATCTGTTTGATCACTGCCGGTGCTGTAATAAACAGTTTTTCTGCTGCCTTACTGAAGCTCCCTGACTCTACAACACACAAAAAAGTTTCAAGCTGAGGATTATAAAGCATATATATTTCTCCTTGATAAAAACATTTTTACTGTTATAATGTAATTATATTACCCGGTTGTTACTACCGGTCAAGTACTTTTTTGAATTTTTTCGTAAAATGTAAAGGTTAATTCTTGATTCACTGCTGCTTACATTTGACGATTTTTATTTTATATTTTGGGAGGACTCATTATGTTTACAATGAAACAGACATGCAAGCAAACTCAGTTATCATATGAAACCTTGAAATTTTACTGTAACCAGGGATTAGTACCTAACGTAAAACGCGACAAAAATAATCATCGTATTTTTGATGAAAAAGATATTGCATGGATCAACAGCTTAAACTGTTTAAAAAACTGTGGTATGAGTATTAATGAAATGAAAGAATACCTTGCCCTCTGCCTTCAGGGTGAAGCAACAATTCCAGAACGAAAAAGCATCCTTAAACAAAAACGTAGTTCGTTGTTGGCGCAACAACAGCAGATACAAGATGCCATTAATTATATCGACTGGAAACAAGGTTTCTATGATGATGTTCTGGCAGGTAAAAACAGATACTACAGTAATTTGATCAACAATGGGGATTTTAAGTCTCGCATTTAAAGAGATCATAATATCCGAGAAGCAAGGAAGGCTATTGGGAAATATGTGCATACATACAACTATGAACGTTGTCATTCCGCACTTAATAATCAGACACCGGCATCCTGCTATTATCCAATCCTGTTACTGGATGATCACGCAGCCTAAGGGGGATTTTCTCCCCTACCCAGTTACATATATCAGTTCATTATAAAAAGCTTAGATTTTTGTCTTGACAACTGAACCACTATACCCTTCCGGAGGACGCACATACTTGCTAAAGTATATAAGTGCGCTCTTCCGCTTAAGCTCCAGAGATCTGTCTACTCAAACGGCAACTCTGCGTCTTCCGGCACACTCATAAATCCATCTTTCTCATCCTTTGGATCCGTATCGGATGCTTTCTTGCTTTCAGCAAAAAAATGTTCTTCTGCAACAACATTGCTGCTATATCTTTTCACTCCTTCGCTGTCCGTATAACTTCCTGTGCGGATTCATCCGCTGATGACGATCTTGGTTCCTTTTTTCAAATAGAGTTCTGCAAACTCTGCATTCTTTCCGAATGTCACGCAGGAAATAAAGTCTGCTTCCCTTTCCCGGTCTTTTCCATATCTCCGGTCAACCGCTAACGTATATCGCGCCATTGCGGTTTTATTATCATCCTGCAAATATTTAATCTCCAGAGCTTTTGTAAGCCGTCCCATTAAAATCACTTTGTTCATCTCATCTTCCTCCTTTTTTTGTTCTGATTTACTTGTTCCATATGAATCAGGCCTGGATTCAATCGAGAGCACGAAAACAATTTCTTTGCACTGCATCAGACTTTCTTTTTTACGCCCTCATATAACGAAACGCTCAGAGGGTAAAATACAGTGGGCAAATGCAAAAAAATAGCTATAAGACTCCATTTTTTGAAATCTTATAGCTTTGCTATTGATAATATTGAGTTACTATTAGTTTTAATAATTAGAATTATTTTATCAACTTATAAATTTTTTCCAAGTTCATATGCCTTCTTCATTATATCCACATGATCCTCAGCTGTATTTGCTGCATCAATTCCACCGCCACCGACCATGCCTTTTAAGGAAGCCTTTTCAAAACAATCTACCCAGCCTTGCAGCCCATTATAGGCTTTCTCAAATGCACTTTCCTCATTCTCTGCCGCAGTTGCAATCATATAAATATCTCTGAATAAATAATCTGCCGAATATAAAGGATTCAATCTATCAAGAAGTGTTTTCATCTGACCGCACATCTCATAATAATAAATTGGGGTTGCATAGACAATAACTTCTGCATTCTTTACCTTTGCCATAATATCTGCAATATCATCCTTCTGTACACACATCCCAGTCCTCTGGCAGGATAGACAACCGATACAATATTTTATATCTTTTCCTTTCAAAGAAAGAAGTTCCACATCATGCCCGGCTTCTTTTGCTCCCTTT
>OLPZ01001271.1_pt1 | contig 17113 bp, 13 predicted proteins | sample 1672711 | NCBI WGS metagenome assembly OLPZ01 (sample SAMEA3136716, study PRJEB25190) | human gut metagenome
GCCGGGGCCGCCCCGCCTTCCGTCCGGGGCAGGCGCCCCGTCCAGCGGCGAGGAAGTAATTTACCCTCATGGGCGCCCCCTGTCAAGGAAAACGGGGGATTTTTTCGGAAAAAATTTTCTAAGGCAAAAAAGAAAGGATGCCGGCATACGTGCCGACACCCCTTCCTCATGTTGCCAGCCTTCTTGAGAAGACGGCTGTATTAAGGCGTTGACCTGCGGTTTAGTCCTCAGAGTCGCTGTTGAGCCACGGGAACATGGCGCGGATCTTGGCACCAACGGTCTCGATTTCGTGGGTGTTAATCTTCTCGCGCTCTTCCAGAAGCTTCTTATGGCCGTTGTTGCAGTCATCGACAAATTCCTGCGCGAAGCTGCCATCCTGGATGCGCTTGAGGATTTCCTTCATGGCCTCACGGGACTTGTCGTTGATGACCTTCGGGCCCGCATAGTACTCGCCATACTCCGCAGTATTGGAGATGGAGTAGTTCATGAAGTGGATGCCCTTCTCGTACATCAGGTCGACGATCATCTTCATCTCGTGATAGCACTCGAAGTAAGCCAGCTCGGGCGGGTAGCCAGCCTCGGTCAGGATCTCGAAACCGGCCTTGACGAGCTCGACCAGGCCGCCGCAGAGAACTGCCTGCTCACCGAAGAGGTCCTCTTCGGTCTCTTCGGCGAAGGTTGCCTTGATGATGCCAGAGCGGCCGCCGCCCAGGCCCCATGCATAGGAGAGAGCCAGCTCGAATGCGTCGCCCGTAGCGTCCTGCGCCACGCATGCGAGGTCCGGCACACCGGAACCCTCGGTGAACTGACGGCGGACGATGTGACCCGGGCCCTTGGGAGCAACCATGATGACGTTGACGTCCTCGGGAGCCTTGATGTAGCCATAGTGCACGTTGAAGCCGTGCGCGAACGCCAGGGTGTCGCCAGACTTCAGATGCGGTGCAATCTGGTCTGCATAGGTCTTTGCCTGCAGCTCGTCGGGAACCAGGACCATGATGAGGTTGGCCTCTTCGGCAGCTTCCTCGGTGGTCATGACCTTGAGGCCCGCGTCCTCGGCCTTCTTCCAGGACTTGGAGCCCTCGCGCAGGCCGACGCGCACGTCGACGCCGCTGTCGGCGAGGTTCAGCGCATGGGCATGGCCCTGAGAGCCGTAGCCGATAATCGCGACCTTCTTGCTCTTGATCAGGTCGGGATTGCAATCCTTGTCGTAGTAAATCGTCACTGCCATGGTACTTAGATCCTTTCGTTAGGCTGCCGGTTCCTTATGCCGGCGTATCGCCTGTGTAACTTTCTATGTCAACGCTCCTCGTTGCCATACGATTCGCGGGATTGCCTGATATCGAGATGCCTGTGCGGATCTTTTCCTTTAGCTGTTGGAAGAGCCGCGGGAGATTGCGATCTTGCCCGAGCGGATGATCTCCTTGATGCCGTAGGCACGCAGGAGCTTTTCCATCGCGTCGATCTTGTCGTCGGTACCCGTCACCTCGATGGTGAGGCTGCTCGACGCGACGTCGACGATGCGCGCGCGGAAAATCGAGGCGAGCTCGACGATTTCTCCGCGGCGGGCGGGATCGCAGTTGACCTTGAAGAGCACGAGCTCGCGGTCGATGTGATCGACCTCGGTCAGGTCGTTGACCTTGTAGACGTTGATGAGCTTGTGCAGTTGCTTGGTCACCTGCTCGACGATTACCTCGTCGGCATCGACGACCATGGTGACGCGGCTTCTGGTGGAGTCTTCGGTATGGCTGACCGCCAGGGACTCGATGTTGAAACCACGGCGGGCGATGAGGCCGCAGACGCGGGTGAGGACACCCGGCTGGTTGTCGACCAGGACAGAAATCGTGCGCGACATGCCTACTTTCCCTTCTTCTCGACTGGATGGCCGGACTCGTCGAGCTTGACGACGCCGATCTGGCCGGTCAGCGTGCCGCCGGCGGGAACCATCGGGAACACGTTCTCGTCTTCGGGGATGATGACCTCGAGCAGGGCGGGGCCTTCCTGGGAAAGCCACTTCTCCATGGCGCCCTCGAGCTGCGCGGGGTCGGATACGCTGTCTCCGTACCAGTGGTACGCCTGTGCGAGCTTCACGAAATCGGGGTTGCCCGTGAAGACGGTCTGGCTGTAGCGCTTGCTGTAGAAGAGGTCTTGCCACTGGTGGACCATGCCGAGCGTGCTGTTGTTGAGCAGCAGCACCTTGACGGGGGCACCCGCCTCGTAGGCCGTCGCCATCTCCTGGATGTTCATCTGCAGCGAGCCGTCACCCGCGACGCAGACGACGAGGCTGTCGGGGCAGCCCTCCTGCGCGCCGATGGCCGCGGGGAACCCGAAGCCCATCGTTCCGGCCCCGCCCGAAGAGAGGAACGTGCGCGGACGCGTGCAGTGCAGGTACTGCGCAGCCCACATCTGATGCTGACCGACTTCGGTCGTGAAGATGGTGTCTTTGTCCTTCGTGAGCTTGTCGAGCAGCTCGAGCGCGTACTCCGGCTGGATGGCGTCGTCGCGCTTCTCGTAGTAGAACGGGCTCTCGCGGCGAATCGCGTCGATCTTTGCGACCCATTCCGCATCGACCGGCTGCGCCTGGTCTTTGTGGAGTTGCTCGTTGATGGCTGCGAGCACGAGCTTGGCATCGCCGACGACGGGGATGTCCGCATTGCGGTTCTTGCCGATTTCGGCCGGGTCGATGTCGACGTGGATGACCTTGGCGTCGGGCGCGAAGGCAGACAGGCGCCCCGTGACGCGGTCGGCAAAGCGCGTGCCGACGGCGAAGATGAGGTCGCTGTTCTGCAGTGCGGCGTTGGCGGCGCGGGAACCGTGCATGCCCGGCATGCCGAGGCACAGCGGATTGTCCTCGGGCATGCAGCTCTTGCCGATAAGACTCACGACAACCGGGATCTGCAGCGTCTCGGCAAGGTCGAGCAGCTCTGCGCTCGCGTTGCTCGACAGGATGCCGCCGCCCGCGTAGATGATGGGGCGCTCGGCCTTCTCGAGGGCGCGCACCGCAGACTTGACCTGCTTGCTGTTGCCCTTGTAGGTGGGCTTATACGACTCGAGCTTGACCTCTTCGGGGAAGTGGTACGGGACGTTTTGCGCCTTGGACACGTTGCCCGGAACGTCGATGACGACGGGGCCGGGCCTGCCGGTCGAGGCGATGTAGTACGCCTCGGCGATGATTTCCGGCAGGTCCTTGGGGTCGTGGACCAGGTAGCTGTGCTTGACGATGGGCATCGTGATGCCCGTCATGTCCGACTCCTGGAACGCATCGCTGCCCAGCGAGCTCGTCGCGACCTGCCCCGTGATGACCACCATGGGGATGGAATCCATGTAGGCGGTAGAGATGCCCGTGACCGTGTTGGTGGCACCGGGGCCGGAGGTCACGATGACCGTGCCGACCTTGCCCGTCGCGCGGGCATAGCCATCGGCCGCATGTGCGGCGCCCTGCTCGTGCCGCACGAGGATATGATGCAGCTTCTTGCTGTCGTACAGCGCGTTGTAGATGTCGATTGCCTGGCCTCCGGGATACCCGAAGATCGTGTCGACGCCGACATCCTCGAGCGCCTTGATGAGGCACTGCGCGCCGGTCATCTTCTGTGCTTCTGTGGCTGTCACTGGAGTATTGCCCCCTTGTCTGCAGACGTCACGAGCTTGGCATAGCGTGCCAGAACGCCCGTCTTGTACTTGGATTCCGGAGCCTTCCACGCCGCACGGCGCTTCGCGAGCTCTTCGTCGCTCACATGGAGGTTGACCTCGCCGCCCTCGATGTCGACCGTGATCTGGTCGCCTTCCTCGATGAGGGCGATGGGGCCGCCAGCTGCAGCCTCGGGGCTCACATGCCCGACGCACGGGCCCTTGGACGCGCCGCTGAAGCGGCCGTCGGTGATGAGGGCGACGGTCTTGGCAAGCCCCATGCCGACGACGTTTGCCGTCGGAGCGAGCATCTCGCGCATGCCCGGTCCGCCGGACGGGCCCTCGTAGCGGATGACGATGACATCGCCATCGACGATCTTTCCGCCGAGGATTGCCGCGCAGGCGTCCTGCTCGTTGTCGAAGACGCGCGCGGGGCCGGTGATGCACATGGCTGCCGGATCGACGGCGCTGCGCTTGACGACGGCGCCGTTGGGAGCGAGGTTGCCGAACATGACCTTCAGGCCGCCCTGCTGGTCGTACGCCGTCTCTTTGGTGCTGACGATATCGCCATCGGGGTCGGGGCAGCGATCGAGCCATTCCTGCAGGTCGCCATGGCACGTGGTGGCGCTCATGTCGAGCGCGCCGATACGGGCGAGCTCCTTCATGATGGTGCCGACGCCGCCCACGGCGTTGAGGTCCTCGATATGCATGGGACCAGCTGGCGCAATGCGCGTGAGGTTAGGGGTCTTTTCGCAGACATCGACCCAATCGTGCATGTCGATGGGGTGCTCTGCCGTCGCGGCGATGGCCGTGAGGTGCAGCATCGTGTTGGTGGAGCCGCCGAAGGCCATGTCGAGCGCCATGCCGTTGTGGATGGCGGCAGGAGTGACGATGTCTTTGATCTTAAGGTCTTTCTTGACCAGGTCGACGACGCGCATGCCCGCGCGCTTTGCAAGGCGGTCGCGGTCGGCGTACACAGCGGGGATGGTGCCGTTGCCCGGAAGCGCGATGCCCAGAGCCTCGGCCAGGCAGCAGATGGAATTGGCGGTGAACATGCCGGAGCAGCTGCCGCAGCCCGGGCACGCCGTGTGCTCGTACCAATCGCAATCCTCTGCCGTCATAGTGCCCCTGGTGACCTGCCCAACCGCGTCGAACAGCGTGTTGAGGTCCGTCTCGGTCTTGCGGTCGCGGTCGCGGCCGGCGAGCATTGGGCCGCCGGAAACGAGTACCGTGGGGAGGTTGACGCGCAGGGCGCCCATGATCATGCCCGGGACGATCTTGTCGCAGGAGGGGATAAGCACGACGCCGTCGAAGGCATGGCCCTGAACCGCGCACTCGACGCTGTCCGCGATGACCTCGCGGCTCGTCAGGGAGTACTTCATGCCCTCGTGGTTCATGGCGATGCCGTCGCATACGCCGATGGTGCCGAACTGCATGGGGATGCCACCGGCCATGTAGATGCCGGCCTTCACGTCGTTGACGAGGCGCTGGAGATGATTATGTCCAGGGATGATATCTGCCTGGGAGGAGATGATGGCGATGAGCGGCTTATCGCTCTTGAGCTCTTCGTCCGTCATGCCGTCTGCATACAGCAGGCTGCGATGCGGGGCGCGCTCGAGCCCTTTTCTGATCTGATCGCTTCGCATTTGCAGCAACCCTACCTTTCCGTCTTCGCGCTGGATGCGCTCGGGAAACTGTGTAGGGCGCATTGGGAAGAACTCCCAGGGTGCTGTAGTGGTACAGCTGCGGCCTTGCGGCTGCGTTTCATGCGTCCAGATTGCGGTTACCCAACCGATCCAGCTTACTGACCGTACGTGAGTGCGAAGATCGTCCGCAAACCCGCACGATGTTGTGCTGAACTGCTCGGGGGTGGCTTTCAGGTCGTCCGACACCGGCTCTCAGCATGTGCACCGGCTCTCTGTGGGAGGGATTGGCCCTTACTGTTCCCCGTCAACGCAGATCTGCTTTTCAAAGTGGCGCTCAGTATACGCTTACGGATATCGATGTGAAGAGGTTAATGGATTATTTTTCGCCGACATGAAAGCGTTGCTTTTTTTTGGCGCGCGTCTACAGCACGCCAAGCTCGTTGAGAGCGAGCATGATGCCGGCGACGCCGAGGAAGCCGGCAAAGATGAAACGCAAGGTCCTTTCGGGGATTTTGGGAACGAGCTTTGCACCCAAATACGCACCTGGAATCGCGCCGACGCACAGCATGATGCCCGCGAGAAAATCGACGTGACCGAGCACGATCTGCTCGATGACGCCGGGAATGGCGAGGATGATGATGGCGATGAGCGAGGTGCCCGACGCGCGGTGCATCGGAACGCCGAGCCACGAGGTCATGAGCGGCACCATGATAAAGCCACCGCCCACGCCGACATAGCCCGAAGCGAGGCCTGCGACAAGCCCGATGCCGACGCCGCCGGCAATCTTTTTGCCCGTGAGCGCGAACTCCTCCTCTGCCAGCGACGTGGGCTCGATGTGATGCATCTGCACCTCGGCATCGGCCTTTGCGGCGGCACGCGCCGCCTTTTCCTTCTTGTCGCTGGGCAGGCGCAGCGCCTTGCGCAGCATGTTGAACGCGGAATAGAGGATGATCACCGCCGCGACCACCATGATCGCCCACGCGGGAGATATCGAGCCGAGATACACGCCAAGCGAGGAGGTGGCGGCGCCACCGAGGCCAAGTGCGAGGCCGAGCTTGGGATAGCAGGTCTTTGCGCGCAGGTGCGAGATCATGCCCGAAAGCGAGGTGGGGATGATGGCGAAGAGCGAAGTCGCCGTTGCCATATAGGCGTCCAGGCCGAATACGAGGCGCAGCAGCGGAACCATGACCGTGCCCCCGCCGATGCCGAGCATGCCGGACAGCACACCGATGAAGATGCCCGCGACCGCAAGGCCGATGAATGTTCCCAGTAGCTCCATGGCACAGATGATAGCCATTTCTTTGTGCCTCATGAAGAATAATCACATGTCTTCTTGCTGTCGGCGCCGTACGGTGGGCGGAGCATGTGAAGCAAATGTGAACGAAACTGCATGATTTTCTCGTTTGCGCTAAAGTTCTAACCCCACAGCAATACACGCAGCTAACAAGAGGACAACATTGCTTAGGAAATTTGCACAGACGGCCCTTGCGACGGGATGCGCATTGACACTTGGTCTCGGCGCCGCTCCGGCAGTGACCGCCACCCCCGTATCGACACCTTCTCTGGTCCAGACTGCGGCAGCTGACGAGGTCTCCGACCTGGAGCAGAAGGTCAAGGAGAGCGCCGACGCGTACAACAGCGCCGTCTCGCGCCAGGAGGAGCTGCAAGGCCAGATCGACGACCTCAACTCGAAAATCGCCGACTTGGAAGACAAGCTGCCCGCGCAAAAGGAGCGCAGCAACACCAGCTACAAGGCGCTCTACAAATACCAGTCCGACACGGCGAGCGTCGTCATGATGCTCCTGAACAGCAGCTCCATCACCGACATGCTGTCGATGGTTGATTCCTACAACTGGGTCATCGAGTACAACACGGGCGAAATCAAGAAGACCATCACTATGGAAAACGACCTGGAAAACTCCAAGTCGCAGGTAGAGGCGGACAAAGCAGACGCTGACGCTGCCGCAAACGACGCGTACAACTCCCTGCAGCAGGCACAGCAAGCACGCCAGGAGGCCGCCGAGCGCGCCGCCGCTGCACAAGCCGCCGAGCAGGCCGCCAAAGAGGCAGAGATTGCCGCGAGCACGACGATGACGAGCGAGGAGAAGAGCACGGCGACAGAGCAGGTCGCGCAGACCTCCAGCACCACGAGCTCGAGCAACGTCGGCTGGACTGATGACAAGACCGCCTTCATCAACAAGTGGGCCCCGCGCATCGACGCCTATCTTTCCGGCTCCCCCACCGCGGGCACCGGCAAGTACTATGCGGAGGCCGCGTGGAACAACGGCGTGGACCCGCGCTGGGCGCCGGCCATCTCGATGATCGAGAGCACGAAGGGCGCCGCCTGCTTCCGCCCCCACAACGCCTGGGGCTTTGGCAGCAGCGGGTACTCATCATGGCAAGAGGGGATCAACGCCGTCGTCTCGACGCTGGGAAGCTCGATGTACGGTGGGTACCTCACCCGCGACGCGGCGGCCAAGTACTGTCCGCCCACCGCAGACGAGTGGTACAACAACGTGTCTGCCCAGATGGCCATGATCTAGGAGCAGGGGCCGCACGCCAACCGCTCACGATACGCAAAGGGGTCGGTTTCCAGATGGAACCGACCCCCCTTACGTGCGTCTGAACAGGATTTTGGGCTATGCGTTTTCCTTCTCGAACTTGCCCATGAAATCGACGAGCGCCTCGACGCCCTCGATGGGCATCGCGTTGTAGATGCTCGCGCGCATGCCGCCGACGCTGCGATGGCCCTTGATGTTGGCAAAGCCCGCATCGGTTGCCGCCGCGATGAACTTCTTGTCCATCTCGTCATCGCCCGTCACGAACGGCACGTTCATGAGCGAGCGCGCCTCGGGGACGACGGTACCCTTGAACAGTTTGCTCTGGTCGAGGAAGTCGTAGAGAATCTTCGCCTTCTTCTCGTTGCGCTCCTTCATGGCCTCGAGGCCGCCGAGCTGCTTGAGCCACTTGAACACGAGACCGCAGACGTAGATGCCGTAGCACGGGGGTGTGTTGTAGAGCGAGCCCTTGTCGGCATGGGTCTTGAAGCGCAGCATGGTCGGCACGCCCGGCAGGTCTTCGGGGATGAGGTCTTCGCGGACGATGACAATCTGCACGCCCGCAGGGCCGACGTTTTTCTGCACGCCTGCATGGATCAGCCCGTACTTGGTCACGTCTACCGGCTCGGAGAGGAACATCGAACTCTGGTCGGCAACGAGCACGTGCCCCTTGGTGTTGGGCAGCGTCGAGATCTTGTTGCCGTGGACGGTCTCGTTTTGGCAGATATAGACGTAGCTCGCATCGTCGCGGATGTCCAGATCGGACAGGTCGGGGATGTAGCTAAAGTTCTTGTCCTCGCCGCTCGCCACGATCTTGGGATCGCCGAGGATCTGGGCCTCCTTGTAGGCCTTCTTAGACCAGTTGCCGGTGACGATGTAATCTGCCTTGCCGTTGGTGGCGAGGTTCATGAACACCGTAGCAAACAGCAGACTGTCGCCGCCTTGGAGGAACAGGACCTTGTAGTTGTCCGGAATCCCCATGAGCTCGCGCAGGTCGGCCTCGGCGGTCTGGATAATGTCGGTGAAGGCGGCAGATCGATGGCTCATCTCCATGACGGACATACCGGAATCCTGATACTCCAGCATCTCGTCGGCTGCTTGCTTCAGCACTGGCTCGGGCAAAACTGCCGGGCCGGCGGAGAAATTGTAAACTCGTGCCATCGTCGGTTCCCTTCTCATCACCTTGAATTCTCAACGCCTTGTGGCGATGTGGACTCAGATGATAATACAAGTCTACTAATTTAGGGGAATTTAAAGCCTACCTTTTTGGTTTTCGATAGCAGCGAGCATCTCGAAGCGTTCGTCGCACAACATTATTATTCCTGCACGCATGCCCCAAGAAAAAGCGGGTCCCGCCACATTCACGTATGTACGACCAGCCTATGCCTTGACGACCGGTTTGATGATGCCGTAACCGCCGTTCTTGCGGTGGTAGATGACCTGGATCTGATGGGTGTCCTGGTCGAAGTAGACATAGAAGTCATGACCGAGCAGGTCGGTCTGGACGAGCGCATGCTCTTCGGTCATCGGCTCCATCTCGATTTCCTTGGTGCGCACGAGCAGGTCGTCCTCTTCGTCCTCGGGGATGAAGTCGGGCAGCTCGTCGAGCGGGGCCTCGACCTTGCGGATGGTCTTCTCGCCGCGACGGTCGACGACCTTGGTCTTGTACTTGCGCAGCTGGCGCGTGACTTTGTCCGAGGCAATGTCGATTGCCGCGTACATGTCGGTGTCAGCCTCGGCGACGCGGATGACGGCGCCGATGGCGCGCACCGTTACCTCGCATACCGCGCTCTTGGGGTTGGCCGGGTTCTTCTCCGCACGAAGAATAACCTCGGCGTCCATGGTGGCGCGGTCGAAGACTTCGAGCGCACGGCCGATTTTCTCGTCAACGTAATCCTTCAGTGCAGGGGTAACGCTTGTTCCACGTCCGGTTACTGTGATAGCCATGATGAACCTCCTTGTTCGAAAGGACTTTGGTCGGATAGTGCCGACACGCGACGCTGCGTCTAGTTGCCTCCCCCCGAAGCACCAGACGAGGTCTGAGTGTCGCGCGTATCATCGCCCGTAGAGCTCCCGCTCGTCGACGACGTGCTGCTAGCCGTGGGGGTCTGAGCAGTGGTCTCCACCCCAAACGACGTCGACGGAAGCTTGGAGATATCTACTTGGCCGGGCAGCAGCGTCGAAGCGTCGCTTCCGAGCCATTTGGCCATGATCACACGCAAAACGCCGTTTTGCGTGATGGTGTCGATAGCTTGCGATACCTTGCTCGACACCTCCGAGTTGCTGGTAAGCGTGACGGCATAGATAGGGGCCACCGCGTTTGAGCTCAGGAAGCCGACGCGCACTGCGTCGCTGTAGTTGCGTGCGAAGTAATCGCCGATGACGGCATCTGCGACGAGGAACTTCTGATCGCCGCGCTCGAGCGCCTCGAAGGCCTCTTGCATTGTGGAGCAGGCCTGGATGGAATCGGACCCCAGCACCTCTTGCACTTCGTAGGCTGCTGCCGTCTCGCCCTGCACGATGACCTTGCCATCGCCCAGAGCTTCTTTGAACCCGGACAGGCTCGACGGCTTGTTCTTGGACAGACAGTACAGCGACGCGCCGTCGTTGATGTAGGCGGACGTGTAGCTGACCTGGTCGCTGTTGCCCGATTTGGTAAGGCCCATCGCAACGTCGACCTTCTTGTTGGCAAGTGCCGAGCGGCCGTTGGAGTTCACGTCGACGATCTGGAGCTTCATGCCGAGCTCGTCGGCGATCGCTGCCGCCACGTCGACGTCGAGGCCTACCGTCTCGTTGCTGGAGTTCGTGCCACCATAAGGCGAGTTAGATGCGTTGATGCCGACGGTAAGCGTGCCATCGGTAATGGTGGTGCCGCTTTCGAGCTGTGGCGTCAGGTCCGATTCGGGAGGCTGAGAGCCAAACTGGCAACCCGTCAGGCCAGACAACACGACCATGGCACACGCCACGGCCACAATCACTGCGAGCATGCTTTTTTTCTTCGTTACAGCTTCGAACATAGCACCTCGGATGCTCTCGTCAGCGGATAAGCGTTCCTCCTGACTGACCTGGTTTTTGACCCCACACTCGCATACGGAGGGTTTCGCTTGATGCTATCTCACTACTAACCTTCTCGCCCGGGACACCCTATGTGTCCATAACGGACGGTACGTCTTACCCCTAAGATGCGCCATGCTCGCGTGGCCCCGGAGGGCCGCGTTTACGTGGATCCTTTCGACCGCATCTGCCTTGGACTTGGTTTGCCGCCTTTTGGCCGCTCCCCTCAACCACAGACCCAGGAGGAACAAACTAAAGTTTAGCACACGCTATCCGCGTTTAAGCAGGTAGCAGCGATGTACTTTGGGGTTTCTCTCAAAGTCAGAAGGAATGGTCTTGTCCGAGATATCGCGGATGATGACGCCCGCCTTGGCGAGGGTTTCCACGTCTGGTTTGAACTTGCGCAGGTTGCACGAGAAGACCGCCACGCCCTCGCGCGTGAGCAGACGGCTCACGCCGATGAGCAGTTCTGCATGGTCGCGCTGGACGTCCCAATCCCGCGTCCCCATCTTGCTGGAGTTGGAGAACGTGGGCGGGTCGACGAAGATGAGGTCCCAGCGCTCCTTGCTGTGGCGCTTTTCCTGAACCCAGGCGAGCACGTCGGCGCGGACGAACTCCTGATGCCGGTCGAGCAGGCGGTTGAGCTTCATGTTGCGCATGGCCCATTGCTGGTAGGTGTTGGAGATGTCCACCGTCGTGGTGAACTTGGCTTTGCCGGCCGCCGCATAGACGCTTGCCGTACCCGTGTAGGCGAACAAGTTGAGGAAGCTCTTGTCCTTGGCGAGCATGCGCAGCAGCACGCGTGTGTTGCGGTGGTCGAGGAACAGCCCCGTGTCCAGGTAATCGGCAAGGTCGACCTCGAACAGAAGCCCGTTTTCCTTCGTGATAAGGCGCCCGGCGCGGCTTTTCGAGCCCTCTTCGCCCAAGCCCGCCGTGCCGGAATACTGCGATCCGCCCTTGGCGCGCACGCGGCGCTTGAGGTAGACGTCCTTGGGGTCGACCTCGAATACGACCGGGATGATGCGCAGCGCATCGGCGATGCGACGCGAGGCCTTTGCCGCGTCGATATCGCGCGGGGCGGCGTATTCCGCGACGTGGACGAGGCGCTTGCCCTTGTCCGGGCCCGCGCCGCAGTACAGGTCGATGGCCATGTTGTAGTCGGGCAGGTCCGCATCGTAGACGCGATACGCGTATACCTGCTCCTTCGCCGCCCATTTGCGGCGCTGCTTGTAGACCTTGTTCAGGCGCGAGGCAAACTGCTGGGCGGCGGCATCGCTCACGGCGATCTGGGTATCGCGGACCTTGACTGTCGCGTCGAGCGCGTTGAGCTCGCCTTTTAGGTCGTACACCCTGAAGCTTTCCTCGGCGCGCCCGTTCATCACGTCGAGCGTCGTGGAAGCCTCCATGCCCAGATGGGCGTCGAGACCACCATCGTCGGAGAGCAGCGCGAGCGTGCCCACGCAGGCGTCGGAGCGCGCGGCGTCGAGGATGCGCGCGTACAGCAGGGGCAGCTGGGCGAGCACCGCATGCTCGATGCTCGGCAGGTTGCACATGAGAAGACCGGCGCCTCTCGCGCCGAGGCTCTCGAGCGTCGGGGCGTCTTCTTTCGACGTGTCGACAAAGGTGATGCAATCTGCCACGGAGGCACGGCGTGCGCAGGCGCGGGCGTACTCGAGCGCCGCGGCATCCGCATCGCACGCGATGATGGGAAGGACATGCCCCCTGCCCTGGTCGCTTTCGTAATCCGCTTGGTCGAGCAGGTCATCCCACATGCCGGGGTTGTGCTCCGCGATCCCCTCGAAGCCCCAGTGCGCGCGCATGATGCCGGGCGCGATACGCGCGCTCATCATGGCCGCCTCGATGGCGAGCGTCCCGCTCGCACACAGCGGATTCACCAGACCGCAAGGACCATCTTCGCGACCCCAGCCCGCTACCATGAGCATTGCAGCCGCGAGGTTTTCGTGGAGCGGCGCACCGTGCGGCTTGCCCGGCGCACGGTAGCCGCGCTGCTCGAGGGCAGTGCCCGAAAGGTCGATGGAGACCGTCGCCTTCTCGTTGCGTACGTTTATGCTGATGCGCACGTCGGGAGACACGGTATCGACGTCGGGGCGTTCGCCGCGCAGCGCGCGCAGACGGTCACATAGCGCGTCTTTCGCGCGCAGTGCCGTAAAGCGCGTGTCGCGCAAGTTCGCGTTGGTGCCGCGGGCGGAAAACGCGATGGTCTTGCCAAGCGGGATGTGGTCTTCCCAGGCGATGCGCCTCACGTCCTCGTAGAGGGAGTCGGCGGAGTGAGCATCGACGCGCGCGACCATCATGAGCACGCGGCTGGCGATGCGCGACCACAGGCACGCGAGGTAGGCGTCCCTCATGTCGCCGCTAAACGAAACGCCCGCGCGCAGCGGGCGCACGCCGTGCACACCAATCGCGCGCAGCTCGTCTCCGAGCAGGGCCTCGAGGCCCCTGCCGCAAGTCGCGAAAAACTCCATGGGCACCCCTAGTTGTTCGAGAAGAAGCCGTCGATGGGCGGAATGCCGCCACCGCCACCGGGCCTGCCGTCGTCGTAGCCACCCTCATCGCCGTAGTACCCGTCGTAGCCATCATAGCCGTCGGGGCCGTTCAGGCCGTCGGCCAGCGCCCAGTCGAGCCCGTAGTTGGCGCAGGTCTGCTCGTCTTCGTACAAAAGCGCGATGGCCTGGATGTTCATCTCGTCGCCGCCCACGACAGAGAGCAGGTCGTAGAGCTGGTAGGCCGTCTCCACGAGCGGCAAGGTGATACCCAGCTGCTCTGCGGTGTCGAGCGCGACGTCGAGGGCGTCGAGGAACTCGGAGACGTTGATGTTGCCCGAGTAGTCGTGCGCGAGCATGCGCGGCACGTAGTCGATGAGCGCACGGGAACCGCCCGACGTCGATGCGAGCGTGCTGATGGCCTTACTGTCGTTGAAGCCCGCAATATGCGCGATGGACATGGCCTCGATGGCGCCCATCATCGAGCCGGCGAGCGAGATGTAGGCGATCATCGCGGCAAACTGCCCCTCGCCCACGCCGGACTGCGGGTACACCGCCGGCGCCAGGTATGGGAACAGCGCGGACAGGTCCTCGATGGCGTCTTTGTTGCCGCCGACGAACACGCACGCCTGCTCCTTCTCGCCGAGGTTGACGACGGGAGCGTCGAGCACCTCGATATCCGAGATAGCCGCCATGGCGGCTATCTCGCGGGCGAGTTGCGGCGTGGAAAAGCTCAGGTCAACGGCGTACATGCCGGGTTCCATGAGCTCGAGCAGCCCGTTGTCGCCCAGATACAGGTTCTCTACCTCGGCCGGCGTGCGAAACGAGGTGATGACGACCTGTGAGTCGTCGAGCGCTGCCATGCGGTCGGAGACCGTCGGGATGCCGACCTCGCGCAGTAACCCGGCCTCGATCCGGTGCCAGCTTCCGGCGACGACGTCGAAGCCGGCCTTTTGCAGCTTTACGATTGCCTCGGTGACGGCGGGATTACCCGAGCCGCCAAAGTACGTGATGCGCGTGTCAGAGGGACTAATCATGTTCTCACCCAAACTTACGTGAAAGCGGTGCCGCAGCTGCCTCGCAGCTCAGACGGCACCGCATGGTTATGACTTGCTCGTGTTATTCGTCTTCGGAGCTCAGACGGTTTGCGATGCGGTCTGCGATGGAGGCCTTCTTGCGACGGTCCGGACCCCAGATGGCGATTGCCACCATACCCGGCCCCACATGGCTGCCGATGACGGGCCCGATGTGGCAACGCACCACCGGCAGGCTCCCCTCGGGGCGGCGCAGGTGCTCCTCGACCCACTTCGCGTCGTTTTCGGCATCGGCAGAGCCTATGAGGATCGACTCGTCCGAGCTGCCGCCGTCCGCATGCGTGTCCTCGTAGAACTTCACGATCGATTTGAGCGCCTTCTTGCGTCCGCGCGCCATGCCCGTCATGGAAAGCGTCCCGTCGAGGTTGAAGCTGAGCATCGGCTTGATGTTGAGCTTGTCGCCGATCGTTGCCGCCGCGCTCGGGATGCGGCCTCCGCGGCGCAGGTGGTCGAGCTCGTCGAGCGTGAAGTAGCTGTTGACGTACCAGCGCGCCTCTTCAGCCCAGCTGGCCAGCTGCTTGGCGCTCAGGCCGCGGTTGCGCTGGCGAATGGCCTCATAGGCGAGCAGGCCTTCTGCGATGGAGGCGAGCTTGGTGTCGACCACGTACAGCTCGAACTCCGGGTGCTTCTCGCGGACGCCTGCCGCCATGCGCTCGACCGTCTCGAACGTGCCGGACAGCCCCGAGGAAAACGCGAGGTAGACCGTGGGCGTACCCGTCTCGGCTGCCTTCTCGAGCGTCTCCTCGATGACGACGATCGGGATCTGGGCCGTGCCCGAGACCTCGCCGCCGCGCAGGCGGTCGTAGAACTCCTTGGGCTGCATGCTCGCCCACATATCGTCGCTGTGCTCGCCATCGTTCATCATGAACGGGAAGCGGAAAAACTCGACGCCCGCCTGCTCCATCAGCTCTTTGGGCAGGTCGCAGCAGGAATCGAGGATGAGGTTGCAGCGTATCTTGCTTTGCATGGCAGTGCCTTTCTACGCGTCAGGACACGTCTATCTGTACAGTTCGCCGAGACCGCGCGTCTCGATGACGATGGAATTGCGCTTTTCGAACAGGTTGCGCTCGATGCCGCAGGGGTACTCGTGCGGATTGTGGAAGCGCTTGATCGAGTCGTCCAGCTTGGACAGCTGCTCCTGACAGCGCGCACGTCCAGCGCGGGCGCTGATGTCGACATCCTCGACCTGGCCATTCGTGACGAGCCGCTTGAGGAGCGTCTCGAACTTCTGGCCTTTGTCGAACTTGCGGCGACGCGCCGCGTCGAGCGGGTCGACGATGACCGTGAGCTCGGGAACCCCGTCGTTGACGTCGAAGATGAGGTCGCCGGAGAATCTGCCCTCGTCATCGTAGTAGCGGCGCGTGTCCAGGACTCCTGGGATGGTGCGCTTGTAGACCTGCTCGGAGATTTTCATGCGCGGGATCCACTCGTCGGAGCCCTTCTCCCTGATGGCGGACAGCTTGTATACGCCGCCGAGTGCAGGCTGGCCGTATGCCGCGGCAAGATGCGTGCCCACGCCGAGCGCCGTGTAGCAGGCGCCTTGCTCGTTGAGCGATTGGATGGTGTATTCGTCGAGGTCGTTGGAAAGCACGATGCCGCAATCCTCGAAACCTGCCTCGTCGAGCAACGCGCGTGCCTTCTTGGACAGCCAGGCAAGATCGCCCGAGTCGATGCGAATGCCGCGCAGCTTGTGGCCCTTCTCGCGCAGCTCGCGTCCAACGGTGATGGCGTTTTTCACGCCGGTTTCCACGTCGTAGGTGTCCACGAGCAGCACGCAGTTGTCGGGCATCGCGGCGGCGTACGCGCGAAACGCCGTGAGCTCGTCGGGAAACGACATGACCCATGAATGTGCGTGCGTGCCGCCGATGGGAATATCGTACTTCATGCCGGCAAGCACGTTCGCAACCGACGCGCACCCGCCGATGTAGGCTGCCCTGCTCGAGGACATGGCGCCGTCGGGCCCCTGCGCGCGGCGTAGTCCGAACTCGGATACCGGCCTGCCCTGCGCGGCGCGGCACACGCGTGCTGCCTTGGTCGCGATGAGGGTCTGGAAGTTGACGCCGTTGAGGATGGCGGGCTCGAGGATCTGGCACTGCAGCAGCGGCCCCATGACCCTGACGAGCGGCTCGCGTGGAAACACGACCGTGCCGTCGGGCACGATGTCGATCGTCACGTCGAGCTTCATATCGCGCAGATACGCGAGGAAGTTCTTGTCGAACAGCGGCGTTCCCGCAGGTGAGGGAAGCGACGCGAGGTACGCGATGTCCTCGTCGGTAAAGCCAAAGCCCTCGACGAGCTCCGCGACCTGGTCGCAGCCGCAGAAGATGCCGTAGCCTCCTTCAAACGGGTTGTCGCGGAAGAACGTGTAGAAGCACGCTTCCGTCTCGAGTTTGCCCTGTGCCCAGTAGCCCTGGGCCATGGTGAGCTCGTAGAGGTCGGTCAGAAGCGTCATGTTGCGTGCCATTGCTATTCGCCTGCTCCAGATTCGCCCGAAGTATTCTTGTTGGGGGCACCCGAGGCACCCTTGTTACCGCCCGACCGGCGCCGACGGCGCTTGCGCGGTCGATTGTTCTTTTGCTCGGCGGGCTTGTCGGCGCGTGCGGCGTCGCCGCTCACCGTCGAGGAATGCTGCC